>Ga0302314_10001515_pt1 | contig 43492 bp, 45 predicted proteins | sample III_Palsa_N2_3_FD_200533 | JGI IMG/M metagenome (GOLD analysis project Ga0302314, IMG submission 200533) | Peat permafrost microbial communities from Stordalen Mire near Abisko, Sweden - III_Palsa_N2_3 | ecosystem: Environmental > Terrestrial > Soil > Palsa > Peat permafrost | place: Sweden... | reverse complement strand
CGGGTTGGTCCTGCGTCACGAAATCATCCGGTGAGATCAAAAGGTCGGCCTTTCCCGCCATGACGAGCTGAGCTGCGTCCTCGCTCGGCAGCAATATCTCGAATCTCACTCCGGGTGCGGTATCGGCAAGGCGTTGTGTCAGCGGACCGATGACCGACGCCGTAATGTAATCGGACGCAACGATGCGAAAGCTGCGATGCGTCGTGGCTGGATCAAACAGGGCACTGCTGATGAGCAGTGTATCGAGATCCGCCAGGACCTGGCGAACGGGTCCGATGAGACTTTCTGCGTGGACGGTCGGAAACATCTGCTTGCCTTGTGCGACCAGCAGCTCGTCCTGGAAGTAATGACGCAGCCGATCCAGTGCGGCACTCATGGCAGGCTGGCTCAAGTTCATGCGCCGCGCCGCCCGAGTGACGCTGCGCTCTTCCATCAGGGTCTGAAAGGCCAACAGGAGGTTGAGGTCAAGCCCGTTGAAACGCATGGATTCCTGACTTGTGTGGGTGCCGGGTGTAGCGAGGCAGTTTAAACGCCAAGAGCGGTCGAAGCGCTCCTTTCGCTGGGGATCCCCACGGTTCTTCAGACGGGTGCGCATCTATGCGTGTCGGCAACATCGTTCGGCAGGCCCGGGACTGACGGCCTCCCTTGTTATTGCTTCGCCCGCCTTGTATTCCTCGGCGATGTCGGATCAGGCCGCCTTGATGTGGCGCGCTGCGGCAGGCACTCTTTTGAGCTTGGCGGAGTTGAGGGCGGTCTCCTCGAACGAACGTCTCAGTTCGCACGTGTGTTGCGTTGGATCGGATCGCGGCGGATTTAGCTTCAAGGAGCTGCCATGACCGAAATCATCAATGGTGAATCTAGGCTCTTCTCGATCCTCGGAGACCCCATCAGGTACGCAAGGTCGCCGGAGCGCCTGACAGCGGGGTTCGCGGCCCGAGGGCACAACGGGATTTGTATTCCCGCTGAGGTTCCTGAAGGTGCGCTATACGAGGTCATGCGCGCATTGACACTCATTCGGAATGTGGATGGCTTGCTGATAACGATGCCGCACAAGTTCAAGGTGCCTGCGTTCTGCTCCACCGTATCTGACCGGACGAAGCTTCTGGGAGCCGTCAGTGTAGCGCGTCGCAATCCTGACGGAACCTGGCATGGCGACATGCTCGACGGACTCGCGTTTGTGAGGGCGCAGATGGATCAGGGCGCGAAGCCGCAAGGCGCACGCGTCCTGCTGCTCGGCGCCGGTGCCGCCGGCAGCGCTATCGCGATAGCCCTGCTGGATGCCGGGGCGAGTGAACTCATCATCCACGATTCTGATGAATCGCACACGCAGAAGCTGCTGAAGGTCATCAGTGGACTCGGAGCCGGTCGCGTGCACAGCGGTCCGCCGGATCCGCAGGGATGCGAGCTGGTGTGCAATGCGACCTCCGCGGGGATGGCGATGGGGAACGCGCTGCCCGTGCGCGCAGATCTCTTGACCGCGACCATGTTCGTTGGCGATGTCATTGCAGGCCATGGGTTGACCCCGCTCTTGCACGCGGCGCGCGCGGCAGGGTGCAGAACAGCTAACGGCGATCAGATGGTTGAGGCCGGGCAGGAACTGATGCTCAATTTCATGCTGTGGGGGTGAATACGCTGGAAACGACGCTGGGTTGAAGCGCGATCATCGTCACGGGTGCGCTCTGTGCGCTCTGTGCGCTCTGTGCGCTCGTGCATTGACAGGCAGGAGATTCGCGCAATCCCCGCTAGAGTTAGGTTCGCTACCACACCGACATGGGGCAGGCGGGTGCGCAGTATTCCCCAAGCGCTCTAATGAGCGCCGCCCGAGAGGTGCCGTGAGACGCTTCTTTCGGCGAAGTGGCTTGAAGGAGTGTGAACCATGTTGCGCAGATTGAACGAGCTTGAGGGATACGCGATCGGGGCGACCGATGGAGCGCTGGGCGAGGTGACGGACTTTCTATTCGATGATGAAGCCTGGGTGGTCCGGTATCTCGTCGTCTACACCGGAAACTGGTTGTCGAATCGGACCGTGCTGATCTCGCCGATTGCGATCGGGAAGCCGGGCTGGAATGACGGGACGCTGCGCGTCCCGATGACGACGGAGCAAGTCAGAAACAGTCCCGATGTGGACACCAACAGGCCGGTGTCGCGGCAGTACGAGATGGGGTATTTTGGCTACTATGGCTATTACCCCTACTATTGGGGCACTTCAGGTCTATGGGGCGCGGGCGATGATCCCGGCGCATTGCGATCCGGGGTTGACCTTGCGAAGGAAGGCGTGGAACCGCATACGGTGGCGGAGGATCGCGCGCGCGTGGCACTCGAAGCCGAAAAGCACCGCAATGATGACCCACACCTGCGCAGCGCCAACGCAATAAAACATTATCACATCAAGGCCAATGATGGGGGCATAGGCCACGTGCAAGGGCTGCTACTGGATGAGGACACCTGGGCCATTCGGTACCTCATCGTGGACACGAGCAACTGGTGGCTGGGGCACACGGTTCTGATCGCGCCGCAATGGATCCAGGGCGTGAGCTGGTCCGAGCGCGCGGTCTCGATCAACCTGACGCAGGAGGCGATCAAGAGCTCTCCACGCTATGACTCAGGATACGCATTTCACCGGTACGAGGAAGCCCGTCTCTATGATCACTATCAGCGTGCGGGCTATTGGGCGGATCACGTGCGACTGCAGAATCCGGAGTTTCAGAACCTCAAGTCCGCGCCGTCACGCTACCCTGGGAACGAGCGCTAAGCGGACACCGGCCGTTCTTCATGCGGAAGCGCTTTCAATTCATTATCAGTGAAGCGCGCATCATGCCAGTGGTCAATGGGCCCTTTCAAGTGGCAGCAGACGCGGCGGGGGCCCCCTTACTGGGCGAGTGAGGCGCGCCATGCTCGACTGTGCGCTTGGCGGCGGATTTGTAACATGACAGCGCAAATTTCCCAGCTCGGTTTGCTCATTTTTGTGTCGGCAGTAGTGGCAATGCTGTCGCGAAAAGTGCACCTGCCCTACACCGTGGGCCTGGTGCTGGCCGGCATCGGCCTGAATGTCCTGCCGTCTCACCTGGACCTGCAGCTTTCCAAGGAGCTGATCCTACCCCCTCTGGTCGCGCGTTACGGGGGATTTCACATTTCCCGATGTTCCGGCATTGGGAAGGTGGCTTGGCGTGGTCGTTTGAGGGGACACATCGCCGCTTGTATCAGGTTGCGGTTCGCGAAATCCCAATTTACGAGTTCCTCGAGATAGGTGCGAACGTATTCACGGCGACGGTTTTGATGATCCAGGTAGTAGGCATGCTCCCACATATCCAGTGCGAGCAGGACCACCCGGCCGTCCAGGAGCGGGGAATCAGAGTTTGCTGTGGTCTCGATTTGAAGATCCCCGTGGGCCAACGTCAACCATAGCCAGCCGCTGCCGTGTAGTCCCGCGGCAGTCTGCTTGAACTTCATCACGAAGTCCTCGTATGAGCCAAATCTTCGCCGTATCAGATCGCCGATAGGTCCCTTCGGCGTACCCCCGCCTGCGGGCCGCATTGACCGCCAGAACATATGATGATTCCAAAGACCCGCGAGGAGATGGGATAACTTCGCCTGCAAGCGAACGCCAGCAGTTCGCACGATGAGATCTTCCAACTCCAAGGCTTCCAGACATGTGCCGCTCAGGAGCGCCATGGCCGGCTCGAAACAATCATGCTGATGGCGCGAAAAATGAAACCAAAGCGCCTCGCGTGACATTGCAGGTTCCAGCGCACGAAAGCTGTACGGAATGTCAGGCGGTGCGATTTGCACGGGTGTTTCGCCTTCTTGCACGCAGCACTTGCCCCACTGCTCGTATCCGACTTGCGCCCACTGCGATAGTTCCGTTATCGCAAGTCTCCTACGCCTCCTCGAAGCGCTATCTGCACCTGCACAGGCGCCTATTGCTCTTAAAAGGTGCGACCTTCGCCCACAATCTCGAACTGCACCTGCTTTTCCGCCGCAACCCAATCCTCCAGTTCGTGGCCCGGCTCGAAACCGCGTCGTTGTGAAATGGCATATGCCGTCCTCGCGATCCAAGCGCGACGATCAATCGGCGGGTGCGGCGTCAATTTCTCTGGGAGTACCACGACATGTGGCTCCGCGCTGCCGCTGCGCGGCGTTTCCACACCACTTGAGTCCATTGCCGACGTGTTCATAGGATTTTACTTTCGCTCAAAAAACGAGCGTAAATGGGGTTTGATGACTTAGTCTCCGCCTCGCAGATGGCGAAGTCCAGAATCCGCCGCGATGAATCTTTTGATACATTCCGTGCCACCGAGAGGTTGCTCAGCAGCCGCGACTTCCTAGGTCCTTTCCTAACCGTCAAATGCTTTGCTTGCCAAGTTAAGGTGCTGGCGACTTAGGTGTGGGTCGTCGGTAACGTCACGCGAAAGACTGAGCCGCCACCGAGCTGGCTGTCGGCTTCTATCCGCCCGCCATGTGCCTGCACAATCGCTTTGACGAGACTCAGCCCGAGTCCCAGGCCGCGCTCGGCACGGCTCTTGTCACTTCGATAGAGGCGCTCCCAGATGTGAGGAATCTCCTCCGCGGCAATCCCCATCCCGGTGTCACGCACATCGATGACGACCTCCTTGAGGTGCTCCGCGGCAGTGATATCAATGCGGCCGCCCCGCGGCGTGTATTTGATCGCATTATCCACAAGGTTCACGAGCACTTGCTGTAATCGTCCGGGGTCTGCAGTGCAGAGGACCGACTCGGCAACATTGACGTGAACGCTGACGCGCTTGTCCTCGGCGACGAGCTCGTACAGATCAACCACCGAGCGCACCAGCTCGGCAAGCTTGATCGGACGCCGCTCCAGCCTCATGAGCCCGGTTTCCGCTTCGGATATATCCATCAGCGTATCGAGCATGACCCCGACACGCTCGGATTCCTCGAGCGAATCGGAGAGGGCCTCGCGATAGGTGTCGAGGTCAGCGCCGCCTTGAAGCGCGCGTTCAGCGGTACTGCGCAGGCGTGTGAGTGGCGTTCGCAGATCATGCGCCACGTTATCCAATGCCTCGCGCATTCCGCGAATCAGGGCCGCATTCTTTTCCAGCAAGCGGTTGAATAACTGGGTCAGCTGATTCAGCTCGTCCTGGCTTGGCGGCGGCGGGATGCGCGCGGCCATGTCGCCGGTTTCGAGCACGCGCTCGAATGCCTCGATTAGGCGCCGAATCGGGCGCAGGGCGTGACCGGTCAGCAGCAGCCCGGCCGCCAGCCCCAAGACCAGCGCCAGCACCAGCACCGTCCCGAAGACCACGCGGAAATGTTCCAGCAGCGCCGCCTGCGCTTCCGTCGATTTGCCGACCTGAAGCAATTCGCCGTCGGTGAGCCGCGTGGAGGCGATGAGCCACGGTACGGTACGATCGGCGGCCGGCAGCTTCAACCACCGCAATGGCTCGGCGGAGTCGAACGCCTGCAGTTCCTTGAGGTCAACGCCAGCGCTCTGGCGCGGCAGGTTCAAAAACAGGCCAATGTTGCCCGGTCCGGCCACCCGGACGAAGAAAGTGTCCTTGCCGCTGTCGACCTGTTGGGAAAATCGTGCGCTCAAGCCTTCAAGACCGCTTTGCTCATACCAGGAGCGATACACTTCCAGCTGTGACCGGATCACTTCGCGGTCCTTCAGTTGGATGGACGTCGATAGCTCGTAGTACGCCACCAGGAATACGGCGATCGAAACAACGGCGATCACGGCGGCAAACCACAGATTCAAGCGAAGACCGAGACCGCCCGGCGCGTGCGGCCTACGCGCGTTTGAAAACATATCCGGCGCCACGCAGAGTATGGATGAGTTTGTGGTCGTATCCGCGATCAATTTTGTTGCGCAGCCGGCACACCAGCACGTCCACGACGTTCGTCGCCGGATCGAACGCGTAGCTCCAAATGTGCTCCAGAATCATGGTTTTCGAGACCACGCGGCCCGTGTTGCGCAGCAGATATTCCAGCAGCGCGAACTCCCGTGCCTGCAAACTGATGCTGCGCCCTGCTCGGCGTACTTCGCGGGTCAGCAGATCGAGGGTGATATCCGCGTAGGTCAGCGTCGCCGGTTCGCTGACTTGAGACGAGCGTCGAATGAGCGCCTGCACGCGAGCGAGCAGCTCGGAGAACGCGAACGGCTTGGTGACATAGTCATCACCGCCCGCCTGCAGCCCCTTGACGCGCTCATCGACAGAGCGCTTCGCGCTTAGGATCAATACGGGCATCCGGATCTTCTCTGCGCGCCAACGCTCGATCAGGCTCAGTCCATCGAGCCGCGGCAGCATCAAGTCGACCACCGCGGCATCGTAGCTGCGTGTCAGGCCATAGCCCAGTGCTTGTTCGCCATTATCCACGCTGTCGACAGCGAAGCCGGCGGCCTCAAGTCCCTGGGATATGAAGGCGGCAATCGTTTGGTCATCTTCGACGACTAGGACGTGCATGTGACTCAGTGGCGCAGATCGAGCAATCGAAGCTATGCAATCCTGCCGACTGCGTCAATGCTCGGTTGCGGCAGGGATGATCCGCGCAAGTTGCTGCGTGCGCACCCAGCCAGAGCGTCCATCCTCGGCATGCACCCGGACATAGGCTTGGTAGGGCTTCCCGGCCTGCACCAGCTCGCCACTGGGCAGGAGAAAGGAAACATCGGCGGCATCTGCGGGGGCGACCCGCACGGGCGTTGCAGCGGCGAGGACCACCGCCCGATCAAGTTCAGGCCAGCGAGCGATTAGCGTCACGCCCGACATGAACAACACCAGCGCACTTAGTACCGCGACCGGGCGCAGCCCCGGAATGGGCCGTTGACGCCGCCGGCGCAGGGTCAGCACCACCCCAGACAAGGTCACGGCGGCGACAGTGCCGATCCAGGCCAACTCGTCAAGACTGAGCCATCCTAGTGCACGCTCGGACAGCGTCGTTTGCGTCACGGCATGGCCTGATTGCTGCAAAGCTATGTGCAGATTCTGCTTAACGGCTGGATTGCCCGGGGCGAGCCATAGCGCGCGCTCGTAATTGAGAATGGCACGGCCCGGCTGATTCAGTCGCAGCCACGCATTGCCGAGGTTGTAAAGAACGGGCATCGAGTACCCGCCGCGCGCCAGGAGGGTGTGGTAGTCACGGACGGCCGCGGTGTAGTCCCCATGGTTGTAGGCCTGGTTCGCCTGCAGGAATTCGGGGGCCGGGGGCTGGGCGCTGCGGACCGAACTGCAGCCGAGTAGCGACGCAGCGATCACCGCGACCAAACCCCACTGAAACTGAGTGCGTATGTTCATAACTGTTCTGCCCGATGAAGCAGCTCCTGGACGATCTGCCGCCAATCTGACAGCGTTGAGATGTGGGGACGCGAGCCGGCGTACGCGCTTTGGTCGGCGAGTGCGAATACTTGGCGGATCCGGTCCCAACTGGAGTCCAGCCGTGCATCCACTTGAGAAAGGGTGACCTCGTGGGGTGCCATGCCCCAACAGCGCCCGAGTCGCACCTGAAGGGCACGGTGTGCTGCGCTGATAAACGCTGGCCCGTCACCAGTCTGCAGGGCTTCGTCCATGGAGGCGAGTAAGGCACTCACCTGGGCTGCGGTGGCGACCGCCGCGTGAGCAGCATCCGACACCGGCCGCTCACGGCGCGCCATCAACAGCAGGCCACCGGCCATCACCGCCAACGGGACACCGGGAAGGGCGAAAAACCAGGCTCGCTGAGCCACGGGACTCAGGCTTGCCGTGCGCGCACCCGTCGTCGGCATGAGTGGCGCCAGCTGCATCCCCTGGGATGGCTCGCGTAAGGGCGCGCTGGTCGAGGCTTGCGCATTTGAGGGGGCAGTGCTGACCGGAGTCGATCCGGGCGTGACCGAGACCTCGAGGGGCTGGGTATGGCGCACCACGTACTGGCCGGACTTCGGGTCAAAATAGCTGAATTCGATCGCCGGCAGTGGGAGGCGACCCGCCCTCAAGGGCACCACCGTTTGTTCGAACTGTTTGTTGCCCTCGCGTCCCACGCTGTCCTGGGGGGAAAAGGTGGCCTGCGGGCGATAGGCCTTCCAGGTGGCGTCGGTCGGTATACCCGCAGAGTTCACGCGATCGAAATTGCCGGCACCTTGGATATTCCACGTCACGGTCACAGGGTCCCCGGCCGCAACCTGAGCGGGACTCGCGCGCGTCTCTATCCGGAAGGATCCCACCGCGCCGGAAAAGCTCGGCGGTTGCCCGGCAGCCGGCAGGGCCAATACCGCGATGCTGGTCGCGGGCGCCTTGAGGGTGACGGACTGTTCGACCTCGCGACCCAGAAGCGATTGTAAGTTCGCATCATCGAGGAATGAACTATCAAGCCCCGCGTTGCCCAGGAGCGCAGCGAGATCGGGCATCTGGGAGGATGAATCCGGTGCTTCATGAATCTTCAGCGTCACCGGCAGCTGGAGCGCCAATGCGTAATCGCCGTTCTTGATCGGCACGATCGCGGAATACCAACTGAGTGTCGTGTAAGGAACGCTACCAATGCGTACCTGCGATTGTTGCGGGTTGCTGGTGAGATTGCTGACCGTGAAGGCGTCACTTTGGAGCGTGGGCGGGCCTTCCAGATTGACGCCGAGATCGGAGCGAAAATACGCCTTGATCTCTACCGGCATCAGTTCACCGACGTAGAGCTGCGCCTTTGGCACAATGAGTTGCACGAACGCCGTGCGGCCGGCGCTCTGATGGTCAGAGACCGTGCTCGACGGCGTCGTGCCACCTCCAACAGCGGGTGGCGGCAGAAAGTGGCCTGGGGCTGCGGCGGCGCCGGCGGCCCCCGTCTGGGCCGGCAGCACGTCCAAGCTAAGCGCGGGGGTCCTCGCGCCCTGGAACTGAATGGCGGGAATGGCATAGCGGCCGGGCTGTGCGGCGGTGACGCGATAGGTAAGACTCACGCTCGCGCTCGTCACGCCATTGATCGACTCAGAAGTGCTCGACTGACCGATGGGCGTGAAAGTCAGGCCGTCAACCTGTGGGACTTCGGGCGCGCCCGGTTGAGCGCCCCGAAGTGTGATACTAAGTTGCGCTGCTTCACCGAGGGAGATCTGGGAGGGTTGCAGTGTGGCGTTCAGTTGTACGCCGGAGGCGAATGCGGGTGGTGCGCCCGCGAGTCCGAGGGCGAGCATCGCCGCCAGGGTGGCAAGGGCCGTGGCGCTCCCGATTTGCTCGTGGAATCGCCGTAAAATGTTTGACATCCACATAACTACCAATCCTTTCGCGGGGGGCTATCCGCGCTCGTCTCGGCGTTCAGACCCAGGGACGCCGCGGGCAGCCGATGCTCCTCGTCCTTGAGCGAATCCAGCAGATGCTCCGCCTCGTCTTTGGTCAGCTGACCGGGTTCCGCATGGGCAGCCTCTGGACTAGACCGGTTCGCTTGCATGCCCGAGGGAGTGCCGGCTGCCGCGACCGGTGTGCCGGCAGCTTTGGGAGTACCGGCGGAGGATTCCGGACCCGGTGGGGGCTGGGAGGCTTGCGGCGGCTGCTGGGACGCCGCGGACGCATTGCCGTTGGCGGGTGCGGAGCTGCCGTTTCTCGGCGCGGGGCTTGCACTGCCTTGGCCGGAGGCTTGATTCTGGGCTTGGCTCGGGTTCTTTCCCTGACCCGAAGGCTGTTCCTTCGCCGGGTTCTGCCCCTGGCCTTGGCTGGGGCTGCCACCCTGAGTTGGACTTTGTTTTTGATCCGCGCCGCTGCCTTGGGCGCCGTCCTTTCCCTGTGATTTCTGCGGCCGTGTGCCGCTGCTCTTCTGTTGCTGCGGTTGCTTCTGATCCTGCTGCTGGCCTTGTTTCTGGCCTTGCTTCTGGGGCTGTTTCTGAGCCTCCTGGTGCTGCAATTGAGCAAGCTTGCGCTGCACCAGATCGCGGTTGAACTTCGCATCCGCATCGCCTGGATGCATCTGCAAGGCGGCGTCATAGGATTTCATGGCGGCCTGCCAATGCGCGATTGTCGTCTGGGGCTGCGCCTGTTGGGTCTGCTGGCCGACTCGATACTCGGTATTGCCCAGGTTGTAATAGGCGCCTTGCTGGACGAGCGGCGCACCGGCCTTAATCGCACTTTGAAAGGCAGTCGTGGCCGTCTTGAAGTCGCCCGACTTATAGGCTGCCGCGCCGACGTTGAACTGCAACTTCGCCTCGGTTGGGCGTTTGCGCGCGCTGGCCGCATACTCGGAATCGGCCCGGGCAAAGTCGCCGCGCAAATATGATTTTTCGGCATCAGACGCCGAGGCATGCGCGGTTCCCGAAAATGCCGTAAGTGCCAATCCCGCCGCCACCAACACCGCCGGCGCTATGGCTTTAGCCAGCCCTCTCACGAGGGGGCGTGCCGCCGGTGCGGGCTGCTGGGCATCGCGCTGCGGTGATCGGCGGCGAGTGGACAGGAGGGCTTCCAGCACCAATAGAATGATGCCGGCCAACAACGGCCACTGAAACCATTCGCTGTAGACCCGAAACCGTTGCTCTGCCAGATCATGACGCGCGAAGGAGGCGAGACCGCGCGCATAGATGGCCGTCAACCCCTGGCCCTGGCTGCCGAGCGGGACATACATGCCACCGGTCGCTTGTGCGATCTGCTGAAGCGTCGCCACATCCAGGTGAGATCGCACCGGCTCACCGGACTCATCCTTCAGATATTGAGTGCCGCCATGGCCATCCGGTACCGGGATCAGATCCCCGGCAGTGGTGCCCACCCCGACCGTGAAGATCCTCAGCCCCTGTTTCGCCGCGGCTTCGGCCGCGGCAATGCCTTGTGCATCGAGGTCCTCACCATCTGTCATCAATATGAGGATCTTGTCGCTCGACGGACGCGATTTGAATGTGGCCTGCGCCACGCGTATGGCCGATGCGATGTCGGTACCCCCTCGAGGGATGGTGTTGGTATCCAATGCCTCCACCGCGTCCCGATAGGCCTCGTAATCAGTCGTGATCGGCGCTTCCACAAAGGCATCACCCGCGAACGCCACGAGACCCACGCCGTCACCGTGTAGTGTGTCGAGTAAGTCTTCCGCAGCCAGCTTGGCCCGTGCAAGCCGGCTCGGCTTCACGTCCGGAGTCAACATGCTCTTGGATGTGTCGATCGCCACTAGAATATCCAATCCGCTGCGGTGAGTGACCTCGGTCGTGTACGCACCTTGCGGGCGCGCCAGCGCTACGCACACACAGGCGACGGCAACGATAATCGCCGCCCGCTTGATCCAGATCCGTCGTCGCGACACAGATTGGGTTAGCTGTGTGATCAGGCGCGCGGAGGCAAAGGAGCCGAGCAACGTCGTACGCCGGCGCTCGAGGCGTCGATAGGCCAAGTACAGTACCCCGACGCCTGCTAGGGCGGCCATCAGCCAGAGTGGGTGTGCAAAGTGCATATGATCGCAATCCCTTAAGTGTTGATGTCGGGTGCCGCGTTCATGTCGGGAGCCGGCGCCAGAGCGTCTGCTGCAACGTAATGCCGAGACTCAGCAGAAGCAGACCGGGGATGAGAAACCATTCAAAGACCTCCTGCCACTGCTCGTACGACTTCAGGGTGTGGGTCGTCTTCTCCAACCGATCGATCTGTGCGTAGATGCGGTTGAGCGCTTCGGTGTTGGTGGCGCGATAGAATTGGCCTCCCGTGGTGGTCGCGATCTGCTGCAGGGTGCCTTCGTCCACGTCGACCTTCTGCATGACGATTTGCTGATTGCCGAAGGCATCGGTGACGGGATAGGGCGCATCACCGCGCACCCCGATGCCGATCGTGTAAACCCTGATACCCAGGGCGCGGGCCGCCTGCGCCGCGATCAACGGGGAAACCTTGCCCGCGTTGTTCTGGCCATCTGTCAACAGCACGATGACCTTGGAGCTGGCGCTCTGATCTCGTAGGCGATTGACGCCCGCCGCGATCGCCGATCCGATGGCGGTGCCATCATCGACCGTGCCGATCTGCACCCGATCGAGATTCTGCAACAGCCAGTCGTGGTCCAAGGTAAGGGGACTGACCAGGTATGGAGCGCCGGCAAATATGGTCAGCCCGATCCGGTCATTCGGGCGCGCCTGGATGAATTTGGAGACCACCGACTTGACCACATCGACGCGGCTTGCCGGCTTGTCATCGAGCCTGAAATCAAGCGAACGCATCGAGCCGGAGACATCCAGGAGCAACATGATATCGATGCCGCTGGCCTGGATCGGTGCACGGGTGCTGCCTATTTGGGGCCGCGCCAGTCCGAGAATAAACAATGCCAGCGCCAACAGCGAGACCCCGGTGAGCCATGCGCCGCTGCGACTGCGGGTCGATCGGGCCACGGCGCGAACCAGTTGCGCATTGGAATACTCAACAGCGGCGACGCTGCCCCGGCGGCCGCGCCAGATGGCGATCACGGGAAGGAGGGTCAACAGCCACAGGCATTCGGGTGAAAAGAAGCGCATCATGATGGGGTAGCCTCCGGGGCGGCCAGGCGCTGATCCTCGCCTGAGGAACCAGGAAAGCGCGGCACGGTCGCCGTGGGTACGGTCTGCGCGGTTGCGGTGACGAAAGCGATTGCGCTCGCGAGCATGTCCTCCATCTCCGGAACGGTGAGCACCCAGCGCGCGAACTTCGCCAGATCGCAATGCCGCAGGAACACCTCCAGAATCTCGCGGTGCGGCGCCAGCAGGCCGTCGGCGCCGGACAAACAGTCGCGCAAGAATTCCGGTGTCGTGCGGTGTGCCGTTCGAATGTCGAATCGTTGCTCGATGTAGGTTCGAATGATGCCGGAGACGGCGATCGAAAAGTCGCGCGCCTGCGCGGGCAGCATCAAGGCCTGCGCCTCCCGCAGCCGCGCCAGCGCCAGGTCATGCGCCGACATGTGCAGGGCGAGTGCCTTGCGGTGCCGCCAGCGCCAGGCGGCGGCCCCAAGGGTCAGCAGCACACAGCATCCGCAGATTGCAGCGAGCCACAGCCACTCCTGGCTGATGTGAAAGGGCGGTCGTATGTCGCGGATGTCCTGCAGGCTGGGAAGGGCGTTCATTGGCGCCTCCGTTCACGGCTTTTGAAGAATTGGACGAGTGGTGCCAGATACGGATCGGCCGTGGACAGGTTCAGATGGTCGATGCCCTCGGCATAAAATGCGTTGCGCAAGGCGTCGTACTGGAGGCGGGCGAAGTGCGCAAATTGTTCGCGCACCTTAGGTTTGCCTGTGTCGATCTCCAAGATTTCGCCAGTCTCGGCGTCCTCGATCGCCAAGAGCCCCACGTCCGGCAGCGCCGCTTCGTGGCGATCATGGATGCGCACCGCCACCAGGTCGTGACGCCGATGCGTGCGCTGGAGCGCTCGACGAAACTCAAGCTGCGTTTGCGCTGAGTCATCGCCGAACTGAAAATCTGAGATGCAGAAGACCACCGCGCGACGCCGGGTGATGTCATTGGCGAAGTCAAGGACGGTACTCAGTCGCGTGCCGCGACTGGTCGGGGTGAAATACAGAATCTCGCGCAGGACGCGCAGCACGTGGCGGCGGCCCTTTTTCGGCGGAACGTATTGCTCGATCTGGTCGGTGAACAGGATTAAACCGACCTTGTCCTGATTACGCAGGGCCGAAAACGCCAGCACACTGGCGAGCTCGGCGGCCAGCTCGCGTTTGCTTTGATCGACCGAGCCGAATTGACCCGAAGCACTTATGTCCACGAGCAGCAGCAGCGTGAGCTCCCGCTCTTCGACGAATTTCTTGATGAACGGCCGGCCGGCGCGTGCGGTCACATTCCAGTCGATGGCCCGGACGTCATCTCCCGGTTCATATTCACGGACCTCATCGAAATCCATCCCACGGCCCTTGAAGACTGAGTGGTAATGCCCGACCAGCGAATCTGTGACGAACCGGTTGGTGCGAATTTCAATCTGCCGCACCTTGCGCAGCATTTCACGGGTACGATCTGCATTCATGATCGGGTCTCCTGTAGTGCTTCCCGCCAGCGCTAGGGCACCGGGAGCTGCTGCAGAATCTGCTGCACGACCCGCTCCGGTGTGATGTCTTCGGCCTCCGCCTCATAGCTCACGGTGACCCGATGGCGTAGCACATCAAGAGCCATGTCCTTGACGTCCTGCGGCGTCACATACCCGCGCCCCTGCAGGAATGCCGCGGCGCGGCTCGCCAGCGTGAGGTAAATGGTTGCGCGGGGAGAGGCACCGCACTGGACGTAACCGTTCAGATCGATTCCGTACGGGGCGGGGTCGCGTGTCGCGAGAACCAGATCGACGATGTAGTCTTTGACTTTGTCATCAACATAGACCTGGTTGACCACCTCGCGGGCGGCGAGGATCTGCTCGGCCGTGACCACGGGGGCAACGGCGAGCTGCGGTGCGCTGGTCCCCATCGCGTCCAGAATGGCGCGCTCATCGTGGCGGTTGGGATAACCGATGACGACCTTGAGCATGAACCGGTCGACCTGGGCTTCCGGTAGCGGATAGGTCCCTTCTTGATCGATGGGGTTCTGGGTTGCCATCACGAGGAACGGGTCGGGCAGTGCGTGCGTTTCGGTGCCGAGTGTGACCTGCCGCTCCTGCATCGCCTCGAGCAGCGCACTTTGGACTTTGGCCGGAGCGCGATTGATCTCATCGGCGAGGATCAGGTTGGCGAAGATGGGGCCGCGCTTGGTGTGGAACGCGCCATTGCGCGGGTCGTAGACCATCGTTCCCACGATGTCGGCGGGAAGCATGTCAGGCGTGAACTGCACGCGCTGAAAGCTCGCCGAGGTGGCGCCCGCTAGGGTCTTCAACGACAGCGTCTTGGCCAATCCCGGGACGCCCTCCAGAAGGATATGGCCGTTCGCCAACAAGCCGATCATCAGCCGGTCGATGAGCCCCTGCTGACCCACGATGACGCGTGCGAATTGCTGGCGCAGCGGCTGTACCCATGTGGAGGAGGCAAGCACGGCATGCTGTAGTTCCCGGATCTGCGAGTTCGGTCCAGGCTTTGCGCCCGGATCGGCCTGGGGCACGATTCGTGCCGCGGCACTCGGGCGAAGGGGTGCGGCCAAAGGCTGGGAATGATACTTCAGTGACTCAATATCCACCGGGCGGCCGATTGCGCCGATTGCGCCGATTGCGCCGGTTGCGCCGGTTGCGGCGTGCCCGATCGCGAGTGGCGGTGTTGCCCGCTTATCCTTGATGAAAATACTCATGAGTGCCGGTTCCCTCTTGCAATGGTGCGGATGGATGGAGCGTTCCAATTGACTGTCAGGCTAGGCGCGCAGCATGGATACAACCCTTCCGGAACATTACAAATTGGAAGGCGGCGCCCGCAGTTACCGGAAGCCTTGGTTCGCGTTATTGGTGGAATAGCAGTCCGGTTACTGGCTACCGGCATGCTCCCGGATGGGAGCAAGTTGCCTACTGCCGGCCCCGCGGCCGGCGCAGGCGCGATCGAGTAAGGGTTGTACTGGTGGGCCCTTGAATTTAGCTAGCCGCGAGCCGCGAGATCAGTTCGTTCAGGCCGTTTTGCTCGATCTCCTCGGCGAAACCCTGCTGAAAACTCAAAAGGATGCCATGCCGAAATCGCGCAGCATAAAACGATAGAAGGCGTCGGTGAATCGCTGGCGCTGGACAATGGTGGCATCGTCCTAGTGTCGTGCGAGCAGCTCGCGGGCGGCAAGCTCGCTATCGGAATGGTTGCATGGTTCCATGACCAACGCATATCCAAGGCAAGCTCCGCGAGGGAATGGAACCCTTTGATGTCTGCGGTGGCAAGACCTGGCCCGAAACGACTAGAGAGTGTTTGTATGCTCATACGGGCCATTAGCGCCTATTTAATGGAACAGTGAGTCGGCGAAATCAGTGGGCGCGAACTCGTTCACTTCGCCGCGGTCGCCGGTGGTACCTGCAAAGGGGAGGAACTTGACGTGGGCGCCAGCTGGGAGTCTGCATGGGCGGGCAAGAGGCGTGTCCAGAAGAACTGGCTGGCCACCATGAAAATGAAATAGACAGCCAGAAAGACAGCCAGATTGACCCCGTGCGTATGCGGGTGTGGGGATCGGACGCGGCAACATCGCCACAAGGCGCGTGGCGATCGTGAGACCGTCCGGGTCTTTTAAAGACCGGTTCGGCAAAGCGCCGAGTAACGAGACCATCTTCAGCGTGGCAGATTCCCGGGAAAGTGCGGCCAGTTGGGCCGCCTCCTGCCATGGGTCTAGATCCAGCCGCGCAAGCATGGAGAGGACGCTGAGCGACATTCCACTTTCCTCCGCGCCAACCGGTGCGAACAGGAAGGAGTCGAATTCGGGTTTGAAACGTAAAGTGCCGGCGGGAAGTTTCATTTGGAAAGGCCTAGTTACAGTACGGGGAGTCGCGCGGCCGGTCCCATGATCATCGACGCGGTCCCGGTCTGATCCTGATGGCGGAATGATCGTCACGCACGTCCGGAGCGTCTGTTCGTTAACGCACAGCAAGGCGGCAGATGTAGGCGGATGGGAGGGGAGCGTTACCGAACAGACGGCGGCGGATCAAAAAGCGCACGTTCGAGTTCTGCGCAAATGTTGGAGAGTCACAGATGTTACGCGACGCAAAAGACATGCTCGGTTTTGCCATCGAGGCCACTGACGGTGCCCTGGGTCATGTCAGGGATGTCTATTTTGACGATGAGGCCTGGGTCATTCGCTACCTGGTGGTGGAGACGGGCGCTTGGCTATCCCACCGCAAGGTATTGGTCTCGCCGTTTTCGATGGACGAACCGCAGTGGACCTCGGAGAAGCTTCCCGTGCGGCTCACGCGCGAGCAGGTACGCGCAAGTCCAAGTATCGATACCGACAAACCGGTATCGCGACAGTATGAGCTGAGTTTCGGTGGGTATTATGCATACCCCAACTATTGGGGAAGCACCGGCCTTTGGGGGGCAGGATACTATCCCTGGACTATGTACCCGGGCTCGGGCCACGGGGGAGCAGTCGCCGATCACGTCGCGGGACAAGGTCATCGGCAACGGGTGGCACATCGAGCCGCCGAGCACAGCGACGACGATCCGCACCTGCGCAGTTGCAATGCCGTCATCGGCTATCACATTCATGCGACGGACGGTGACATTGGCCACGTCGACGGTATGCTGGTCGATGAGAAGTCCTGGGCCATTCGCTTTCTTGTCATCAATACCAGCAATTGGTGGCTGGGACATCAGGTGCTGGTGGCGCCGGAATGGATCACGGACGTGAGCTGGGTGGACCGCAAGGTAATCATCGACCTGACGCGACAAGTCATCAAGGACTCTCCAAAATGGGACTCGGCACTGCTGACCGATCGCCAGCAGGAGGCTTTGGTCTACCAACACTATGGACGGAAGGGCTACTGGGAATACGAGCCGCTGGAGTCGATTGCACCGCCAAATAGTACTGACCGTGCTGCGGCCAACCGCCAGTAGCCGGTAGCGTGGTTTAGTGCGGTGGCGCACAGACATTGCTTGCCCGCGCGCCCAGCGTGCGGGCTCGTTTTCACTTGCGATTACTGATGGCGGTAACGATCTGTCGCGGGCCACCAGGCAACGAGGCTAAACATGATTACCGAGCAATTCAGCAATGGCGAGGCCTTGAAACGCTTCGTGCTGACGGCAGCGCTGACGATTGGTATAAGTCTTGGTATGGCAGTGCCCGTCTGGTCTGCGCCGGCCCAGGAAACGGCGATTGGGCATGTCCCTGCTCCCGATGCCACCGCGCCCTCTGCGACAAAGCCTGCCCGACAGTGTATGAGTGATCTGCGGGCCTTCGACGCTGTGATGAAGAAGGATGGCTACTGGCTGCACGCCGCCGATTACGGGTATGGTTATCCGATGTTCGGCGTCAACTATCCTTATGCAGGATACGTAAGGGTCGGCGGCCAGGCGGCAGCGGCGGACTTTGTGCATGCCAGACCCGGGTATGGTGTGCGGACTCTGCTCGCCGCCGCGAATATTTTGGCGTTGCGAGGGCAGCAGCCGGCGTGCGAGGCGTTGTTGACCGCCACTCGCGGGATCTACCAGGATTATCTGATCGATCTGCGCAATGCCCAGATCGCCAAGGCGGATGTCCCCGCGTGGCGCAGTCACTTGATCGCGGGGGCTATGCCCGTCAGCGCGGACACCACTTCCATCAGGTTCGATGATCTGATCGGGATCGACGTGGTGAATTCACACAACGCAGGCCTCGGCAGCGTCGAGGATCTGCTGCTGAACCGGAAAACCGGTCAGATCGCCTATCTCGTGATCGGCCGCGGGGGGTGTTCGGGATCGATGAGAAATATGTCCCGGTACCGTGGTCGGACTTCAAGATGGTGGCCGGCGGCACGTTGATGGTACTGGATACGAGTAAAGCGAACCTGGATTCTGCCCCGCAAATAGCCGAACGGGTGTTTGGGTCGGATGTTCATTTCGGCAGCGACAATGCAAAGGCGGACGCGTATTGGAAGACACATGGTGCGCCCTGATGTGCAAATGAAATGTCCCAAATGCAGCGTAAACCTGCAGCCCACGATACGGCACAAGATCAAGGTAAACTACTGTCAGTCCTGCAAAGGGATGTGGCTTGAGCATGATGAGCTCGAAGAACTGGAGGATGAGGTCTTTGACTTCGGCGATCGCTGGAAGGGAACTTTGGTATTCAGTTCGGCCTCGACCACCGACAAGTGTCCCGAATGTTCCGCGCTCCTCCAGAGGTTCAGGTACAGGCTTTATGAAATCGAAATGGACTTTTGCCCGAACCAACATGGCTACTGGCTGGATGATGACGAAGATACAAGGGTCCTGGAACTCATGAAACGCGAGGAAGCGGATCTCAAGCGAAAATTGCTTGCGGAAGACAAATGGGCCGGGACCTTAAGACACATGCGCTCTCCCTCATTTTTCAGCAAGCTGCGAGATTTGTTTCACAGATAGTCTGATGGGGATGGCAATGTCCCCGTGCATGGACACCATAATGTCGGGATAGATCGGAACCACCTCAATTCCGGCTCAGGAAAGCCCTTCAGCGTGGATAGAACGGAATTCTTCTTGTTGCTCTTATGATGGACGATAAGTGATAGATCCGGGATCTCGCTCAGCTGACGACGGTGGTCGGACGCAATTGGGATCGATTCCCTGATTAAGTCCGTGTACCGGGTAGCGTAAACCGAAAGGTCGATCCCACCCCCATATCGCTCTCCACTGCAACGGTCCCTTTGTGGGCTTCGACAAAGGTCTTGACGATGGCCAGGCCGAGCCCCAGACCCCCGTCCCGATCAGGATCCGTTTGCTCCTTGTCGAACACGGAGGCAAGGCGCTCCGGCGCAATCCCGGCCCCGTTGTCGCGGACGAAGCATTCTATCTCATCGGTGTCGTCTGCCTTTCGCGCACCAATAGTGACCTCTCCCCGCGGTGTGTAGGCGATGGCGTTGGCGATCAGGTTCTGCAGAATGCGCTTGACCAGGCTGGCGTCTGCGAAGACGACCAGGTCCTCGGGTACGGCGTTGATCAGGTGCGTGGTGCCTGTTTCCGCAACGGGATGGAGGTCATGGATGAGGCCTTCGACCACAGGCCAGAGGTCGAAGTCCCGGCGCTGCAGCTTGACGCCGACCTCGGTTTCGATATTGGTATTTTCCTCAATGACCTTGCCGACGAGGGTCTCCAGGTGCTGCACGTTGCGCTTGAGCGCCTTCCACATTTGCGTGACCTGGGGCGTTTCGGGTTGCGCCCGGGTCAGGAGCATTTCCAGAACCCGTGCTGAGAGCGCGATGGCGCTTAACGGGGTGCGCAGGTCATGGGCGACGAAGGCCAGGTACTCCTCGCGCCGGTGTCGGACCTCGAGCGCCTTCTGGGCCGCGAACGTCTGCACCGCCGCCCCGATGGCGCCGTCGAGAACGCGGTTCAGAACGTGAAAGGGGCGTCCCTCCATGCGCACGCCGTTCTGCGCGGCCAGGTCGTGGATAGCGCCTCGCAGAATGTTGTACTCGGCGACGACTTCCTCGATGTCAAATGCGTCCTTGACCCTCTGCAGCCCGTGCGCGGGTGGAGTGCTATTAATGACGGCCAGAGCGATGGTCTCGTCTGTGCGGGTTCGGAACGCGACTACGATTTCCGTCAGAAAATCCGGGATATGATCGTTGAGTGCCGGGACGTCGAGATTGCGGGCGCCCGGAAGTACTCGAACCTGTGCTCGCCATCGAGCGAGCAGGGCCTCACGTCCGTCGTCAATCAGCTGGGCAAGTTTTTCGAGAACGTCGATGATCCTTTCCTCGTGTGATGCCGCCGACCTACGGCGGAAGGCCGTAGGTCGGCGTTGATTTCTTGACCTAGCGGCCGATCTGGATTTTCCGCGCTCTGGCCTTCTGCTGCTTTGGAATCGTGATGGTCAGCACGCCCTGACTGCCCGCGGCGTTCACCTTTTCGCCATCTACCGTGTCAGGAAGGACAAAGCGGCGATGAAAGGGACCATGTCCACGCTCTATGCGGCGCCCCTGCGCCTCCTCTCCCGCCTTGCCTGCTATGAGCGGCCGATCCCCGGATAGCGTAAGGATGCCAGCATCCAGGGTCAGGTCAACGGTCGCCGGATCGACGCCGGGCAGATCGACATACAACTCGAAACGATCCGCGTATTCGTGAATATCCACCAGGGGAACCCAGCTGGCCGTCGCCGAACTGCTCTCATTTTCCCGGGCGTTGCCGAACAGGCGGTTGATCTCATCCTGTAGGCGCGGCATCGCGTCCCAAGGGTTTTGTCGCATCACAGTACTCATGACACCACTCCTTATGTGTTGGCTACTAAAATAAGGCGCGCGGTACATCGCGCGATGGGGCGAAACTAGGGCTAGTCGAATTGATTTCAAGGGTCGCCGATGCGCGTTTTCGCCGGCGGCCATTATTGTCAAGCTTACGGTTTTGGCCGCGCCGTCAATGGCGCGAATACGAGTCCGTTCCGATTGTGTGTAGTCTCATCACATGCCAACTCAAGAGATTCTGCGGGCTCCACACTGCCCATTGAAGGCCTACTACCCGCGCGAGGAGGACCGGCGCGCCTGGGTGCTCGACATTTTCGATCGTACCGCTGCTGACTACGACCGGGTCGAGCGCATGATGGCTCTGGGCAGCGGCTCGTGGTATCGGCGCCGCGCATTGCAGGGTAGCGGCCTGCGTTGGGGCATGCGGGTGCTCGACATTGGCGTAGGCACCGGCCTGGTGGCGCGCGAGGCGGCTCGCATCGTCGGTGATCCGACGCTGGTTGTGGGCATCGATCCGTCACAGGCAATGGTTGCAAACGCCAAGCTCCCGCCAGGTGTGCAGCTCGCGCGCGGCAGCGCTGAATCAATTCCCGCCACCGACGGCTCCGCGGATTTCCTCAGCATGGGGTACGCTCTGCGCCACATCAGCGATCTATCGCTCGCCTTCCGAGAATTTCACCGCGTGCTGAAGCCCGGCGGCCGGCTATGTCTGCTCGAGATCACCCGCCCCGAAGGCGCCTGGTCATGCGCGCTGCTCAAGCTGTACCTGCGCGGCGTGGTGCCGCTCGCCTCAAGGTTCGTGGCCCGGCATCGTGATATGCCGAAGCTCATGCGCTATTACTGGGACACCATCGAGGCGTGTGCATCGCCTGCGTCCATCATCGCGGCGATCACAGCGGCAGGCTTCGGCGACGTACACCGGCACATCGAGCTGGGTACCTTTTCGGCGTACCGCGCCACTAAACCGGCTGAACTACCGCCGCAGGGCTAGCCCGCATACATGATGCGCATGCGTGCAGGACCAGTTTCACTGCGCCATCCTTGGACGTTACCCCTCATAGATCATTTCGCCTAGCACGATTCTTGCGAGCGCTTCAGCACTGATTCCGCCGAGCTCGACGCGCTTCGTCCGGCCGTTATACATGACCGCGACATTGTCACCTTCGATATTGTAGGACCCCTGATGCAGGTTCCCGCCACGCTCAATAGTGACTGGCTTCCACTCGTTGTCTGCCATGATCCAACCTATGATTGTTTCGCCGCACTGTCTGGGCAGGGCGGCAACCTCTACACGTTACGCGCGGCGCGCCTGATCCATGTCAGCGGCCCAGTAGTGCAACACCCACTGCGCGGCCCGCGGCGCGCAGTTCTTCATCGAGGGTGGCCAACGGCAATGCGATTCGTTGCGCAAGCTCCAAATAGGCCGCGTCATACACGGTCAGTCCGTGGGACTGTGCCAGCTCCAGTGTCGTGGACCAGGCGAACGCATCCGTGTCCGGGTCGGTGCCAATGTTCAACAGTGCGAGGTCCGCCAAGGAGGCGTCCCGAAATGCGGCATCAATGCGTTTCCGGCGTACGGCCATGTGCAAGCTGTTGGCTACCTCCAGACGCCATAGCGCAGGGACCCAGGCGCGGGTGGCTGTTACCCGCTCGAAGACCTGGCGGACCGGGTCAGTCAGCTCATCGCTATAAAGCCACGCCAAGGTGACGGAGCTGTCGAGGACCACACTCACGGCCGACCGTCATCCCGGTGCTGTTTCCACTCCTGCCAGTCAAAAGGCTCTCCTTTGAGCTTTTCCGCTCGAGCCCGGATGCGAGTGGCGGCCGCCAGCGCACGGCTGGCGTCGTGCCCAGGGCGGTCGGGAATAAGCCGAGCAACCGCCTTTCCATGGCGGGTGATGACGATTTCTTCGCCGCGTTCGACAGCATCGAGCAGCATGCTGAGCTTGTTCTTGGCCTCGAAGGCCCCGATTGCACGCATTGCCAAACCTCCAAAACATCTAGTTGGTTAATCTAGCTGAAACGTTGGTGGAGGTCTAGCTAAGTGGTCGCCATTGTCCCGTTTAGCAACAGGCGATAAGTGATGGCCATCTTTGACAAAACCATTTATAAATCAATCACTTGGTTATCTATGGTAAATGCCAAAATCGCCATCGTTGGTCAGATTTTAGGGTTAGACAGGCGCCGCGACCGAGCGGATTTACGATGGCGGCGCTGTATTGACCACATTGCCATTTGAAGACTCGATGCCCAGCTCACTGCTCTGAAAAAAGTGATGTCGGTCCTAACCGTCGGGTTCACCGCTGAGCATGCAGCAGTTCTTGAAATCTTCGCCCTGACAAGCAGGGACATGGGTCGTTGCGGCCGAGCTTTTCGCTGAGTTCCTTGCCTCTGCCTACAATTCGCGTTCCCCGCTTAACCCGAGTCTCTGATGGGAAACCCTTTCTGCGGTTACTGGTGACCTCGAAAGCACTCGGCGTCGAGGTTGTCTGATTTAAGTCGCATGGGACACCTCTTGAAAAGCCCGAATATTCGGGGCGCGAATCTTTAGTTCGGCAACTTGATGGCAGCAACTCCCAATGCCGGTGCGCCTACCGATGAAATGGCGGCTACTTGATTTGGCATCTCTTCGAGATCCCGTCGATGCTCGCGGGGCGTCCGCTCGAACGAGAGTCAGACTGAAAGAACCACCATGTCGGACCAAGGACCGCAGCAAGTAGTGGGCCGTGCGCTGGCATAGCCAAATATGGCGCTCGCTATCCACTTCCTCCCGGCTCGGAATCACAAGTCGCTGGGTCATTCCGCGAATGTTACCATCGGCTTCGGCTGGCTCTGCGCAAGTGACGAGCATGCGGTCCACGATCCCGTTATCGAACCGACGATTGGTGGCCGTACTTGGCGCAATCACCATGAGCACTCTCGCTCCAACCTCGGGCGGCGCGGTGCCTAACAGCGCGACGATGACCTGTACCAATCCAGTGAGCGGCGCGAACTGGAAAATCCGAATTGATTTCGCAAAGAGCACGGTGGATTCCAATCCCGCCCGAATCAACGATGCGAATATCTCGTGGCGCGACCTGACGGCCGGCGGTAAATACACCCTGGACCGCAAGTCCGGAAAACTCACTGTGGTCGTCGCGTCCAGCACTGGCGGCTATTTTCTATATGATCTCTGCAAGCCGGACTAGTTGAAGCCGAGATCCCAATGTCAGAACGCGTGTCGGGCATTAAAGCCAGCGTCGGGTTCTTCACGGCGACCGGACCGCGCAGCTCCAATGAAGACTTCGCCGGCGCGGTATTTGGCACTGACCTGCCCGAGCCACGTCGGGACGTCGTCGCGGCCATTGCCGATGGCATCGGCAGCGCAAAAGGTGGTCGCGTTGCCGCCGAAACCGCAGTCCGCGGTTTCCTGGACGGCATGTGCGAGCTCCCGGAAACCACTGAGGTGCGCCGTTCCGGCGCCAAGGTGTTGGACGCACTCAGCACTTGGATGCACGCTCAGGGCCAGCGGGATCTCAATTTGGCGGGCATGGGATGTACCTTCACAGGGTTGGTGCTACGTGGGCGCATTGCACATGTCCTGCACGCCGGCGACACGCGCGCCTATCGGCTGTCCGGCGATCGCCTGAGCTGCCTCACCACGGATCATGTGCGTGAGGATCGTGCCCGTCGTTCGACCGTTCTCTATCGCGCGCTGGGGGTCGAGGCTGAAACACGTCTGGATTACGTCGCCCAGCCGATGGCGCGGCACGACCGCTTCCTGCTGTGCAGCGACGGATTGCACGGGTGGATGACTGATGAGAGTCTGGCCGACATTTTGCGGGATCGCTCCGCGCCGGCGGATACGGCCCGAGCGCTGGTCGCAGGCGCCATTGAATCGGGCAGCTCCGACAACTGCACGGCATTGGTATTGGATGTCGTCGAGCTTCCGACCGCCCACTCGGATGACATCGGCAGCGGCATCATGCAGCTATCGATCCTTCCCGCCCCTCTGGGCGGCGAGACGATTGATGGTTTCGCGCTCAAAGCGCTGCTGTCGGATGGCCGATATACGCGCCTGTTCGCGGCGGTCGATGAGATCGAGGGGGGCGAGGTGGTTCTGAAGTTCCCCAAGCCCAAGGTGGCCGAGGTGTCCACCTATCGAAACGCGTTCGTCCGCGAGGCGTGGGTTGGCGCGCGTGTCGATAGTCCCTGGCTCGGCCGGATCATTGAATTGCCGCAGGGGCGGCAGACCTGCCTGTACACGGTCATGCCGCTGTATCAGGGCGAGCTGTTGGAAACACGCATCTCACGGGCCCCGGCGCTGGGCCTGGAGGAAGGTCGCAATATGGCGATCAAATTGGCCCGAGCGGCCGCGGCCCTGCATCGCGACGGCATCATCCACCGCGATATCAAACCGGATAATGTGATTCTCGAAGCGGGCGGTGGGCTGAAGCTCATCGACCTCGGGGTGGTACGCGTACCCGGGTTGGAGGACTTTCCGCCGGAGGACATTCCCGGTACCAGCGGCTACGTGGCGCCCGAGATGCTCACCGGTGAGCCGGGCAACGTGGCCACCGATATCTACGCCCTGGGCGTCACTCTGTTTCGTTCATTCACTGGCGAGTTTCCCTACGGCAATCCCGCCGCTGCCGGCACCGCAACCCGACATCAGCCCAAGGAGCTGTGCGTACTGCGGCCCGACCTGCCCTCGTGGCTCCAGGATGCGCTCTCACGAGCCATCGCAATCGATCCCGCCCGGCGTTTTCGCGACATGAGCGAATTGGCGGCGGAGATAGAGGCAGGACCCGCCCGGGCGCCGGCTGCAGCGCGACGGCCCCAGACGCTCTATGAGCGGGCCCCGCTCCGATTCTGGAAGGGACTGGCGGCACTATTGGCACTAGCACTGGTGGTATCACTGCTGCGGCATTAAATGGCCACATCATGGCGATTGGCACGAGTGCGGCGCGAGTGAGCCGCCACGTGTGCCAGCGCCTCATGCACCCCGGGCATCGACAATGCCCGCACGCGTTTCATCTTGCGCCAGATCCGGTACCGCTGTGCCAGCTCGCGTCGCGGATCGCTCCAGTGCGCATCCGTCATGTAGTGATCGCCGGCCGCATCGAAGCCACTCTTTACGGTGGTCAGCATATCCAGGGATGCGACCCCGGCGGCGATCAGCTCGGGCATCGATCCGATGTAGCACAAGCCTACCGTCGGACTGTGCGGTGCAAAGGATCGCACGCAGATTCGCAGTCCGGAATAGCCGGGAACCGACACGTAGTCGCTGCGGCTCATGCCCCCTCGACTTAAGACCAGGACCTGGGAACAACCGCGGTGTTGATGGCAACACCGCGGTGTCACGGGCCGAATGAACTTATTCGCCCTCGGTGCCGATCGCGTAGGCCGTCTCACCGTGAATCGCATCGTCACCAACCTTCAAAGTCGCGTCATCCATACGCAACGGCGTGATGAATGAGATGACCTTGAGGATGATGAATGTGGCGATCACGTTGTAGACGATGATGAACGCCGCACCTTCGGCTTGCAGTAGCAATTGATGGGGATTCCCGTAGAGCCAGCCGGTGACGTTGACCCCGGGCGCATCCTTGTCGGTGCCGATGTATTGAAGCATCGCCGGGTTGGCGAGCACTCCCGTCAGCAGACCGCCCATGAGGCCCGCACAACCATGTGTGGAGAACACGCTCAACGTGTCGTCCACCTTCATCATCAGCTTGGTCTTCTGGAGCTTGTTCATGGCCAGCCACGGGATGATTCCCGCACAGACACCAATGATCAGTGCCCCCCAACCATCTACATAACCGGCGGCCGGCGTGATGGCGACGAGGCCCGCAATCATTCCATTCACCGCGCCGATGACCGAGGGCTTGCCGTAGGCCATCTTATCCATGATGGTCCAGACCAGAAGCGCCACGGCAGTGGCGGTATTGGTGTTCAGCACCGCCGCGCCCGCATCGGCGTTGGCGAAGTACGGATCGCCACCGTTGAAGCCGTTCCAGCCGAGCCACAGGATGCCCGCGCCGACCAATGTGATCAGTAGACTATTGGGTGGAAAATGCTCTCGGTCCTGTTGCAGGCGTGGGCCAACCATTGCCGCTGCGACGAAGCCGGAGACGGCAGCAGCGAGGTGGATCACGTAGCCGCCCGAGAAGTCCGCCACACCCATGCCCGCCAACCACCCGCCACCCCACAGGCTGAATGCCCCGACGGTATAAACCAGGGTCATCCACACCGGGCAGAAGATCACCCAGGCCTTGAAGCTCATGCGGCCCAGCACCGAGCCACCGAGGATGATCACGGTGATGGCAGCAAATACAAATTGGAAAAAGATCAAAGTGGCCATCGGGAAAGTCAGGGCCGGCATACCCGCGGCGGCAGCCGGAATAGTCGCCTGACCGGTGGTAAAGGCGGCAGACATGGCCAACATCGGCTTACCGAGGAACGGGAACCACTGTGGCCCGAAGGCCATGTTGTAGTCGAATAGAATCCAGACGACTAACACCGAGGCGAACGCATAGAGCGACATGAACGCCGAATTGATGGCCCATTTCTTTTTGACGACGCCGCCATAAAGAACCATCAGTCCGGGAATGCTTTGCAGGCCGACAAACGTCGCCGCCGCCAGCTGCCAGGCGTTGTTACCTGTGTCTAACCATTTAGGTGATGGAACTAACATTTATCTCCCCTTCCAAGATCAACGTGTGATTGTTTCCGTTGGTGATCTGGATCCGATTAGTTCAAGCCGGAGACGTGCAGAGAATCCAATGCATGCGAAATTATTGCGGTGCAGCGTTATCCAGCCTGTTCCCGTCGTTGCCTTGTACGAAACTGCTGCATAGGCACAATCCGTGGCGCCTTTGTAATGTGTGCAATCTGCATGCCTCTCGTAACAGATTGATTGTTGGTTAGTCAACACTTTGACTTGCACCAACTGGGATCATTTACCCCAGAGTGAGCGCATCTTCGGAGCACCGACGTTTGAAACCCATCGCAGTGCGGCGTTCATGGTTGAATCAAGCCTCTGGTTCGCTCCAGATCCATCTTCTTTGATCCTGTTCCAACGGCTTGCAGGAGGTCCCTTGGTTCTAAAGACAACTGGCGCATTCCGGACTGCGCCATAGGCCCAGACTGTACGGTTACAGGGCGAATCCCGATGACCGTGTAGCATCTGCCTGTCGAATAACGATATCGAAAAAAACCAGTTAAATAGATAACAATAATTGTGACAAACTCAGAACGACGGTCAGAGCGCGGGAGAATTTAGCGGATGTCCATCTCAGGAATGCCGTCTTAGCGGCATCTCTCTTGCGACGCCCCGCCGCGGCTCGGCGTCTAAGCGATAAAAGGTTCCGGCAAAGTCGGGTAAGTCGACGGGGGAGCTTATGGCGCGATCACCGCACAAGCCTGCGGGCGATTGGATCTCCGTCGTTGAAGCCGGATACTCTCTGGACCATAACGACTCGGCATGGCTGGCGCAATTGCTTAAGTGCATTGCGTGCGAGCACTGGCGTGACCGCGGTTCCGCTGCCTTCACGTTTGACCTACGTCCGTCCGGCTTGGCTATTAAGGACGTGGCTTTCCATGGCCCTCCTGAGATCCTGGATCACCTCCGCGGCAGCTTGGACGTGGCATCGCCGGAAGCGCTCAACCAGGCCTACGGCAGCAAGAGTGCCGCTGTTGGCACGGTGAGCGAACTCATCTTCCACCTCGGTGACAACCAAGCGAAGTTCAATGAGGTCAATGCCGGGTTTACGACAGACGTCCTGCGGGTGGCTGCACATAGCGGCACCGGATCCGGCCTTGGCCTCACACTCTTGCTGGATGAAGTGCGCGGCAGCACTCAGAATGAGCGCCGGCGCTGGACACGTTGTGCCGCGCACATTGGAGCTGGGCTGCGTCTGCGGGCTATGGTGTCCGAGCTGGAGTCTCTCGACGGCAAGCCGATCGAGGCGATTTTTGACGGCAGCGGAAAACTCCATGAGGCCCGAGACGCGGCCACGAGTAAGACCGCGCGCGAAGTGCTGCGCAACGCGGTTCGTCGGGCAGAAGCAGCGCGTAGTGCGAAGGGCCGAAGAAGTCCGGACGAAGCGTTGGCGGCGTGGGAGGCGCTAATTCGCGGCCGCTGGTCCCTGGTCGATCGCTTCGACAGGGACCAGCGCCGGTTCATTGTGGCGGTACGCAACGACCCCCACTTTTCTGATCCCCGCGGCCTCTCGATGCGCGAGCGCCAAGTGGCCGCCTATGCGGGCCTCGGCCGGTCTGCGAAGGAAATCGCGTATTTGCTGGGGGCGCCTGCCGCCTCGGTGGAGAACAGTCTGCGGCGCGCTCAGGCCAAGCTTGGGCTTCATTCACGGGTGGAGCTGACGGACTTTTTCGCGCCTCGTAGCCTCCGCGCCCACGTGGCAGAGATCGCGGTCGGCAATGAGAAGCTACTGGTGGGCTCGCTGCCGCTGCTCGACGAAACAAAACTCGTGGGCTTAAGTCCGGCAGAAAGGCACGTCCTTGCACTGCTGATTGCGGGGTCCACCGATCGCGACATCGCAAAGCGGCGCGCCACGAGCGTCCGTACCGTCGCAAATCAGGTTCAAGCGGTATTTCGCAAATTCGGCGTACGGTCGCGCGGCGCGTTGGTTGCTCGCCTGCGTGACTGAAATTCAATGAGCGTTGGGAATTGACTATGTACGGGGTGCAGATCGCTGTTGCATAAATTGAGAACAAGAATGCACATCGCGGAGATTGCACATGAAACTGCTGCACTCAGTTGCCCTTACAGCGGTCTTACTGGCGGGATCCCTCATGGCCGTCGCCGATGAATGGTCAGCGGAAGACAATCCGCCCGCTGGTTCCGACTACTACTCGCCGTTTGCCGTCGCAGTACGCGCCGCGACGCAGCAATATCGTTCACTGTCGGCCGCTACCGCCGCCGGCTATGTCGTTCAGGCGACCGCTTGTGTCAGCGGCGCCGATCACGGGGCCATGGGCATCCATTACGCCAACCCCACCATCATCGGCTCCGGAATGCTGAATCTTACACAGCCAGCCTTGCTCATTTACGAGCCTGAGGCGAATGGCAGCCTGGAATTGGTCGGGGTGGAGTATGTTCTGCCGCTTGGGCTCTGGACCAATGGCGATTCGTCCAAGGACCCAAATAATCCGCCTCCGCAAGGGGCCGAGATGCCTTACATGGATGGGCAGCAGATGAATTATATGGCCCAGCCAAATCGTTACGGCCAGGGCAACAGCTTCTACCTGCATCTGTGGGCGTGGCGATATAACCCCAAGGGCTTGTTCTCGGACTGGAATCCGAACGTCACTTGCGCAAAGATTCACCATTGAGCTAAATGACGCGGATCGCCCCGTTCGTCGATGGCTTTTCTGACGCCACGCCACGCTTCGCAAGCGATACCGTGGTTACATCATCCACCCCGCACAACCCTTCGATCTAAATCCCCCGCTTAAACATCTCCCTCTGATGAGTCTTCACCGCGTCCTCGACACGGTGGGGGTGTAGGTTTCTGAACTTCCCCACGGATTGTGGAATGACCTCCACCATCGTTGCGATCATGTCGGCGGGATCCATGCGCCCCGTGGGGCTTTCGATAAGCCCTGCCACCATTTCCCGAACGACCCCGACTCGCAAAGTTTACCTCATCGTCGAGCCAGCGAAAGGCATTCTCCGCCATCGACTCATTGAAGCCCGTGAGGTAGGCCCCGGGATTTATGGTCTGCACTTGGATTCCGAAGGGCTTGAGCTCAGGCTGCATCGCTTCGGCGATAGCCTCGACCGCATGCTTGGTCGCCGCGTAGGCGGCAAATCCGGGCGGGCTCAAGAGTCTTCCGATCGAGGAAAGGAAACAATTTGCCGGCCGTCTTCTCACGCACCCAACGCTTTACCACCTGTTGAGTGAAGGCGAGCGGCGCGAACACATTGGTCTCGAAGTTGCGACGCACGAGATCCATCGGAATTTCGGCGATCGGGCCGCCCTCTGCGATGCCGGCGTTGTTGACGAGAATATCGAAGGAGAAACTGAAGGCATGCTGGACATCGAAGGGATCGAGAAGGTCCAGCTTCTCGACACGCAGGTGCGGGATTTGGTCCGACTCCACTTTGGCGCGCAGCGCGGTCACCTGGGGCCAGCTTTGGGCTGCCGCGATGACCTCATGTCCCTGACGGGCGAGTCCAATCCGACCTCCTCTTGAGCTCTTGATCCTTGGCGGAGTCAGAAAGACTTCTACCGCTATTGCGGGCTAGCAGCAGCCGGTGAGGCGAAAAGATTGGTTGCTTGATGTGTTGTTGCTACGTTCGATGAGTGATAGTGATTTTCAGCGTCGCGACCGGGCGGAGTGGTGCCGCCGCTCTGGATACAGCACATCTGTCTGGTCACCGGTAAAGAGAGTCCTGTTTCGATGGGTGGCGGCGTTGCTTTCAGCCACGATAAGCTCGCCAATGCCATTCCTGTCGACAGCGGGACTGTAGAGAAACCCTTGCATCTGATCGCAGCGGAGCAAACCCAAGAGTTTGCGCTGTTCTATCGTCTCGACTCCCTCAGCGATAACATCGAGATCAAAACTGTGTGCCAGGGCAATGACGCTCGACACAATCGCCAGATTATTGGCCTCATCCGCCATCATCGATACAAAGGAGCGGTCTATCTTCAGTGCATCGATGGGAAGATGGGCGAGATATCGCAGTGAAGAATAGCCCGTACCGAAATCATCGACCGCGATGTGCGCGCCCATACTGCGTATCGCATTGAGCTTGCGAATAGTAGAAGCAGTGTTATCCAGGAGTGTTCCTTCGGTAATTTCCACATCGAGCGGCGACCGAAGTGCGCCGCTTCCGCTCATCACTTTTTCAAATTCGTGTAAAAAGCCTTCATCGGCGAGTTGTATCGGCGAAACGTTCACCGCTATCGCGGGGACATCGAGACCCAGACTGATCCAGTGCTGATAGTCCGCGATCGCCTGTTCAATGACCCAAGAGCCCACCGGCAGGATCAGCCCCGACTCTTCGAGCAATGGCACAAAAGAGGAGGGCGAAATGGCGCCGAAGACCTCGCTGTTCCAACGCAGAAGCGCCTCAAATCCAACAATGCGGTTGCCACGCAAATCGACCTTGGGCTGATAGTGAAGCTCAAAGTCCCCTCCCTCGGTCGCCCTTCTGAGCTCACGCATCATTTGCTGGCGGGCGGCATCGGGGCGCTGCGCCGGGGACAGGGCACGCCTTGCTTCGATCGACTCGCTTAGTTTTCGGGCTACGAGGGTCAGCGCCTCACAGCGCTCCGCACTGAGCTGCCGGGGTAGGCCGCCGAAAAGACATAGCGCTCCCAGGCACTGGCCGGCTCTGGTGCGCAGGGCAACGCCTGTGAAAAAGCGAACTCGCGGGCCCGAGAGCACCAACTCATCGGCGACAAACCTCGGATCCTCAAGTGCGTCGGCGACGACGAAGCAACCGTGGGCCCCGATCGTCGATCTGTAGAAGGCGCTTTCGAGCGGAACCTCAAGACTGACCGGCCCCATCTGGGCGTGGCAACGCAGTCGACCTGATTCGCTGAGGACCACCTGCACCGTGGAGGCGTCAGTTAATGCTGCGGCAATTAGCACCAGCTCGTCGAGTTCGAACGGCCTATCCAGTGGAACGGACAGTCGTTGCGACGGCAGGTCCTGCGTCGCACTAAGGCCTGCACGGTCATGGCTATTCGACACTTAATCAATACTCTGCGAGGTCCCCGGGAGACTCTTACGCGTCTGCACAATAATTGCCGGTAGCTCGTCACTGTTTTCGGTCTAATTGCGAGATGCAGCGCAATCCGCAGCAATAGGTTGTCGTGTGGAACACGTAAGCCCTGCAAATGATCTTCGATGGAGGGCAACAACGGAAGTCGCAGCGTGCCCCGAGAGATCGGCGGCCCGATGGGCCTTGAACGTGTCACCGATGGGTCCTGTCAGTCTGAGTGACCGGTGAACCGAGCCGGTAGGACCGGGGCTATATGTGCACCGCACCATCTAATATAATGAATAAAAGCAATATCTTAGGTCGCATCAGACTTTTTATGGTAAACGTCAGAAAAACCGGTGAGGGTTAAGGAGAGAGAGTCTCAAGCCCATGTGCCCTCAGCCTGCAGGCACAGCCTTTATGGGTCCTTGGCGCTCCCATCCGGAGCCGGCGGTCGCGGATGCCATGTGAAGGATGGCGTTCACGGCGTGGATCTGACCGCCGTAAACCTTGAATGCTTCAAAGGTGACGAGCGCGCGGCCGGGACCGTATTGCTTGGTGTTGCCGAAATCGAGATACAGCAGAACGATGCCGAGGCGATCGTCAACTGCCGCGACCCGCGCGCGTACATCCGGATGCTGGATGATCTTCTGGGTCTTGATGTTCTCGCAACCCGCCCGCGTGCAGCCGGCGCCAGCGGTATGGACGCCATTTTCGATGCGATAGGAGTCCGTCGCAAAAGGTGCGTCAACCTGCACGAAGCTGCCGACTCTCAACCCTTGCGGATATTTCATGGCGATTCTAACCGCCGCGGCCCGCGGATCGATTTCAGAAGACGGTGGGACGTACGCCATCTGGGCATTGCCCTTGTCGAATCCGGCGGGATCGAACAGCACCGAGTCTTTGTCGGACCGCACGACCATCGTTTCTATCTCGCTGATCCTGCCGCCACGCTCTTTCAACCGCAGTGCAAACAGCACTGGCTTGTCTCCCTCTTCGAGCACGATGGCCTGCGCGGCAGCCGTATGTCCCGGCACATCGAGTATTTCCTGCTCGTACGCGCCGATGCCCGAGGCCGTAAGCCACAGGCCGCCGCCGAGCTTCATGACTGCACCATTCTGCGTGAATCTGACATGCGGGGTAACCGGCAGCGAGCCTGCATCATGGGCGACCATGCCTTTCATGTACTGCGCGATCAGATTGCCGAGGCATGCACGGGTGCAGTGTGTTGGAGCGGTGGCGTGAGCGGCTGGCGGCAACCAGGCCGCATTGAGCGCGAGGCAAAGCAGAAGCCTTTGGAATTGCGGCCTTTGGATACGCATACGAAACAGGTCCATGGTTGCGAACCTCAGGCGATAAACACTGCGCCCATCGGTACATAGCCTACACGCAAGCCGCACGCAACTCTAACCGTAGGTCGAAGGCGGGACCCCGATACATTGCTTGAACGCGGTGCTGAATGCCGGTGCACTCTCATAGCCCACGGTGTGCGCGACTTCACCGATGCTTTTTCCTTCGGCCAGTTGCCGCGCTTTAGTGTCCCCCCCGCACGAACAGGCCTTCATCGCGTAGCGTCTGCGCTAGCTGCTCCTCGATTCGTGTTGCCTGAGCACGTCCGATGTTCTGCAAATGCAGCGTCGGGCCGGTGAGCACCTCCAATCCGCGCTTGAGCACGCTGCCCGCGGCGCGGATGCCCGCCTTGTGCTGATCGAAACGCACCGCCGGCGCATAATGGCTCATGCCCACGTATACACCGTAGGGCTCTGCGCCGCGGTCCGAGTAGTCAAGCAGCACCAGGTAGATATTGCTGCGGCCCGCGTTGGCGCGGAATCGCGCGCTCACCTCATAAGCCAACGGCAGCCATTGTATGTGCCGCATCGGCAGCCAGTCGGGAATGGAGTCGGCCGCTTGACGCCACAGCTGTTCCAAGGCGCGATCGATGTTGGCTGACATGTCGCCACGCATCCATCGCTCGTGTATGCAATGGGCGCCCGTGATGCCATCGGCGCCGGACAGTGCCGATTGGAAAAGCGCGTCGATCGCGTTCTCTCGCAGTAGGCCTAACGGCCGCGCGGCCGGTGACGCCTTTGTATCAATCGCGTGTGTAAGCATGGCCAGGCGTGATCGAGGGCGCGGTAGCCGGCGTGGAGGTCTGGTCTGCAACGTGGGTGAGTTCGCAGAAGGTTACTAAAGTGCAGCGTTTCGCCCCGTAATTGCTTGGACGTGGCAGGGCACCCTGCGTTTCCTACTTTGTCCGCCAATCAGGAGAAGACGGAGGATTTCCGTCACCGCGGCTAATGTCGGCTTGTCGCTGTGCCTCAACAGCGTCCGGACTGATGATTTGCTGAACCCGTGCCCTGAAGCTGCGTTTGGCCCGCGCCATGTCCCACTGCCCCTGCATCGCGTACCAGAAACCGGGAGTGGTGCCCAGGGCTTTCGACAGACGTAAGTCCATCTCGGGGCTTATCCCGCTATGTTCGTTCAAAATCTTGGACAGCGATAGGCGCGTTACGCCTAACCTCTCGGCGGCATCACTTACGGTAATGCCCTGTAGCCATTCCTTCAGCACTTCTCCAGGATGCGCCGGATCGTGCATATCTCTAGCTCCTCTATATTCCGTTATTTGCTTGCTCGGTTACGGACGACGCCAAACGTCAGTGGTAGTCGCGATAGTCGACTAACACTGCATCTGTGCCCTCGAATCGAAATGTAACTCTCCAATTACCACTTACCGTGACTGGACCAGACTCCCGCTTCGCTTCCTTTCAACTCGTGCAATCGCCAACCCGGTGCACCCATATCCAGGGGCTTCGATGCGACGCTCAGGGCGGATAACTGCAAACGCAGCTTTTTTGTGTGCTGAGCATCGATCCCAGTTCAGTCAGATCTCTGATCGTAATGATATACAGTCGATAAGCGACAGCAATGCCATTATCGCTCTCTTCAAAGGCCACGCCGGATTTCTGGCGCGGGTGCGCCGGTACCAGCCCCAGGACTTTGGTGTTCCATCGATCATGGCCCATAAGCTGTATTACGGCGCCTATAAGTGGCAACGCACGCTGGAGAGCCTGGCTCGGGTGGAAGCATTGGCCTTCGAGGTGCTGGAATTTGATCGCGAGGATGCGCGCGCGGCAGGGGAACTGCGCGCGAGTCTGGCCAAGGCGGGCACCCCGATCGGTCCCTATGACGTGCTCATTGGAGGCCAAGCGGTGGCCAGAGAGCTTACCTTGGTCACCCACGATCGCAGCGAGTTTCAGCGCGTTGAGGGACTGCGCATTGAGGACTGGGAATAGGGGGCTCGTCGAGACACGGGCATGGCCGGATCCGCCAAGGTTACGAATCCAGCCGAGCGCGCCAATACAATAAATTTCATGTGACGGCGCTGCCTGTGGGAGCGCTAGCGACAAGCGTGCTCGAGCGGCGTTTGCAAATGGAGTACAGCCACGTTGCACTCTGCCATTCGTAGCTCGGGATCCTTTTCCCCGGTGCCAGACCACAATTGACGTTCGATTTGCTGGTCAGTATGGTGCGGAAACGAAACGGTGTCGTTTCCATGTGAGTAAATGCTCAAGTTGCTGTGGTGATGGCCAAGCTAGCGTCAGCCCGTAAAATGAAAGCAGGCGGCCGGCCCCGGCTGAAGGAGGCGGAGGTTCGGTTGCAGCGGGTGCTCGATGTCGCGAAGCGGAACTTCCTCCGTTCGGGATATCCAGAGACCTGCCTCGACAGGATTGCGCGCGAGTCGCGGATTGCAAAGAAGACGATTTACAGCCGTTTCGGCAGTAAGGCAGGGCTATTCAGCGCCATTCTGCAGCCTCTTCGGCAGTCCTGGATCGCCAAACTCCAAGCCATCGTCATCGAATCAAATCGCCCGGAATCGGTTCTCGAGGCGGCGGCACTCCAGCTGCTCGACGTGAGTACCCGCACGGAAACGGTTGAACTGCAACGATTGCTGCTGGCCGAATCGCGGCGCTTTCCCGACCTCGTAAAAGGTCAGTATGACGAGCGGGGCGCGCTCGCGGGAATGGCTCCTTTGACGGACTATCTTCGGCGGGCGGTCGCGGACCGGAAGCTGCGGCTCGAAAACGTCGAACTTGCTACCGAGCAATTCGCCTATCTGGTTCTCGGCGGCATTCGCGAGCGAATGCTGCATGGCGTGGCAAAACGTCCCGACGCGATCGCGCGCAATCGAGTCGCGAAACAGGCAGTAAGAATTTTCCTGACAGGATGCCGGCTCTAATGATTGGAATACATCAAGATCACATAGCTGTGTTGGACCGGCGGCAAGTGGCGAAACTCGGCTGAGCGCGTCGTGCTGGTGGGTCGTCGAGTCATTCCGTCCTGCGGTAAAGCGCCTCGCAGCTTGCCGTTGACGTACTGCGGACGCCTGTGCCACCGAGCCTTCATCCTCGTGGTGACGGCTTGCGTCGGTGCCTGCGCGGTGGGTCCCGATTATCACAAACCCCCCGTTCAGATTCCCGAAAGCTTCAAGGAGGGCGCCGACTGGCAGCGCGCGCAGGTGAAGCCTCCGGATCCGCTATCGAATAGCTGGTGGCTCGAGTATCAGGACGACAAGCTTACGCAGCTTATCGCGCAGTCGCTGCAGGCCAACCAGTCGATCGTGTCCGCCGAAGCGGCCTACCGGGTGGCCCTGGCCACCGTGCAGGCGAACGTCGCGAGTCTCTTTCCGGTCGTCTCGGCGGCATTGTCCGGATCGCGCACCGGTGCGGGCCCGGGTGCGGCGGCTGCGGCCGCAGGGTACAGCACTGGCGTGGCCATTCCGGGCGCCACGTACAACACTGTCTCTGCAACTGTTTCGGCAAGCTGGGAGCCGGATCTGTGGGGTTCAATCCGCCGGGAGATCGAATCGGCCAAGAACAGTGCGCAGGCAACCGACGCCCAACTGGCGGGGGAACGCCTGTCGATTACGACCAGCGTCGCGATCGACTATTTCCAGCTGCGTCAGGCGGATATCGACATCCAGTCGCTGAAGCAGCAGCAGGACATCGATGCCCGCATTCTGGAGATGACGCGTGCTGAATTGCTGCAGGGAGAAGCGTCGAACGACGATCTGCTGACGGCGCAGGATACCCTCGAGCTCGTGGTGGCCGAGCTGCAGACCACCGAAGCGTCGCGCGAACAGGACGAACATGCGATTGCCGTCCTGATCGGCGTGCCACCCGCAGATTTCACGCTGACTCCGGACCTGTCCTACCGATTCGTGCTACCCGCCGTACCGGTGGCATTGCCGTCGCAGCTGCTCGAGCGCCGGTATGACGTGGTCACTGCCGAGCGTACGGCGGCGGCGGCCAACGCGAAGATCGGTGCGGCCGAGGCGGCATTCTTCCCTTCCCTGACGCTTTCCGCAGAGGGCGGCTATGAGCACAACACCTTTGCGCACCTGTTCTCGCTGCCCAATCGCATTTGGACGCTAGGTCCGGATCTCGCCGAGACGATCTTCGACGGCGGTGCCCGCACCGCCGCAGTACGCGAAGCCAGGGCGACCTACGAAGAGGACGTGGCGAACTACCGCAACGCGGTTCTGACCGCGTTCCAGAATGTGGAAGACAGCCTGTCGACGGTCAATCATCTGCGCCAGCAGACCCAGGCTTACACGAACATCTCACATCGCAACCAGCAGCTCTTCGCCAGCGAGCGTGCCCAGCGGCTCGCCGGAACGGCCAGCGAACAGGATCTGCTGACCCGGCAGCTGACGCTGCTCCAGGCCGAACAGAATCTGAACGATTCGCAGGCGTCGCTCGCACAGGGCAGCGTCACGTTGATCAAGAACCTGGGTGGCGGCTGGCAGTGGGAGGACACGAATGTCCCTGCCGTCCCGGCGCCTCCGTTCTAAATGAGAAAGGATCTCGCTTTCATGAAGTTGCTCCCGTTGCGCGGGCTTTTGTTGTGCTTCGTCCTGACTGCCCTCGCCGGCTGTCACAAGAAAACCGAACCTCCGCCGCCGCCGCAGGTCGCGGTGGTGACGGCTCAGTCGCAGACCGTACCGCTGAAGAAGCAGCTGGTCGGCCGGCTGTCGGCGTACTACACCGCCAATGTCACTGCGCGTGTATCCGGCGTGCTGCTGAAACGCGTCTTTGCCGAGGGCGGCGAAGTCAAGCAGGGACAACTGCTCTTCCAGATCGATCCGACCTACTACAAAACCCAGCTGGACATCGACCTGGGTGTCCTGGGGGAGGACCAGGCCATCTATACCAATGATCGCGTGACGGCCGAGCGATACCACAAGCTGCTGCCGGTCGGGTCGGTGTCCCAGCAGACCGTGGACAATGCCGATGCCGCAGAACTCAGTGCGGCGGCGAAGGTAAAGGCGGATCAGGCCACTGTTGAGAGCGCCCGCGTCAACCTTGATTACACACGCGTGACCTCGCCGATCAGCGGCATCGCCGGACAGCAGCAGGTCACCGAAGGGGCTGTCGTCGGCAGCGGCACCAGCGATGCGGGTTCGAGCGGCACGCTGCTCACCATGGTGCAGCAGATCGACCAGGTCTATGTAAATTTCACCATCAGCGCAGCCGACCTCATGACGCTGCGGCAGGCGCAAAGCGCAGGGTCGGTCGCGCTGGCCCAGCAGCAGGCAACCACCGTGCAGATCGGCCTGCCCAATGGCAGCCGGTACGGCCGCCTCGGCACACTCGACTTCTCCGGCATTGCTGTTAGCGCGACCACCGGGGCAGTCAACCTGCGCGCCGTGGTGCCCAATCCGGACCATGTGTTGCTGCCAGGCATGTACGTTACGCTGACGGTCAATTTCGGCCAGCAGAACAACATATTCCTGATTCCACAGCAGGCGATGCAGCGTGACAACGTCGGCGCGTACCTGCTGCTAGTTGGCCAGGACGGCAAGGTCGCGCGCCGGGACATCACCGCGAACGACAGTCAGGGCAATGACTGGATCGTGAGCCAGGGCCTGGAGAACGGCGATCGGGTCATTGTGTCGGGTGTGCAGATCGCACACGAGGGTGCGCTGGTGAAGACCATCCCGTGGCAAGCGCCCGCCGGCGGCGCGCCAGACCCCGCCCGCGCGCAATAGGGACAGTCATGCCGAGTTTCTTCATCGACCGTCCGATCTTCGCGTGGGTGGTCGCGATCCTGATCTCCCTTTTCGGCTACATCGCCCTGAAAACCATGGGTGTCGATTCGTATCCGGACATCGCGCCGCCTCAGATCACGGTCACGGCGACCTACCCGGGCGCCAGCGCGACGACCATGGAATCGACCGTGACGCAGGTGATCGAGCAACAGCTCACCGGCATCGATAAGCTGCTGTATTTCAGTTCGACCTCGAGCGCCAACGGCCAATCGACCATTACGCTGAGCTTTGCGACCGGCACCAATCCCGACATCGCCCAGGTCCAGGTGCAGAACAAGGTGACGCTGGCCTCGCCGCTGCTGCCGCCGGCGGTCACGCAGCAGGGCGTCGTGGTCGCGAAGGCGAGCCCGGACATCCTGATGTTCCTCGCACTACAATCCAGCAATCCCGCGATCGACGCCGGGCGATTGAGCGACATCATGGCCTCGCAGGTGCAGCCGGCCATCGGCCGCGTGAGCGGTGTCGGCAACACGAACCTGCTGGGCGCCGAATATGCGGCGCGCATCTGGCTCGATCCCGACAAGCTGCACGGTTACGGGCTGTCGACGACCCAGGTGATCAACGCCGTGAATGCGCAGAACGCACAGTTTGCGGCCGGTTCGCTGGGTGCCGACCCGGCCGTCAACGGCCAGGAGTTCACCGCGACCGTGTCCGGCGACCAGCTGTTTTCGACGCTGCAGCAGTTCCGCGACATCATCCTGCTTGCCAACAGCGACGGCACGAGCGTGAAGCTCAGCGACGTCGCGCGCATTGCCTTCGGCCCTGCGACCAATGGCTTCGCGCCGGTCTACGACGGCAAGCCGGCGGCGGGCCTCGGCATCTTCCTGCTCCCCGGCGCCAACGCGCTGCAGGTGGGCAATGCGGTCAAAGCGCAGATGGCGGCACTCGTCAAGGACATGCCGCAGGGCGTCACCTGGGACGCGCCGTACGACACCACCCCGTTCATCACTGCCTCCATCAGCGATGTGGCCAAGACCCTCGTCGAAGCCATCATCCTCGTGTTCTTCGTGATGCTACTTTTCCTGCAGAACCTGCGGGCCACGATCATTCCCACACTGGTCATCCCCGTTGCGCTGCTGGGTACGTTCGTCGGGTTGACGCTGCTGCATTTCACGCTCAATCAGCTGACGCTGTTCGGCATGGTGCTCGCCATCGGCATCGTCGTCGACGATGCGATCGTCGTCATCGAAAATGTCGAACGCATCATGGACGAGGAGCACCTCGAGCCCCGGGAGGCCACGCGCAAGGCCATGGGCCAGATCACCGGGGCGATCATCGCGATCACCGTGGTGCTCTCGGCGGTGTTCATCCCTTCGGCACTGCAACCGGGGGCAACCGGGATCATCTATGCGCAGTTCGCGCTGACTATCGCCGTGTCGATGGGCATCTCAGCCCTGCTCGCGATGTCGTTTACTCCTTCCCTGTGCGCCGCGATTCTCAAGCCCGTGCACGAGAAGAAGAAAAAGAACCGGTTCTTCCGCTGGTTCGACCGGATGTTCGACAAGGTGAGCCACGGCTACCTGGGACATGTCGGCGGCGCAGTGCGGCATGCGCCCCGCTGGATGGCGGTCTTCGCCGTGGTGGCGGTGCTGGCCGGCTTTCTCTACACGCGGGTACCGACGAGCTTCGTTCCGGATGAGGACCAAGGCGCCATACTCTGCCTCGTGAACCTGCCGTCGGGCGCAACGCTCCAGCGCACCAACCGTGTCATGACCGAGATCCGCGGCAGGCTCCTGAACAGTCCGGTCGGCGCATCGATCGCCCACATCTTCCAGCCGGAGGGTTTCAGCTTCATCGGTACCAGCGAGAACGTCGGAATAGCCTTCATCAAGTTGAAGCCCTGGGGCGATCGCTCGCAGACGGCGATGCAGCTGATTTCACAGATCAACCGGCTCATGAGCGATCTGCCGGATGCGCAGGTCTTCGCGAACGATCCGCCGACGATTCGCGGATTGAGCCAGTTCGGTGGCGTGGACATGTACCTGCAGGCGCGCACCGGACAGTCCCGGGCGCAATTGGGCCAGGCCGTCCAGACGCTGGTTGCGAGTGCGGGCAAGAATCCCATCCTCGCGGGTATCCGACAGAATTCGCTGCCGAACGCGCCGCAGCTGGATATCAGGGTAGACCGGAACCAGGCCCAGACGATGGGCCTGTCCCTGACCGACGTGTACAACACCATCGAGACGGAGCTGGCGCCGTACTACGTCAACCAGTTCACCTACGCGGGCCGGGTCAAGAAGGTCTACGTCCAGGCCGACGCGCCCTTCCGCATGGGACTCGACTCACTCGATCATCTGTACACGCCCAGCGGAATTTCGAACGCCTCGACCGGGGCCGGGAGCACTTCCTCCGATATCACCAATACCAGCGGCTACCTGACGCCCGTCGACCCATCTGCAGGTAACGCGTCGATCAGCCCGTACAACATGGTGCCGCTGTCGAGCATCGTGAAGACCAATTGGGATCTGGGCCCGCTCGTTCTGCCACGCTACAACGGCTATTCCGCGGTCGAGATCGTGGGCAATTCCGCGGCCGGCTATTCGACCGGTCAGGCAATGCAGCAGCTGCAGAACATCATCAATACGAAACTGCAGGCGGGCTTCGATGCCGACTGGACCGGACAGTCGTACCAGGAGCTCCTGTCCGGCAGTTCGGCAGGCGTGCTGATGGCACTGTCGATCGTCGTCGTGTTCCTGTGCCTCGCCGCGCTGTACGAAAGCTGGTCGATCCCGGTTTCGGTGCTGCTCGTGGTACCGCTTGGCCTGCTCGGCATGGTGGCCTTCTGCCTGATGCGCAACATACCGAACGATATCTACTTCAAGATCGGCCTTGTGACCGTGATCGGTCTTGCCGCGAAGAATGCGATCCTGATCGTCGAATTCGCGGTAGCTGGCCAGGCCCAGGGCGGGTCCCTTTACGACGCGGTCATGGCTGCGGCCAAACTGCGACTACGCCCGATCCTGATGACGTCCCTGGCGTTCATCCTGGGCGTATTTCCGTTGGCGATATCAACCGGCGCCGGCGCGTCATCGCGGCACGAAATCGGCACCGGCGTGATTGGCGGCATGCTGTTCGCGACTGCCCTGGGTCTATTGCTGATCCCCGTGTTCTACGTGGCCGTGCGTCGCGTGCTGGGCGACAAACTCGACGAGGTGGCGCACAAACCTCGAGCGCGGTGAGGATCGGCTGGGCGATGTCCCGAGCGACCGGGGAGGCGTGCCGGGGCAGGCCGCGAAGCGGAGGGCTATATGCGATGCAACGTAGGCGCGCATGCGGGGGCCCGCGCGGAGCTTGAACCGCACCTGTCGCGAATTCGGCGCCTTGCGGTCCGGTCTTAGGCGGATCCAGTCGTGATCATCCACCGATAAACCTCAGGTTAAGCCATAGCTAGGGCATCCCGGCGGATAAACGTTCGCAGCAGGCAGTCCACCTAGTCGAGAGACGTCCAGCACCATGGATGCAACATTGGCGGTCGGTTAACATAGCGCTTAGTTTGCGTTACCTTTGGCCCTTTCATAATTAACTCGGCACAGCCGCGGGTCGCGCAATGAAAAACGAGTCGGGCTGGACGCCTGTCTCTTCAGAGATCACTTTTGACCAACGCGCTGCTTCTACGACGCGACGAGCTTGGTCTTTGCGTCTGATCGTCCTGCTCGTCGCTTCGATCGCGCTGCTGGTCGCGATGAGCGCTATTGCGACCTGGAACTTTCGTTCACAGCACATGGATGCCGATTCGGTGTTGCATACCGAGCAGGTGCGGTACCAGCTCTCGCGGATTCTTCAGCTCATGATTGATACCCAAACCGGGTCGCGTGGTTTCGCGCTCACCGGATCCGATCACGCGCTGAAGGCGTACCGCGAAGCGAATCCGCTAATACGCCCCGCGATCGGTCGGCTTCAAGAGCTCATCTCCGATAACCCCGAGCAGCGGCCACGCGCCGCTCAACTTCTCGGCCTAGGCGGCGGTCTTCAGTCCTTCTCCGAGACTCTTGTAGACGAGGCGCGCAACGGCAACTCCGCCCA
>Ga0302314_10001512_pt1 | contig 43514 bp, 37 predicted proteins | sample III_Palsa_N2_3_FD_200533 | JGI IMG/M metagenome (GOLD analysis project Ga0302314, IMG submission 200533) | Peat permafrost microbial communities from Stordalen Mire near Abisko, Sweden - III_Palsa_N2_3 | ecosystem: Environmental > Terrestrial > Soil > Palsa > Peat permafrost | place: Sweden... | reverse complement strand
TGCGCTCCGCAGCCGGAGCGGGGTCCATCGACAGGCCATCCCTGGCCTGACGATGGACGCTTCGGCATCCTGCCTCGCCCCGCGCCAAATAGGCGCGGGCCCACGTCGCTCCGGCTTTGCGGTGCTCGGCGCAAACAACGGGGGGAACGTCAAAAGCCAAAGCAAAGCAACATCAAAAGCACAGCCCCAACCTCCACCTGCGTCATCCTCGCGCAGGCGGGGATCCAGTTCTAGCCGCGTGCGCCGCAACCACCCCTCACCCTAGCCCTCTCCACCAAGGGGAGAGGGGATTAAAGGCGGGGGTCGTGAGCACTCAGCGCAGTTCGCGCCCAACCGAACCCGCAACAGCCCCTGGCTCATGCACCCGCCGCACCACATACAGCGGCCGCTGCTTCGATTCCATGAAAATCCTTCCGACGTACTCGCCCAGCACCCCGATGCTGAGCAGATTGATGCCGCCGAAAAACATCACGGCCACGATCAGCGAGGCATAACCTGGCACATCGGTGCCGAGGATCAGGGTGCGCAGCAAAATAAAGCTGCCGTAAAAGAAGGAAATGAGGGCGACGACCATGCCGATATAGGTCCATAGCCGCAACGGAAATGAGCTGAAGGAAGTAATCGCCTGGACCGCCAGGCTGAGCAGACGGCGGTAGTTGAATTTGCTTTCGCCCGCCGCGCGCAGCGGGCGCTGATGTTCGATCAGATGCTGGCGGAAGCCGACCCAGGCGAACAGGCCCTTGTTGTAGCGGGTGCGCTCGGGCAGGGCCAGGAAGGCTTCGATCACGGCGCGGTCGAGCAGACGGAAGTCGCCGGCATTGGGCACGAAGCGCATTTCCGACACGGCGTTGAGCAGGAAATAGAACACCCGCGCCGAGCTGCGGCGCAGGAAGGTGTCGGTGTCGCGGTCGGCATGCACCGCCACCACGGTTTCAAAGCCTTCGCGCCACTTGGCCAGCATCTGAGGGATCAGTTCGGGCGGATCCTGCAGGTCGGCATCCAGGGTGATGGCGCAGGCCCCCCGGCAATGCCACAGCCCCGCGGTGAGCGCGGCCTCCTTGCCGAAGTTGCGCGACAGGTCGATGACGCGCAACTGCGGCATCGAGCGCTGCAGCTGCAGCAGGCGCGGCAGCGTGTCGTCGCTGCTGCCGTCATTCACCATCAGGATCTCGAAGCTGGCGGTGGCGGTGCTCACGATCGGCAGCAGTGTGTCGAACAGGAACTCCAGCCCGCCGCTTTCGTTGTGCACCGGAATGACGATGCTGACTTCAGGGTAGCTGGCGCCCACGGCCTCCCGCGGTTGCCCTGGGTGGTCGCCGCTCACGGCAAGGCCTGGCGGGATGGGTGGGGAGCCGGGGGCGGGCCGCTGCATGCTCACTTCATTCTCCTCTGGGGGAAGCCGGCAATGGACGCCACTGCCCTGGGGCGATTATAGGTGCTGCCCGCAGCGCCGTGCCCATCATGGCTCTTCCTATGCTGCGCTATATTGTCATGGCGCCCGTGGTTGGGGAGGGCGGTCACGGTCATGGTCAATCCGGAATCTCATGAGTTCAGCAGAGGCAAAAGCGGGCGGTTCCTTCCTCGCCAATCTCAATATCCAGGCCAAGCTGGCGCTTGCCTATGGCCTGGTGCTGGTCATGTTCACCCTCACCTGCCTGATCGTGTTCGTGAACAACGAGGATCTGGCCAATTCCCGCGGCTGGGTCCGGCACACTTACACCGTGATCTCGCGCCTCAGCGAGCTGAAGGCCGACATGCTGCAGCAGCGCATCGATCTGGCCACGGCCACGCGCGATCCGGCCTATCTGGCGAACTATGAAATCGCCCGGCAGAATTTCGGCCGCGATTTCGAGGACCTGAAGCAGCTCACGGTCGACAATCCCTCGCAGCAGCAGCGGCTCGACCGCATCGGGGCGATGATCAACGGCTGGTACAGCACGATCGCGCAGCCGATCGTTGCCCGCGCCAAGGCCGGTCAGACCGACTCATCCGCGGCGACGGGATCGTCCGAATACGGCTATGCCCAGATCGAGAGGATCAATGGGCTGCTGCAGGATGCGGTGCAGGAGGAGCTGGGCCTGCTGAAGGACCGCACCGGCACATCGGACCACGACGCCGGTAATCTGAAGCTGTTTGTAGTGGTGATGCTGGGATTGGGCCTGCTGATCGGCGCCGTGACCATCCTCTACACCCGGCGGCAGGTGACCGAGCCCATTGTCGGGCTCACTACACTGATGGATCGGCTGGTGGCCGGCGACACCGTCTTCGAGGTACCGAACACCCGGCAGCTCGACGAAATCGGCGCCCTCGCGCGCGGTCTGGAAAGCTTTCGCAACGTCAAGAGCGCGGCGGATCGGGAGCGCTGGGTGCGCGAACATCTGCTGGACATCAACGCCGGCCTGCTGCCGGCCAGTACGGTGGACGAGTTTGCCGAATTCCTGCTGACCAGCCTGTGCCACCTGCTGCGCGCCGGCTACGGCGCCTTCTTCGCCTGGGACGATGCGCAGCAGCAAATGTTCCTCCGTGCCGGCTACGGCTATTCGGGCCATGCCAACCTGCCGCAGCAGTTCAGGCCGGGGCAGGGGCTGGTGGGGCAGTGCGCCCGCGACGGCAAGCCGATCCTGCTGAATCCGGTTCCGCCCAACTACCTGCGCATCGGCTCCGCCCTGGGCGAGGCCGTACCGCAGGTTCTGATGATCTATCCCCTGAAAGGGCGCGACATTCTCGGTGTGATCGAGATGGCCGGATTCGAGACGCCCGGGCCGGACCAGGAGCAGCTGCTGGCGGAACTGCTGCGCAGCGCCGGCCTGCAGCTCGATGCCATCGTCAACGCCGAAAAGACCCGCATGCTGTTGTCGCAGGCCCAGGCGCAGACCGAGGAGCTGCAGGCTTCCGAGGAGGAGTTGCGCGCCACCAACGATGCGCTGCAGGACAAGAACCGGCTGCTCGAACAGCAGCGTACCCAGTTGCAGGAGTCGGAGTCGGCGCTGACCGCGCAGGCCGAGGAACTGCGCGCCACCAACGAGGAGCTGGAGGAGACCGGCCGCATTCTCAACGACTCCAACGCCCAGCTGGAGCAGACCCGGCTGGCACTGGAGCAGAAAGCGACGGAGCTGGCCCGGGCCAGCCAGTACAAGTCCGAATTCCTTGCCAACATGTCGCATGAGCTGCGCACGCCGCTGAACAGCGTGCTGATCCTGGCGAAGAACCTGGCCGACAACGAGGAGGGCCACCTCAACGACGACGAGACCGAATCGGCGCGCGTCATCCACGACAGCGGCACCCATCTGCTGCAGCTGATCAACGACATCCTCGACCTGTCCAAGGTCGAAGCCGGCAAGATGGAAGTGCTGGCCGAGGACATCCCTGTTGCCGACATCCTCGGCACCAGCGAGCGCCGCTTCCGGCCGGTGGCGAAACAGCGCGGCCTGGCGCTGCGGGTGGAGCAGGCCGAGGGCTTGCCGGCGACCCTGCGCAGCGACAGCGCCAAGCTGCAGCAGATCCTCACCAATCTGCTGTCCAATGCCTTCAAATTCACCGAGCGCGGCCGCGTCACCCTGCGCCTGCGCCGTCCGGACAGCGCGCCGGAGGGCGCCCCCGAGCTGCCGCCGCAGCAGGCCGTGCTGTTCGAGGTGCTGGATACCGGCATCGGCATCCCGCGCGAAAAGCTGGACAAGATCTTTGCCCCGTTCGAGCAGGTCGATGCCTCGACTTCGCGCAAATACGGCGGTACCGGACTGGGCCTGGCGATCAGCCGGCGCATGGCGCGCCTGCTCGGCGGCGACCTGCAGGTGAACAGCACGGCGGGCGAGGGCTCGGTGTTCCAGCTCTACCTGCCCGAGCGTTTCAGCGGCATTGCCGCCGAACCGGCGCTGGCCGCCATGCCGGCCGCGGCGCAAAGCGCGAGCGTGGCAGTCGGCTCCCAGGTTCCGCCGGCTGCCGGGCCGGGTGCCGCGATCCTGGTGATCGAGGACGACGTGGTGTTCGCCAAGGTGCTGGCCGGCATGGTGCAGAAACGCGGCTTCCGCGCGCTGCTGGCCCATGATGCGGCCAGTGGGCTGCTGCTGGCGCGGCAGCTGCCGATGGCGATCCTGCTCGACATCCACCTGCCGGACATGGATGGCTGGTCGGTGTTGCAGAAACTCAAGTCCGATGCCGCCACCCGGCACATCCCGGTGCACATCGTTTCCGGCGTGGACGAAACCGCCCGCGGCCTGCAGCTCGGCGCGGTGGGCTACCTGGTCAAGCCGGTCAGCAAGGAATCGATCAACCTGGCGCTGGATCAGGTGCAGCGCGCGGCGTCGCGGCCGGCGCGGCGCCTGCTGGCGGTCGGCGGGGATCAGGCGCTGAGCGCCAGCGTGCTGGAGCAGCTCGGTTCCGAGCAAGCCACCCTGGAAACCGCGGCCACTGGCGCCGAGGCGCTGGACTGGCTGGCGCAGCGCAGCTGCGATTGCCTGGTGCTGGGCTTCACCCTGCCCGACATGAGCATCTTCGATTTTCTCGAGGCGGCGGCGCAGCGCGGTCCCTTGCCGCCGGTGGTGGTTTACGCCGAACGCGAGCTCGACCAGGACGAGGTGATGCGGCTGCGCGCCCATACCGACAGCATCGTGGTGCGGGGCGCCCGTTCGGAGGAACGCCTGCTCGACGAGGTCAGCCTGTTCCTGCACAGCCTGCGCACTCCGGCCGGGCGCGCCGCGGCGGTGCAGACGCAGACCGAGGCCGCCGATCTGGCCGGCCGCACCGTGCTGGTGGTGGACGACGATATGCGCAATATCTTCGCCCTTTCCAAGGTGCTGCGCGCGCGCGGCCTCAATGTACTGATGGCGCAGGACGGTCCCAAGGCCCTGGCCCACCTGGAGCAGCGCGAGGGCCGCATCGACGCGGTGCTGATGGATGTGATGATGCCCGGCATGGACGGCTACGAAACCACCCGGCGCATCCGCGGCCGCGCCGGCTGGGCCGGCATTCCGATCATCGCCGTCACCGCCAAGGCCATGCCGGGCGACCGCGAGAAGTGCCTCGAAGCCGGCGCCAACGACTACCTGACCAAGCCGATCGACATGGACAAGCTGCTGTCGCTGCTGCGCACCTGGATTCGCAAGACCTAGCCCCGGCATGAAGTCGATACCGGAAACGGACTCCGAAGAGCTGGAAATCAGGGATTTCGTCGACACCCTCAAGGCGCGGCATGGCTACGATTTCGGCCAGTACGCACCGGCCTCCTTCAAGCGGCGCCTGCGCGCCCTGCGCATGCGCACCGGCGCGGCGTCGATCGCCGCGTTGAGCCGCCGGGTGATGGACGAGCCGGCTTTCCTGCGGCAGGTGCTGGCGGGACTGTCGGTGCCGGTGTCCGAGATGTTCCGCGATCCCTGGGTATTCGAAGCGCTGCGCCGCGAGGTGCTGCCGATCCTGGCCTCGTATCCGCGCATTCACATCTGGCAGGCGGGCTGCGCCCACGGCGAAGAGGTCTACTCGCTGGCGATCCTGCTGCAGGAGGAGGGTCTTTACGACAAGGCCCAGATCTTCGCCACCGATCTCAACGACGTGGCGCTGGAGGAGGCGGCCGAGGGCATCTACCCCGCCGCCAACGCCCGGCAGTTTTCGGAGAATTACCTGCGTGCCGGCGGGCGGCGCTCGCTGTCGCACTATTTCCACGCGCGCTACGAACGCATCAAGTTCGACGAATCGCTCAAGCGCAACGTCACCTTCGCCAGCCACAACCTGTCCACCGACGGCGTCTTCGCCGAAGTGCAGCTGATCCTGTGCCGCAACGTGATGATCTACTTCAACGACGTCCTGCAGGATCGCGTGCTGCAACTGTTCCGCGACAGCCTGGTGCACAAGGGCTTCCTCTGCCTGGGCAGTAAGGAAACGCTGGCGCGCACTACGGTGGAAGCCGATTTCGAGCCCTTCGACGCATCCGCCAGGCTGTTCCGCCGCCGTGCGCCCAAGTAGTCCGCCAGGCGCCAGGTTCGAGCGGGTGGTGGCCATCGGCGCCTCGGTCGGCGGCCTCGACGCCCTCAAGCAGATCCTGCCCGCCCTGCCGGCAGGCTATCCCTGGCCGGTGATCGCCCTGCTGCATACCAGCGCCGGCTATCGCGGCACCCGGCTCGACACGCTGCTGGCGCAGTATTGCGCCCTGCCGGTGCGCGAGGCGGAGCCGCGCTTGCCGCTCGAAGCGGGGGTCGTCCACCTGGCTCCCGCTGGCTATCATCTGCTGGTGGAAAAAGACCTGCGGTTCTCGCTGTCCATCGATGAAAAGGTGTCCTACGTGCGGCCTTCCGCTGACGTGCTGTTCGAAAGCCTCGCCGAAGCCTGCGGCGCCGGCGCCATCGGCGTGATCCTCACCGGTGCCAACGACGACGGGGCCGCCGGCCTCGCCGCGATCCGCGCCGGCGGCGGCCTGGCCATCGTGCAGGATCCGCAGGAAGCCCAGGCGCCGCAGATGCCGCAGGCGGCCCTGCGCGTCGCCGGCGCCGACCAGGTGCTGCCGCTGCAGGCGATCGGCGCCAGGCTGGCGGCGCTGCCGCGGGAGCGTGCCTGAGATGAGCGACGCCATGCCGCGGCCGAAGATCCTGGTGGTCGACGACACCCCCGCCAACCTGCTGGTGATGCGCAAGCTGCTGGCCAAGGTCGATGCCGACCTGGTCGAGGTATCCAACGGCAACGCCGCCCTGGCCGCCAGCCTGGACCACGAGTTCGCGCTGATCCTGCTCGACGTGCAGATGCCGGACATGGACGGTTTCGAAGTGGCGGAATTCCTGTCGCAGGAGGAACACACGCGCAACACCCCCATCATCTTCGTCACCGCCGCCTACGCCGACGACATGAACCGCATCAAGGGCTATGGCAGCGGCGCGGTGGACTACATCGTCAAGCCGATCAACGATGCCATCCTGCTGTCCAAGGTGCGGGTATTCCTCGACCTGTATCGCGGCAAGCAGGAGCTGCGCCGCCTGCTGGCCGAGCTGGATCAGCGCAATCAGCAGTTGCAGCTGGAGATCGCCGAGCGGCAGCGGCTGGAGGAGCTGGCGCGCCACCAGGCCTCGCACGATCCGCTCACCGGCCTGCCCAACCGCATGCTGTTCCTCGACCGTCTCGGCAAAACCCTCGCCCGCGCCGAGCGCCGCGGCGTTTCCTGCGCCCTGTTCTACATCGACATCGACGACTTCAAGCCGGTCAACGATCGCTATGGCCATACGGCCGGCGACGAGCTGCTCAAGGCGGTGTCGCAGCGCATGCTCGAGGCGATGCGCAAGGTCGATACGGTCGCGCGCCTGGGCGGCGACGAGTTCGCCGCCATCATGGAGGAGCCGGCGGACCAGGCGGACGCCCTGCTGGCGGCACAGCGGCTGGCCGACAGCGTGCGCAAACCCTATCGGCTGGAATTGCGCGATCACGCCGAACCGGTGGAGGTGCGGGTCGGCGCCAGTGTCGGCATCGCCCTGTTCCCGCAGCATGCCAGGGAGTTGGACGCGCTGGTCTGCGCCGCCGACGCCGTCATGTACCGGGCCAAGAAAGCCGGCAAGAATCAGTGTGTTGTAGCGGGTTCGTAGGGCGGGCCGTGCCCGCCGCCGCGCCGCGGCTGCAACTACGGCGGGCACGGCCCGCCCTACTGCGGACTGACCACTGATGATGGTTTTTCCTTTTTTTCGGCCAATGGCAGAAAGCCGCCATTTGCCGGAGAATCGCCGCCGTCTACTCCTTCGGCTGCGAAACCCCCATGCCCGCCTACAAAGCTCCGCTGCGCGATATGCGCTTCCTGATGAACGAGGTGTTCGACTATCCCGCTCATTACGCCTCCCTGTCGAACGGCAAGGACGCCGATCCCGAGACGGTCAGCGCCATCCTCGAGGAATGCGCCAGGTTCTGCCAGGAGGTGCTGTCGCCGCTGAACCTGCCCGGCGACGATGAAGGCTGTCACTTCAGCAATAACGAAGTGAAAACGCCGAAGGGCTTCAAGGACGCCTACGAGCAATACGTCGCCGGCGGCTGGCAGGGCCTGTCGCACCCCACCGAGTACGGCGGCCAGGGCCTGCCGATGTCGCTGGGCCTGATCAAGTCCGAGATGATGGGCGCGGCCAACTGGTCGTTCACCATGTACCCGGGCCTGTCCCTGGGCGCCATGAACACCATCATGCAGCACGCCTCGCCCGAGCTGAAAAACCTGTACATGCCGCCGCTGACCGAGGGCCGCTGGACCGGCACCATGTGCCTGACCGAGCCGCAGTGCGGCACCGACCTGGGCCAGGTCAAGAGCCGCGCCGAGCCGCAGGCCGACGGCAGCTACAAGATCACCGGCACCAAGATCTTCATCTCCGCCGGCGAGCACGATTTCACCGACAACATCATCCACATCGTGCTGGCGCGCCTGCCGGACGCGCCCCCCGGCACCAAGGGCATTTCGCTGTTCATCGTGCCCAAGGTACAGGTCAAGGCCGACGGCAGCCTGGGCGAGCGCAACCGCGTGGTGTGCAGCGCCATCGAGCACAAGATGGGCATCAAGGCCTCCGCCACGGCGGTGATCAACTTCGAGGATTCGGTCGGCTACATGATCGCCGAGCCGAACAAGGGCCTGGAGGCGATGTTCACCTTCATGAACACCGCCCGCGTCGGCACCGCCGTACAGGGCATCGCCCACGCCGAGCTGTCCTACCAGGGCGCCCTGGCCTACGCCAAGGATCGCCGCTCGATGCGCGCCCTGTCCGGCAAGAAGGAGCCGGACAAGGTCGCCGACGCCCTGATCTACCACGCCGACGTGCGCCGCATGCTGCTGACGCAGAAATGCATCGCCGAGGGCGGCCGCGCCATGATCTATTTCTCGGCGCAGTATTCCGACCACATGGTCAACGGCATCGCCGAGGGCGACGACAAGAAATACAAGTACTGGGACGACAAGCTCGGCTTCTTCACCCCCATCCTCAAGGGCTTCCTCACCGAAATGGGCCTGGAAGCGGCCAACCTGGGCATGCAGGTATTCGGCGGCCACGGCTACATCAAGGAACACGGCATGGAGCAGATCGCGCGCGATGCGCGCATCTCCACCCTGTATGAGGGCACCACCGGCATCCAGTCGCTGGACCTGCTCGGCCGCAAGGTGCTGGTGATGACCCGCGGCAAGGCGGTGCGCGAGTTCACCGGCCACATCGCTAAGTTCGCGCTAGAACATGTGGGCGACTCCAAGATCCGCGCCTATGCCATCAAGCTGGGGCGGCTGGCGGCGGAGTGGAACGTGCTGACCACCCGCATCATGCTCGGCGCGCGCAAGGACCGCGACGTCGTCGGCACCGCCAGCTATCACTTCCTGATGTACTCGGGTTACGTCACCATGGCCTACTTCTGGGCCTTGCAGGCAGCCGTGGCCAGCAAGAAGCTGGCGGAGGGCGGGGCGGAGAAGAAGGAGTTCTACAAGGCCAAGCTGTACACGGCCCGCTTCTACTTCGACCACCTGCTGCCGCGCGCCGACGGCCACGCCACGTCGATGATCAAGCCGGCCAAGTCGATGATGAAGATGCCGCTGGACAGCTTCGTCTTCGAATAAGCCCCGCACGCTCCAGGGCTGCAGGTTCATGCGCCCCGCCCATCCCGATCCGATCGGGGCGGCCGGGGCGCACTGCTTTGGTGCGTCGATTTGCCGGAGATGCCGCTCAAAGCTAGTCTGGCGGCTACAAATCCAGAAAAAACAGAGGATTTGACGGAAGTATCCGTGCCACGCAACTGCGCCGGGACTGCAACAAAACTGTCATTTGGCGTCCGTAAGCTTTAAGTCTGGGAGACTAACGCCCACTCGCTCCCTTCCCGATGTTCAAACCCCTGGATCTACACAGGAGATTTACGTGAGCCTCATGAAAAAAACCATTGTGCGCAGTCTGGTGCTGGGTGCCGTTGCGGCCCTCACCGTCCCGGCTGCACTGGCCGCCGATATTTCCGGCGCCGGCGCCACCTTCCCGTACCCGATTTATTCCAAGTGGGCGGCCACCTATAAGGACAAGACCGGCACCGGCCTCAACTATCAGTCGATCGGTTCCGGCGGCGGCATCAAGCAGATCAAGGCCAAGACCGTGAGCTTCGGCGCCTCGGACAAGCCGCTCGAAGCCAAGGAACTCGATGACGCGGGCCTGACCCAGTTCCCGGCCATCGTCGGCGGCGTGGTGCCGGTGATCAACCTCAGCGGCATCGCCCCGGGCGAGCTGACCCTCGACGGCGCCACCCTGGCCGATATCTTCCTGGGCAAGATCAAGTCCTGGAACGACCCGGCGATCCAGAAGCTGAACCCGAAGGCCAAGCTGCCCTCGACCCTGGTGGCCGTGGTGCATCGTTCCGATGGTTCCGGCACCAGCTTCCTGTTCACCAACTACCTGTCGCAGAACAGCGCCGAGTGGAAGGACAAGGTCGGCGCCGCCACCGCGGTGGAATGGCCCGCCGGCATCGGCGCCAAGGGCAATGAAGGCGTGTCCGGCATCGCTTCGCAGACCGATGGCGCCATCGGCTACGTCGAGTACGCCTACGCCAAGCAGAACAAGATGACCTACACCAAGATGATCAACCACGACGGCAAGACGGTGGAGCCGAAGAGCGAAACCTTCGCCGCCGCCGCCGCCAATGCCGACTGGGTCAATGCCCCGGCGTTCTACCTGATCCTGACCAACCAGCCGGGTGCGGAAAGCTGGCCGATCACCGGCGCCAGCTTCATCCTGGTGTACAAGAAGCCGGACGATGCGGCCGTGGTGGGCGAAGTGCTCAAGTTCTACGACTGGGCCTTCAAGAACGGCCAGAAGGCCGCGGACGAGCTGGATTACGTGCCGCTGCCCGCCAAGGTGGTCGAACAGGTCGAAGCTTCCTGGAAGGCCAACATCAAGGACGCGGCCGGCGCCCCGCTCTGGAAGTAAGCCCGGACCAAGCCAAGGACCCGGCGGAGGGGCCGGTCTATGCCGGCCCCTCCTGTTAGTGTCACACTCAGGTTTATTTCGTGAACTCCAACGCGCAAGTGGCTACTTACTCACCGGCCGCGGCCATACCTCCAGCCGCATTGCGCCGGCACAATCTGTGGGATGCGGTGTTCCGCGGCGCGACGCGCGCCGCCAGCGTGCTGGTGCTGCTGCTGCTGGGCGCGGTCATCGCGGCCCTGATCCACGGTTCCGTCCCCTCGTTCAAGGCTTTCGGTTTCGGCTTCCTGACCAGCGAGACCTGGAACCCTGTCACCGAGAAATTCGGTGCGCTTCCGGCCATCTATGGCACGGTGGTCACTTCGGTTCTCGCCATGCTGATCGGCATTCCGGTCAGCCTGGGCATCGCCATCTTCATCACTGAATTGTGTCCGCGCTGGCTGAAGCGCCCGATCAGCACCGCGATCGAGCTGCTCGCCGGCGTTCCCAGCATCATCTACGGCATCTGGGGCCTGTTCGTGCTGGCGCCGTTCCTGCAGAAGCACGTGCAGCCCCTGGTCATCTCCCTGTTCGCCGGGGTGCCGGGATTGTCCTCCCTGTTTGCCGGGCCGCCCTACGGCATCGGCACCTTCACCGCCGGCATCATCCTCAGCGTGATGGTGCTGCCCTACATCACCTCGGTGACCCGCGACGTGTTCGAAACCGTGCCGGCGGTGCTGAAGGAATCCGCCTACGGCCTGGGCTGCACCACCTGGGAAGTGGTGCGCCACGTGATGCTGCCCTACACCCGGGTCGGGGTCATCGGCGGCGTCATGCTGGGGCTGGGCCGCGCCCTGGGTGAGACCATGGCGGTGACCTTCGTCATCGGCAATGCCCACAAGATCGCCAGTTCGATCCTGGCGCCGGGCACCACCATTTCCGCGACCATCGCCAACGAGTTCGCCGAGGCCGAGGGCGACCTGTACACCTCGGCCCTGATCGAGCTCGGCCTGATCCTGTTCGTCATCACCTTCCTGGTGCTGGCCGCCGCCCGCCTGCTGTTGCTGCGCGCGGAAATGAAGGGACGCTGACGGCCATGGCAAACCCGATCTATACGCGCCGCCGCGTCACCAACCAGGTCATCATGGCGCTGGCCTGGGCGGCCGCGATCTCCGGCATCATCATCCTGGCCCTGATCCTGTCGACCCTGTTCGTCAAGGGCTTCGCCGGCCTCTCCCTGACACTGTTCACGCAGAGCACTCCCGCCGCCGGTGAAAATGGCGGCTTGCTCAACGCCATCGTCGGCAGCGTGATCATGACGGTGCTCGGCACCCTCATCGGCACCCCGATCGGCATCCTTGCCGGCACCTACATGGCGGAGTTCGGTCGCGCCACCAAGCTGACCTTCGCGGTGCGCTTCATCAACGACATCCTGTTGTCGGCGCCCTCGATCCTGATCGGCCTGTTCGTCTACGACGTCATGGTCACGCGCATGCATCACGCATCGGCCTGGGCCGGCAGCGTCGCCCTGGCGATGCTGGTGGTGCCGGTGGTGGTACGCACCACCGAGAACATGCTGCTGCTGGTGCCGGACAGCCTGCGCGAGGCTTCCTCCGCGCTGGGATCGCCGCGCTGGATCGTGATCATGAAAGTGGCCTACCGCGCCGCGCGCGCCGGCATGCTCACCGGCGTGCTGCTGGCGGTGGCACGCATCACCGGCGAGACCGCGCCGCTGCTGTTCACGGCGTCCGGCAACCAGTTCATGAGCACCGACATGAACGCGCCGATGGCCAGCCTGCCGGTAGTCATTTTCAATTTCGCCAACAGTGCCTATGCCGACTGGCGCCAGCTGGCGTGGACGGCGGCCCTGTTGATCACGCTTACCGTGCTGACGCTCAATATCGGCGCCCGCACGCTGTCGACCCCGAGATCCAAAGAATCATGAACGAGCCCAGCCCTTCCAGCGCCGGCATCTCGATGCAGAAACCGCATCTGGGCCAGCGCGAGCCCGACGGCGGCAAGCAGGCCCTCACCGAAAAGGTCTCGGTGCGCGACGTTTCCTTCTACTACGGCGAGCACAAGGCGCTGAAGAACATCTCGCTGCCGATCTACGAGCGCAAGGTCACCGCCCTGATCGGCCCGTCCGGCTGCGGCAAGTCGACCCTGCTGCGCATCTTCAACCGCATGTACGACCTGTACCCGAAGCAGCGCGCGGAAGGGGATATCCAGTTCGACGGCAGCAACGTGCTCGACCCCAAGCAGGATCTGAACCTGCTGCGCGCGCGCATCGGCATGGTGTTCCAGAAGCCGACGCCGTTCCCGATGTCGATTTACGACAACATCGCCTTCGGCATCCGCTTGTACGAGCGCCTGCCCAAGTCGGAGATGGACGACCGCGTCGAATCCGCGCTGAAGCGCGCCGCGTTGTGGGACGAGGTCAAGGCCAAGCTCGGCCAGAGCGGCCTGGGCCTGTCGGGCGGCCAGCAACAGCGCCTGTGCATCGCCCGCACCATCGCCGTGCGGCCGGAAGTGGTGCTGCTCGACGAGCCCACCTCGGCGCTGGATCCGATCGCCACCGCCAAGGTGGAAGAGCTGATCTACCAGCTGAAGAACGACTACACCATCGTCATCGTCACCCACAACATGCAACAGGCGGCGCGCGTCGCCGACTACACGGCGTTCATGTACCTGGGCGAGCTGGTGGAGTTCGGCGAGACGCGTCAGGTCTTCACCAAGCCGACCAAGTCGAAGACCGAGGATTACATCACCGGTCGTTTCGGCTGAGGCTTTCCGCCCGGCGGCAGCGCCGCCGGCTCTTGCTGTCCGTTTGCCGGGAGGTCTCGACCCGCCGGTGCCGGGGCGCCGCAAACATCAGGATCGGGGTTCGACGACATGACCGAGCATACCCTCAAGGCCTTTGACCAGGAACTGCACGACCTGACCCAGCTCGTCACCGAGATGGGCGGCCTGGCCGAGCGGCAGGTGCGCGGCGCCATCGAGGCGCTGGTCCGGCGCGATGCCGCCCTGGCCGACAGCGTGATCGCGGCCGACGAGGCCATCGACGCGCTGGAGCGCCGCATCGAGGAGCTGGCGGTGCAGCTGATCGCCAAGCGCGCGCCGCTGGCCGGCGACCTGCGCGAAATCGTCGCCGCCCTGCGCATTTCCATCGATCTGGAACGCGTCGGCGACTTCGCCAAGAACATCTCCCGACGCTTCACCGCGCTGGCCGGCGAAGCCGACCCGCATCTGCTGATCCGGCGCGTCGAGCAGATGGCCGAGCTGGCCCTGATCCAGATCCGCGATGTGCTCGATAGCTATGTCCGGCGCGACGCGGCCGAGGCGATGGCGGTGTGGCGGCGCGATCAGGAAATCGACGCGCTGTACACCTCGCTGTTCCGCGAGCTGCTCACCTACATGATGGAAAACCCCCGCAACATCACTTTCTCCACCCATCTGCTGTTCTGCGCCAAGTACGTCGAGCGCATCGGCGATCACGCCACCAACATCGCCGAGACGGTCAGCTTCATGATCAGCGGCGAAGTGCCGCAGGGGCAGCGTCCCCGGGCCGATCATTCGCTGAGCGGCGCGATCTGAAGCCGCGATCACGACGGGCCGGCCAGCCCGGCACACCCACTCCGGGCTGATCGCACGGCTCACGACTCTGGCACACTGTGGGGCATCGCAATCGCGCGATGCTCAGCTGGGCGCTGCCGATGAATCCGTTCAAGATCCTGCGCCGGACCTTCCCGACCTGCCGTATTTCCGCCGGGCGAACCTCCTTCCCTGCATCCCTGTGCCGCCATGTGGACTGCTGAAGCGCTGGCGCGCCTGCGCGTACGCGACGGCTTCCGCCTGCGCGGCGGCGAGGTCACCCGGCTTGAATCGCTGACCGACGGCGCCTTCGCCCTGGCCCTGACCTTCCTGGTGGTGGCCGCCAACGAAGTGCCGCACAGCTACCAGGATCTGATGGCCGCTTTCAAGCAGGCGCCGGCCTTTGCCGCCAGCTTCGCCCTGATGCTGTTGTTCTGGTATTCGCACGTCACCTGGAGCCGGCGCTACGGCCTCGAGGACGCCCTGTCGACGGTACTGACCGCCTGCCTGATCTTCACCATGCTGATCTTCGTGCTGCCGCTCAAGATCATTTTTGGTGTCTGGTTTTCCTACATGTCCCAGGGCTGGTTGCCGGATCTGACCCGCATCGACTCGCTGGAACAATTGCGGCAGTTGTTTATCGCCTACAACCTCGGCTTCATCCTGATCGAAGCCTGTCTTCACGGCCTCTACGCACATGCCCTGCGGCTGGCGGACCGGCTCGGCCTGAACCCAGTGGAACTGCTGGATACCCGGTACTCCATGGACCGCTGCCGGCTCAGCCTGCTGATTGGCGTGTCCGCCTTGCTGATCGTCGCTATCGTCCCGCTCGATTATTCCCCGTTCAGCGGATACTGCTATGCGCTGCTCGGCATCGCCAATCCCCTGCTGAGGAGAAAATATGCCCGCAGGCGGCGCCAGCTGATCGCCGCCGCTGTCGCGGATGCCTGAATGCCCCGCGGTGGCGCTCGCAAGAAAGCCGGCCCGGTCCGGTCCTGCTCGGTCCGGGGGCCGGCGCGCGTGGCTTCAGCCGCCAAAACCGCCCAATTGGTGCTCTTTTAACGCCAGACCGCACCCAAAAGCGGCAACTCCGCTAAAATACGCGCGCCCCGCCCTTGGCTACCCGTATGAGCAGCACCCAGCGTCTTTACCGTGTGACCTTCCTCAATCAGGGCCAGGTCTACGAGGTCTATGCCCGCAAGGTCAGCCATGGCGGCATGCTGGGCTTCGTCGAGATCGAGCAGCTGGTATTCGGCGAGAAGACCACCCTGCTGGTCGATCCTTCCGAGGAAAAGCTGAAAACCGAATTCGCCAACGTCGAGCGGACCTATGTGCCGGTGCAGGCCATTGTGCGCATCGACGAGGTGAGCAAGCAGGGCCAGGCACGAATCCACGCGGTCAATGGTGAGTCGGCCAGGGTGATGCCGTTCCCGGTGTTCACCGGCGGTGGAGGCGAGCATAAGAAGTAAGTTTCCAAGGCCGCTCGTGGCCCGGCCCGCCGGGAAACCCGAGCCGCGTGTACCGCTCTTTCACATGGCTGCCCCGCAATGATGCGCTTCGCCTACCTCGGCAGCGGCAGCAAGGGCAATGCGGCGTTGATCGCGGCCGGCAATACCACCATCCTGCTCGACTGCGGCCTGGGTTTGCGCGAGGCCGAGCAGCGGCTGGAGCGTCTCGGGCTGAGCCCCGCGGACCTCGCCGCCATCGTGGTGACCCATGAGCATGCCGATCACATCAGCGGCGTTGGGCCGCTGGCCCTGCGCTACCAGTTGCCGGTATGGCTGACCGCCGGCTCCCTGGCCGGCTGGAAGGATCCGCCGCGGCAGCTGGTCAAGCGCATGAATCCGCACGATCCGTTCGAGATCGGCGAGCTGCAGATCCGGCCCTATCCGGTGCCGCACGATGCGCGCGAGCCCTGCCAGCACGTGTTCAGCGACGGCGTGTTCCGCGTCGGCGTGCTGACCGATGCCGGCTCGGTCACCAACCATATGCGGCGGGCGCTGTCCGGCTGTGATGCGCTGCTGCTGGAATTCAACCACGACGTCGAGATGCTGAGGCAGGGGCCGTATCCGGCGCCGCTGAAGCGCCGCGTGCTGGGCGACCGCGGCCATCTGAGCAACGCGCAGGCGGCGGAGCTGCTTGGCTCGCTCGACCGCAGCCGCCTGAAGCATCTGGTGCTGACCCATATTTCCGAAACCAACAACACGCCGGAGCACGCCCTGCGTGCCGCCGCCGGAGCCCTGCAGTGCGAACCGGACTGGATGGTCTGCGCGCACCAACGGGATGGCCTGGCCTGGCGTGAACTGCGATAGCGAACCCATGAGCACCTACCTGTTTGTCGGCGGCGAAAACCTGTCCAAGTTCCGCATCGAGCGGCTGCTGCAGCAGCTGGCGCCGCAGGCGCCGGGGCTGTCCGCGGTGCGGGTGCTGGATTTCTTCCTGGTGGAAGGGGCGCAGGCCGACAGCGCCGCGCTGGCCCGGCTGCTCGACGCTGAAGCGCGGCCGCTGCCGGCGGCGGACCACGCCGTCTACGTGGTGCCGCGCCTGGGCACGCTGTCGCCGTGGTCGAGCAAGGCCACCGACATCGCCAGGGTCTGTGGCCTGGCCGGGGTGCAGCGCATCGAGCGCGGCCGCGCCTATCTGTTCTCCGGGGTGCAGGGCCTGCCGCAGGCGCTGTGGGCGGAGCTGCACGATCCGATGACGGAAAGCGTGATGCAGTGCGCCGACGACCTGTCCGGCGTGTTCGCCCATCAGCCGGCGCGCCCGCTGCGCACGGTGGATCTGTCGTCCGGCGGCAAGGCCGCGCTGGAAGCCGCCAACCGCGATTGGGGCCTGGCCCTGTCGGCGCAGGAGATCGATTACCTGGTGGAATACTTCGGCCAGGCCGGGCGCAACCCGACCGACGCCGAGCTGATGATGTTCGCCCAGATCAATTCCGAGCACTGCCGCCACAAGATTTTCAACGGCGACTTCACCATCGACGGCGAGGCGCAGGCGCGCACCCTGTTCGAGATGATCAAGCTCACGCATGCGGCGACGCCGGAGGGCGTGCTGTCGGCCTACAAGGACAATGCCGCGGTGATCGCGGGCAATACGGCGGCGCGCCTGTTCCCCGACGCCGAGCATCGCTACGCCATGCACAGCGAACCGGTGCACATCCTGATGAAGGTGGAGACGCACAATCATCCCACCGGCATTTCGCCGCATCCGGGCGCCGCCACCGGCGCCGGCGGCGAGATCCGCGACGAGGCGGCCACCGGCCGCGGTGCGCGGCCCAAGGCCGGGCTGTGCGGCTTCACCGTTTCCAACCTGCGCATCCCCGGCTTCGAGCAGCCCTGGGAGCAGGACCTGGGCAAGCCGGCCAACATGGCCTCGGCCCTGAGCATCATGCTCGACGGTCCGATCGGCGCCGCCGCCTACAACAACGAATTCGGCCGTCCCAATCTCAACGGCTATTTCCGCACCTACGAGGCCTGCCTGCCGGACGGCAGCCTGCGCGGCTACCACAAGCCGGTGATGATCGCCGGCGGCTACGGCAACATCCGCGACGGTCATGTGCAGAAGCTGGAAGTACCGGTCGGCGCCAAGCTGATCGTGCTCGGCGGCCCCGCCATGCTGATCGGCCTGGGCGGCGGCGCGGCGTCGAGCATGGCCACCGGCAGCAGCTCCGCCGATCTGGACTTCGCCTCGGTGCAGCGCGCCAACCCGGAGCTGGAGCGTCGCTGCCAGGAAGTGGTCGATGCCTGCTGGGCCCTGGGTGCAGCCAATCCGATCCTGTCGATCCACGACGTCGGCGCCGGCGGCATCTCCAATGCCTTGCCGGAACTGATTCACGCCGACGACCGCGGCGGCACCATCCACCTGCGCGACATCCACTGCGCCGATCCCTCGCTGTCGCCGATGGAGATCTGGTGCAACGAGGCGCAGGAGCGCTACGTGCTGGCGGTCGATGCCGGCCAGCTCGGCCTGATCGAAAAGATCTGCGCGCGCGAGCGCTGCCCCTATGCCATGGTGGGCGAGGCCAGGACCGAGCAGCGCCTGCTGGTCGACGAGGCCGGCAAGACCGCGCCGGTGGATATGCCGATGCAGGTGCTGCTGGGCAAGTCGCCGCGCCTGCAGCGCGAGAGCAAGCGCGCGCCGGCCCGCTTCGAAGCCTTCGACCATCGCGGCATCGATCTGGCCGAGGCGGCGCAGCGCGTGCTGCGCCTGCCCGCCGTCGCCGCCAAGACCTTCCTCATCAGCATCGGCGACCGCACCGTCGGCGGCCTCACCGTGCGCGACCAGATGGTCGGCCCCTGGCAGGTGCCGGTAGCCGACTGCGCCGTCACCGCCACCGGTTTCGAGGCCGTCACCGGCGAAGCCATGGCGATGGGCGAGCGGCCGCTGCTGGCCCTGCTCGATGCTCCCGCTTCCGGCCGCATGGCGGTGGGCGAGGCGGTGACCAATATCGCCGCCGCGCGCATCGGCAAGCTCAGCGACGTGCGCCTGTCCGCCAACTGGATGGCCGCCGCCGGCTACGGCGACGAGGACGCGCGCCTGTACGACACGGTGCGCGCGGTGGGCGAGCAGTTGTGCCCGCAGCTGGGCCTGGCCATTCCGGTGGGCAAGGATTCGCTGTCGATGCGCTCGGTGTGGCAGCAGGACGGCGAGTCGCGCACCCAGACCGCGCCGCTGACCCTGATCGTTTCGGCCTTCGCCCCGGTGGCCGATGTGCGCGCCTCGCTGACGCCGCAGCTGCGCACCGATCGCGGCGGCACCCGCCTGCTGCTGATCGACCTGGGCAACGGCAAGAACCGCCTTGGCGGCTCGGCGCTGGCGCAGGTCTACGGCGCCGTGGGCGACCGCGCGCCGGACCTCGACGACGCGCAGCAGCTCAAGCACGCCTTCATCCAGGTGCAGCGTCTCAATGCCGCCGGCAAGCTGCTGGCCTATCACGACCGCAGCGACGGCGGCCTCTTCGCCGCCCTGTGCGAAATGGCTTTCGCCGGCCACTGCGGCATCGATATCGCGCTCGATGGCCTCGGCGCCGATCCGCACGCCGCCCTGTTCAGCGAGGAGCTGGGCATGCTGCTGCAAGTGCGCGCCGCCGATGCCGAGCTGGTGCGCGTGCAGCTCGCCGGCGGCGGCCTCAGCGTCGCCGAGCTTGGCGCGCCGTCCGGCGACGACCGTGTAGTGATCCGCCACGGCGGCCGCGAGCTGTATGCGGAATCGCGCGAAGCCCTGCACAAGATCTGGGCCGAGACCAGCTACCGCATGGCCGCGCTGCGCGACGATCCGGACTGCGCCCGCGAGGAATTCGAAAGCGTCGGCGCCGCCGCCGATCCGGGCCTGAGCGTGCAGCTCGGCTTCCAGCCCGTCGCCGCGCTGAACCTGATCTCCGGCCGGCGTCCGCGTGTCGCCATCCTGCGCGAGCAGGGCGTCAACGGCCATATCGAAATGGCCTATGCCTTCCATGCCGCCGGCTTCGACAGCGTCGACGTGCACATGAGCGACATCCTCGAAGGCCGCGTCACGCTGGACAGCTTCGCCGGCCTGGTCGCCTGCGGCGGCTTCTCCTATGGCGACGTGCTCGGCGCCGGCCAGGGCTGGGCCAAGTCGATCCTGTTCAACGCGCGGGCGCGCGAGCAGTTCCAGACTTTCCTGGCGCGGCCGGACCGTTTCGCCCTGGGCGTGTGCAACGGCTGCCAGATGTTCGCCGCGCTGAAGGACATCGTGCCGGGCGCGGCGCACTGGCCGGTGTTCCGGCGCAACCGGCCGGAGCAGTTCGAGGCGCGCTGGACCATGGTCGAGGTCACCGAGAGCCGCTCGCTGTTCTTTGCCGGCATGGCCGGGTCGAGGATGCCGGTGGCCGTGGCCCACGGCGAGGGCCGCCCCGAGTTTTCCGCCGCCGCCGACCTCGGCGCGCTGCGCGCGGCGAAGCAGCTGGCGCTGCGCTTTATCGACAACCATGGCCAGGTCGCCGCGCGCTATCCGCAGAATCCGAACGGCGCCGCGGAGGGCATCACCGGCATCTGCAACGAGGATGGGCGCGTCACCATCCTGATGCCGCATCCGGAGCGCAGCATTGCCGGTACTGTCGGGTCCTGGTGGCCGCAGCAGTGGGCGGACAAGACGCCCTGGTTCCAGATGTTCGTGAATGCGCGGAACTGGGTCAAGGAGCGGGAATAGCTTGTGCTCCATGTCGCGGTAGGCGGCACCCCGGCTGTTCCCCTTCGATCACTACGTCCGTAACGGAAGCCACGTGGCCATCTCCAGCCCCGCCGTCGCCCGATGCAAGAGCCTGTTGCTGCTCGCCGCAGCCGCCTTGACGGTTGCCGGCCTGCTGACGCTGTTTCAGAAGGATGTGGTCAAGACCAGCTGCATCGACAACATCGTCGAGCTGCGCTACGAATTGGGTTGCCGCGACACCAACCAGCAGACCTGCATCGAAGATTGGCTGTGGGAGCAGCGCACACCTTACAAATACCGGATCTTGGGCCGTGTGCCGATCTGGGCGCTGTACCGGGCGGGAATATCCCTGGGCCTCGACGAAGACCATGCCATCTACGATTCCTTCGTCACCTTCCTGTTGCTGTTCATGGCCAGCACCCTGTTCCTGCTTGGCCTGTTGACCCGGACTTTGCTGCAACGGATTGCTCCCGGGCTGCCGCGCGGCATGCAAAGCTCGCTGACCGGGCTGGCCTGGGCGCTGTTCGTGTTCAGCCCGCCAATCCTGTTTTTCGTCAAATACCCGGTGCGCGGCGCGCCGAACGACCTGCTTGGATACTCGCTGATGATCGGTGCGCTGCTGCTGCTGGCGCAGCGGCGTATCGCCTGGTTCTGCGCGCTCAGCGTTCTCGCCGTTTTCTGCCGCGAAACAACGCTGCTGATGCCATTCATCTTCCTGTTTTTCGATCCCCTGCCGTGGCGCAGGAAGCTGCTGCCTGCCGCACTGCCGGTGGCGGTACTGGTGGCTTACCGGGTCGCGTGGCCGGGAACGTATGACCCCCTTCCCGCCGGCATCCTGCTCAATCTGAAATTTCCGGCAGAGACGCTGGGCTTCGTGCTCCTGACCTTCGGCCCGCTGTGGCTCCTGGCGCCGTTGGGCTACGCCAGCCTGCGCCGGCACGAGGCCGCACAGCGGGATCCGTTCCTGCGAACTCTCACGGCTTCTTTCCCCTGGGCCTTTCTGCTGACCCTATGCGTTTGCACCGCGTTCAGCAGTCTGTGGGAAATCAGGACGTCGTACATCCTGTTGTTCTACTTCGTCCCGTTCTCGGCAATCGGGCTGTACCTGGAACGCGGCCGCATTGCGTCTCTGCTGAAAAACAAGTATTTCCTGTTTTATCTTGCGGCCCTGTCGATCGAAGCCGTCCGGTTCTGGATGTGGATGCACCCGACAACCCTGCCCGAGCTGATCGCTCGCGCCAGGATGTTCGGTTTGCTCTATATCGGGTACGCGAATTCCCCACAGCACAACTGGATCAATATCTTCGTGGTTTACCTGTTCCTTTCCGCAGCGTGTGTTCCGGCACTGTCCTTGCTCAGGCGACCGCAATTTCCCATCAGTGGCAAAATGCGCCAATGGCTCTGAAGATCACCCACGAGTGCATCAACTGCGACGTCTGCGAGCCCGAATGCCCGAATGACGCGATCTTCCAGGGCATTGAGATCTACCAGATCGATCCCAAGCTCTGTACCGAGTGCGTCGGCCATTTCGACAAGCCGCAATGCGTTGCGGTGTGCCCGGTGGACTGCATCCCGCTCGATCCGGAGCATCCGGAGACGCAGGAGCAGTTGCTGCAGAAATACCGCCGCCTGACCACGCTGACGCGCTGAACCCCGCATTGCCGTTTTGCGTGCCTGGCACGTTGAATAGGGGCAGGCCTTGCCAAGGAACAAGAATCGCATGGACTCACTGCTGAAATCCCGTATCGCCACGCCCGGCCGCATGCTGGCCATCGGCCTGATCGCGATCCTGAGCTGTTCCGCCGAGGCCGGCAGCAAGCCGCCGGGCTACGCCGTGGCCAGCGCGCATCCCCTGGCCACCGATGCCGGCATCGAGATCCTGCAGCAGGGCGGCAATGCCTTCGACGCGGCGGTGGCGGTGAGCGCGGCGCTGGGTGTGGTGGAGCCGTACAGCTCCGGCATCGGCGGCGGCGGCTTCTGGCTGCTGCACCGTGAGCGAGACCGTTTCGAGACCATGGTCGACGGCCGCGAAATGGCGCCGCAGGCGGCTTCGCGCGCGATGTACCAGGACGCGCAGGGGCATGCCATCGCCGACCTGTCGCAGAACGGCCCCATCGCCGGCGGTATTCCGGGCACGCCGGCGGCGCTGGACCACATCGCCTCGCGCTACGGCAAGCTGGGCCTGGCGCGCGACCTGGCGCCGGCGATTCGCCTGGCCCGCGAAGGCTTCCCGCTGGACTCGCGCTTTGCCGAGCGCATCGTCATGGAGTCCAAGCGCATGTCGCCGGCGGCGCTGGCCCTGCTGCTCCCGGACGGCAAGCCGCTGGCGGAAGGCGCCATCCTGCGCCAGCCCGATCTGGCCGATACCCTGCAACGCCTGGCCGATCACGGCCGCGACGGCTTCTACACCGGTGCCACGGCGCAGCAATTGGTGAACGGGGTGCGCGCCGGCGGCGGCATCTGGACCTTGCAGGACCTGGCCAACTACAAGGCGCTGGAACGCAAGCCCATCGTCATCCGTTTCCAGGATTACCGCATCGTCACCGTGCCGCCGCCCTCGGCCGGCGGCGTCGGCATCGCCGAAATGCTGGACCAGCTCTCGGCGCTGCACTGGACCGGCGCCAATGGCGTGCATTCGCAGCAGCAGGTGATCGAGGCGATGCGCCGCGCCTACCGCGACCGCGCCGCCTACCTGGGCGATCCCGATTACGTCGAGATCCCGCTCAAGCACCTGCTATCGCCCGCATACGGCCGCGAGATGGCCGCCACCATCCAGCCCGACCACGCCACGCCCAGCGCCGACCTGCCGCCGCCGGGACAGCCGAAGCGGCCGGCCAAGGAGGGCGTGGACACCACCCACTACTCGATCATCGACGGCGAGGGCAACCGCGTCGCCGCCACCGTCACCGTCAACCTGATCTTCGGCTCGGCCTTCCTGGCGCCGGGGACCGGCTTGTTCATCAACGACGAGATGGACGACTTCGCCGCCAGCACCACCGATTCCAACGCCTTCGGCCTGATCGGCTCGACCGCCAACGCCATCGCGCCGGGCAAGCGGCCGCTGTCGACCATGACGCCGACTTTCGTCGAAGGCCCCAAGGGCGTGCTGGTGATCGGCACGCCGGGTGGCAGCCGCATTCTCACCATGGTGCTGCTGGGCATGCTCGATTTCTTCCGCGGCGCCGACGTGCAGACCATCGTCGCCGCGCCGCGCTATCACATGCAGTACCTGCCCGATCAGGTGCAGTTCGAGAAGGGCGCGTTCGACGCCGACGCGCAGGCGGCGCTGACGCGGATGGGCTACAAGCTGGACGCCTTGAACAACCCTTACGGCAATATGCAGGCAGTGCTGTGGCGGCCGGCGCAGAATACGCTGGACGCGGCGGCCGATCCGCGTGGCGTGGGCACGGCGCGGGTGGTGCTGAAGAAGCCTTGAAGGCGCTTGGCGCCCGGCTTGGTAGAGCATTTTTCGTGTAAGTGCATACGACTGTCCCCTCTCCCGCTTGCGGGAGAGGGGTAGGGGAGAGGGGCCGTGAAACTGTGCAAACGGCCCCTCTCCCGGCCCTGACGGGCCACCCTCTCCCGTCCCACGGGGACTCCCTGCGGTCGCAGCGGGAGAGGGGACGGCATGGCGGCATCTAAACCGAAAACGCTCTAGCCGGCTATTACGCCGCTTTCGCGCGCGCGGGCGCCTGATGCGGGCGCTGTGAGCCGGTGCCGCTTCTTGGCCGGGTCGGCTGAGGCTGCGGGGTGAGGATGGCGCGCAGCTCGCGCGCGCCGACCACATGCGGCCGCAGCCTGAGTCCGGCGAAGGAGCCGTCCTCGATCATCGTGCCGATGCGGGCCAGGTTGGCCTCGACGCTTTCGCGGTAGGGGTTGCGGCCGCCGAAATGCGCTTCGAGATAGTGATGGGCGCCGCCGAAATAACCGTCGAGACGCTCCTCCCACAGCTTGTGGTTGTACTCGGGGGTGCGCGTCAGCAGCTCGGCCACCGAGCGGTACACCGGCGCCGGCCCGCCTTCCTTGCGCGCCCCGGCGAGGCCGCAGAATTCGAACTCGCGGTACAGATAGTCGCGGCATTTTTCGAGATAGCAGCGGTCCGCGGTCTGCGCCAGCACGTCGGCGGTGCCGAGCAGGAAGCCCAGCATGCGGTCGAGCCGATGCGATACGTCGATGCGGTCCAGCGCGATCTCGTAGCCGGTGAAGTGCACCACGCGGCTGGCCAGGGCGGCCTCCGCCGTATAACCGATCTGCGGCAGGTAGTGGGCCAGGAACTCGGCGCTGCGCCGGACGTGGGTCAGGGTGAACTCGGCGCCGTTGCTGGCGGCATCGCCGGCATGACGGATGTATCCGGCGTCATGGAACAGGGCGATGACCACGCCGAGCACGGCGCGGCGCGGTCCCAGGTGGCGGCCGGCGTCAACGCTGCGGTCGTGGCCATCCAGCAGCCTGGCCATGGCCAGGGCGCAATCCAGGCTGTGCTGGGCGTCGTGATACCAGGTATCGCAGCCGAAATAGCCGGGTAGCCAGCCGGCGTAGAGCTCGCCGAAGGTGGTGAAAGCATGGTCCAGCGGCTGCAGATCGATGCCCGGGTAGCGTGCCGTGAAGATTGCGGCGACGGCGTCGCGCACCTCGGCCGGATGGGAAATGCAGACGCGGTCGGTCACATCGTAGTGATTGCGACGATAGGGGAGGGATGAGCCTGACATGGGGGAAGAACGGCGATGCATATCCCGCATATTAGGGGGCCGCGCGGCCGGTGCAAGCACCGGCCTGTGAGGCAAATCACACTACCGGGCCGAACTCCGCCGTAACGGGCGTATGGTCCGATGGACGGTCATTCCGCCGCGGTGCAACATCGATCACGCAGCCCAGGCAGGCTTGCGCCAGCGCGGTCGAAGCCAGCACGTGATCGATGCGCAGTCCCAGATTGCGGCGGAACCCGGCCTGCCGGTAGTCCCACCAGGAAAAGCTCTGCGGCGCCTGCTCGAACAGGCGAAAACTGTCTTTCAGGCCCAGCTCCAGCAGGCCGCGGAAGGCGCTGCGTTCCGGCTCGCTGCACAGCACCTGGCCGGCCCAGGCGGCCGGATCGTGCACGTCTTCGTCGGCCGGCGCGATGTTGTAGTCGCCGGTCACCGCCAGGCGCGGATGCGCCGCCAGCTCGCCGCGCAGGTAGCCGTGCAGCGCTTCCAGCCAGCGCAGCTTGTAGGCGTATTTGTCGGAACCGACCGCCTGGCCGTTGGGCACGTAGACGTTGACCACCCGCACCCCGGCCACGGTGGCGGCGATGACCCGTTTCTGCTCGTCGGCAAAGCCGGGCAGGTCGCGGCTGACCTCGCTCAGCGGATGGCGCGCCAGCAGGGCCACGCCGTTGTAGGTCTTCTGCCCGTTATGGGCGCAGTGCCAGCCCGCCGCCTCGATCTCCGCGGCCGGGAAGGCCTCGTTGGTCTGCTTGGTTTCCTGGATGCCGATCACATCCACGGGGTTGTCGCGCAGCCAGTCCAGCAGCTGCGGCAGGCGCACCTTGAGGGAATTCACGTTCCAGGTGGTGATTTTCACGGGGCAGGTCCTTGCATGGGCGGTGGCGGTCGCCGGGGATATGCGATCCGCAGAATTATTGTGAATGAGTACACAATGTTTATTGTGGGGTATCGGCGATACTGGGATGATCCCGGGAGGGAGTGCTGCATATTACTAATGGGAATGGGGACAATCATGCGTTTCGCACGTTTTTTTGTGTTTATTTCCGCATTCACCCTGGCCGCGCTATCGCCGGGCGGGGCTCTGGCGCAAAGCGCCCTGGCCGGCAATGTGGGCCTGCTCAACGGGCAGGCACAGGCCAGCGGCCCGAACGCCCCAGCGCATGCCCTGGCCAAGGGTGACCCGGTTTACGGCGGCGACATCGTCGAAACCGGCGCCGCCAGCTACGCCATGATCCGCTTCACCGACCAGGGCTCGGTGCTGCTGCGGCCGAATAGCAGGTTCCAGATCGAGAAGTACAAGTACAGCGCCGGCGCGGCATCGGCTGCCGCCCCGGCGCCGCGCGAAGCGCTGGCGCCCCTGCAGGCCGCCACCGCCGCGACCGAGCCGGATTCCACCTTCTTCCGCCTGCTCAAGGGCGGCTTGCGCGCGGTCAGCGGCCTGGTGGCGCATGCCGACTACAGCCACTACCTGATGAGCACCCCGGTGGCGACCATGGGTATCCGCGGCACCGACTATGAAATCGCCATGTGCGAGGAAAGCTGCATGTCCGATGCGACGGTGACGCAGGCGGTGCCGGCAGGCAAGAGCCTGGTCGGCGCCGTGGTCAGCGGGGTCAACCAGGGCCAGATCGTCGTCACTTCCTTCACCGGCAACTCGGTCACGCTCAGCGCCGGTCAGGCGGTCATCACCCTGGCCGACGGCAGTCAGTATCTGCTCGGACTGCTGCCGGCCTTCCTCACCACCGATGCCGACGCGGTGGTGGTCGAGGGCGGCGTGGCCGCCGGCGGCGCCGCCACTGCATCGGCCGCGGCCGGCGGCAGCATCCTGGTCGGGGCCGGCATCACCGCCGGCATCGCCGCCGTGATCGGCGTGGTGGTCGGCTCTTCCGCCAACAACAATGGCACCGCCACCTCCACTGCGACGTCGACCGCGCACTGATCGCGCTTGTAGTGCACTTGAAAACGCCCGCCTCGCGCGGGCGTTTTCTTACGGGGTCTTCGGCGCCGCGCCGGTATCGTTCTGTGAATTGTCTGATGCGGCGGCCTGCGAGCCGTGCGGCTTGACGATCACCGTACAGGTCATGCCGGAAGCCAGCACCACGCCGTCCGGGATCTGGTCGAAGGCGATGCGCACCGGCACGCGCTGCGCCAGCCGCACCCAGTTGAAGGTGGGGTTGACGTCGGCCAGCAGGCGCGGCCCGCTGGGGTTGTCGCGGTCGGTGATGCCGCGCGCCAGGCTCTCGATGTGGCCATGCAGCGTCGGCCCGCCGCTCATCATGAGGATGCTCACCGCGTCGCCCACGCGCATATAGGGTAGCTTGGTCTCCTCGAAGTAGCCGTTGATGCGGAACGAATGGCTGTCGATCATCGCCAGCACCGCGCGCCCGGCGCTGGCGTAGTCGCCGGCAAAGACGTCGAGGTTGGTGACGTAGCCGTCCACCGGCGCCAGCACCGCGGTGCGCTGCAGGTTCAGCGCCGCCGTGTCGCGCGCCGCTTGCGCTTCCTGGTACTGCGCCGCCGCGGCGCTGGCCGAGGAGGCGGAGGAGTCCTGGCTTTCGCTCGACACCACCACGCCGGAGAGGGAGGCGCGCCGCTTCGCTTCGCGGGTCTTCAGCTCGTAGTCGATCTTGCGCGCGGCTACCGCGGCCTCGGCCTGGGCCAGGGCGATGCGATAGCGCTCGGCGTCGACGTGGAACAGCACGTCGCCGCGCCGCACCAGTTCGTTCTCGTGCACCGGCACATCCACCACGATGCCGGACACGTCGGGCGCCACGCTGATCACGTCGGCGCGGACGCGGCCGTCGCGGGTCCACGGCGAATACATGTAGTGCCGCCACAGTGCGATCGCCACCACGATGGCGACGGCGAAGATGACGCCGGTGAGGAGGAAGCGCAGCAGGGATTTCGGATTCATCGGTACACCTCTAAAAGCATCTCGCGCAAAGACGCGAAGACGCAAAGGAGAAAACCATCAAGCTCTGCGGCTCGTTCATCGGACAAAGCCCGGCTTTGGTCCATGTAGCTTGATCATGTTGATCATGAAACTTCTTACTCATTAAATTTCTTTGCGTCTTTGCGTCTTTGCGTCTTTGCGTGAGCCGGCTTTTTTGCTAACGGTACAGCAGAAGTCCCATCGCGCCGAACAGGCAGACGAACAGGCTGAAGCGGAACAGGGAGGGATGCCATACATGGGTGTAGAAGCCGAGCCGGCCGAGCAGCGAGTCGATCAGCCACTGCAGGGCGAAGGCGAGGATGAAGACCGGCAGCAGGGTCGGCATGTAGAAGCCGAGCAGGTCGATTTCACGCGGCATGGGTGGCTCCGGATGCGGTAGTGGCCGCGGGATTCTCCACCGCGGATAGCGAGGCGAAGGTTTCGTCGTCGAGCAGCAGGGTGCGCAGCAGGTGCAGGCCGACGCGGCCGCGCTTCAGGGCGGCGCGCTCGGCGGCGTCGACTTCGCCGGCTTCCAGCGCCGTCTCGATGCGGCCGGTGGCGCGCGCCACGCCTTCGAGCGCCTGCTCGCGCCGCTGCTGCGTCGGCTTGGCGAACAGGCGCGCCAGGGCGCGCACGCTGGCGTGCAGGGCGGCGCGGCTGCCGACGGCCAGCGTACCGAGGGCGGCGGCTTCGCGCAGGTCGATGATGGCGTGACCGGCTTCCAGCACCGACAGGGCGCGGGCGAGCAGGCGCCGGTCCTCGCCGCCGGCGCGGTCGGCCCCGGCCAGCAGCTGGCCGAGCAGGTCGCGGGTGCTGTTCTCGAAGCGGTGGCGCAGGCCGGACATCCCGCCGAAGCAGGCCAGCAGCACGCGCCGGCGCAGGCTGCGCACCAGGTGCAGGCGCAGGCGGCGCGTTTCGGCGGGCACCAGCAGGGCGAAGACCAGGGCGGCGACGCCGGCGCCGAGCAGGGAGGCGAAGCCGTCGTTAAGCACCGGCAGCGGGTTGAAGCGGGTGATGTTCTCCACCCCGATGATATTGCCGAACATGATGTTGTAGCCGGCGCCGATGCCGGCGGTGCGCGGATTGGTGAGCAGCTTGATGCCGACCATGATGAACGGCGTCATGCCCGCCGCCAGCAGGGGGAAGCCGTCCAGCGGCGGCAGTACCACGAAGGCGCAGACGAAGGCGGCGAGCAGGCCCCAGATGAAGCCGACGCTGAGGCCGCGCACCGCCAGCACCGGCGACGGCGCGGCGGCGAACAGGCAGCAGAAGACGCAGGCGATGGTAGCGGCGCCGGCGCCGCTGGGCCAGGCCGAGGCGATCCAGAAGGCGCTGACCGAGAGCAGCGCCACGGTGGCGCGCACGCCGCTGAGCAGCGCGGTGATCCAGTCGGTGTGGGCGACATAGGACGGCGCGCGCCGGTGCGCGCGGGTGCCGGGACGCGACAGGGCGACGTAGCTGGTGGTGTACTCGTCCATCTCCTCGGTGAAGCGCAGCAGTACATCGGCGGCGCTGTCGAAATCAAGCAGCTCGGCCCTGTCGCCGTCGTGTTCGACCGCCCCGCGCGCCGCGGCGATGCGCTGCGGCAGCCGGGCGCGGAACGCCCCGATGCGCCGCGCCAGCGGCGCCGCTTCGGCGGCGGTGGCCGGCATCACGCCGTCCTCCGGTATCAATTCGGTGGCCAGCGCCTGGTACAGCGGTGCCAGCTGGTCGAGTACGCGCTGGCGGCCAAGCCGGCGCAGGCGCTGCATCATCTGGTGCAGCATGTGCACGCTGGTGGCGGACGACATGTAGCCGGCGTTGAGCAGGCGCAGGCGGTCGCTGCGTACCCGCGCATCCGGGCTTTCGAAGTAGGCGGCATCGCGCTGCGCCTCGAAGGCGATGACGTTGGCGACGAAGTGATCGTGCGAGCGTTCCATGGTGGCGTGGTCGAGGCGGCCGCGCAGGGCGCCGGTGACGAAGCCGAGGAACTCCCGGTAGCTGCCGCGCACCATCGCCACCAGCGAGGCGCCGAGCGCCTGCGGCAGCACCAGGTCGGCCACCACGCCGGCGCAGAGGATGCCCAGCATCACCTCCGACACACGCGATACCGCGGTGTTGAACACCGTCTCCGGGTGCAGGGCCGAGGGAAAGCCGATCAGGCAGGCGGTATAGCCGGCGAGGACGAAGGCGTAGGCGCGGAAGTTGCGGTACAGCGCAGCGCCGGCGGTGCACAGGCCGACCCACACCGACATCGCTGCCAGGAACAGCTCGCGCTGCTGTGCGAACAGGCCCACCAGCACAAAGGTGGCCAGGCAGCCGGCCATGGTGCCGAGGACGCGGTAGAAGCTTTTCGCCAGCACCAGGCCGGTCTGCGGCTGCGCCACGATGAACACGGTGAGCATCGAGCTGCGCGGCGAATCGAAGCCGAGGCGGAAGGCGATCCACAGTGCCAGCAGCGCGGCGAAGATGGTCTTGGCGACGAAGATCCAGGCGGGGCCCTCGCTGCCCAGCCAGTCGCGCCACGCCTCGCCCCAGGTCGGGGTCGATGCGGCGGGTTTCACCGGCAATGGTGCGGCGGACATCAGGCCAAAGTCCGCCGCAGCAGGCTGGTGACCTGCTGCAATTCGGCCTTGCTCAGCTTGCTGTAGAGCTGGTCCATCGCTTCCCAGATTTTCGGCTGGTACTGCTCCACCAGGTGCTCGCCCTGGGCGGTCAGGCGCAGCACCACCCGCCGCCGGTCGGAAGTCGAGGGATAGCGCTCGATCAGGCCCTTGTGCAGCAGCTCGTCGCAGATGCGGGTGACGTTGGTGGGCTTTTCGCCGGTAGCGCTGCTCAGTTCCGAAGGGGTGGAAGTCTGATCCTCCGAGCCGTACATCATCATCAGTGCGGTGGAGGTGACGAAGTTCAGCGCGAACGGCTTCAGCGCCGCGTTGCACAGCTCGGTCTGCAGCTTCTGGATATGGGTGATCAGGCGCGCCAGGCGGGCGTGATCGAGCGGATAGCCGGGCAGGCGCCGCCGGGTCACTTCAATGCGATGCTCCACTTCATTGAAGCTGTCGCCGTGCAGATCCGGCGGCATGCCGGGGTTATGGTCGTCGCTGATCATGGCTGTGCCTGTCCGCTTTTCGCCGTCTGCGCCGGCTCCTCGAAGCCGCCGCCGAGCGCCTTCATCAGCGCCGCGTGGGCCTGCAGCTGGCGCGCCACGATTTGCGCGCGGTTGCGCTGCTGCACCAGCAGCTCCCCCTGCGTGCTGAGCACGTTGAGGTAATCGGTGAGGCCGGCGCGGAAACCTTGCTCGGCCTGGCTTTCGGCGGTCTGGGCCGAGGCCAGGGCGGCGTCGGTGCGTTCCAGCTGCCTGGTCAGCGAGCGCAGGCTGATGACCTGGTCCGCCACCTCGCGCAGCGCGCCGATCACCGCGCTGTTGTAGGACTCCACCGCGATGTCGTAGCCGGCATTCTGCGCCCGCAGATTGCCGCGCAGCTTGCCGCCCTCGAAGATCGGCAGGCTGATCGCCGGGCCGAAGCCGCCGGTGAGGGCGCTGTTGGTGAACATCTGGCTGAAGCTCAGGGTATCCAGGCCGCCGAAGGCGACGAGGTTGACGTCGGGATAGAAGCGCGCCTTGGCCACCTCGATGTCCTTCGCCGCCGCTTCCACCCGCCAGCGCTGCGCCACCACGTCCGGGCGGTGGCCGACGAGGCCGGCGGGCAGGGCCGCGGGGATCAGCGCGGCATGTGCCAGCGCCAGGGTCGGGCGCGCGATCTTCTCGCCGTCGCCCGGGCCCTTGCCGGCCAGCGCGGCGAGCTGGTTGCGCTGCAGGGCGATGGTCTCGTCGATGCCCTCGATCTGCGCCTGGCTTTCCGGCAGCACCGTCGTCGCCTGGTTCACTTCGAGCTGCGTGCCCAGGCCGGCCTTGTAGCGGCGCCGGGCGATGTCGAGAATCTTCTGCTGCCGCTCCAGGTTGGCCTGCGCCACATCGCGCAGCGCGTACTGCGCCGACAGCTGCACATAGCCCTGCACCACCGCGGTGGCCAGCGACAGCTGCGCCGCGCGCACTTCCACTTCGCCGGCATGCACCGAGTCGAGCGCTGCGTCGAGGCTGTTGCGGTTCTTGCCCCACAGGTCGAGATCGTAGGAGGCTTTGAGCAGAACCTCGTTGTTCCAGAAGGTATTGGCCTGGGTGAACGAGGGGGTGAGTTCCTCGTGCGTGAAATAAGTGCGGGTCAGGCCGGCCTCGCCGTCGACCTGCGGCAGGGTGCCGCTGCGCGCGATGGCAGCCAGCCCCTGGGCCTGGTCGACGCGGGCCTGGGCCACGCGCAGGCTCGGATTGCCGGCCAGGGCCTGGCGTACCAGCTGGTCGAGCTGCACATCGCCGTAGGCCTGCCACCACGTCGTATCCGGCCAGGCCGCATCCGCGCTCGCCGCGCGCAGCGCGGAGCCGCCGTCGAGCGTAGCGGCATCGAGGCGCTGGGCGCGCGTGCCGGCGCCCGGCAGGTCGGCGCAGGCGGTCAGCGCGAAGCTCAGGACGAGGGTAATGGCGTGGCGCAATTTCATACGCTTATTAATATCTCATACAAAAATAATTCATAAATGAAATATTAAGGAAGATCTGAATAAAAAGCAAGCCGGTCTTGATGGCACTTCTTTCAAGGGGAAAGTGCGACCCGGCGTAGGGCGACCTGTGTGGCTGCCCGGCTGGCTGCTGCGTGGAACCATGGCGGCCACAGGCCGCCCTACGATGTGCTCCGGCCGGCGTCATCCGTCAGGACGACGCCGCTGCGGCGCCGCGGTGCCATCGTGTGCGCCCGATATTCCGTTTCGAGGAAGCGACGATGAACAGCAATGCCCCCCACGGCGCCGAATGGGGCCTGCAGATCGAGCCGCCGCTGCGGCTGGCCGATCCCGAGCGGCACGCCTGGGACGAGAGCGCCGATCTGGTGGTGGTGGGTCTCGGCGGCGCCGGCGTGGCCGCCGCACTGGAGGGCGTGGAGCAGGGCCTCAAGGTGATCGCCCTGGACCGCTACGACGGCGGCGGCTCCAGCGCCGCCAACGGCGGCATCTACTACGCCGGCGGCGGCACCGCCGTGCAGCGCGAGGCGGGCGAGCAGGACTCGGTGGAGGAGATGTACAAGTATCTGCACATCGAGGTCGGCGGCGTGGTGCAGGACCAGACCTTGCGCCGCTTCTGCGAGGAAAGCGTGCAGACGGTGGATTGGATGATCGGCCACGGCGTCAAGCTCAACAGCAAGGTGTGGAAGGAGAAGACCTCCTATCCGCCGCTGGATTATTTCCTCTATCACCCGGACAGCTCGCTGGCCGCACCCTATGCGCGGCGGGCCAAACCGGCGGCGCGCGGCCATCGCGTGTTCGTGCGCAACGGCAAGAAGGCCTGGGGCCTGGGCTTCGGCATCTATGAGCCGCTGCGCGACGCCGCGCTCAAGCTCGGCCTGCGCTTCCACAAGTACGCCGAGGTGCGGCAGCTGGCGTTGGATGCCGCAGGTCAGGTGGTGGGGGTGAAGGCCCTGCAGATTCCAGCCGGCAGCGCCGAGGCGCAGCGCTTCGGCCGTTACACCGCGCAGGCGGCGAAATGGATCGCGGCGCTGCCGCCGAGCTTTCCGCTGGCCTGGTTCACTTATGCCATCGGCAGCTGGTACCTGCGCCGCGCCCAGGCCATCGAGGCGCGGCACCGCCAGCCGCGCTGGTTCCGCGCCAAGCGCGGCGTTGTGCTTTCGGCCGGCGGCTTCATCATGAATCCCGCGATGGTCAGGCACTACGCGGCGCCCTATGCCAGCGGCTTGCCCAACGGCACCCTCGGCGACAACGGCAGCGGCCTGGTGCTGGGCGCTTCCGCCGGCGGCAAGCTCGACCTGATGAACCGCATCAGCGCCTGGCGCTTCATCAACCCGCCCAAGGCCTGGGCCCAGGGCATGATGCTCAACCAGCGCGGCGAGCGCTTCGTCAACGAGACGCTGTACGGCGCCTCGCTCGGCGATGCCATCGTCGAGAAGCAGAACGGCAAGGCCTGGATCGTGCTCGATGCGCGGCTGCGCAAGCAGGCGTTCCAGCAGGCGCGCGATCCGAAGATCGTGCCGTTCCAGCGCGACGTGGCGATGCTGAATTTATTGTTCAACTGCCACAAGGCGCCGAGCCTGGATGCCCTGGCCGACAAGATCGGCTTCGACCGCGACACGCTGCGGCGCAGCGTCGACGGTTACAACAGTTATGCGCGCGGCGAGCAGCCCGATCCGCTGGAAAAGCGCGCCGATGAAATGGCCGAGCTGGCTGAGGCGCCGTTCTACGCCATCGACGCCTCGATCGACAGCCGCCTGCTGCCGATGGCGACGATGTCCGTCGGCGGCCTGAAGGTGGAGGAGGAAAGCGGGCTGGTGCTGGATGCGGGCGGCAAGGCCATCGGCGGCCTTTATGCTGCCGGGCGCAATGCCGTCGGCATCTGCTCCAACATCTACGTCAGCGGCCTGTCCTACGCCGACTGCATTTTCTCCGGCCGCCGCGCCGCGCGGCACGCGGCTGCGCTGCTGCCGGTTCGTTAAGGGCGCAGCGCAGGGAACGGGGGCTGTCTAGGCGCGGCTGGCCCGGCCGGCGTTGCGGCGCGGCGCATCGCCGCAGATCAGCCCGACCGCGGTCTTGATCGTGGCATTCAGCGCCGCGCGGGAGTCTCCGGCGCGCGCCCGTATCGCTACGGAGTGCAGCACCGCCGAGGCGATGTCGGCCAGCGCGGCCGGATCCGCCTGCGCGTCGATCTCGCCTTCGTCGCGCGCCCGCCGCAGGCGCTGCTCCAGCGCGCGGGTGAAGCCGCTCAATCCGGTCAACAGCTTTTCCCGCACCTGCGGATTGGCCGCCGCCTCGCTGACCGCGGTGCCGGTCAGGAAGCAGCCGCGCGGCGTGCCCGCCTCGGGCAGGTACAGCGCCAGGGCGTAGCGGTAGAAGCGGGTGAGCGTCCTGGCCAGCGGCTGCTTCAGCGCGAATTCCACGGCAATGGCCTGGTTCGCCGTAGAGGTGTAGCGCTCGAGCAGTTCGAGATAGAGCCGCTGCTTGTCGCCGAAGGCGGCGTAGAGGCTGGGCCGGTTCATGCCGGTGGCCGCGCTGAGGTCGTCCATCGAAGTGGCGGCGAAGCCGGCCTGCCAGAACGCATCGCGCGCCTGCGCCAGCGCCTGCTGCCGGTCGTAGGCGCGCGGACGACCGCGCGGCCGCGGCTGAGTCTTTTGTACCATATTGAACAATATTGATGGGGCCAGTATTATTGTATCAACTTGTACAAAAACCGGAGGACCCCGCAATGAAACTTTATTTCTCCCCGCTGGCCTGCTCGCTCGCCACCCGCATCAGCTGCTACGAGGCTGGCGCCGACTTCGAGTATCGCCATGTCGACCCCAGAACCAAGCGCCTGGAGGACGGCTCGGACTTCCTGGCGATCAATCCGATGGGCCAGGTGCCGACACTGGAAGCCGAAGACGGCACCCTGCTGACGGAAAACAGCGCCATCCTGCAATACGTCGCCGAATGCCTGCCGGCGGCCCGGCTGGCGCCCACCGGCGGCATGGCGCGGGCGCAGCTGCAGAAGTGGCTGGGCTTCATCGGCACCGAGCTGCACAAGGCGGTGTTCATGCCCCTGCTCGACGCCAAGGCGCCCGAGGCGGTGAAAGCCTACGCGCGGGACAAGATTCCGCTGCGCCTGGATTTCCTGGAGAAGTACCTGGCGGGGCGCGAGTTCCTGCTCGACCGCTTCAGCATTGCCGATGCCTACCTCGCCACCATCCTCAACTGGTCCGCCTTCGTCGGGGTGAAGCTCACGCCGTGGCCCGCCGTTGCCGCCTATTACCAGCGCATGCTGCAGCGCCCGGCGGTGAGCCGGGCGCTGGGCGAGGAATTCGCCCTGTACCAGAAGGAGCATGCGCCGCAGCCGGCTGCCCGCCAGTGAGCGGCCTGCTGCTGTTCCACGGCGCTGTGGTGCTGCTGATCGGCCTGCTGGCCGGCGCGCCGTATGGACGCGCCCTCGCCAGTGGAGCAGCGCTGCCGCGCGCCGAAGCCTGGCGCGCGGCGCACACCGGCCTGGTCGGCACCGGTGTGATGACCCTGGTGTTCGGGCTGATGCTGCGCCAGTGGCACGCCGAAGGCGCCGCGGCGAACGCGGCGGCCGTGATCGCGATCGTCGCCGCCTACGCTTTCAGCGCGGCGATGATCCTGGCGGCGGTCAGCGGGCAACGCGGCCTGAGCGCTGCGGGTCCGTTGGCGAACCGGCTGGTGTTCGCCGGCTACGTGCTTGGCGTGCTGGGTTCACTCACGGCCGCGGCGGGATTCGTCCTGCTCGCCTGGCAATACCGGGGCGGCTGAAGCGCTGCGGCTTCATCCCGCCGGCTCAGGCCCGGGCCAGTTCCGCGTCGATGGCGGCGAGCAGGCGCGGATCGTCCGCCGCGATGTCGGGTGAAAAACGGCCCTTCACCGCGCCGTCGCGGCCGACGAGGAATTTCTCGAAGTTCCACAGCACATCGCTGGCGTTGGCCGGGTCGATGCCATAGGTCTTGAGTTTTTCGCGGAAGGGGCCGTCGCCGGTGGCGGCAGGCTGTTGCGCCACCAGCTGCGCGTACAGCGGATGCTGGTCCTGGCCCAGCACCGAGATTTTCGAGAACATCGGGAAGTGCACGTCGAACTTGAGCGTGCAGAACTCGCTGATCTCGGCGTCGCTGCCGGGCTCCTGTCCGCCGAAGTTGTTGGCGGGAAAGCCGAGCACCTCCAGCCCCTGCGCCCGCTTGTCCTGGTACAGGCTCTCCAGGCCCTCGTACTGCGGCGTGAGGCCGCACTTGGACGCCACGTTGACCACCAGCAGCACCTTGCCGCGATAGGCCGAAAGACTGCTGTTCTCACCGTCGATCCGCTTCAGCGGAATATCGTATAGCGCGGCGCCCATGCTGGTTCTCCTGTAGCTCTGTCGGTTGATATTCGGTGCTGCGTCGCTGCGTCTCAGGCGGTGAGGCCGGAGTGCCGCAGCAGCGGCTCCACGCTCGGCTTGCGGCCGCGAAACGCGATGAACAAATCCATCGCATCCTCGGAGCCGCCCTTGGACAGCACGGTATCGCGGAAGCGGCGGCCGGTCTCGGCCGAGAAGTGGCTTTCCTCGAACGCGGCGAAGGCGTCGGCAGACAGCACCTCGGCCCACTTGTAGCTGTAGTAGCCCGCGGCATAGCCGCCGGCGAAGACGTGGGAAAAGCTGTTGGGCATGCGGTTCCAGGCCGGCGGCAGCAGGACGCTGACTTCGCTGCGCGCCTGGTTCAGCGTTTCCAGCACGCGCGCGCCGTTCTCCACCTTGTAATCGCGGTGCAGGCGCAGATCGAACAGGGCGAACTCGATCTGGCGCACGGTGGCCAGGCCGGACTGGAAGCTGCGGCTGGCCTGCAGCTTCTTCAGCAACTCGTCCGGAATCGCCGCGCCGGTCTGCCAATGATGGGCGAAGCCGTTGAGCGTGTCGCGGTCGTAAGCCCAGTTCTCCATGAACTGGCTGGGCAGCTCGACGGCGTCCCAGGCCACGCCGCGGATGCCGGACACGGCGGCCTCGTCGACCCGCGTCAGCAGGTGATGCAGGCCGTGGCCGAATTCGTGGAACAGGGTCAGCACTTCGTCGTGGGTCAGCAGCGCCGGGTCATTGCCCAGCGGCGGGGCGAAATTGCAGGTCAGGTAGGCCACCGGCAATTGCAGCCCGCTGTGGGTGCGGCGCCGGCCCAGGCACTCATCCATCCAGGCGCCGCCGCGCTTGTCCTGGCGCGCGTAGGGATCGAGGTAGAACAGGCCGATATCGGTTCCGTCGGCCTCGCGCAGGGCATAGGTGGTGACGTCCTTGTGCCAGGTGGCGACGTGCTCGACGCGCTCGATCTTCACGCCGTAGAGGCGCTCGACCAGGGCGAACATGCCCTTGATGGCCTGCGGCGCGGGGAAGTAGGGGCGCAGCTGCTCCTCGGAGAAGCCGAGCTTTTCCTCTTTCAGCTTCTCCGAGTAATAGGCCGCGTCCCAGGGCTGGAAGTCGTCCAGGCCGTCGCGCTTCCTGGCATAGGCTTTCAGCTCGTCCAGCTCGGCCTGGGCGAACTTGCGCGCCTTGCCGGAGAGGTCGAGCAGGAAGCGCTCGACTGCGTCGGGCGATTCCGCCATCTTGGTTTCCAGCGACAGCTCGGCGAAATTCTTGAAGCCCAGCAGCAGGGCTTCCTCGTGGCGCAGCGCCAGGATCTCGCCCATCAGCGCGGTGTTGTCGTGCTGGCCGGCCAGCGGCCCCTGGTCGGAGGCGCGGGTGGCGTAGGCGGTGTACAGCTCTTTACGCAGCTCGCGGTTGTCGGCGTAGCTGATCACCGCGTCATAGCTGGGGAAGTCCAGGGTCAGCAGGAAGCCTTCGAGCTGCTTGGCCTTGGCCCGCTCCGCCGCCTGGGCCTTGCCCTGCGGCGTCATGCCGGCGAGCAGGCCTTCGTCCGTGACGTGCTTGCTGAAGGTCTGCACCGAGTCCATCAGATTCTCTTCGAACTTGCTCTGCAGCTCGGACAGGCGCATGGCGATGTCCTTGTAGCGCGCTTTCTCCTTGGGGGGGAGGGCGATGCCGGAGAGGCGGAAATCGCGCAGCGCGTCCTCCACCACTTTCTTGCGCGTCGGCGAGAAGGCGGCGAAGCCCGGCTGCGCCTTCAGGTGTTCGTAAGCATGGAACAGCGCCTCGTTCTGCGACACCTCCAGGCCGTACTCGGTGACTTTCGGCAGGCAGGCGTTGAAGGCCTTGCGCCAGTCGGCGGTGGAGGTGACGCCGAACAGGTGCGACACCGGCCCCCAGGCGCGCGAAACGCGGTCGCCCATGTCCTCCAGCGGCTCGATCAGGGTTTCCCAACTGGGTTCGCCCGGTGCGGCGAGCAGGGCGTCCAGCGCCTTGCGGTTGTCGGCGAGGACGCTGTCGATCGCCGGCTCGGCGTGCTCCGGCCGGATCTGGTCGAAAGCCGGCAAGGCGCCGGGCGCGGCGGGGGCGAGCAGGGGATTTTCCATGGGGCGCGGTTCGCTCAGATGTTTCAATGGGTTTTGGGGGAATCTTTTACAAGCTATTGTCCGCCAGGCTTCAATTCAAGTGTGACAGCCGGGACGATCAACTCCAGCCGTGGCCGCGGAGGATCGGCAATACGCCAAGCCAGGCCAGCGCGGCGACGCCGAGCAGCGCGCGGCCGCGCCGGCGATAGCGCTCCAGCAAGCGCTGGCGCGAAACAGCGGAGAGCAGGAATTCACGATGGTCCGGCGGCTGGCCGAGCACGTTGAGGTCGGGCAGGATCTGCTGCTCGGCGCGCTGGGCGCGGATTTCCTCCAGCGCGGCGGCGCGGGCGGTTTCCCATTCCTCCGGATCGATGCGGCCGTTGCGATTGGCGTCGAAGCGGCGCAGCAGGTCGCGGCGGTCGCGCTTCCATTCGCCCAGGAGGGCCGCCAGGTCGCGGCTTTCGTCTGCGTCCTGCACTGCGGTCTGGGTGCGGAACCAGCCCTTGGCAGTGAGCAGCGCGTCCATGGTGACCAGCTGTTCCGAATAACGGTATTTGCCGCGCGTGAAGAAAGCTTCCCGGCGGTTGCGCGGCAGGCGCAGCGGCTTCTGCGCATGGCCGCGCCAACGGCGCGAGACGTTGGGCTCGACCCTGGCGCCGACTGGATCGACGATGCAGTCGCCGGTGGTATCGCTGAGGTAGAACAGGTCCTCGCTGGTCGCATCGACAATGACTTCGCTTTGGCGCTCCGACGTGTCGACGACGCGGCAATGCCACCAGATGCAGGGCATGCCGCTCAGGGGCGACAGGATGGCCGGGCCGGGCATCAGCCGGGTGCGTCCGAGCAGCTGCACATAGCCCTGCGCGGCGGAGCGGATGCGCGACTGCGGCGTATCTTCCAGCTCGCGCGCGCGGCGCAGCTCGTGCCAGCCGAACCAGGCCGCAACACCGCCGCCGCAGGCGGCGGCCAGCGCCCACTGCAAGCCGAGGATGCCGCCGGTAGCCAAGATCCGGGAAGAGGGGTCAGGTGCGGAACAGTGCGCGCAGATCGACGTCCTGCGTATCCTCGGCGCTGAATTGCAGCGACACCTTTTCGCGGAAGCCGCACAACCGGGCCACGATCAGGTCGGGGAATTGCTCGATGCGGCAGTTGTTGTTGGCAACATACTCGTTGTAGAACTCACGGCGGTCGCTGATCTCGCTTTCCAGCGCGGTGATGCGTGACAGCAGATTGGTCATCTGCTGGTTGGCCTTGAGCTGGGGATAGGCTTCCACCGTCGCGGCAATGCGGCCAACTCCGGCGCGCAAGGCATTTTCCGCTGCGGATACGCCCTGCACATCGCCTTTCTCGCGCGCAGCCTGGCTGCCGGCGCGGGCCCGCATCACCCCTTCCAGGGTATCGCGCTCGAACTGCATGTAGGCCTTGCACGCTTCCACCAGCTTGGGCAGTTCGTCGTGGCGCTGCTTCAGCAGCACATCAATATTGCTCCAGGCTTTGGCCACGCCGTTCTTGAGCTGCACCAGGCCGTTGTAAATCAGCACGGCATAGAGCAACAGCGCCGCCAGGAGGGCCGGAATGAGGTAGTGGAGAATCATGCGAGTATCCCGTATTACCAGGTTTTTTATCGGTGCGGCAGAGGTCAGTATTGCATGTGCTGCCGCAGTGGGGTGCGGTACTATTCCACTTTGACCCGCAGTTTCAACCCAGAGGAAGCCCCGGTGCGCGCCCTGTTACTCGTCATGGCCAGCTTGCTGGCTCTAAGCGCTTGTTCCAGCAATCAATTTCTCAATGCCACGGCGTCGGATTCGGGCTATGCGCTGAGCCAGAACGTGGCCTTCGACGATACCGGCCTGAAGCTGGACGTCTATGCGCCGCAGAACGCGGCGAACTCGCCGGTGGTGGTGTTTTTCTTCGGTGGCCGCTGGAGCGAGGGCGCCAAGGAGCAGTACAAGTTCGTCGGCCAGGCGCTGGCGGCGCGCGGCTTCGTCGCGGTGATCCCGAACTACCGGCTGTACCCGCAGGTGCACTATCAGGACATCCTCAGCGACAACGCCAAGGCGGTGGTGTGGGCCCACGAGCATATCGCCGGCTACGGCGGCAGCCCGGCGCGCATCGTACTGATGGGCCATTCAACCGGCGCCTACGACGCGGCGATGCTGACGCTGGACCCGGAATTCCTGGCGCGCGCCGGCGGCAACCGCTCCTGGGTGCGCGGCATGATTGGCCTGGCCGGGCCTTACGACTTCCTGCCGCTGACCGATCCGGACTTGCGCGACCTGTTCGGGCCGCCGGAAAGCTACGAGAAGACCCAGCCGGTCTTTTACGTCGACGGCAACAATCCGCCGCTGCTGCTGATGCATGGCGGCAAGGACGAGACGGTCGACATCAAGAACACCAACAGCCTGTTCGACCGGGTCAAGCGCGCCGGCGGCGCCGCCGACAAGGTGATCTACCCGGATCTCGATCATGGCCGCATCCTCGACGTCACCGCCGTGCGGCTGCAGCGCTATGCCGACGTGATGGACAAGATCGACGCCTTCGTGCGCCGCGTCACCGTGGGCAATGCGCCGACCTCGGCGCAGCCGCCCTCGATCCAGACCTATGTGCCGCCCAAGTAAGAATCAGGGAAAGGCGCGCCCATGATCCGCCCGTACCGCGGCGTGCTGCCGCGCCTGGGGCAGCGCGTCTATGTCGATCCCGCGGCGCAGCTGATCGGCGACGTCGAGCTGGGCGACGACGTGTCGCTGTGGCCGATGGCGGTGGTGCGCGGCGACGTCAACCGCATCCGCATCGGCGCGCGCAGCAATGTGCAGGACGGCTCGGTACTGCACGTCACCCATGACGGCCCCTATAGCCCGGGCGGCGCCGACCTGCGGATCGGCGAGGACGTCACCATCGGCCACGGCGTGATCCTGCATGCCTGCCGCATCGGCAACCGCTGCCTGATCGGCATGGGCGCGCGGGTGCTGGACGAGGCGGTGCTGGAAGACGAGGTATTCATTGCCGCCGGCAGCCTGGTGGCGCCGGGCAAGCGGCTGGTTTCCGGCTATCTGTATCGCGGCTCGCCGGCGCAGCAGGCGCGGCCGCTGACGGCGCAGGAGATTGCGCAGCTCAAGTATTCGGCGGAGCATTACGTCCGGATTAAAGACAACTATCTCGCGGAGCAGTGATGGACCGGGTACGGCTGGTCGAGGTTGGAGCGCGCGACGGACTTCAGAACGAAGCTGCACGGGTTCCCGCGCCGGTCAAGATCGAACTGATCGAGCGGCTCGCCAATGCCGGCCTGCCGGTGATCGAGGCGACCAGCTTCGTCAGCCCGAAATGGGTGCCGCAGATGGCCGACGCCACCGAGGTGCTGGCCGGGCTGAAGCGCAAGCCCGGCGTGGCCTATCCGGTGCTGGTGCCGAACCTGCAGGGGCTGGAGCGCGCGCATCGCGCCGGCGCCGACCATGTCGCGGTGTTCACCGCCGCCTCCGACGCCTTCAACCGCAAGAACATCAACTGCGACATCGCCGCCTCGCTGCAGCGCATCCGGCCGGTGATCGAGCAGGCGCTGGCGGCGGGCCTGCCGCTGCGCGGCTACGTCTCCTGCGTGCTGGGCTGCCCCTATCAGGGCGAGGTCTCGCTGGCCGACGTGGTGCGCGTATCCGTGGCGCTGGCCGAGATGGGCTGCGAGGAGATTTCCCTGGGCGACACCATCGGCGTCGGCACGCCGTCCAAGGCGCGCGCCATGCTGCGTGCGGTGGCGGAGGCGGTGCCGATGCAGCGCATCGCCGTGCACTTCCACGACACGCGCGGCCAGGCCCTGGCCAATATCTACGCCTGCCTGGAAGAAGGTGTGCGCTCGGTCGACGCCAGCGTCGCCGGTCTCGGCGGCTGCCCCTATGCGCGCGGCGCCACCGGCAATGTCGCCACGGAAGATCTGGTCTACATGCTGCAGGGCATGGGCATGGAAACCGGCGTCGATCTCGATGCCCTGGTCGAAACCGGGCGCTGGATGTCGAGCAAGCTCGGCCGCGAGCCGGCCAGTAAACTAGGAAAAGTGAAGCGGTGAGGCGCAAGGAGTGAGGGGCGGGCAGACCAGCCTGCTCCCTCACAGTCCGCATGGCGGGCGGCCTCACCCCTCACCACAACGGGAGGAAGCGTGAACAAACTTTACCCCAGCGCCGCTGCGGCCCTGGACGGCATCATCGGCGACGGCATCACCCTGGCGGTGGGCGGCTTCGGCCTGTGCGGCATCCCGGAGGCCCTGATCCAAGCCCTGCGCGATAC
>Ga0302314_10001511_pt1 | contig 43515 bp, 12 predicted proteins | sample III_Palsa_N2_3_FD_200533 | JGI IMG/M metagenome (GOLD analysis project Ga0302314, IMG submission 200533) | Peat permafrost microbial communities from Stordalen Mire near Abisko, Sweden - III_Palsa_N2_3 | ecosystem: Environmental > Terrestrial > Soil > Palsa > Peat permafrost | place: Sweden... | reverse complement strand
AGAGCCCTGCTCTCCGGCCTCGATGATGACGTGGGCGTTGGTGCCGCTGATGCCGAAGGAGGAGACGGCGGCGCGGCGGGGGTGGCCGTTCTGTGCCCAGTCGACGGGTTCGGTCAGCAGCGACACGGCGCCGGTGGTCCAGTCGACGTGCGTGGTGGGCTGGTCGACGTGCAGCGTCTTGGGCAGCAGGCCGTGGTGCATGGCCTGGATCATCTTGATGACTCCGGCGACGCCTGCGGCGGCCTGGGTGTGGCCGATGTTCGACTTGATCGAGCCGAGCCACAGCGGTCGGTCCTCGGAACGGGCGCGGCCGTAGGTGTTCAGCAGCGCCTGCGCCTCGATCGGGTCGCCGAGGGTGGTGCCGGTGCCGTGCGCCTCGACCACGTCCACGTCGTCCGGCAGCAGCCCGGCGTCCGCGAGCGCCTGGTGGATGACACGCTCCTGCGACGGCCCGTTGGGCGCGGTCAGGCCGTTCGACGCGCCGTCCTGGTTGACGGCCGAGCCGCGGATCACGGCCAAGACACGATGCCCGTTGCGTTCCGCGTCCGACAGGCGTTCGAGCAGCAGCAGACCCGCGCCCTCGCCCCAGCCGGCGCCGTCGGCCGCGTCCGCGAAGGACTTGCACCGACCGTCGAGCGACATGCCGCGCTGCCGGCTGAACTCGATGAAGAGCTGCGGAGTGGCCATCACGGTCGCGCCGCCGGCCAGCGCCAGCGAGCACTCGCCGTTGCGCAGCGCCTGGCCGGCCAGGTGCATCGCGACCAGGGACGAGGAGCACGCGGTGTCGATGGTGACGGCCGGGCCTTCGAGGCCGAGCACGTAGGCGATCCGCCCCGAGGCGACGCTGACCGTGTTGCCGGTCATCGAGAAACCCTCGGCGGCCAGGTGGGACCGCGAGGTGTACTCGTTGTAGATGACGCCCGCGAACACCCCGGTCTTGCTGCCGCGCAGCGTCGCGGGATCGATCCCGGCGTGTTCGAGGCTCTCCCACGCGGTCTCCAGCAGCAGTCGCTGCTGCGGGTCGGTGGCCACCGCCTCCCGGGGGCTCATCCCGAAGAACTCCGCGTCGAAGGCGTCCGCGTCGTACAGGAAACCTCCGCGCCGCACATGGGTCTTGCCGGGCCGATCCGGGTCCGGGTCGTAGAGCCCGGTCAGGTCCCAGCCGCGGTTGTCCGGGAACTCGCCGACCGCGTCGCCGCCGTCCGCGACCAGGTTCCACAGGTCCTCGGGGCCGCGCACCCCGCCCGGATACCGGCAGGCCATCCCGATGATCGCGATCGGTTCGCGCCGCTCGGACTCGACCTCCGCCAGCCGCTGCCTGGTCTTGTGCAGGTCGGCGGTGACGCGCTTGAGATACGTGCGGAGCTGTTCCTCGTTTGCCATCGGACATGGACCCTCTCGGATCGATCGTGCAAGGATCGGGCTTCGCGACCGCTCGCCTTTGCCCGCGGGCGCGCACGCGCCCCCCGGACGAGCCCGGCAGTCACCACGAGGCTCGCGCACGGCCCTCAAAGCGGCCTATCCGAGATCTAAATCCGCTTCCCGCCCGCCGCCGGGCCCGCGGCGCGCACGGCGCCGGGAAGGGCATCGGCCAGGATCAGCCTCAGCCGGTCCGTGAACGCGATCGGCGACTCGCGCGGGAAGAAGTGGCCGCCGGGGATCTCGTGCGCGGCCAGCCCGGCCCGGGTGTACGCCGCCCACTCGGCCGCCTGCGCCGCCGTGGCCAACGGGTCCCCGGTTCCGCTCAGCACGTGCACGGGGCAGGGCAGCGGCTCGGCGGCGGCGGGCCGGTAGCTCGCGCACAGCTCCAGATCGCGGCGGGTCAGCGCCACCGCCGCGCGCAGCCACTTCGGGTAGGCCAGCACGGCCGGGGACAGCCCGCCGATCGCGGCCAGCGCGTCGGCCAGCTCGTCATCAGGCAGCTGATACGATTCCGCGAGGTCGTTCGGCAGATGGGGGGCGCGGCAGGCGCCGAGCAGCAGCAGTTCGGGCGCGGCGGCCCGCGGGCGCGCCCCTATCCGGTGCCTGGTCAGCTCGTAGGCGATCAGCGCGCCCATGCTGTGGCCGTACAGCGCGTACGGCGCCGCGAGCACCGTGTCCAACTGCTCGTCGAGTTCCGCGACGAGCGCGTCCATCCGGTTCGGGAGCACATCGTCGACGCGTCCTTCCCGTCCCGGCAGCTGGACGGGAAGGACGTCGATGTCCGGCGCGAGTTCCTCGCGCAGCTCTCGGTAGAGCGCGGCCGAGCCCCCGGCGTGGTGGAAGCAGAACAGCCGCAGCCGGGCGCCGGGAGCCGGACGGTACGTCAGATACCGCGTAGCGGGCACGGCCCCGGCGCCGGCCGCCGCCATCGGGTGCTCGAGTCCCATGTCACCAGGTGACCGGGACCTCGTGGATGCCGTAGAAGTTCGCGCTCTCCTTGAACGGCACCTCGTCGAACGGGATCGCCAGGCGCAGGCTCGGCACGCGCTCGAACAGCGTCGTGTAGACGATCTGGAGCTCGAGCCTGGCCAGGTTCTGGCCGAGGCACTGGTGGATGCCGTAGCCGAACGCCATGTGCTGGCCGGTGTCGCGGGCGATGTCCAGCGCGTCGGGATCCGCGAAGACCCGCTTGTCCCGGTCGGCCGCGCTGTTGAGCGCGATGATCCCCTCGCCGGCCCGGATCAGCACGCCGTCGATCTCGATGTCGGCCGTCGCCACCCGGCTGGTGGAGTACTCGGCGATGCTGAAGTAGCGCAGCAGTTCCTCGACCGCGCCCGGGGCCGCGCCCGCGGGATCGGCCATCAGGGCCGCGCGCTGCTCCGGCTTCTCCAGCAGCGCCACCACGCCGAGCGCGATCATGTTCGCCGTGGTCTCGTGGCCGCCGGTCAGCACCAGCACCGCGATGCCGGTCAGTACCTCGTGGTCGTAGATCCCCGCCTCGCGGTACTTGGCGACCAGCCGGCTGAGCAGGTCGTCGGCCGGCGCCTGGTCCTTCTCCACGACGAGCTCGCCCAGATAGGCGTACATCTCGCGCAGCGCGGCTATCTTCTGCTCCGGCGTGGCCTCGCGGTTGTCCAGCACGCTCGCCCGCTTGTGGAACAGGTCCCGGTCCGCGTAGGGCACCCCGAGCAGCTCGCAGATCACCTGCGTGGGCACCGGTCGGGCCAGCGCCTCGACGAGGTCGACCGGCTTCTGCCCGGAGAGCATCTCGTCCAGCGCGCCGTCGACGATCCGCTGGATCTGCGGGCGGATCGCCTGGATCCGCCGCACCGTGAACTCGTTGAGCAGCATCCTGCGATGGGTGGTGTGCTCCGGCGGGTCCATCCAGGTCAGGAATCCCTTGATCTGCCGCCCGAATCCGGCGATGCCGGGCACCAGCGCGGGATAGCCGGGCGCCGACCGGTCGACGCTGACCCGCGAATCGGCCAGCAGTTGGCGGGCGTAGGCGTGCCGGGTGACGAGCCAGGCCGGCTTCCCGGTCGGCAGCAGGACCCGGGCCACGGGCTGGTCCTCGCGCAGCCGGGAGTACTCGGTCGGCGGATCGAAGGGGCAACTGCGGGCCTTCGGGAACGTCGGGAGTTCGGTCGTCTCGGTCACCAGGTACCTCCGAGGAAGCCCCGGCTTTCAGGCCGGGGAGGAGTCGGTTCGCCCGCGTAGCGGGGCGGAGAAAGTCGGTTGGCCGCTGGGCGGGCCGGTGCGATCTTGTCGGTGGCGGCCTGTACGGTCAGGATGTGTCCAGGTTTCGGCCTTATCCGACGTGCGAGCAGGAGAGCGTGCTGCTCTCGCACTGCGCGCATGCGCGGTTCGTTGTGGAACCTGGCCGACGTCGAGATGCCGTCTTCCGTGCAGTGGCGGATTGGTGCCTCGCGGACAGTCTGGGCGGCGGATCTAAAGCCGAGCTTGAGCCGCGCCTGCCGCGCGCGGTCCGCAGGTGGCTTTTAGGAGCGCTTTGGTCAGGGTCGCCACGATGGCTCCGACACCGCGTGCCGACACTGGGTCCCCGCCCCCGGCCGCGCCCGTCCCGATCGAGCACGGCCGGAAAGGACGCCCTATGGCCAGTCCCGACAGCTCCGACACCGTCATCAGCATCCTGTCCGTCGGCACCGCGCTTCCCGGCCTGCCGGTGGACAACGCCGCGTTGACGAGGGCGCTGCGCATGAAGCCGTCCTTCGAGCAGTGGATCGACGCCTTCGTCGGCACCAAGACCCGCCACCTGGCGATCAACCTGGAGACCGCTGAGCCCGAGTACACGCTCGCCGACCTGGGCGAGAGCGCGGGGCGGCGGGCGCTGGAGGGCGCCGGAGTGACGCCCGCCGACGTGGATCTGGTGGTGATGGGCACGTCGATGCCGGATTCGCTGATGCCGACGACCGTCAACGTGATCGCGGACCGGCTCGGCATCAACGCGGTGCCCACCTACCAACTCCAGTCGGGCTGCACCGGTGCGATGCAGGCGCTGGACGTCGCCTCCCAGATGCTGCTGACCGGCCGTCATCGGACTGCGCTGGTGCTCGGCGGCGACGTATGCGCGAAGCACGTCGACCTCAGTGTCGACTTCGCCGCGCTGCCCCCGGCGGAGATCGTCAACGTGATGCTGTTCGGCGACGGGGCCGGGGCCGTGGTGCTCACCACGCTCCCGGCGCCCGAGGCGCCGAAACTGCGCCGCGTGCTGGTGCGGTTCGTCGGCCTGGACCGGGCCCCGGGGCAGATCGTGGAGTGGTTCGGGCAGGGGGACAGGAACGACGGGCGGTCCGCGATCTTCGAGGACTTCAAGGCGATCGAGCAGTGGGTCCCGCTGATGAGCGCCGAGATCCTCGGCGAACTGCTGGAGGGGCAGGGATGGAAGGAGTCCGAGCTCGACTACCTGCTCCCGCCCCAGCTGTCCGTGAAGATGACCCAGCGCATCGTCGAGCACCTCGGCGTCGGCGTCGGCGGCGCCCGCGAGGTCAGCTGCGTCGGCGAGATCGGCAACACCGGCAACGCGCTGCCCTTCTTCCAGCTGGAGCTGCTGCTGCCGGACCTGGAGCCGGGCGGCCGGGCGGTGGCCATCGCGGTGGAGTCGAGCAAGTGGATCAAGGGCGGTCTCGCCCTGGAAAAGCCCTGAAACGGCATTGGAGGCGACACTCGTGACCCGGATCGGGCCGATCACCCGCCAGCGGCGGCACACTCTCTACTTCCTCGAGTTCGCGAGCACCTTCCGGCCGGTCTTCCTCGACACCGAGGTGGACATGTCGGCGGTGCGCCGGCACCGCGCGGACGCGCGGCTCGACGGTCGGCGACTGTCCTGGACCACGTACGTCGTGCACGCGGCCGGCCGGGTGCTCGCGGCGCACCCGGAGGCCAACGCCGCGATCCGCGGCGGCTTCCCGCCGCGGGTGGCCCGCTACGACGCGGTGCACGCGAAGATCACCCTCGACAAGATGCTGAGCGGGCACCGGGTGGTGCTGTCCACGGTCCTGCCCGGCGTCGACACCGCGTCCCTGGACGAGCTCCAGCAGCGGCTCGACGTCTACCGCGACGGCGATCCGGACCAGATGGCCGAGTTCGACCGGGTGCGCGCGCTGCACCGGCTGCCGTTCCCGCTCGGCGCGCTCGCCTTCCGGCTCACCCTGCGCTCGCTGCGCCGCCGCACCGGATCGATGGGCACGCTGGCGATCACCTCGCTGGGGCACAGCGCCGTCGACGGCTTCCACTCGGTGGGCGGCACGCCGATCACCCTCGGCCTCGGGCGGGTGCTCGACCGGCCGGTGGTCCGCGACGGGCAGTTGGCCATCGCCCCCGTGATGCGGCTCAACCTCGCCTTCGACCACCGGGTGATCGACGGGGCCGAGGCCGCCGACGTGCTCACCGACCTCAAGCGCGCGCTGGAGGAGTACGGCGAGCCGCTCGCGAGCGGCCTCGAACTGCCCGACCACGAGACCGACACCGCGGAAGTGGGATAGACGGATGAACGACGTCGATGAGCTCAAGCAGTTCGCGGTCGCGCACGCGCGGGCGCAGAACATCCCGCGCTATCGGGAGGTGCTCGCCGCGATCAGCACCGACGACGCCGACACGGCGGGTTCGTGGGTCGGCGAGTGGACCCGCGCGGGCGACCGGCTGCGCAGCGGCGGCCACGCCGTGGACGCGGTGCGCTGCTACAACATGGCGCGCTTCCCCTACGTGAACGGGCCGGCCCGGCAGGAAGCGCTGGACCGGTGCGTGGAGACCTTCGGAGGCTGGGCCGGGCAGAACGGCATCGACCGCCTCGACCTGGACCTGTCGGTCGGCCCGGTCGGCTGCTGGAGCACCGGCCTGTCCACGACCAAGCGCCTGCCGCTGGTGCTGATCTGCGGCGGGATCGTCAGCATCAAGGAGCAGTGGGCGCCCGCGCTGGCCCTGGTGCGGCGGTTCGGCATGGCCGGGATCGTGATGGAGATGCCCGGCGTCGGCGAGAACGCGGCGCGCTACGACGAGGGCAGCCCGCAGCTGATCGGCGAGCTGCTGGACGCGGTGGCCGACCGGGCCGAGGTGGCGCGTACCACGGCCCTGATGCTCAGCTTCAGCGGCCACCTGGGACTGCGCCGCGCCGTCGAGGACCCGAGGATCAGGGGCCTGATCACGGCCGGCCCGCCGGTCGGCCCCTACTTCACCGACGCGGCCTGGCACGCCGCGCTGCCCGCCGTCACCCGGGACACCCTGGCCCAGCTGACCGGCGCGAAGCCCGAGGAACTGTTCGACCTGATGCGTCCCTGGGCGCTGACCCCCGAACAGCTGGCCGCCCTTGATATTCCGGTGGCCTGTACGGCGAGTGCGCGAGATGAGATCATTCCCGCGGGTGACGTGCGCATGCTGCGAGACCACGTGCGCGACCTCGACCTGGTGGAGATCGACGACGTGCACGGCTCGCCCCGGCACACCGCGGAGAGCCGGGTGTGGGCGGCGCGCTCGATCCTGCGAATGAACGACGTGCGCAACGCGCAGAGCGCCGTGCTGGGCCTGGTGCTCGGGGCACTGCGGGCGCGACGGAGGCTGGTTCCGGCCTGACCGGGCCGGAACCAGGGAGCCGAGGGGAAGGGCGATGGACATGGACGGCGCGAAGGTCGTCGTGGAGCGGGACGTGTGCGTGGGCGCGGGCCAGTGCGTGCTGGTCGCGCCCGAGGTCTTCGAGCAGGACGACATCGACGGCCGGGTCATCCTGCTCGATCCCGTGCCGCCCGGCGCGGCGGACGACCCCGCCGTCCAGGAGGCCGTGCTGCGCTGCCCGGCCGGCGCGCTCTCGCTCAGCACCGACTGAGATATGAGATAACTGAGATATTCGCGCGCACCTTGGTAATCCCCTGCCTTGTGGAGATATCTCCCGGCTAGGTGGACTTTAGGCGTCTCTCCTACCGTTTATGACGGGCTACGGCTTTTCCGCCGCGACAGCGCGGACGCCGATTCCGCCGGTCCCCGCGCGGATTCGTGCCTAGCCCTGACCTGCCTACGGAAGGGGTGGCATATGCCCGGACGCCCGCGTTCCGGACTCGTGATCGTCGTTGCGTCGCTGCCGATGTTCATGGTCTCGCTCAACAACCTGGTGGTGACCAACGCGCTGCCCGAGATCGCCAGGGACTTCTTCGCCAGCGAGGCGAATCTGCAATGGGTGGTGAACGGGTACATCCTGGCCTTCGCCGGCCTGCTGCTGACCGGTGCCGCGCTGGGCGACCGCTTCGGTCGGCGCCGGGTCTTCTTCGGCGGCATCGTGCTGTTCGCCCTGGGCTCTATCGCCTGCGCGCTCGCCCCGAGCGTGGGCTTCCTGATCCTGGCCCGGGTCGCGCAGGGCGCCGGCGCCGCGGCGGTTCAGCCTCTGTCGCTGACCCTGGTGACTTCCGCGGTGCCGGAATCCAAGCGCAGCACGGCGATCGGCCTGTGGGGCGGCGTCAACGGCCTCGGCGTCGCGATCGGCCCGCTCATCGGCGGCGCGGTGACGCAGGGCCTGTCCTGGCAGTGGATCTTCTGGATCAACGTCCCCGTCGCCCTGGCGGCGCTGCCGCTGCTGCTCAGGTTCGTCCCGGAGAGCAGCGGCCGGGACCGCGAGCTCGACCTGTTCGGCATGCTGCTGGTGAGCGCCGCGGTGACCTTCGCGGTGGCCGGCATCGTGCGCGCCGCCGCCGACGGCTGGAGCGCGACGCCCATCGTGGGGATCTTCTGCGCGGTCGCCGCGCTGCTCGTCCTGTTCGTGCTGTGGGAACGCAGATCGGCGGCGCCGCTGCTGCCGTTGCGCTTCTACCGGGAGCGCGCCTTCGTGCTGAGCAATATCGTGTCCCTGGCGATGTTCTTCGGCGTGTTCGGCTCGATCTTCTTCATCTCCCAGTATCTGCAGGGGCCGCTGGACTTCAGCGCGTTCGGCGCCGGGGTGCGCACGCTGCCGTGGACCGCTATGCCGATGCTGGTGGCGCCGGTGGCCGGGGCGCTGACGGACCGGGTCGGCGGCGGGCGGCTGATGGCGCTCGGCCTCATCTTCCAGGGCGCCGCGCTCGCCTGGCTCGCGGCGATCGCCACGATCGACCTGTCGTACGCGACCATGGTGCCGGCCCTCGTGCTCGCCGGACTCGGCATGGGACTGGTATTCGCGCCCACCATGATCGTGGTGCTCGGATCGGTCCAGGACCACGAGCACGGCAAGGCCTCCGGCGCCAACAACACCGTCCGCGAGGTCGGCGGCGCGCTCGGCGTGGCCGTGCTGACGACGGTCTTCGAGTCGCGCTATCACAACGCGCACATCGTCAACGCGGTCCAGGGCGCCCAGGTCTTCGTCCGCGGCATGGTCTCCGCGATCTGGGTCGGGGTCGCGGTGGTCGCGGTCGGAGCGCTGGCCGCGCTCTTCATCCCGCGCCGCCCGCGCCCGCTCGCCCTGAGCGGCGCCCCGGTCGACTCGTCGGCATCAGCCCTCGACGAAGCGGTCCGCTAGAAATACACCAGCGGCCTCGGGGGGGGGGTTACCGCACCCCCCTGCCGCGGGAGCCTTCCCCAGGGGGCGGGGGCCCCGCCCCCCGAGGCCGCTGTCGCGTGCCCGAGTGGGGATCGCTCAGCGGCACATCACGATCGTGACGGCGGCCCTGGTGCTGGCCACCGGGGGGATCTGGACGAGGTGCCACTCGCGGATGCCGGTCATGCCCAGGAAGCTGCCGCTGGTGCCGATCGCCGTGAAGTGCGCGGTGCCGCCCTCGAAGATGGCGGTGCGGTCGTTGGTGCCGGTGGTGCTGATCGTGCCGCCGGGCAGTTCGACCACCTCGTTGTACAGGGTGATCAGGTGGCCGTTGGCCGGGTTGATGTAGATGCCGGTGACCATGCCGACGGTGTGGCCGATCACCTGGTTCTGCGCGTTGTAGATCACGTCGTCGTAGACCAGGCCCTCGCCGGGCTTCGTCAGTGGGATCGGGGTCGCCGAACCGGTGAAGTAGTCGCCGACGGTCTGCTCGGTGATGTCGTCGATGGTCTCGCAGTCGTGTCCGTGCGCCGTCGCGTCGGTGGTGACTGAGGCGTCCGCGGCCGTGGCCCCGTAGGAGTCGGCGACGGCCCAGCCGCCGAGGGCGAGGGTGAGGCAGGCGGTGAGCATGATGGACACGGTGGCGCGGGAGCGCGGGGACGGGCGGCGGGGCATGGTTTCCTCTTCCTGTCAGAAGCTCCCGGTCAGAGCTCGTTGTCGATGAAGTCGAAGATCTCGTCGTCGGACGCGGCGTCGAGCTTGTCGGCGACGGATGCCTCCGCGCCGCCTTCCGCGGCCCGCCGCGCCCTGAGCCCGAGCAGCAACTCCTCGAGCCGCTGCTCGGTCTGCTCGCGGTCCTCCTCGGACGCGGTGCGCAGCGCCATCTCGAGCCGGTCCAGGTCGGTCGCCATCGACGGTTCGACCGCGTCGGAGCCGACGATCTCCGCGTGCAGGTAGGAGGCGAGCCGTTCCGGCGTGGGGTGGTCGAACAGCAGGGTCGAGGGCAGCCGGAGCCCGGTGGCCGCGTTCAGCCGGTTGCGCAGCTCCACCGCCGTCAGCGAGTCGAAGCCGAGGTCACGGAACGCGCCGTCGGCCCGCACCGAGGCCGGGGCAGTGTGGCCGAGGACCGCGGCCGCGCCCGACCGGACCAGGTCGAGCAGTGCGGCGTGCTGCTGCGCCTGCGGCAGTTCGGCGAAGCGCGCGTTCCAGTCGACCGCGGCGAGGGCCTGCTCCCTCGGCTCCGGACCGCGGCGCGCGGTCCGGGCGAGGCCGCGCAGCATGGCGGGAACCGGTGCGCCGTCCGCGACGCGGGCCAGCCGCGCCGGATCGAGGCGCGCCGCCACGAGGTTCGCGCGGGAGACGGCGCGGCCCGTGTCGAACAGCGCGAGTCCCTCGGCGGTGGACAGCGGAGTCAGCCCGGCCCGCGCCATCCGCGCCAGGTCGGCCCGGTCCAGATGGCCCGTCATCTCGCTGGTCTGCGCCCACAGGCCCCAGGCCAGCGACACGGCGGGCAGCCCGCCGGCCCGGCGGTGCTGCGCCAGCGCGTCGAGGAAGGTGTTGGCGGCGGCGTAGTTCGCCTGGCCCGCGGTGCCGAGCGTGCCGGCGATCGAGGAGAACAGGACGAAGGCGGTCAGCTCCGTGTGGTCGGTGAGCTCGTGCAGGTTCCAGGCGCCGTCGATCTTGGGCCGCAGCACCCGGTCGAGCCGCTCCGGTGTCAGGGCGCTGAGCAGGCAGTCGTCGATCGCGCCGGCCGCGTGCACCACGGCGGTGAGCGGATGCCGCGGCGCGACCTCGGCCAGCACCTCGGCGAGCCGGGACCGGTCGGCCGCGTCGCAGGCCTCGATGGTGACTGCGCTCGCGCCCGCGGCGGACAGCTCCTCGGCCAGTTCGGCTGCCCCGGCGGCCTCCGCGCCGCGCCGGCTGAGCAGCAGCAGGTGCCGCACGCCGTGCTCGGCGACCAGGTGCCGGGCCACTTCGGCGCCGAGCACGCCCGTGCCGCCGGTGATCAGCACGGTGCCCTCGGGGTCGAGCGGCCGCGGCAGCGTGAGCAGCAGCTTTCCGGTGTGCCGCGCCTGGCTCAGGAACCGGTAGGCCTCCGGCGCGCGCCGGATGTCCCAGGCCGAGGCCGGCAGCGGACGCAGGCCGCCGGCCGCGCCCGGCGCGAACGAGGGGGCCAGTTCCGCGAGCACGCGGCCGACGTGCTCGGGCCCGCCGTCGAGGACGTCCACCGCGCGATAGGAGACGTCCGGGCGGACGGCGGCGATCGACTCGGGTTCGCGGATGTCCGTCTTGCCGATCTCGACGAACCGGCCGCCGGGGGCCAGCAGCCGCAGCGACGCGTCGACGTACTCGCCCGCCAGCGAGTTGAGCACCACATCGACGCCGCGTCCGCCGGTCGCGGCGCGGAACCGCTCCTCGAAGAGAAGATCGCGGGAGGACGCGATGTGCGCGTCGTCGAGGCCGAGGGAGCGCAGCACGCCCCATTTGCCGGCGCTGGCCGTGCCGAACACCTCGACGCCGCGCTGTTGGGCGAGCTGGATCGCGGCCATGCCGAGGCCGCCGGTCGCCGCGTGCACGAGCAGCCTGTCGCCGGGCGCGAGGCGGGCGACCTCGACGAGGCCGACATAGGCGGTCAGGAATGCGACCGGGATCGTGGCCGCCTCGGCGAAGCCGATCCCGTCCGGGATGCGCGCGAGCAGCCGGTGGTCGGCGACGGTGGCCGGTCCCGCGCCGCCGGCCATCAGACCCATGACACGGTCGCCCGCGGCGAGGCCGGTGACGCCGGGTCCGGTATCCAGGACGACGCCGGCGCCCTCCCCGGCCGGGGTCTTGCCGTCGTCGGCCATCAGGTCCAGGGCCATGACCACGTCGTGGAAGTTGAGGCCCGCCGCGCGCACGGCCACCCTGACCTGCCCGGCCGCGAGCGGTTCGGCCGCGGTGGGGTAGGGGGCCAGCGCGAGCGCGTCGAGCGAGCCCTGCCCGGTGAACGCGAGCCGCCAGTTCGGTGAGCCCTCCGGCGTCGTCAACGCGTCGTCGGCGTTGACCCGGGCCAGCCGGGGCGCATAGCCGATGCCGCCGCGGACGGCGAGTTGCGGCTCGTCCCACGCGGCCGTGAGCAGCGCGCTCGCATCGTCCGGCCGGGGAGCGCGAGGATCGAGGTCGAGCAGGCCGAAGCGCTCGGGGTGCTCCGACTGCGCGGCGCGTATCAGGCCCCAGATGGGCGCGGCGGCGAGGCCGGGCACGCGCTCCCCGGCATGCGTGCCGACGGCGCCGCGGGTCACTAACACGAGCCGCGCCGTGGACGTGGCCGGGTCGTTCAGCCACGCGGTCAGCAGGGCGAGCGTGCGCTGCGCGGCGGCGCGGGCCGCGTCCTGGAGTCCGGGGCCGTGTTCCCGGGCGTCGGCAACGGGATCGGCGTCGCAGGATACGAGCACGGTATCGGGGCCGTCGCCGGCCGCCCACGCGGCGCGCAGCGCGTCGAGGTCGGGGTGGGCCGGCAGGCCGAGCCCCCAGGGGTCCTCGCCGAGGATCGCGAGCGTCGGGCCGGCTGCCTCGTCGGCCGCCTTGGTCGCGTCGATCGGCGTCCAGTCGACGCCGAACAGCGGGCCGGCTCCGTTGGCGGCCGCTGTCAAGCGCCCGACGTCCATCGGACGCACGGTCAGGGCGGCGACGCTCGCCACCGGGGCTCCGGCGCGATCGGTCAGCCGCAGCGCCAGGGTGTCCTCGCCGGTCCGGGCCACCCGGACGCGGAGCTCCGCCGCACCGGTCGAATGCCGTGCGAAGCCCTGCCAGGAGAACGGGACGGGCACGCGGTCCGGGTCCGTCTCGTCGGGCGGGGTGGCGAGCGTAGCCGCGTGCAGCGCCGCGTCGAGCAGGGCGGGGTGCAGGCCGAAGGTCGAGGCCTCGGCCTGCGCGGGCAGCCGCACCTCGGCGCAGACCTCGTCGCCCACCCGCCACGCGGCGGTCAGTCCCTGGAACAGCGGACCGTACTCGTAACCGCGATCGGCCATCCGGGTGTAGAGATCGTCGACGCCGATCGGGATCGCGCCGGCGGGGGGCCAGACCGCGTCGTCGTCCCGCGGCGGCGAGTCCGTGTCCGAGACCGGGATCAGGGTTCCGGCGGCGTGCCGGATCCACGGCTCGTCGTCCGGGCCGTCGCAGTTCCTTGAGTGCACCTCGACCCGGCGGGCGCGCGCCTCGTCCGGGGTCCCGACGCTCACCTGGATCTCGACCGACGCGTCGTCGCCGAGGGGGAGCGGGGCCTCGAGAGTCAGGTCCGCGAGGTGTTCGAGGCCGATGTGCCCGCCTGCGGTCAAAGCGAGTTCGACGAATGCGGTTCCGGGCAGCAGGACGGTGCCCATGACGGCGTGGTCGGCCAGCCAGGGGTGCGTGCGCTGAGAAAGTCGGCCGGTGAGCACGTACCGCTCGCCGTCGGCGAGCGGCAGCGCGGCGCCGAGCAGGGGGTGCCGCGCGTCGTGCAGCCCGGCGGCCGACAGGTCGCCGGCCTCGGCGGGGGTGTCCAGCCAGTAGCGCTCGCGCTGGAAGGCGTAGGTGGGCAGATCCACGTGCGGGCCCGGCCGGTCGCCGATCGCGGCGGGCCAGTCGACGCGCACCCCGTGCACGTGCGCGCCGGCCAGCGATTCGAGCATCCGGTCCCAGCCGCCCGTGTCGCGGCGCAGCGTGCCAAGGGCGGCGGCCCGCGTCTCGGGGGCCTCGTCCAGGATGTGCTGGACCCCGACCGTCAACACGGGGTGCGCGCTGCTCTCGATGAAGGTCCGGTGGCCGTCGGCGAGCAGGGCCCTGATCGCCTCCTCGAACCGCACGGTCTGGCGCAGGTTCTGATACCAGTACCGCGCGTCGAGGTCGGTCTCCGGGGTCAGCGGACTGCCGGTGAGCGTGGAGTAGAGCGGAATCTTCGGGTACTCGGGCTTGATCTCGGCGAGCAGGTCCAGCAGTTCCCGCTCGATCGCCTCGACCTGGGGGGAGTGCGAGGCATAGCCGACCGGGACGCGCCGAGCCCGGATGTCGCGCGCCTCGCACCAGGCGAGGAGCTCGTCGACGGCCGTCGCGGCCCCGGACACGACGGTGGAGGTGGGGCCGTTGATCGCGGCGACGGACAGCTGCCCGCTCCAGTCGGCGATCAGCGGCTCGACCTCGCTCGCGGGCAGCGGGATCGAGGCCATGCCGCCGGTTCCGGCGAGGCTGTCGGCGATGACCTTGCTGCGGAGCGCGACGACGCGGGCCGCATCGTCCAGTGACAGGGCGCCCGCGATGTGGGCGGCGGCGATCTCGCCCTGCGAGTGGCCGATGACGGCGTCCGGCCGCACGCCGAGGGACTGCCAGAGCCGGGCCAGCGACACCATCATCGCGAACAGCGCCGGCTGCACGACATCGTCCCGGTCCAGCGCGGCGGAGCCCGGGAGTCCGCGTACCACGTCGGTCAGCGACCAGTCCGTGTAGGGCGCCAGCGCCTCGGCGCAAGCCAGGATGCTGTCATGGAAGACGGGTGCCGAGTCGAACAGCTCCGCCGCCATGCCCGCCCACTGCGAGCCCTGGCCGGGGAACATGAACACCGTCTTGCCGGGTTCGCCGACGGTCCCCGCCACGACCCCGGCCGCCTGCGCGCCCCGGGCCAGCGCGTCGAGCCTGGCCGCGAGGCCGTCGCGTCCCGCGCCGATGACGACGGCCCGCCGCTCGAGCGTCGCGCGCCCGGTGGCCAGGGCCAGCGCCGTGCCGCGCGGATCGAGGTCGGAATCCTTGACGGCGAAGTCCCGCAGCGCCGTGGCCTGGGCGCGCAGGGCGGCGTCGCTGTGCGCGGAGATGATCCAGGGGACGGCGGGTGCCGCGCCGTGGCCATCAGGGTTCTGCGGTGTGCCGGGTGCCTGTTCGATGATGAGGTGGGCGTTGGTGCCGCTGATGCCGAAGGAGGAGATGGCGGCGCGGCGGGGGTGGCTGTTTTGTGCCCAGTCGACGGGTTCGGTCAGCAGCGATACTGCGCCCGCAGTCCAGTCGACGTGGGTCGAGGGCTGGTCGACGTGCAGGGTTTTGGGGAGTAGGCCGTGGTGCATGGCCTGGATCATCTTGATGACCCCGGCGGCGCCTGCGGCGGCTTGGGTGTGTCCGATGTTTGATTTGATGGAGCCGAGCCAGAGCGGTCGGTCTTCGGGTCGGGTTTGGCCGTAGGTGTTGAGTAGTGCCTGCGCCTCGATGGGGTCGCCTAGAGTCGTTCCGGTGCCGTGCGCCTCGACCGCGTCTACGTCGTCCGGGTTCAGGCCCGCGTTGGCGAGGGCTTGGTGGATGACGCGTTCTTGTGATGGTCCGTTGGGTGCGGTTAGTCCGTTGCTGGCGCCGTCTTGGTTGATGGCGGAGCCGCGGATGATGGCGAGGATGTGGTGGCCGTTGTGTTTGGCGTCGGAGAGGCGTTCGAGCAGCAGCAGGCCTGCGCCTTCGCCCCAGCCGGTTCCGTCGGCGGCGTCGGCGAAGGGCTTGCAGCGTCCGTCGGGGGCTAGTCCGCGTTGGCGGCTGAATTCGATGAAGACCTGGGGTGTGGCCATGACGGTGACGCCGCCGGCGAGGGCGAGGGTGCATTCGCCGCTGCGTAGGGCTTGGCTGGCGAGGTGCATGGCGACCAGGGATGAGGAGCATGCGGTGTCCACGGTGACCGCCGGGCCTTCGAGCCCGAACGTATAAGCCACCCGCCCCGAAGCGACACTGCCCGAGCTTCCGCTGCCCATGAAGCCTTCGAGGCCTTCGGGGACACGGCGGAAGCGGCTCGCGTAGTCGTTGTACATGACCCCGGTGAACACCCCGGTCCGGGTGCCGCGCAGAGACGTCGGATCGATGCCGGCGTGCTCGAAGGTCTCCCAGGCGGTTTCCAGCAGCAGCCGCTGCTGCGGGTCGGTGGCGAGCGCCTCGCGCGGGCTCATGCCGAAGAGCTCGGGGTCGAACTCGGCGGCGTCGTGCAGGAATCCGGCGTGCCGGACGTAGCTCGTGCCGACCCGGTCCGGATCGGGATCGAAGAGTTCGTCGATGGTCCAGCCCCGGTCGTCCGGGAAGTCGGTCACCGCGTCCACCCCGTCGGCCACCAGCCGCCACAGGTCCTCGGGGCTGCGCACGCCGCCCGGATACCGGCAGGCCATGCCGACGATCGCGATGAGCTCGTCACTCGTCTCGGCGGCCACGGCCGTCGGCGCCGCGCGACGGGTGCCGAGCAGCTCCTCGCGCAGCCACCCGGCCAGCGCCGCGGGGGTGGGGTGGTCGAACGCCATGGTGGCCGGCAGCCGCAGCCCGGTGGCCGCGTTGAGCCCGTTGCGTAGCTCGACCGCGCTGAGCGAGTCGAGCCCGAGGTTCTTGAACGACCGCTCCGCGGCCACCGCCGAGGCGTGTTCGTGCCCGAGCACGCCGGCCACCTGGGCGCAGACCAGATCGAGGAGCAGCTCGGTCTGTCCGGCCTCGGACAGCGCCGCGAGCCGAGTGCCGAGATCGCGTCCCTCGGCCGTCCCCGCGAGCGGACGCGCGGACCGCCGACGCGCCGCCGGAACCAGTTCGCGCAGAATCGCCGGCAGCGCGCCGGAATCGGCCTGGGCCCGTAGCGCCGGCTGGTCGAGCGCCACCGGCACGACCAGGTCGCGGCCGGTGGCGAGCGCGCCGTCGAACGCCGCCAGGGCCTGCTCGGTGGACATCGGCGCGACGCCCGTGCGCGCGATCCGGGACAGATCCGTCCGGCTCAGCGAGCCGGTGATTCCGCTGGTGTCGGCCCATAGGCCCCAGGCGAGTGAGGTGGCGGGTTGTCCGGTGGTGTGGCGGTGGTGGGCGAGGGCGTCGAGGTAGGCGTTGGCGGCGGTGTAGTTGGCTTGTCCGGGGTTGCCGAGGGTTCCGGCCAGGGAGGAGAAGAGTACGAACGCGGTTAGTGGGGTGTTTTGGGTTTGGGTGTGCAGGTTCCAGGCGGCGTCCACTTTGGGTCGTAGGGCGTTTTCGAGGTTCTTGGTGGTGAGTGTTTCGATGGTGTGGTCGTCGATGACGCCGCTGGTGTGGATGATGGCGGTCAGTGGGTGTTGCGCCGGGATGGTGGCGAGGGTGGTGGCGAGTGTGTCGGGGTCGGCGGCGTCGCAGGCTTCGATGTCGACGTGGGCGCCGAGCGCGGTGAGTTCTTCGGCGAGTTCGTCGGCTCCGGGTGCCGCGGGTCCTCGTCTGCTGATCAGTAGGAGGTGTTTGATGTTGTGTGTGACGACGAGGTGTCGGGCGATCAGGCGGCCGAGGGTTCCGGTGCCGCCGGTGATCAGGACGGTGCCGTTCGGGTCGAAGGGTGTCGCCTTGGCCTTGGTGTCGGTGATGCGGGCGAGTCGGGGGACGTACAGTGCGCCGTCACGCAGGGCGAGTTGCGGTTCGCCGGTGGCCAGTGCGGCCGCGATGGTCTCGGGTGAGATGTTGTCGCCGCCAGCGTCGAGCAGCAGGAACCTGCCGGGGTGCTCCGACTGGGCGCTGCGCACCAATCCCCCTACCGCCGCCCCGGCGAGCTGAGCCGCGTCGTGCGTGATCAGCACGAGCGGCGTGTCGTCGAACCGTTCGTCGGCCAGCCAGTCCCGCATCAGCTCCAAGACCCGGGCGGCGGCCTCATGGACTCGCCTCGGCACCTCGGAGCGCGTGTCCGCTTCGACGAGATGCGCGTACACGACGTCCGGCTTGCCGGCCCCGGCCTGAAGCGCCTCGTCCAGCGGGAGCACGGAGATCTCGGCGTGCGCGGCGTTCTCCTGGGCGGCGACCGGCCGCCACTCCAGCCCGAGCAGCAGCTCGTCGACGCCTGCCAGGCCGGGCTCCGCCGCGCGCACGGTGAGCTTCTCGATAGTCGCCAAGGGCTCGCCCGCCGGGTCGGCGAGGGTGACCGACACCGCGTCGTCGCCCACCGGGGACAGCCGGACGCGCAGCGCGTCGGCGCCGGTCGCGTGCAGCCGCGCGCCGGACCAGGCGAACGGCAGCCGCGTCCGACCGGCGTCGGCGAGCAGCGACACGTGCAGCGCGGCGTCGAGCAGCGCGGGATGGACACCGAACCCGGTGACGTCGGTGGCCTCGGGCAGTCGCGCCTCGGCGTACAGGTCCTCGCCGAGCCGCCAGGCCGCCACCAGGCCGCGGAAGGCCGGTCCGTATGCGTGACCTGAGTCGGCGAGCCGCTCGTAGAGGCCTTCGACCGCAATCGGCTCGGCACCCTCGGGCGGCCAGACGGAGGGCAGCGGGGCCACCGCCCGCGCCGCGTCGGAGGCGGTGGCGAGCACGCCCGTGGCATGCCGGGTCCACTCGTCCTCGTCCCGGCTTCGGGCATGCACGTTCACCGTGCGGCGCTCGGACTCGTCCGCGGGTCCGATGGTGACTTTGATCCGCGGCGCGTCGCCCGCGGGCACGAGCAGTGGCCGGGAGAGCGTCAGCTCCTCCACGACCTCGCAGCCGGTGTGGTCGGCGGCCGCGGCGGCCAGTTCGAGCAGCGCCGTCCCCGGCAGCAGGACCCGCCCGCCGACCGCGTGGTCCGCCAGCCACGGATGCCGTCGGTGCGAGAGCCGGCCGGTGAGCACCGTCCCGCCGCCGTCCACCAGTTCGATCGCCGCGCCGAGCAGCGGATGGTCGGCGGCCTCCAGGCCCGCCGCGTCGACGTCGCCGCCGCCCGGCTCCGGGGCTTCGAGCCAGTAGCGCCGATGCTCGAACGCGTAGGTCGGCAGGTCCACCGGCCGCGCGCCGCTGTCCGTGTAAGCGGACTCCCACGCGACGCGCCGACCGCTCAGCAGGACGTGCGCGACGGCGGCGGCGACCGTGTGCGGCTCCGAGTGGTCGCGGCGAAGGGCCGAGACGAGTACGGCGGTCTCGGCGCGCGGCGTGTCGGCGAGACAGTCGTGCGCCATCGCCGTCAGGGTCCGGTCCGGGCCGAGCTCGACGTACGTGCCGACCCCGGCCGCGGCCAGCGAGCGCACGCCGTCGAGGAAGCGGACCGCGTGCCGGACGTGCCGCACCCAGTAGTCCGGGTCGCACAGTTGCCGCGCGGTGGCCGGTTCGCCGGTCAGATTCGAGATCACCGGGATCGTCGGCGCCGCGTAGGACAGTCCCTCGGCGACGTGCCGGAAGTCCTCGAGCATGCCGTCCATGTCGGCGGAGTGGAAGGCGTGGCTGACCCGCAGCAGGCTCGTGCGCCGCCCCTTGGCCTTCCACTCGGCCGCGCCGCGCAGCACGCCGTCCCCGTCGCCCGAGATCACCACGGAGTTCGGCCCGTTGACAGCCGCGATGGCGACCGAGCCGCCCGAGTCCGCCAGGGCCTCCAGCACCTCGGCCTCGGACGCCTCGATCGCGGCCATGGCGCCGTCTGTCGGCATCGCCTGCATCAGCCGGCCGCGCGCGGCCACCAGGGCGCAGGCGTCGGCCAGCGGCAGGACCCCGGCGACGTGCGCCGCCGCGAGTTCCCCGATTGAATGGCCGATCAGGTAGTCCGGGACGACGCCCGCGGACTCGACGAGCCGGTAGAGCGCGACTTCGAGGGCGAACAGCGCGGCCTGGGTGTAGCGGGTCTGGTTCAGCAGCCCGGCTTCCGAGTCCTCGAACTCGCCGAACATCACGGCGCGCAGCGGCCGCGGCAGGTCGCGGTCCAGGTGCTCGCACACGGCGTCCAGCGCCGCCGCGAACACCGCCGACTCCCGGTACAGCTCGGCGCCCATCCCGGTGCGCTGGCTGCCCTGGCCGGTGAACAGGAACGCCGTCCTCGCCGTGGTCCGCGGCGTGCCGCGCACCACCGCCGGGGAGGATTCGCCGCGGGCCAGCGCGCGCAGGCCCCGTTCGAGCTCCGAGCGGTCCGCGGCCAGCACGACCGCCCGGTGCTCCAGGTGCGGACGCGTGGTCAGCAGGGAGAGGCCGAGGTCGGGCAGGGCGGGGGCCGGCTCGGTGTCCAGCCGCCGCAGCATCCGCTCCGCCTGGCCGGGCAGCGCGGACTCGGCGCGGGCCGAGACGAGGAAGGGCAGCACGCCGGGCCGCGCGGCGGGCTCAGGAACCGGATCGCCGCCCGCCTCGTCGGCCGCGTCCTCGGGCGCCTGCTCCAGCACGACGTGCGCGTTGGTGCCGCTGATGCCGAAGGCGGACACGCCCGCCCGGCGCGGGCGTCCCGCGTCCGGCCAGGGCTCGGCCTCGGTCAGCAGGGACACCGCGCCGGCGGTCCAGTCCACGTGCGGGGTCGGCTCGTCGATGTGCAGCGAGCGCGGCAGCACGCCGTGCCGGATCGCCTGCACCATCTTGATCACCCCGGCGACCCCGGCGGCGGCCTGGGTGTGCCCGAGGTTGGACTTGATCGAGCCGAGCCGCAGGGGGCGGTCGGCGGGCCGGTCCCGGCCGTAGGTCGCCAGGATCGCCTGCGCCTCGATCGGGTCGCCGAGCCGGGTGCCGGTGCCGTGCGCCTCGACGGCGTCCACCTGGTCGGCCGTCAGCCTGGCGTTGGCCAGCGCCGCGCGGATCACCCGCTGCTGGGACGGGCCGTTCGGCGCGGTCAGCTGGCTGCTGGTGCCGTCCTGGTTCACCGCGCTGCCGCGCAGCAGCGCGAGCACCTGGTGGCCGTTGCGGCGGGCGTCCGAGAGCCGTTCGAGCAGCAGCAGGCCGACGCCCTCCGAGCAGCCGGTGCCGTCGGCTGCGGCGGCGAAGGGCTTGCAGCGCCCGTTCGGGGCCAGCCCGCGCTGCCGGCTGAACTCGACGAAGACCGCGGGCGTGGCCATCACGGTCACCCCGCCGGCCAGGGCGAGCGCGCACTCGCCGTTGCGCAGCGCCTGGGCCGCCAGGTGCATCGCGACGAGGGAGGAGGAGCACGCGGTGTCGACGGTGACGGCCGGACCCTCGAACCCGAAGGTGTAGGCGACCCGCCCGGACGCGACGCTCGCGGCGCTGCCGTTGACCAGGTAGCCCTCGAAACCGTCGGGAGTGTGATGCAGCCGGGAGGCGTAGTCGTCGTACATGACGCCGACGAACACGCCGGTGTCGCTGCCGCGCAGAGTGGCCGGGTCGATGCGGGCCCGCTCCAGCGCCTCCCAGGAGGTCTCCAGCAGCAGCCGCTGCTGCGGGTCGGTGGCCAGCGCCTCGCGCGGGCTGATGCCGAAGAACTCGGCGTCGAAGTGGTCCGCGTCGGCCAGGAAGCCGCCGGTGCGCGCGTGGCTGGTGCCCTGCCGGTCCGGGTCGGCGTGGAAGAGCTCGTCGAAGTTCCAGCCGCGGTCGACGGGGAAGTCCGAGACGGCGTCCGCGCCTGAGGCGACCAGGTCCCACAGCTCCTCGGGACTGCCCACCCCGCCCGGGTAGCGGCAGCTCATGGCGACGATCGCGATGGGTTCGCGCTCCCGGTCCTCCACCTCGCGCAGCCGCTTCTGCGCCTGCCGCAGATCCATGGTGGCCCGCCGGAGGTACTCGCGGAGCTTGTCCTCGTTCGTCGTCATCAGACCTCTTTCCGCATGCGTCTTCCCGGGAGCCGGCCGCCTACGATGCGCCGCACGCGCTCCATGCTGATCACCGCCGCTGAAGCCGACCTAGCCCGCGCCTTGGCGGGGCGCGGGCCGGGTCGGCGCCCGGTTAGCCCTCCCGAGCCAGCCAGGACCCGTCCGGGCCCTCTTCGGCCGCGCCGAGTTGGTCGAGCGCCTCGAACAACTCGTCGTCCGTGGCGGAGGCCAGGTCGTCCGGGCCGCCGTCCCCGGCCGCGGCCGCGTTCCAGCTGCGGACCAGGTCCAGCAGCCGGGCGGCGACCCGCGCGTGCTCGTCCTCGTCCGCCGGCGCCGTCGACAGGGCGGCCTCCAGCCGGTCGAGCTCCGTGTGCAGCGGCGAACCGGTGCCCGGGGTGTCGGGCAGCAGTTCCGCGCGCAGGTGGTCGGCGATGGCTGCGGGGGTCGGGTAGTCGAAGACGAGCGTGGTCGCGAGCCGCAGCCCCGTCGCGCTGTTGAGCCGGTTGCGCAGGTCCACCGCCGTCAGCGAGTCGAACCCCATGGCCAGCAGGCCGCGGTCGGGGTCGAGCGTGCCGGGGTCGTCCAGGCCGAGCACCGTGGCGACGTGGTCGCGCACCACGCCCAGGAGCAGGCGATCCCGTTCCGATTCCTCCAGTTCGAGCAGCCGGTCGGCCAGCGTCGGCGCGTCCGCGCTCTGCTCCACGCGGCGCGCGGGCGCCCGGACCAGCCCTCGGAGCAGCGGCGGCACGGCGCCCTCGTCCAGCCGCGCGGCCCGGTGCAGCGCCGCGGTGTCCACCCGCGCGGGGACGACGACGGCCTGCCGCGCCGCGAGCGCCGCGTCGAACAGCGCGAGCGCCTCGGCATCGGGCATCGGGGCCATGCCGAGCCGGGCGAGCCGCGCCCTGTCAGCGGCCGTCATCTCGCCGGTCATGCCGCTGGTGCGCTCCCACAGGCCCCAGGCCAGGGCGACCGCGGGCAGACCCTCGGCCCGCCGTCGGTGCGCGAGCGCGTCGAGGAACGCGTTCGCGGCGGCGTAGTTGGCCTGTCCGGTGCTGCCGAGCGTGCCCGCGGCCGAGGAGAAGAGCACCAGCGCGGGCGGCGCGTCGCCCCGCGCGGTGAGCTCGTGCAGATTCCACGCCGCGTCGACCTTGGGTCGCAGCACGCTGTCGAGCCGGCCCGGCGTCATGGACCGCAGGACACCGTCGTCCAGCACGCCGGCCGCGTGCACCACCGCGGTCAGCGGGTGCGCCGCGGGGATCGCGGCGAGCAGCGCGGCCAGGGCTTCCCGGTCGGCCGTGTCGCAGGCCTCGACCGTGGTGTCCGCGCCGAGCCGCTCCAGCTCCGCGATCAGCTCGGCGGCGCCCCCGGCGACCCGGCCGCGCCGGCTGACCAGCAGCAGGTGCCGTACGCCGTGCTCGGTGACCAGGTGCCGGGCCAGCAGCGCGCCGAGGGTACCGGTGCCCCCGGTGATCAGCACGGTGCCGTCGGGATCCCAGGCCGCCGGGCCGGTCCCGGCGGGAGTGAGCCGGGCCAGCCGGGGCACCCGCGTCGTACCGCCGCGCAAGCAAAGCTGCGGTTCCCCGGTGGCCAGCGCGGCGGGCACAGCGGCCCGCGAGTCCGGGTCGTCGTCGAGGTCGAGCAGGACGAACCGGTCGGGCTCCTCCTGCTGCGCGGTCCGGATCAGGCCCCAGACGGCGGCGCCGGCCAGATCGGGCGCCGGACCGTCCTGCTCGGCCACGGCCCCGCGGGTGAGCAGGACCAGCCGGGAGCCGGCGAACCGCTCGTCCTCGAGCCAGCCGCGGGTCAGATCAAGGGCCCGCCCCGCCGCCTTGTGCACGGCGGCCGCGACGTCGCCGCCGGCCGCCGTCGCGCCGACCGGCGCCAGCACCCAGAGCGGCGCGTCCGCGCCGGCCGCCACCGCCTCGCCGAGCGCGGCCAGGTCGGCGTACGCGGCGCCGGCTCCGGTCTCCCGCGCCGACTCCGGGTCGCCGCCGAGCGATACGAGCCCTTCGATACGGGCCGTCGGGTCCAGCCGCAGCGGTGTCCAGTCCACCCGGAACAGCGACCGCCCTATCCCGCCCGCGGCGCCCAGTGCCCCGACGTCCACCGGCCGCGTCACCAGCGAGGCCACCCGGACCACGGGACGACCACCGGCGTCGGTCGCGCTCAGCGCGAACGTGTCCGTGCCGACGCGGCTGAGCCGGACGCGCAGCGTCGCGGCCCCGGACGCGTGCAGCGACACGCCCTTCCAGGCGAAGGGCAGCTGGAGCCGCTCCATGTCCAGCACCAGCGGATGCAGCGCCGCGTCGAGGACGGCCGGGTGGATGCCGTACCTGGCCGCGTCCGCGCGCTGCTCCTCGGACAGCCGGATCTCCGCGTACAGCTCGTCGCCGAGCCGCCACGCCGCTTGCAGGCCCTGGAACGCGGGCCCGTACCGGTAGCCCTGTTCGGCGAGCTGTCCGTACGGATCGGTCTGCTCCAGCCGCACCGCGCCCGCCGGCGGCCAGGCCTGCGGCCACTCGGCCTCCGACCACGGCTCGGCCTCGGCGGCGAGCACACCGGTCGCGTGCCGCGTCCACGGGGTGTCGGCGTCCCCGGTCCGCGAGTGGATGGCGAGGGCGCGCTGCCCCGAGTCCTCGGCCGCCGCGACCGAGACCTGAATGTGCACGGCGTCCTCGCCGGAGAACGTGAGCGGCGCCTCCAGGATCAGCTCAGCCACCTGCGCGCAGTCGGAGCGTTCGGCGGCCTGCAGGGCCAGTTCGACGAAGGCGGCGCCGGGCAGCAGCACCGTGTCGGCGACCGCGTGGTCGGCGAGCCACGGATGGGTGTTCGGCGAGAGCCTGCCGGTCAGCAGCAGCGCGTCCTGGCCGGCCAGGGTGACGGCGGCGCCGAGCAGCGGGTGGTCGGCCGCGTCGAGCCCAGCCGCGGCGACGTCCCCCGCGGTCTCGGGCAGCTCCAGCCAGTAGCGCCGATGCTCGAACGGATAGGTGGGCAGCTCCGGCGCGGCGGCCGCGGGGCGCGGGGAGAGCCTGGCCCAGTCGACCTCGGCGCCCCGCGCGTGCACCTGGGCCACCGAGGCCAGGAACTGCCGCCACTCGTCGGAGTCGCGGCGCAGGGTGCCGCAGACCGTGGCGGACGCGCCGTCCACGCCGGCCGACTCCAGCGTCTCCTGGATCCCCATGGTCAGCACCGGGTGCGGACTGGCCTCGATGAAGCGCCGGTAGCCGTCGGCGGCCAGCGTGCGCACGGTCGGGTCGAGCAGCACCGTCTGGCGCAGGTTGCGGTACCAGTACTCCGCGTCGAGCGTCGCGGTGTCCAGTGGCTCGCCGGTGACCGTGGAGTAGAAGGCGGTCCGCGACGTACGAGGGCTGATATCGCGCAGCACGGCGAGCAGCGGTTCGCGGATCGCGTCCACGTGCGCCGAGTGCGACGCGTAGTCGACGGAGATCCGCCGGGCCCTGACCCCGTCCGCCTCGCACGCCGCGAGCAGTTCGTCGAGCGCGCCGGGGTCGCCGGAGACGACCACCGCGCTCGGACCGTTGACCGCGGCGACGCACAGCCGTGAGTCGAGGCGCGCCTCGACCTCGGCCGCGGGCAGCGAGACCGAGGCCATGCCCCCCGCGCCGGCCAGCGCCGTCAGCACCCTGCTGCGCAGCGAGACGATCTTCGCGGCGTCCGCCAGCGACAGGCCGCCCGCCACGTACGCGGCGGCGATCTCGCCCTGCGAGTGCCCGACGACCGCGTCCGGCTCGACGCCCGCGGACCGCCAGAGCACGGCCAGCGACGTCATCACCGCGAACAGCGCCGGCTGCACCACATCGACCCGGTCCAGCGACGGCGCGTCCGGCTCTCCCTTGAGCACGTCGATCAGCGACCAGCCGACGTGCGGCGCGAGCGCCTCGGCGCAGGCGAGCAGGTGCTCTCGGAACACGGCCGAGGCCTCGAGCAGCCGGGCGGCCATGCCGAACCACTGCGCGCCCTGCCCGGGGAAGACGAACGCCGTGCCGCCCGAGGTGCCGACCCGGTCCATCACCAGGTTCGCCGGCGCCTCGCCCTGGGCCAGGGCCGCGAGCTCCCGGAGGAACTGGTCGCGGTGCCCCGCGATCACCACCGCGCGCTGCTCGAAGGGGGTGCGCGTGGTTGCCAGCGCCAGGCCCACGCCCGCGATGTCGAGGTCCGGGGCCGCGGTCGCGTACGCATACAGCCGCCCGGCCTGCTCGCGCAGCGCCGCCTCGGTCCTGGCCGAGATCGGCCACGCCACCGGATAATCCGCCTCGACCGGGCCGCCGTCGGCGGGCGGGGCGGGCTTGTGCGGCGCCTCGCGCAGGATGAGATGGGCGTTGGTGCCGCTGATGCCGAACGAGGACACCCCGGCCCGGCGCGGACGCTCGCCCCGCGGCCACGGCAGCGGCTCGGTCACCAGCGAGACCGCGCCCAGCGACCAGTCCACGTGCGGTGTCGGCGCGTCCACGTGCAGCGTCCTGGGCAGCCTGCCGTGCCGCATCGCCATGGCCATCTTGATGATCCCGGCCACGCCCGCGGCGGCCTGGGTGTGGCCGATGTTCGACTTGATCGACCCGAGCCGCAGCGGCCGGTCCGCCGCGCGGTCCCGGCCGTAGGTCGCCACGATCGCCTGCGCCTCGATCGGGTCGCCGAGGGAGGTGCCGGTGCCGTGCGCCTCCACCGCGTCCACCTGCTCCGGCGTCAGGCCCGCGTTCGCCAGCGCCTGCCGGATCACCCGCTCCTGCGAGGGGCCGTTGGGCGCGGTGAGCCCGTTGCTGGCGCCGTCCTGGTTCACCGCGCTGCCGTCGATCAGCGCGACGACGCGGTGCCCGTTGCGCCGAGCGTCCGAGAGGCGTTCGAGCAGCAGCAGGCCCACGCCCTCGGCCCAGCTCGCGCCGTCCGCGCCGGCCGCGAAGGACTTGCACCGGCCATCCGGGGACAGGCCGCGCTGCCGGCTGAACTCGACGAACACGGAGGGCGTGGCCATCACCGTGACGCCGCCGGCCAGTGCGAGCGAGCATTCGCCGCTGCGCAGCGCCTGGCTGGCCAGGTGTACGGCCACGAGCGACGAGGAGCACGCGGTGTCCACCGTCACCGCGGGGCCCTCGAGGCCGAAGGTGTAGGCCACCCGGCCCGACGCGACGCTGCCCGCGCTGCCGCTGACGAGGTAGCCCTCGACATCGCGCGGCGCGCCGGCGAGTAGTCGCGAGGCATAGTCGTCGTACATCACGCCGGTGAACACCCCGGTGTCGCTGCCGCGCACCTCGGCCGGCGCGATGCCGGCGCGTTCGAAGGCCTCCCACGCGGTCTCCAGCAGCAGCCGCTGCTGCGGGTCGATCGCGAGCGCCTCGCGGGGGCTGATGCCGAAGAATCCGGGGTCGAACTCGTCGGCGTCGTGCAGGAACCCGCCGCGCCGGACGTACGAGGTGCCGGCGTGGTCCGGGTCGGGGTGGTAGAGCCCGTCGAGGTTCCAGCCGCGGTTCTCCGGGAAGTCCGAGGTCGCGTCGACCCCGGTGTCCACCAGCTTCCACAGGTCCTCGGGGGAGCGCACACCGCCCGGGTATCGGCAGGCCATCCCCACGATCGCGATCGGCTCGTCCATGCCGCCCGCCGCGGCCGCCGTCGCCACCCGTGCGGTTTCCGGGCCGCCGACCAGTTCGGTCCGCAGATGCTCGGCGATCGCGGTCGGGGTGGGGTGGTCGAACACGAGAGTCGCCGGCAGCCGCCGGCCGACCTCCTCGCCCAGCCGGTTGCGCAGTTCCACCGAGGTGAGCGAGTCGAAGCCGAGGTCCCGGAACGCCCGGTCCGCGTCGATCCCGGCGGGACCGTCGTGGCCGAGGACCGAGGCCGCGTGGACGCGCACCAGTTCGACCAGCACCCTGCGCTGTTCGGGCTCGGACAGCCCCGACAGCCGCCCGGCGAGCGGGACCGTCCGCGCGGTCTCGGCACGCACGCGCCGCGCCGGCACCCGGATCAGGGCGCGGTAGAGCGCGGGCAGCGTCCCGGCCACGGCGAGCGCGCGCAGCGCCGCCGTGTCCAGCCGCGCCGGTACCAGAGTCGCGCGATCCGCGTCGAGCGCGGCGTCGAACAGGGCAAGGCCCTGCTCTGCGGCCATCGGCGCGAGGCCGGAGCGGGCCAGCCGCCGCTCGTCCGCCTCGCCGAGATGCCCGGTCATTCCGCTGGCCTGGGCCCAGTAGCCCCAGGCGAGGCTGGTCGCGGGCAGCCCCTGCGCGCGGCGCAGTTCGGCCAGCGCGTCGAGGGACGCGTTGGCCGCCGCGTAGTTGGCCTGTCCGGCCGTGCCGAGCAGGCCGGCGGCGGAGGAGAACAGCACGAAGGCCGACAGGTCGCAGTCCCGGGTCAGGGCGTGCAGGTTCCACGCGGCGTCCAGCTTCGCGCGGAAGACCGGATCGACGTGCTCCGGCGTCAACGCCGTGACCGTGCCGTCGGACAGCACTCCGGCGGCGTGCACGATCGCGGTGAGGGGGTGCTCGGGCGCGATGGCCGCGAGCAGCCGGGCCAGGGCCGCGTCGTCGGCGGTGTCGCAGGCCTCGATGGTCGCCCGCGCACCCGCCGCGCCGAGTTCCGCGGCCAGTTCGGCGGCGCCCTCGGAGGCCGGGCCGCGTCGGCTGACGAGCAGCAGTTGCCGCACGCCGTGGGTGGCGACCAGGTGTCTGGCCAGCGTTGCGCCGAGGGTCCCGGTGCCGCCGGTGATCAGCACCGTGCCTTCCGGATTCCACCGTGCGGGCGGCAGATCCGCCGCCGCGGTGTGCGGGACGAGACGGGGCGCGAGCAGCGCGCCGTCCCGCACGGCGAGCAGCGGCTCGTCGCTCGCCACGGCCGCGGCGACCAGGTCCGGTGTCGCGGGCGCCTCGCCGAGGTCGAGCAGTGTGAACCGGCCGGGGTTCTCGGTCTGGGCGCTGCGGATCAGGCCGCGGACGGCGGCCTCGGCCAGCGCGACGGCGTCACCGTCGCCGAGCCCGTCGGCGATCGCCCCGCGGGTGGTCACGACCAGCCGCGAGGATGCGAGAAGGTCGATCGCCAGCCAGTTCTGCAGCAGGTCGAGGACGCGGTGCACGGCCGCGCGCACGGTGAGCGGCGTCTCGGCGCGCCCGGCCGGGGCCGCCGGACCGTCCGCCAAACCGGTGGCGATGACCACGTCCGCGATCGCCGCGCCGTCCTGCGCGTATGTCGCTTCGACCAGGTCGGCGAGCTCCGGGTAGAGCGCGGTGCCCTCCGGCAGGCCGATCGGGGCGTTCGGCCCGACGACGGCCAGCCGGACCGTCGCCTCGGCTGCCTCGTCCGCGCCGGACATCGGCAGGGCCGTCCAGTCGATCTGGAACAGTCCGCTCGCACGCGGGTCCTCGGCGGCGGCGAGCGCGCCGGCGGCCACGGACCGGGTCGTCAGGGTCTCGACTGCGATGACCGGCGAGCCGTCGTTCCCGTCCGCCGCCCACAGGGCGACGGCGTCGTCGCCGACCCGGGAGAGCCGCACCCGCAGCGAACGCGCGCCGAGCGCGTACCGCGACACGCCGCTCCACGAGAACGGCAGCGCGATGCGGGCGGGGGAGGAGTCGGCGTCGCGACCGTCCAGGGCACCGAGCGCGACGGTGTGCAGCGCCGCGTCCAGCAGTGCGGGATGCAGGCCGAAGCCGTCGTTCTGCCCGGGAAGGTCGTCGGGAAGCCGCACCTCGGCGTACACGTCCGAGCCGACTCGCCAGGCGCCGAGCAGCCCCTGGAAGACCGGGCCGTAGTCGTACCCGCGTTCCGCGAGCAGGGAGTAGAGGTCTGCCGTGCCGAGGCCGGTGGCGCCCGCCGGCGGCCAGGTGCCGCTGGGGAACGCGCCCACTTCGGGCGCGGCGTCCGACGCGCTTTCCAGGGCTCCGCCGGCGTGCGAGAGCCAGGAATCAGTGTCCTGGGACGGGTGCCCGGTCGTCGGTTTGGAGCGGATGTCGACCGGTCGTCGGCCGACCGCGTCGGCCGGACCGACCTCGACCTGGATGAGTCGCGCTTCCTCGGGTCCCAGGACAAGCGGGGCATGCAGTGTGAGGTCCGCGAGGTGTTCGAGGCCGACGTGCGCGCCTGCGGTCAAAGCGAGTTCGACGAATGCGGTTCCGGGCAGCAGGACGGTGCCCATGACGGCGTGGTCGGCCAGCCAGGGGTGCGTGCGCTGAGAAAGTCGGCCGGTGAGCAGGTACCGCTCTCCGTCGGAGAGTTCGAAGGCCGCGCCCAGCATCGGGTGGTCGGCCGCGCCGACACCCGCCGCGGCCACGTCCCCCGCGTCGGCGGGTGCGTCCAGCCAGTAGCGCTTGCGCTGGAAGGCGTAGGGCGGCAGTTCGAGGCCGTGCCCCGACCGGTGGTCGTCGAACAGCGAGGGCCAGTCCACGGCGGCGCCGTGCGCGAAGGCCTCGCCGATCGAGCCCAGGAACCGCCGCCACGTGCCCTCGTCGCGGCGCAGCGAACCCACCGCGAACCCGAGTCGCGGCGCCCCGGCAGTGTCGCCGTCGAGCATGTCCTGGATCGCCAGGGTCAGCACGGGGTGGGCGCTGGCCTCGATGAAGGTCCGGTATCCGTGCCTTACCAGGGCGTTGACGGTTTCCTCGAAGCGGACAGTCTGGCGCAGGTTGCGGTACCAGTAGTGCGCGTCGAGGGCCGCGGTATCGAACGGCGCGGCGGTGACGGTGGAGTAGAAGGCGATCTGGGATGTCCGAGGGCTGATGCCGCCGAGCAGGTCGGGTAGCTCCTGCGCGAGCGCTTCGACCTGTGGGGAGTGCGAGGCGTAGTCCACCGGGATGCGCCGAGCGCGGATGTCTTCGACCTCGTACACGGCCAGGAGTTCGTCGACCGCCTCCGGGTCTCCGGCGACGACGGTCGAGCGGGGGCCGTTGGTGGCGGCGATGTCGAGTAGGCCGCTCCAGCGGGTGAGGCGGGGTTCGACTTCAGCCGCGGGCAGGGCGATGGAGACCATGGCGCCGGTTCCGGCGAGCGTGGTGGCGATGGCCTTGCTGCGCAGCGCGACGATGCGGGCCGCGTCGTCCAGCGACAGGGCTCCGGCGATGTACGCGGCGGCGATCTCGCCTTGGGAGTGGCCGATGACGGCGTCCGGCTGTACGCCGAGGGACTGCCACAGTCGGGCCAGCGAGACCATGATCGCGAACAGTGCGGGTTGCACGACGTCGACGCGGTCGAATCCGGGCGCTCCATCAGCTCCCTGAAGCACGTCGATGAGCGACCAGTCGGTGTGCGGGGCGAGCGCGTCGGCGCAGGCCTGGAGCTCGTCGCGGAACACTGTTGAGGATTTGAGCAGTTCGACGCCCATTCCCAACCATTGCGAACCCTGGCCCGGGAACACGAAGACGGTCTTTCCGGCGCCGTCCGCGGTTCCCTGGATGACCTGCGCCGCGGTGTGCCCGTGCGCGAGCGCGTCCAAATTCTGAAGCAGTTCACTGCGATCGCCGCCGATCAGCACCGCGCGATGCGCGAGCACCGGGCGACGTGCCAGCGCGGCGCCGATCTCCTCGGCGGTCGGCGCACCCGCGTTCCCGAGACTGGTGAGCAGCAGTTCAGCCTGAGCGCGCAGGGCCGTGTCGTTGTGCGCGGAGATGGGCCAGGCGATGGCCTGCGGTGCTTCGGTGTCGGGCGTGCTGGTTCCGGCGGGCGCCTGTTCGATGATGATGTGGGCGTTGGTGCCGCTGATGCCGAAGGAGGAGACGGCCGCGCGGCGGGGGCGCCCGTTCTGCGCCCAGTCGATCGGCTCGGTCAGCAGCGAGACCGCGCCCGAGGTCCAGTCGACGTGGCTGGAGGGCTGGTCGACGTGGAGGGTTTTGGGCAGCACCCCGTGGTGCATGGCCTGGATCATCTTGATGACTCCGGCGACGCCCGCGGCGGCCTGGGTGTGTCCGATGTTTGATTTGACCGACCCGAGCCATAGCGGGTGGTCCTCACTCCGCTGCCTGCCGTAGGTGTTGAGCAGTGCCTGTGCTTCGATGGGGTCGCCGAGGGTGGTTCCGGTGCCGTGGGCCTCGACCGCGTCCACGTCGTCCGGGGTCAACCCCGCGTTGGCGAGTGCCTGCTGGATGACCCGTTCCTGTGACGGTCCGTTGGGCGCTGTCAGTCCGTTGCTCGCGCCGTCCTGGTTGACGGCTGAACCGCGGATGACCGCGAGAACGCGGTGCCCGTTGCGTTCCGCGTCCGACAGGCGTTCGAGCAGCAGCAGACCCGCGCCCTCGCCCCAGCCGGTTCCGTCGGCCGCGTCGGCGAACGGCTTGCAGCGTCCGTCGGGCGCCAGTCCGTGCTGTCGGCTGAACTCGATGAACACCTGTGGCGTGGCCATCACCGTGACCCCGCCCGCGAGGGCCAGCGTGCATTCGCCGCTGCGCAGTGCGTGGCCGGCCAGGTGCATCGCGACCAGGGATGAGGAACACGCCGTGTCGATCGTCATGGCAGGGCCCTCGAAACCGAAGTTATAGGCCACCCGGCCCGAGGCGACGCTCGTGGTGCTGCCGGTCAGCAGGAAGCCCTCGAATCCCTCCGGCGCATGATGCAGCCGGGTGGCGTAGTCGTCGTACATGACGCCGGTGAAGACGCCGGTCCGACTCCCGCGCAGCGACGCCGGGTCGATGCCCGCCCGCTCCAGCGCCTCCCACGCGGTCTCCAGCAGCAGCCGCTGCTGCGGGTCGGTGGCGAGCGCCTCGCGCGGGCTCATGCCGAAGAACTCGGGGTCGAACTCGGCCGCGTCGTACAGGAAACCGCCGTGTCTGGCGGAGGAGCTGCCCGCCCGCTCCGGATCGGGGTTGTGCAGCCGGTCGAGATCCCAGCCGCGATCGGTCGGGAACTCGCCGATCGCCTCGCCGCCGGACGCCACGAGCCGCCACAGGTCCTCGGGCCCGCGCACGCCGCCCGGGTACCGGCAGGCCATGCCGACGATCGCGATCGGGTCCTCGTCCGCCGCCGCGCTCACGACCGCGGGCACCGCGTGCCCGGCCGCGGCCGCGTGCCGACCGAGCAGTTCGGCGGCGACGAACCCGATGAGCGCGCTCGGCGTCGGGTGGTCGAAGATGAGCGTCGCCGGCAGCCGCAGCCCGGCGGCCGCGTTGAGCCGGTTGCGCAGTTCCACCGCGGTCAGCGAGTCGAAGCCCAGATCCTTGAACAGGCGGTCGGCCGCCGCCGGGTCCGGGGCCGGGTGCCCGAGAACGGCGGCGATCTGGCCGTGCACCAGATCCGCGACCAGCCGGCCGCGTTCCGCCCCGGCCAGCCCGGCGAACTCGTCGGCCCACCGCGTCGCGGACCCGCCGAGCGCCTTGGCGGCCGTCCGGCGGGCCGGCTGCCGCACGAGTTCCCGGAACAGCGCGGGCATCGTGCCCGACGCGGCCTGGGCGCGCAGCGCCGCGAGGTCGAGCCGAACCGGCACGACGACCGGCGCTCCCGCCGCCAGCGCGTCGTCGAACAGGGCGAGGCCCTGCTCGGTCGGCAGCGCGGCAACGCCGGAGCGGGCCATTCGCGCCACGTCGGCCCGTGCCATCGCGCCGGTCATCCCGCTGCCCTGCGCCCACAGGCCCCAGGCCAGCGAGAGCGCCGGCAGACCGCGGGCCGACCTGCGCAGCGCCAACCCGTCCAAGAAGGCGTTGGCCGCCGCGTAGTTCCCCTGGCCGGCGCCGCCGACGGTGCCGACGACTGACGAGAACAGCACGAACGCGGCCAGGTCGAGACCGGCGGTCAGCTCGTGCAGATTGAGCGCGGCCTCGGCCTTGGGCCGCCATACGTGCTCGAACTTCTCCCGGGTCAATAGGTTAATGGTCGCGTCGTCGAGCAGACCCGCCGCGTGGATCACCGCGGTGAGCGGGTGCTCGTCGGCGATCCCCGTCAGCAGGTCCGCCAGCGCCTCGCGATCGGCCGCGTCGCACGCGGCGACCGTGACCTCGGCGCCCAGCGCGGTCAGTTCGTCCGACAGTTCCGCCGCGCCCGCGGAGGCGGCGCCTCGGCGCGAGACCAGCAGCAGGCGGCGCACGCCGTGCCGGGTGACGAGGTGCCGGGCCAGGGTGCCGCCGAGCGTGCCCGTGCCGCCGGTGATCAGGACGGTGCCATCGGGGTTCCACTCACCCGCGAGCGCCTCTTCGCCCGCGGGCGGCAGCGGAATCAGCCGCGCCACCGACGCGGCGCCCTCGCGCAGCGCGAGCTGGGGTTCTCCCGAGTTCACCGCGCCCGGCAGCGCCCGCAGCGACGCGTCCGTACCGTCGAGGTCCGCGAGGACCAGCCTGCCCGGGTTCTCGGTCTGCGCCGACCGGACCAGTCCCCGCACCGCCGCGCCGTGGGTCGCGAGCACGAGGCGGATGTCGGCGAAACGATCGTCGTCGAGCCACTCCTGGAGAAGCCCGAGGACCCGGTGAACCGTGTCCGGCGACTCGACGTCGCCCTCGTCGTCGTGAACCCGCACCAGGACGGTCGTGGGCACGGATTGCCCTGAGTCGACCGCCTCGCGCAGTTCAGCGAGGTCTGAGTACGCCGCCGCTTCAAGTAGATCGACGTCACTGCGATGCTCGGCCGTCGTCCCGACGACCGCCCACGGCTCGTCGATCGCGGTGTTCGCCGCCGCCTCGCCCGCCAAGGGGCGCCAGGCCACCTGGTACAGCGGCTGGGACGACGCGGGCCGGGCGGCGAGCAGCCGATCGGCGGAGATCGGCCGCAGCGTGAGCGCCGCGACGGAGGCCACCGGCTCCCCGGCGGCGTCGGCCAGTTCCAGCGCCACCGTGTCGCGGCCGCTCGGTGAGATCCGCACGCGCAGGTTCGCCGCGCCCGTCGCATGCAGCCGCACCCCGCTCCATGAGAACGGCAACAGGATCTCCCCGGCCGCGGACGTGCCGGCGGTCCCGACGACCGGGTGCAGCGCGGCGTCGAGCAGCGCCGGGTGGATGCCGAAGCGGTCGAGATCGGACTGCTGCTCCCGCGGCAGGTGGATCTCGGCGAAGATCTCCTCGCCGAGCCGCCACGCGGCGCGCAGCCCGCGGAACGCGGGCCCGTAGCCGTATCCGCGCTCCGCCAAGTGCTCCTGGAGGCCCGGCACGTCGAGCACGGTCGCGCCGACCGGCGGCCACACCGTGCCCCGACCGGACGACGCGGCGCCGCCGACGCCGCAATCGCGCGCGACGGTGCCCGTCGCGTGCCGGGTCCAGACGGTTCCCGGGGCATCGTCATCAGGGATCGAGTACACGGTGACGGCGCGCCGGCCGGTATCGTCCGCCGGGTCGGCGACGACCTGGATCCGCACGCCGCCGTGCTCGGGCAGCGGCAGCGGCGCCTCCAGAGTGAGCTCGTCCAGCAGCCCGCAGTCGAGGCGGTCGCCGGCGCGCGCGACCAGTTCCACGAAGGCCGTGCCGGGCAGCACCACGGCGGCGAAGACCGCGTGATCGGCCAGCCACGGGTGCGTACGCAGCGAGATCCGGCCGGTGAGCACCGCGCCGCCGTCGGCCAGCGGGACGGCTCCGCCGAGTAGCGGGTGATCCGCGGAGTCGAGCCCGGCGGCCGTGAAGCCGCCCGTCGCGGCCGGGGCGTCGAGCCAGTACCGCTGTCGCTGGAACGGATAGGTGGGCAGCTCCACCGCGCGGGCGCCGCTGCCGGCGAACGCGGCCGGCCAGTCCACCGCGAGGCCCGCGACGTGAGCCTGCCCGGCGGAGGCGAGGAACCGGCCCCAGCCGTCCTCGTCGCGGCGCAGCGTCCCGACGATGACGGCCGCCGCCGTGTCCGGGGCGTCCTCGAGCGTCGCCTGCATCCCGGTGGTCAGTACCGGATGCGGGCTGCACTCGATCAGCACCCTGAATCCGTCCGCGTGCAGGGCCCGGACGGCGTCCTCGAACTCGACGGTCTGACGGAGGTTGCGGTACCAGTAGTCGGTGTCCAGGCCGGCGGTGTCCAGTCGGCCGCCGGTCACCGTGGAGTAGAACGCGATGTCCGAGCTGCGCGGCCGCAGGTCGGCCAGCACGTCGAGCAGGGTCTCGCGCAACGCCTCGACCTGCGGCGAGTGCGAGGCGTAGTCGACCGCGATCATCCGTGCCCTGATGCCGTCGGCCTCGCAGGCGGCGAGCAGCTCCTCGAGGGCGCCCGGCTCGCCGGAGACCACGGTCGTCCCGGGCCCGTTCACGGTCGCCACGCCGAGCCGCTCGCCCCAGCGCTCCAGCATCACCCGGACCCGCGCCGCGGGCAGCGCGACGGACAACATCCCGCCGTGCCCGGCCAGCGTCGCGGCGATGGCCTTGCTGCGCAGCGCGACGACGCGGGCGGCGTCCTGTAGCGACAGCGCGCCGGCGACGTGCGCGGCGGCGATCTCGCCCTGCGAATGGCCGACGACCGCGTCCGGCTCGACACCGATCGAGCGCCACAGCTCGGCCAGCGAGACGAGGACGGCGAAGAGCGCGGGCTGCACCACGTCCACCCGGTCCAGCGAGGGCGCGCCGGGCTCGCCGCGCAGCACGTCGAGCAGCGACCAGTCGGTGTGCGGCGCGAGCGCGTCGGCGCACGCGGCCACCTTGTCCCGGAACACGGCGGACGAGGCGAGCAGGTCGCGGGCCATCGCGGGCCACTGCGATCCCTGGCCCGGGAAGACGAACACGGTCCCGCCGAGCTCGCCGGCGGCGGCGCCCTCGGCGAGAGCGGGGTCCGGATCGCCCGCGGCCAGCGCGCGCAGGCCCGTCAGCAGCCTGTCATGCTCGTCGGCGACGAGCACCGCGCGGTGCTCGAAGCGGGTACGGGTGGTGGCGAGGGAGAACGCCACGTCGACGGCGTCCGCATCGGTCCCGCCGAGCCGCGCCGCGAGCAGTTCGCCCTGCCGGCGCAGCGCCGCCGCGCTCCGGGCGCAGAGCACGAACGGCACGGCGCGCGCCGGGGAGGTCGCGGGAACCGCGTCCGCGTCGGGTTCCGCCGCCTGCGGCGCCTGCTCGATGATCACGTGCGCGTTGGTGCCGCTGATGCCGAAGGAGGAGATCCCGGCCCGGCGCGGCTCGTCCTGCGCGGGCCACGGCCTGGCCTCGGCCAGCAGTCGCACGGCGCCGGAGGACCAGTCGACGCGCGGCGTGGGCTCGTCCACGTGCAGCGTCTGTGGCAGCACTCCGTGCCGCATCGCCTGCACCATCTTGATGACGCCGCCCACCCCGGCCGCCGCCTGGGTGTGGCCGATGTTCGACTTCAGCGACCCCAGCCACAGCGGGTGTCCCTCGGTCCGGCCCCGGCCGTACGCGGCCAGGATCGCCTCGGCCTCGATCGGGTCGCCGAGCGTGGTGCCGGTGCCGTGCGCCTCGACCGCGTCGATCTGATCGGGCGCCAGCCCGGCGCCGGCCAGCGCCTGGGTGATCACCCGCTCCTGTGAGAGCCCGTTCGGCGCGGTCAGCCCGTTCGACGCGCCGTCCTGGTTGATGGCCGAGCCGCGCACCAGGGCCAGCACCCGGTGGCCGAGCCGCTCGGCATCCGAGAGCCGTTCGAGGACCAGCATGCCGGCGCCCTCGGCCCAGCCGGTGCCGTCCGCCGCCGCCGCGAACGGCTTGCACCGGCCGTCCGGCGCGAGCCCGCGCTGCCGGCTGAACTCGACGAACATGCCCGGCGAGGCCATCACCGCGACCCCGCCGGCCACGGCCAGCGAGCACTCTCCCGCGCGCAGCGCCTGGCCCGCGAGGTGCAGCGCCACCAGCGAGGAGGAGCAGGCCGTGTCGATCGTCACCGCCGGACCCTGCAGGCCCAGGCTGTAGGCCACCCGCCCAGACGCGACACTGGTCGTGCTGCCGGTCAGCAGGTATCCGTCGTAGCCGTCGGCCGGCTCGTGCAGCCGCGGGCCGTAGTCCTGCGCTGTCGCGCCCACGAACACGCCGGTGCGGCCGCCGCGCAGCGACGCCGGGTCGATGCCCGCCCGCTCCAGCGCCTCCCAGGCGGTCTCCAGCAGCAGCCGCTGCTGCGGGTCCATCGCCGCGGCCTCGCGCGGGCTGATCCCGAAGAACGCGGGGTCGAATTCGTCGGCGTCGTAGAGGAATCCGCCGCTGCGCGTGTACGACGTGCCCGCCTTGCCCGGCTCGGGATCGTAGAGCCTCTCCAGGTCCCAGCCCCGGTTCGCCGGGAAGTCCCCGACGGCGTCCACGCCCTCGGCGACCAGCCGCCACAGCTCCTCCGGCGACGTCGCGCCTCCGGGATACCGGCAGGCCATCCCGACGATCGCGATCGGCTCGTCGACGGCGGCGACGCGGGCCACGGCGGCATCGGAAGCCGCCTGGGAACCGTCCCACAGCAGTTCCTCCCGCACATGGCGGACGAGTGCGGCGGGCGTCGGATGGTTGAAGACCAGGGTGCTCGACAGGCGCAGGCCGGTCGCCGCGGACAGCCGCTCGCTGAACTCGACCGCGCTCAGCGAGTCGAAGCCGAGTTCCTGAAAGGTCAGCACCATATCGACGGCGTCCGGGGTCACATGGCCGAGCACGATGGCGGCCGTCGTCCGCACCAGGTCGAGCAGCGCACGCTCCTGCTGCGCCGCGGACCCGCCGGCGAATCGGTCCGCCGCGGGCGCGGCCGGCTCCACGCCGTGCCCGGCCTCGGCCGATTCCAGCGCGGCGGTCGCCGCGACGGTCCCGATCGCGGCCTCGGCCGGCGCGGGCACGGCGTCGATCCAGTGCCGCCGCCGCTGGAACGCGTAGCCGGGCAGCCGGACCCTCCGGGCGCCGCTGCCGGCGAACGCCACGCCCCAGTCCACCCCGGCGCCGGCCGCGTAGGCCTGTGCGAGCCCGGTCAGGAACGCGCGGACCTCGGGCCGGCCGCGGCGCAGCAACGGCGCGGCCACGACCTGATCCGGCGCCAGGCTCTCCCGCGCCATGCCGCTGAGCACGGCGTCGGGCCCCAGCTCCACGAACGTCGTCACGCCCTCGGCGCGCAGGCTCCGCACGCCGTCCATGAACCGCACCGCGCGCCGCACGTGCTCGACCCAGTATTCGGGCGTGCTGAGCTGACCGGCCGTCGCCACCCGCCCGGTCACGTTCGAGACGACCGGGATCGACGGCTCGCTGAAGGTCAGCCCCCGGGCGACCTCGCGGAACTCGTCGAGGATCGTGTCCATGTGCGGGGAGTGGAACGCGTGGCTCACCCGCAGCATCCGCGCCTTGCGGCCACGCTCCTGCCAGGCCGCGACAATCTCCGCCACGGCGTCGTGGTCGCCCGAGACGACCACCGCGTCAGGTCCGTTGACCGCGGCGACATCCACGTCCGCCCGCCCGTCCAACAGCGTGCGCGCCTCGTCCTCGGTGGCGCGCAACGACGCCATCGCGCCGTGCGCGGTCACCGCCTGCATCAGTCGGCCGCGCGCCGCCACCAGGGTGCAGGCGTCCGCGAGCGACAGCACGCCCGCGACGTGTGCCGCGGCCAGCTCTCCGATCGAGTGCCCGACGAGCAGGTCCGGCCGCAGGTCCCAGGAGCCGGCCAGCCGGCACAGCGCCGTCTGTACGGCGAACAGCGCGGGCTGCGTGTATGAGGTCTGATCGAGCAGCGCGGCCTCCGGCGTGCCGTCGGCGGCGAACATCAGCTCGCGCAGCGGCCGGTCCAGCAGCCCGTCCAGCTCGGCGCACACGTCGTCGAGGGCGGTCGCGAACACCGGGTACGCGTCGTACAGTTCGCGACCCGCCCCGGCGCGCTGGCTGCCCTGCCCGGAGAACAGGAACGCGACCCGGCCGTCGCCGGCCCGGCCCTCGACCACGGCGGCCGACGACTCGCCGCCCGCCAACGCCGTCAGCGCCGCGGCCGGATCGCCCGGCTCCTCGGGCAGCAGCACCGCCCGATGATCGAACACCGATCGCGTCGTGGCCAGCGAGAAGGCGAGATCCAGCGCGTCCGGCCGCCTTCCGGCCGACTCGGGTGCAGACCCGTCGGCGAACTCGGCGAGGAGCCCGGCCTGAGCCCGCAGTGCCGCGGTACTCCGAGCGGAGACCAGGTAAGGCACGGGCCCAACGGCCCGACGCGTCGGCCGGGCGCTCGGCCTGCGCCGCGTAGGCCGCGGGGCCTGGGCCAGCACGACGTGGCAGTTGGTGCCGCCCATCCCGAACGAGCTCACCCCGGCGACCAGCGGCGCCTCGCCGTCTGGCCACGGCCCGAGTTCCGTGCGCACCCGCAACCCCAGCTCCGCCAACGGGATCCGCGGGTTCGGAGTCTCGAAGTTCAGACTCGCCGGGAGCTCCCGGCGCGCGATGCTCAGCACGGCCTTGAGCAGCCCCGCGATGCCCGCCGCGCCCTCGAGGTGCCCGATGTTGGTCTTCGCGGAGCCGACGAGCAGGGGCGCGTCCGCGGCGCGTCCCGCGCCGAGCGCGGCCCCGAGCGCCGCGGCCTCGGTGGGATCGCCGAGCGCCGTCCCGGTGCCGTGCAACTCGACGTACTGGACGTCCGCCGGGTCCAGGCCGGCCCGCTCGTACGCGAACCGCAGCACCTCTTCCTGGGCCGCCGCGCTCGGCACGGTCAGGCCGACGGTGGCCCCGTCGTTGTTGACGGCGCCGCCGCGCACCACGCAGTAGATCGGATCCCCGTCGGCCAGCGCCCGGGCCAGCGGCTTGAGGACGATCATGCCGCCGCCCTCGCCGCGCACATAGCCGTTCGCGCGCGCGTCGAAGGTGTAGCACCGGCCGTCCGGGGAGAGCCCGCCGAACCGGGACGCGGTCACGCTGCTCTCCGGCACGATGTTCAGGTTCACCCCGCCCGCCAGCGCGAGCGTGGACTCGCCGCTGCGCAGGCTCTCGCAGGCCAGGTGGACGGCGACCAGGGACGAGGACTGCGCCGCGTCCACGGTGAGGCTGGGTCCGTGCAGCCCCAGCGTGTAGGAGACCCGGTTGGCGATGATGCCGCGGTTGAGCCCCGTGATCGTGTGCTGGGTGATCGCGTCGGGGCCGCCGCGCGCCGACAGCAGCAGGTAGTCGCTCGCGATCGCGCCGACGAACACGCCGGTCCGGCCGGCCGCGAGCGCGTCGGGCACCAGGCCGGCGTCCTCCAAGGCCTGCCAGCTCAGCTCCAGCACCAGGCGCTGCTGCGGATCCATCGCCGCGGCCTCGCGCGGCGAGATCCCGAAGAAGGCCGCGTCGAACTGGTCGACGCCCTCGATGAACCCGCCCCGGCGGGTCCGCGGGTCCGGGTCCGGATCCGCGGGCCCGCGGTCGGCGGGCGTCGGCGTGATGGCGTCGCGGCCCTCGCGCAGCAGCCGCCAGTAGGCGGCCGGGTCGGGCGAACCGGGCAGCCTGCACGCGATCCCGACGATCGCGACGGCGTCCTCGTCGCGCTTCGCGCTCATCGCGCACCCCCGGTCCGCCGAGCCCGTGCCGACGCGGGGGCGGTCCCCTCGAGATCGGCTTGCCCGAGGTTTTCGACGACGTGCATCGGCCACCGCCCTTAGCTTGGCTCTGTTGGACTGTGCCGTGCGGCACCGGGGCCGCACACACCAGCCATCGTCTGCGGCGGCGCTGAAAGGCAGCTAATTCTGAGCTTGCGGGCCCGCGCGAGCAGCGCTGGGCGCCTGGTAGCGGCTCTGCACCGGGCCGCCGGCCCGATCGAGGCCGACCTGGCCGGACAGTGAGCGCTGCGCTGCGCTGGTCGGCGTCGCCGCCCTAAAGGAATCTGGCTGTGACTCAGATCACTGCCCCCGCTCAGGACGAAACGGTTTCGTCCTGAGCGGGGGCGCGGTACGGTCTTCCGCGTACAAGACGAAACGGTTTCGTCCTGGGTCCGGCGATATCATCCGGACAACGAACGCGGCCGTCGTCCAGGAGCAGGGCCGCGAAAGGAGCCGGGAATGGCCGAGCGCGTCGCTGAGCAGTCCACCGTGGTCGAGACCGCGAACGGCGGTGATCGTCGCGCGACGATCTGCAAGGCGGTGTGCGAACTGCTCGCCGAGGTGGGCTACGACCGGATGACGATGGACGCGATCGCGGCCCAGGCCAAGGCCGGGAAGTCGACCATCTACCGGATGTGGCCGGACAAGCCGAAGCTGGTCGCCGAGGCCCTCAAGACGCACTTCGGCGCCGAGGTCGAGGCGCCGGACACCGGTTCGCTGCGCGGGGATCTCATGGCCCTGATGGAATCTGCGTGCAAGATGATCGACAGCGAGGCCGGCGAGGTCATCGTGGGCGTGGTGACCGCGGCGGCGCACGACGCCGAACTTGCCCAGGTGCTCAACCAGGCGATGTTCGCGGACAAGGAGAAGGTGTACGCCGAACTGGTCAGGAACGCGGCCGCACGGGGCGAGATCAGGGCGGATACCGATCCGATCATCGTGCACGACGTCATCCACTCGATGATCTCCGGACGCCGGCTCTGGAACCGCGGCCCGCTCGACGACGAGTTTGTCCGGTACGTGGTGGACGATCTGCTGATCCCCGCGCTGACCTTCCGTTAGCCTCCGTCAGGGCCCGCGGCCCCGGGCCCTGGCACACCTTCACATCCCCACCCCGCACAGTCGACCGGTGATGCCGCACGCCCCGCGGCTACCGGCCGGGGGCTCCCACGCGCCCCGATTCGAACTGCAGTTCCCATTTCCGCACCACGATACCCCTGGAGGGGACCGAACATGTCAGACCTCTTCGCGGCGGAGGCCCCGCCGAAGGACCCCCGGCGTTGGCTGGCCCTGGTGGTCATGCTGTGGGCCCAGTTGATGGTCGTCCTCGACGCCACCGTCGTGAACATCGCGATGCCGCAGGCCCAGATCGCGCTGCACATCTCCGACGCCAACCGGCAGTGGATCCTCACCGCCTACACGCTGACCTTCGGCGGTCTGCTGCTGCTCGGCGGCCGGGTCGCCGACTACGTGGGCCGCAAGCGGATGTTCCTGATCGGCCTGGTCGGCTTCGCCCTGGCCTCCGCGCTCGGCGGTCTCGCGCAGAACGAGGGGATGCTCTTCAGTGCCCGCGCCCTGCAGGGCGTCTTCGGCGCGATCCTTGCCCCGGCGGCCCTCTCGCTGGTGACCGTGACGTTCACCGACGAGAAGGAGCGCGCCCGGGCGTTCGGCATGCTCGGCGCGATCGGCGGCGTCGGTGCGGCGATCGGCCTGGTCATGGGCGGTTGGCTGACGCAGGACTTCAGTTGGCGCTGGTGCCTGTTCGTGAACATCATCATGGCCGGGTTGGCTTTCGCCGGCGCGGTCCCGCTGTTACACGAGTCCAAGGCGCAGGGCAACACCAAGTACGACATCCCCGGCGCGATCCTGGCCACGGCCGGGCTCGCGAGCCTCGTCTACGGCTTCACCAATGCCGCCAAGCAAGGCCAGGGCTGGGCCGCGGGGGAGACGCTGGTGTTCCTGATCGGCGGCGCGATCATGATCGTCGCGTTCGTGCTCGTCGAATCGCGCGTCGCCAACCCGCTGCTGCCGCTGCGCGTACTGCTGCACCGCAACCGGGGCGGGTCCTTCCTCGTCTCGGTGCTGATGGGCGCGGGCATGATGGGCATGTTCCTGTTCTTCACGTACTACTTCCAGGAATCGCTGGGGTATTCGCCGCTGAAGACCGGCCTGGTCTACCTGCCCTTCACCGGAGGACTGATCTTCACGGCGGGCGCGATCAGTCCGCTGCTGCCGAGGCTCGGCCCCAGGGTCCTGATGACCTACGGCGCGCTGGTCGGCACCGGCGCGATGTTCTGGCTCACGCAGCTCAAGCTGGACTCGTCGTACCCGGCGATGATCATGCCCGCGATGATCATCCTGGCGCACGGCATGGGCTGTGTTTTCGTGCCGCTGACCAACACCGCGCTGACCGGCGTCGCGGATAACGACGCGGGTGTCGCGAGCGCGATGGTCAACGCGACTCAGCAGATCGGCGGCGCGCTCGGGGTGGCGCTGCTCAACACCTTCTTCACCACGGCGACGGCGACGTACATCACGGCGCACGTCGCGACGCTCGGCCAACTCAAGGCCGAAGCCCTGGGCGCGATCCACGGCTACAACGTCGCGTTCGGCGTTGCCGCGGCCCTGTTCGTCGTGGCCGCGGTCGTGCTCTTCGCCCTGATCCGCAAGGACTCCACTAGTGAGGACGCCGTCGCGGACGCTCTCGCCGACTTGCCGGTCGCCCAGGCGGGCTGATCCAGGACGAGGACCCTCGAGCCTGGAAGACCGGCTCGAGGGTCCTTCCGTTCGCCTCAGCGAGCGCACGCCTCTGCCCG
>Ga0302314_10001509_pt1 | contig 43568 bp, 27 predicted proteins | sample III_Palsa_N2_3_FD_200533 | JGI IMG/M metagenome (GOLD analysis project Ga0302314, IMG submission 200533) | Peat permafrost microbial communities from Stordalen Mire near Abisko, Sweden - III_Palsa_N2_3 | ecosystem: Environmental > Terrestrial > Soil > Palsa > Peat permafrost | place: Sweden... | reverse complement strand
TATACGTGCTGGTGCTGCCTGCCTTCGCGTTCGCCAACGAGATCATCCCGGTGTTCTCGCGCAAGGCAATCTTCGGCTATCCGGCCATGGTCGCGGCTACGGTTGCGATCGGCTTTATCAGCCTGAGCGTCTGGGCGCACCACATGTTCACGATCGGCATGGGCCCCGGAGCGAATACGTTCTTCACGCTGTCGACGATGATCATCTCGGTGCCTACAGGCATCAAGATCTTCAACTGGCTGGCGACGTTGTGGGGCGGAAAGATCAGTTTCAAGAGCCCGATGCTGTTCTGCATCGCGTTCCTGTTCCAGTTCCTGATCGCCGGTCTGACCGGCATCATGCTCTCGGCTGCACCATTCGACTGGCAGCTGGGCAACAGCTACTTCGTCATCGCGCACTTCCACTATGTCCTGGTGGGCGCAATCCTGTTCGCCATCTTCGGCGCGTTCTATTACTGGTATCCGAAGGCCATGGGCCGGATGATGAGCGAGCGGCTGGCGAAGTGGCACTTCTGGCTGATGGTGATCGGCTTCCACCTGACCTTCGACTTCATGCACGTCCCCGGCCTGCTGGGCATGCCGCGCAGGATCTATACCTACGAGGCAGATCGCGGCTGGGAGTCGTGGAACATCATCGTCGGTGTCGGCGCGGTCTTCCAGGCTGTGGCCACGCTGATCTTCGTGTACAACCTGATCGCCTCGTACTACAAGGGCGAGATCGCAGGCCGCGACCCGTGGGATGCATGGACGCTCGAGTGGGCGACCAGCTCGCCGCCGCCGGACTATAACTTCGCAATCGTTCCCTCAGTCGGCAGCCGTCGTCCGCTGTGGGATATCAAGCATCCTGAAGATCCGGACTCGAGCTATGAGTGAGGCGCTGAGGATTCGGAACGTAGCGTTGAAGGCTGTATCTATCCCGACTGATTTGACCGCTTCTCCGTACCAGATTGATTCGATGGACCTGACCATCCCGCGCACGACGACGGGAGCGAGAGAGCTATGAGCACGATACCTGTGACGCACGAAATCGAAGAAGCGCCCTGGACGAATCCGGATCGCGGCATCACCGCGATGATCTGCCTGATCATCGCCGAATCCGCGGTCTTCATCATCTTCGTGGTCGGCTACATCTTTTACATCGGCAAGAGCCTGAGTGGACCGACGCCCAAAGAAGTGCTGGACCTGCCGATCGTGAGCACGATCTGCCTGCTCTCGAGCAGCTGGACGGCGCACGTCGCCGTTTCGGCTCTGCGCAAGGCGAAGGTGAAGGCATGCGCGGGCTGGCTGGCTGCGACGATTCTGCTGGGCTTCCTCTTCCTGTGCGCGACGGCCAAGGAGTGGTACGACCTAATTGTGATCCATGGCCTGACCATCCGCACCAACCTCTTCGGCACGACGTTCTATTCGTTGGTCGGTCTGCACGCAAGCCACGTCGTTGTGGGCCTGCTGTTGCTGACCGTCGCGATGACACTTGCCCTGCGCGGAAAGATCAATGAACACCACTCGGAGAAGCTGGAAGTGCTTTCGCTCTACTGGCACTTCGTCGATGCGGTGTGGGTGATTGTGTTCACGGTGGTTTATGTACTGGGACGATAACGTAATGGAACGCGCAACAGACGCAGGCGAAAGGGGGAGCCGATGAGCCAGAACGACGCTATCGCTCACACACACTCCGTGGATCATGGACATGACCATGGACATCATGGGTCGGATCCGAACGTGATCGAACTGCCGGCTCCAACGGCGGCCCCGATTATTCTCTCGCTCGGCCTGACGCTTGTCTTCATGGGAATGCTGACGCACTGGGCCATCACGGTACTCGGTTTTCTGTTGGTGATCCCCGGCGCAGTGGGCTGGTTCAAGGAAGTGCTGCCGCATGAGCACCACCACGGCGTGCCCGTTGAAACGGCCGAACTGGATATCGAGACCAGCGAGTTTGCGGTCCCGGCAACCCTCCCGACGCGCCACGAGTTCCAGCCGGTGACGACCTTCAGCATGTGGACAGGCGTCAAGGGCGGCATCGCAGGCGGCATCGCGATGACGGTTCCGGCGACGCTGTTCAGCGTACTGCGCTTCCACAGCATCTGGTACGCGATCAACCTGCTGGCTGCGGGTGGATTCACCAGCTGGGCAAGCCAGACCAACGAGTTCCTGGGACAGTTTCACCTGAAGGGCCTGCTGGCCGCGACGACGATCCATGGGATCACCTCGCTGCTGGTCGGCCTGCTCTACGCCGCCATGCTTCCCATCTTCCCGAAGAAGCCGATTCTCACCGCCGGTTTGATCATGCCGATGCTTTGGACGGGTCTGATCTATACCTCGCTCGGCATCGTAAGCCCGATCCTCAACCAGCGAATCGACTGGTTCTGGTTCGTCGCCTCGCAGATCGCCTTCGGCCTGGTTGCCGGCTTTGTCGTGAATCTCGACGCGAACGTTCGCAATGCAGAGTTCCGCGCACTGCCCTTCGCGGTGCGGGCCGGTCTGCACACGGATCGTTCCACCGAGGCAGCAGAGACTGCGGGCCGCGAGATGGAACGGACGGGACGTATGGGTTATATCAACGATTCCACCAACGCTGGAGAATCCAAGACCTCCGGGAAAGGCTCTGTCTAGATGCGGCACGCGAGCCTGCAAATTTTTCTGCTCTCCGCAGCCTGCCTGGTCGGCACGGGCTGCAACCACTTTCCCGGCAAGCCGGGTCCGGAGCCTGAGGTTCCGCGGCCGCAGCATGTGCTGGACTTCAAGACGCTGTACGCGACCAACTGCGCAGCCTGCCACGGTGTGGCCGGTGTAGGTGGTCCGGCGATCTCGCTGGCAAACCCGGTCTACCTTGGGATTGTGAGCGAAAGCGAACTGACTACGGTGATCACCCATGGTGTTCACGGCAAGCTGATGCCTGCGTTCGGCGTAAGCGGCGGCGGCATGCTGACCGAGGAGCAGGTCCAAGTACTGGTACACGGTATTGAGACGTCGTGGGGCAAGCCCGGCGGGTTGGCAGGGACCAATCCTCCGCCACACCAGGCACCTGCCGGAGCAACGAGCACAGCAGATGGCGCGAAGGTCTTCAGCGCCTCGTGCGCGCGCTGCCACGGTGAGAATGGACAAGGCGTAACGAGTGGGACTGCTGGTGCGATGAAGGGTTCGATCGTTGATCCGACATACCTGAGTCTGGTAAGTGATCAGTATCTGCGCAGCGTTGTCATCGCGGGTCTGCCCGACCAGGGAATGCCCGACTGGCGCGGCGACGGAAACCATCCGCTGAGCAACGACGAGGTCACCTCGGTTGTTGCTTGGGTGGGATCGCATCGCCGGGCGGCAGTGTCAAGCCAGACCGAGGCACAGCAGGCCAGGCCGGAAGCGACTCATCCGCAGGGGCCGAAGCAGACGGACACCAAGCAGGGGCAGCTCTAAACCGCCACGCGAAACATTTCGAGACATGAGGAACAAGACGTATGGCACACGACGAACCGACTGAAGTACACACTCCAGAAGAACATGTGTTGATGGCGAAGCTGGTGAACCGCTCGCGCCGCAACTTTCTGTTCAAGATGTCGGTACTGCTGAATGGCGCTGTGGGCGTCGTGCTGGCGGTGCCGATCCTGGGCTTCCTGTTTGGGCCGGTGAAGAACGACCTGCCCACCGGACATTGGATCGGCCTGGGCCCGCTTGAGCAGTTCCCGGCAGGCGAGACCCGGCTGGTGACCTTCCGGACCCCGGCGACAACGCCGTGGGACGGCGAGACGGGCGATATTCCGTGCTGGGTCCGGCGCATCTCGGCCACGCAGTTCCAGGTGTTCGCGATCAACTGCGCGCACCTCGGCTGCCCGGTGCGGTGGTTTGAAGAGTCGAAGCTGTTTATGTGCCCCTGCCACGGCGGGGTGTACTACCAGGATGGATCGCGGGCTTCCGGTCCGCCCGAGCGCGGGCTGTTTGAGTACGAGTACAAGACGGCGGCCAATACGCTGTCGATCAATGTGCATGGCCTGCCGACGCTGGCGACGCGGGCGAGCCTGAAGACTCCAAAGAATCCTCTGATCCAGATCCAGGGCGGATCGAACGGCTGCTGCGGTTCGACGCCCAACCCCGGCGAGTTGTCGGCAACGTTGTCGGAGAAGCAAGGGAGTGCATCATGGCCGGCCTAAAGCAAGGTGTTATCGATACGTATAGCTGGCTCGAGCGCAGGCTTGGGCTGGGCGAGTTCGCCGCCGAGTCGGCGCTGCACCCGGTGCCGCCGAAGACCGCGAGTTGGTGGTATGTCTTCGGCAGTGCGGCGACCGTGCTGCTGATCCTGCAGGTGATGACCGGCATCCTGCTGGCGCTGGTGTACACCCCCACCGCCGGTCAGGCCTGGACGAGCCTGCAGTTCCTGAATCACAATGTGACGCTGGGCTGGTTCCTGCGCGCGATGCACGGCTGGGGATCGGACTTCATGATCGCCATCGTGCTCATCCACATGGTGCAGGTGTTCCTGTTCGGCGCGTACAAGTTCCCCCGCGAACTGACCTGGATGGTCGGCGTGGTGCTCTTGCTGCTGACGCTGGGCATGGCCTTTACCGGCCAGATCATGCGCTTCGACCAGGATGCATACTGGGGCCTGGGCATCGGCGCTTCGATCATGAGCCGCATCCCGGGCATCGGCGCACCGTTGGTGCACATCATGCTGGGCGGCCCAATCATCGGTGGGCCGACGCTCTCGCGCTTCTTCGCCCTGCACGTCTTCGTCATCCCGGGCATCCTGCTGGCCGCTGTCGGCGTGCATGTGTGGATGGTATTGCGCCTGGGCGTCAACGACTGGCCGATGCCAGGCCGTGTGGTGCGCAAGAGCACCTACGAGCAGGAGTATCACGAGCTGGTGAAGACCGCCGGCACGCCGTTCGTTCCGGATGGAGTCTGGAAGGACGCAGTCTTCGCGGCCATCATCATGCTCTCGGTGATGTTCTGCGCGCTTTACTTCGGGCCCTTCGGGCCAACCGGTCAGCCGGATCCGACCATCATCCAGACCGCTCCGAAGCCGGACTTCTTCTTCCTGTGGATCTACGCGGTGCTGGCCTTCCTGCCGCCGGAGCTCGAAACACCGCTGTTGATGATTGCTCCTCCGATCATCATCGGCATCATGCTGCTGCTGCCGCTGTTCGCAGGCGAGGGCGAGAAGCACTGGTCCAAACGGCCGGTCGCCATCCTGATGCTGCTGGTGATCGCGGTAACACTGGGCGCCTTCGAGAAGCTGGCGCTCTTCACGCCGTGGAGCCCGGTGATGGATGCCTGGTCCGGGGCTGCGATCCCGCCACGCTATCTGCATGAGCTTGCGCCGATCGAGCGGCAGGGTGCGGTCGTCTTCCAGAACAAGCAGTGCCGCAACTGCCACGAAGTTGGTGGCGCGGGCGGCCAACGCGGCCCGGCGCTCGACGCCGTCGCCACCCGTATGACCGAAGACCAGATGGTGCGGCAGGTGTTGCAGGGCGGAGGCAACATGCCCGCCTATGGCAATACGCTGAGCCCGGATGAGACAACGGCGCTGGTGGACTTCCTGAAGACCCTGCGGGAGAACAACGATCCGGCGCGCGACGCTGCCGGTCGGCTGAGCAAGATGCCGGCGACGGCTCTCCATCACTTCTAACCGTTCTTGCTTGTGTATGAGGGCCGATGACTGCGGCTGATGTAATCTTTGCCGACTGGACGCTACCGTGGGGGATCACCCTCACGGTAGCTGCGTTTGCGGCGCTTTATTTCCGTGGCTGGTTGGCGATTCGTAAGACGCGGCCAAAGCAGTTTCCCGCATGGCGGCCGTTCTGTTTTCTCTCCGGACTGACGATCACCTGGGTTGCGATCGCCTCGCCGATCGACGGATTCGCAGACATTTTGCTCAGCGCCCACATGGTGGAGCATCTGCTGCTGATGTCCGCTGTACCTCCTCTCATCTGGGCCTCCGCGCCGGTCGTTCCACTGTTACGCGGGCTGCCCAAGAGCACGGTGCAGGTGGTGGTCGGTCCTCTGCTGCGGTGGCGCGCGCTGCGCAAGCTGGAGCACTTCTTCACCCAGCCCGTGGTCGCGTGGCTTACCTTCAATCTCACGTTTGTGCTGTGGCATGTCCCGGCCGCGTATGACTACGCGCTCGCCCACGAGCATGTGCACGAGCTGGAGCACATGTGCTTCCTGAGCTCCTCTCTGCTCTTCTGGTTTGTGCTGCTCGAGCCGTGGCCCGCCCGCAAAGGCGCGATGCGGTGGGGTCTGCTCGCCTACCTGATTACGTCGGACCTGGTGAACACGGCGCTCTCAGCCTTCCTCGCCTTCTGCGACCGCAATGTCTACACCTACTACGAACACCAACCGAACCCGTTCGGCGTCTCTCTGGTCGGCGACCAAACGCTCGGAGCAGTCATTATGTGGGTACTCGGCTCGATGTTCTTTCTCGTACCTGCGGCGCTCTTTACGGTCCAGATGCTGCAGCCCAAGAGAACACGCCGGGTCGCGCACCAGAACGCGTAGGGCCAGGTTAATAAAATCTATTTCAGGCGGCTGGAGACGAAGGCCGCGACCCACGAGGACTCGAAGCCCTTGGGGTACGGCGCCAACGCGTTCGGCGTCGGCACATCGAGCGGCAGCGGCAGCATCGGCGAGCAGGCGGGCTTGATCTCGAGATAGCTGCCGTGACCGAAGTTCCACGCGTCCGGAACCTGGAATGGGCCGGTGAACTTGCCGGATAGCTGCTGCTTCGGCCCGCTGTGGCCCAGCGCCGCTTCGAACCAGGGATGGCCGGAGTCGATGATGCCCTCGAAGACGTTTCCCGCAGGAAAGGCCTTGCTGAGCACCTCGTCGGTCGAGGCCGCGAGCAGGTTGATGCGGTCGAGGCTCTGGGCTGCGGCGGCGAACTCGTTGGTCAGGCAGTCGTAGTTGACGGCTCCGGCCATGATGACGACCTGACGGATGGCGACCGCAGGCGAGAGCTCGTTGTGCGCCGTGACGGTTTCGAGCAGGAAGCGCGCGCCGAGGCTGTGCGAGGCGAAGGCAAGTGAGTTGGCGCCGGCGAGGTTGTCGAAGAGGAACTGTGCGAGCAGTTGGCCGCAGGCCATGGCGTGGCGGCCTTCGCCGGGATAGCAGAGCGGGCCGAGCCAGGAGGAGTCTCCCGGCCAGACGACGCCGATCGCGACCCAGCTTGAGTCGAGCCGGAGCAGGCCGAGCCAGTTCGAGAGGCTTTGGTAGCCGTCCTGCTGGTTGACGTTGAAACCGTGCGTGGCCAGCAACACATTCTTCCCGCAGATACGCGATGCGAGATCCGAGAGTGCGAGCGGAGCAGCGGTCGGCGGCTTCACGATGGCCTTGAGCGTGGCCGGATCAAGCGCAACCGGCGGCAGGTTGACCGCTGCCACGCTGACCTGATCGGCGACCTCGCCGCCAGAGGGACGCGCCCGCAGATTGAGGAAGATCGGCATCAGGACTTGGTGAACTTCTGCACGACATTGGTTCCGGCGGCGATCGCGCTGGTAAGGTCCTTGGCGACCGGAGCGATGGGCGTGGCGAGTCCACCCGCAAGAACGCAGATCCAGCAGAAGGAGTTCTGCACATACGCGGCAAGCGTCGACGGGTACTCGCCCCCTTGCTTGAGGCAGTAGAGATAGCCAGCCAGAAAGGCGATGACGATCGAGAAGAGCCCGGCGAGAAGCTTTGCGACATTCCGATAACGCTGGTCTGCGCGCTGATAAGCCTGATCGAAGACCGAGGTGAGCGCGAGGTCGAAGCGTCCGAAGATATCTGCCTGCTGCGGCGTAAGTGTGATTGCTTGATTGATGCTGTTCGCGATGGCCGCAAGCTCGACCGGATCGACGCCGGTGGCGGCGGCAAGCTCGGGCGCAGTCGCCGCGGTGAGATGAAGCTTGATCAGCGTCTTCGCAATAGCCTTCTGGTCGCCGAGATTGGTGCCGTTCATCCAGTTGGCGCGCAGGTTCTCGAGCACCGAGGCGTAGGTAAATGGCGTTGTGCGATCGGTCTTGGAGGCACTAGGGCCGTAGAGCGGCAGCAGCACCTGTTTGATATCACCCAGGCCGATCCGTGAGACTCCCCCGCCAGCAGCCTTGGTGGCGTCGACCAGTCCAAACGAAGCGGTTCCCAGGCCCGCAAGGGCGGTGATGATGTTGGTGACCGTGGCAGCAGGAAACGGAAGCGGCGACATACTGGCTCCGGAACAACGTGCAGGGATTGGGGCCGAGGGTAGCAAGAGGATTGAACCGGAGCGCCATGGGCGTGTCAAGCGAAATCGCCCTTAGCCACCTGCCCTTCCCCGCGCACACGAGGCCCAGAGTGACGGAACTTCGTCTTTGGCTCTATCGTAAGAGGATATGTCCGGTGATCTGCGTTGATCGCCCTGCTTGCCGGACGAATCAGGTCTCCGCTACAGGGCGGAGCCTTGTTGCCGCGCGACCATCGCGGCTTTCTCTTCATCTAGTGCATCACCTTCTGAGGTCTCTTCATGTCATCCGCACACCCTGCCTGTCTTCGCTTCGCGTGGCGTTCCGCTGCCGCAAGTGCAGCCTTCCTGCTCACACTGCTGAGCTCTCCCTCACACGCTGCGGCCCAGCGCCTGCCCCAGACCGTGCGACCCGAGCATTACTCGCTTGCGCTCAGCCCTGACCTCAAGGCAGCGACGTTCGCCGGGCAAGAGACGATTGATGTGACTCTCGCGCAGCCCGCGAACACCATCACACTGAATGCGGCCGAGATCATGTTCAAGAGCGTGACGGCGACGGTTGCTGGCGGGTCCGCGATCGCAGGCACGGTCTCGCTGGATGCAGCGAAGGAGCAGGCGACCTTCACCTTCCCCAGTGCGCTGCCTGCGGGCAAGGTGAAGCTGGCGATCAGCTACACCGGTATCCTGAACAATGAACTGCGCGGCTTCTATCTCTCAAAGACCGCCAAGCGGAACTATGCAGTGACGCAGTTTGAATCGACCGATGCGCGGCGCGCCTTCCCATCGTTCGATGAGCCCGCCTTCAAGGCGACCTTCGATATCGCGCTGACAGTTGACGCAGGCGACACGGTGATCTCGAACACCAACATGATCTCGGACGTTGCCGCAGGCGAGGGCAAGCACACCCAGAGCTTCGCGACCACGCCAAAGATGTCCAGCTACCTGGTCGCGTTCCTGGTGGGCGACTTCAAGTGCGTCTCGGGCGAGAGCGACGGCACGCCGATCCGCGCCTGCGCGACGCCGGACAAGGTCGAGCTGGGACGCTTCGCGCTCTCCGCCGCCGAGTACGTGCTGCATTACTACAACACCTACTTTGGCATCAAGTACCCAATGCCCAAGCTCGACATGATCGCATTGCCGGACTTCGAAGCAGGCGCGATGGAGAACTTCGGCGCAATCACTTATCGCGAAACCGACCTGCTGATCGACGAGAAGACGGCATCGCTCGGCGACAAGAAAGAAGTCGGCAGCGTGGTCGCGCACGAGATGGCGCACCAGTGGTTTGGCGACATGGTGACGATGCAGTGGTGGGACAACCTATGGCTGAACGAGGGCTTCGCGACCTGGATGTCCTCGAAGCCCGTCGCCGCATGGCACCCCGAGTGGCACTACGCGCAGGATGACGCTGCAGGCCTTGACAGCACGCTGAACCTCGACTCCCAGCCGACCACGCATGCGATCCGTGCCAAGGCAGACACACCCGCCGAGATCAACGAGATGTTCGACGGCATCTCCTACGGCAAGGGCGGCGCAGTGCTGGCCATGGTCGAGCACTACCTGGGCGAAGAGACCTTCCGCCAGGGGGTCCACAACTATCTCGCCGCCCATCTCTACGGCAACGCGACGGCGGAAGACTTCTGGAACGCTCAGACGGCAAACAGCGGCAAGCCGATCGACAAGATCATGGGGTCGCTGATTGCGCAGCCCGGCGTGCCGCTCGTGACCTTCGACGGCGAAGGCAAGGGGAGCGTTCCAGTCGGCCAGAAGCGCTTCTACCTTGATCCGACGACCAAGGCAGGAGCGCCGCAGCAGTGGACGCTCCCAATCTGTTTCAAGAGCGGCGACAAGTCGGATTGCGAGCTGCTGACCTCGACCGAGCAGACGTTGAAGACCCCTGCCTCGGGCTACCTCTTCGGCGATGCGGGGGGCGTGGGCTACTACCGCAGCGTCTACTCGAAGTCCGCGTACAACAACATCGTTGCGCACGTCGAAACATCGATGACTCCGGAGGAGCGGATCAGCGTGATCGGCGACGAGTGGGCCGTGATGCGGTCGGGCCGTGCAACGATCGGCGACTATCTCGATCTCGTCAGCGCAGTCCACGGCGATCCTAACTCAATTGTTCTCGGCGATGCAGTAGGCAAGATCCAGACCATCGAAGCACGCATCGCTGGCGACAAAGACCAGCGCACGGCACTGCAGGCATGGGTTCGCAAGGAGTTCTCGCCCGTCTACCAGGCGCTGGGGCCGATGCCGCAGGGCACGGAGTCTGAGCCGCAGGACAAGAAGCAACTGCGTGCATTGCTCTTTGGCCTGCTTGGAGCCGCAAAGGATCCTGCGGTCGTCGCGGAGGCCAAGCAGCTTACCGATAAATGGATCGCCGACCAGACCTCGGTCGATCCTTCACTGGCCAAGACAGCGGCGAGCGTTGCGGCGGAGAACGGCGACGCCGCACTCTACGACAAGCTGCTGGCGATGAGTGCTGCGGCGAAGGATCCCTCGATCACGACCGGCGCTTTGTTCATGACGGCGGAGTTCGACGATCCCGCGCTCGTGACAAGGACGCTGGACTCGGTCGCAGCGGGCAAGGTGCGCAATCAGGATAGCTGGATTTTGCTGGCAATCCTGCTGAGCCGCTCCGAGACCCGCGACCAGGCCTGGGACTACATCAAGGCGCACTGGGAGCAGGTGCAGGCGCAGTTCACCACCAGCTCCGGCAACCGTGTCGTAGGAGCAACCGGCGGCTTCTGCTCGACCGAGAAGCACGATGACGTAGTCAGCTTCTTCACCGCCCACAAGGTCGTGGCGGCGGAGCGGACCCTGCAGATCACCGGCAACGCCATCAATAGCTGCATCCAGCTTCGTCAGGCGCAGGAGTCGAACCTGAAGTCCTGGCTGGCAGCACACCAGTAAGGCCGTTCCTACCCCATCGCCCGCGAGACAAGCGAGCGATGGGGCTTTTTTATTTAAGGTGTTGGAGCAGAAGATAAAACCACGCTCCGCATGCAGGGATCTCGACAGAGGAACCGCGCTGACCCCTTACGGATTCGCCACAGCGAGACACGCTTGAGCACCAACCATGCGCTGGTTCAACAGGCGCGGCAGTAGCAGCGGAAAGAAGAGTTCCGGATGAGGGCTAAGGCAGGCCTCTGCGTTGGGCGGTCCGGGAGTCTGCCGCGTGAATCCCTGATCATCGACCTCGATATGAACCGGCGTTGCCGGGCAGCTCCGTGCGTCGAGTGCATACGCCACCGCGACCGGATCGAACAAGGTCGGCGATGTATAGCCGGTCGTACGCGACCACTCAGCAGTGAGGACCAGCAGCGAGTCTGTGAGAGGCGTACTGATCGACCCGAACGAAGCACGCTTCTTGTCATCGAACCGCAATTGCGTCGAGTCGAGTGGAAGTATTACGACCGGCACGCCAGACTGAAATAGCTTCCGCGCAGCCGCCGGATCCATGGCGATGTTGTACTCGGCGTCGGGAGGCGTCGCTGCCCCGTTCGACGCGTCATATCCGCGAACGACCGACCCGCCCATCAACACCACACGCCTCAACTTGCGAAAGGTCACAGGATCGCGGTCAATCGCAGAACCGATGTTCGTTAGCGGCCCAATCGCGATCAAAGTCACCTCGCCCGGATTGCGGCGAATCTGGTCGAGAAGAAATGGGACCGCATCCCCTTCGACATGATGACGCTCTTTTCCAGCAGCGGCCCACGGAGCCTGCGAGAAGGCGCCTGCACCAGCTTTATGCCAGGAGGTCGTCGCAATCCCGGTATAAACAGGGATCTCTTCCCGTCCGGTCACGCACAGCAGCCGATCGAGCAGACGCGATCGCAACGCCGTGTCTCCCCACGCCGAGGTGATGCCGAGGATATGGAACTCCGGGCTCGAAAGCGCAAGTGAAAGCGCGTAGACATCGTCGATATCGTCTCCAATGTCCGTGTCGATGATGACTTTGCTTGGCCCAGCAGAATCAGGCGCGCCTTCTGGGTGCGATGTCTGCGAGAACCCTGCTCGAGAGCTCGCAGTCACGATCAAGGCGAACGCCGTGGCGACGATAACGGCTGCAAAGCGTGGATGGCGGTGTCGACTGTTCATCGTTTCTGGTTCCCGTTCCTTGGCGCCGGTCTTTCCAATGGTGAACTATTTCTTGCCTGCGCCGCTGGCACAGTTTATACCCGGGAGTACTTGGAGTTGCGATACTGCTCCGCATAAGTTCGCGGCAGAGTCGCAGTCATCGAGCAGCTTCCACGCGGCACCTGCAGCGCGAGAGTGCTATCTGCGATAGACTCCACTCGTCTGTGCTTGGCTCGATAGTCGGGGCGTGAATCATCGGCTTTGAGTAATACGGAATTTCAAGTTGCAGGGAGAGTTGCATGATGGCTGGAGCAGGGTGCGAATTGAATCGGCGGAACTGGATTGTCAATGGATATCGCGCGACCTTTGGGGTTGCGGCTGGATTGCTCCTCGCAGGCTCGCTGGCATTGGCTCAGAGCGCGAGCGAAGTGGCCCGCATCACCGGGCCGATGTCCTCCGAATCGAAGGCCGTGATTACCCAACTTTCCCTATTGAACGAGTTGCCCGCAACCGAATGGCACTATCACGCAGGCGATCTCGCCCATGCCGAGGCAACGAACCTTGACGACTCAACCGCCGCCGGCTGGATCGAGGTGACGAGTCCCAGCCAGAGCGTCAACGAGGCCGTCTGGTATCGCCGCACCATCGAGGTGCCGAAGACCCTGAACGGCTACGACCTGAGCGGCGCACGCATCTGGTTTCAGTTCCACGCCGACGCCAACGGGCCGATGCCCGAGATCGTCTACTTCAACGGTCGCCGGGTCGCGCTGGGCGACGACCTTGAGCCCATCGTACTCTTCGACAAAGCGCAGCCGGGCGAGAAGGCAGTCGTCGCAGTCAAGCTGCTCCACACCATCGACCAGAAGCGTTTTCGCGGAGCAACACTCAAGATCGACTTCGCCGACGGACGTCCTAACCCCGAAGACCTGCGGCTTGAATTTCTCTCCGCCGCAGACCTGATTCCATCTCTCTCGCACAACCTGGCCAGCGATGAAGCGACGTTGACGAAGGCGATGAGCGAGGTCGATTTGAAGGCCCTGAAGCAGGCCGATCAGAAGCAGTTCGATCAATCGCTCCTTGCAGCACAAACAACGCTGTCTGCATTGAAGCCCGTGCTGCAACAGGGCACATTACACCTCACCGGCAACTCGCACATCGATGCGGCGTGGCTGTGGCCGTGGACCGAGACAGTGGACGCAGTAAAGCGCACCTTCGGCACAGCCTTGCAGTTGATGAACGAGTATCCCGACTACACCTACACGCAGTCCGCGGCGCAGTACAACGAGTGGGTCGCCGAAAAGTATCCGGCTATGAACGAGGAGATCAAGCAGCGCATCAAGGAAGGCCGCTGGGAGATCGTCGGCGGCATGTGGATCGAGCCCGACCTGAACATGCCCGACGGCGAATCGCAGGTGCGCTCGCTGCTGCTGGGCAAACGCTTCTTCAAACAGCAGTACGGTGTCGATGTCCGCATCGGCTGGAACCCCGACTCCTTCGGCTACAACTGGCAGTTGCCGCAGATCTACAAGCGCTCCGGTGTCGACTACTTCGTCACCCAGAAGATGACGTGGAACGACACCAACCAGCTCCCCTTCAAGCTCTTCTGGTGGGAGTCGCCCGACGGCAGCAAAGTCCTCACCTACTTCCCGCACGACTACGCGAACAACAACCTGAACCCCGTGCGCCTCACCAGCGATCTCGCCGACGCGCGCAAGAAGGCTCCCGGCCTGACCGAGATGATGGACCTCTACGGCGTCGGCGACCACGGCGGCGGCCCGACCCGCGCAATCCTCGACGAAGGCATGCACTGGTCCGAGCCGAACAAGGTCATGCCGAAGATGCAATTCGGCCTCGCGCAAAGCTTCTTCACCCAAGAAGAGCAGCAGATCGCGAGCACCTCGCCCGAGTGGAACTACGCCTCAATCGCTAAGGGATACATCTACCCTCAGCCTGTCGCGGACAAGGTCTCGATCCCCACCTGGAAGGATGAGATGTACTTCGAGTATCACCGTGGCGTGATGACGACGCAGGCCGACCACAAGCGCAACATGCGCGAAAGCGAAGAGTGGACGCTGAACGCCGAGAAGGTCGCCTCACTGGCATGGCTCGACGGCAGCGCCTACCCCAACGCCGAGCTCACCGACGCCTGGAAGAAGATCACCTTCAACCAGTTCCACGACCTGGCCGCTGGCTCCGGCATCGGCATCATCTACAAGGATGCCCAGAAGGACTACGACCAGGTCCGCTGGGCAACGAACGAGATCTCCGCCGCATCCTTGAAGACGATCTCCGCGGGCGTCGACACGCGGGTGAAACCGGGCAGCGTTCCGGTACTGGTCTTCAACCCGCTCGCCTGGAAGCGGAGTGGCCGCTTCGAAGTCTCAGTGCAGATGCCTTCCCCCGCAAGCAGTGTCGAAGTCTTTGACGCGCATGGCGCAATACTGCCCTCGATCATCCTTCCCGGAACTACCGAAGACGCGAAGACCAACACCTACAAGCTGCTCGTCGAAGCGAACGATGTCCCCTCGATGGGATATGCCCTGCTTGAGGCAAGACCATCTGCCAGCTCCGCAAAGCCTGCAACGACCGACCTCAAAGCCAGCGGTCTCACCCTCGAAAACGCAGCCCTCAAGGTCGTCGTCGACCCGAAGACCGGCTGCATCACCAGCCTCTACGACAAGCGCGCAAAGTTCGAGACACTCGCACAAGGCGGCTGCGGCAACCAGCTCCAGGCCTTCAAGGACACCCCGAAGGAATACGACGCGTGGAACATCGACCCCGGCACCCTCGACCACTACACCACCATCGGCACAGTCGATTCGGTGAAGCTCATCGAGGACACCCCGATCCGCGCGGTCATCCGCGTCTCACGGAGCTGGCAGAGCTCGAAGTTCGTTCAGGACATCACCCTCTATGCCAGCGACGACAAGGTCGACGTCCAGAACGACATCGACTGGCACGAGACCCACGTCCTTCTCAAAGCCGCCTTCCCGCTGGCAGCAAGCTCCGCCGACGCGACCTACGAGATTCCCTACGGCACCATCGAACGCCCGACGACCCGCAACAATAGTTGGGAGAAGGCCCGCTTCGAAGTTCCCGCGATGCGTTGGGCCGATCTCGGCGATGCCCAGCACGGCTTCAGCCTCATCAATGAGTCCAAGTACGGCTACGATGCCGTCGGCAATCTTCTACGACTTTCGTTACTCCGCTCCCCCATCTGGCCGGATGCAGAAGCCGATCGCGGCCACCATCACTTCGGATACGAGCTCTATCCGCACACCGGCGACTGGAAGCAATCGCTCACCGAACGCGCCGGATACGAGTACAACTACAAGCTCCAGGCGACCGTCGTAGCCCCGCACACAGGCGCTCTTCCAGGCGAACACAGCTTCGTCTCCGTCGCACCGGAGAACGTCGTACTCACCGCAATCAAGAAGGCAGAAGACGCCAACGGCCTTGTTCTGCGCGTCTTCGAGTGGGCGGGCAAGGAGTCGACCGTCACCTTTACCCTGCCGCCCGGAGCAGTCTCAGCCACAGAAACAAATCTCATGGAAATGCCGATAGAGGGATCGGCACGGATTACGGAAGGCCAGGTTGCCCTCCCTATCCACCCCTACGAGATCCTCTCTGTGCGTGTCGACTATGCTCCTACAACACCCGCGCACTGAGCGTAAATCAACAAGAGTCGTACCCATCAGGGCTGTTTTTCTTCTGGAGAACAGCCCTGCTTCCTCCCTATACTGTAGGCGGAGATCCAATTGAGGAACGAGGATAGCGAAGCCGTGGCTGTGCAGTCCTCTGATGCGGGTTTCCTGCGTAAGCACTTGCCTCCCCTCAAGCTGCTGCTTCTCATCAGCGCCGGATTGTTCCTGCTCTCGATCGCTTCCTCCCTGCTGAATACCGAAAGCCGCAGAGTCAGCGGTCCGTCGATGGTCTGGCTTCCGAATGCTCTGCTCATCGGCGCCCTGCTTTGCGCCCCGCGCGTACAGTGGGCCAGCCTGCTTGTCCTGGGCTATCTCATCGACTTCCTCGTCAACATCGGCCTGGGTTCGCCCATCCCCATCTCGATGGCGCTGAGCGGATGCAATCTCATCGAGGCTCTGATCGCAGCCTCGCTGATGTATCGCCACATCTCCCCAAACCCCGACCTTACCCAGGTCCGCCAGATCCGTGCCTTTCTGCTGTACGGCGTTCTCCTTGCCCCGTCCATCACTTCTTTGCTGGCCTCGTTCTTTATCTATCGCGCCATTTCGCCGGTCTATCTGCGCTCGCTGCAATACTGGTTTGCGGCTGACATGCTGGGCATCGCGACCGTAACTCCCCTCTATCTTTCGCTGTACTATGGGCAACGGTTTGCGCGCAGGTCGTGGCCAGAGGTGATCGTCCTCTTCTCATTGGCCATCGGTTTCTCGGTCTCCATCTTCGCGCAGACCAAATACCCTCTGCTTTGGCTGGTCATGCTCTGCCTCCTGCTACTCGGGGTACGGCTGGGATTCACGGCATCGGCCCTGGCGCTCTTGATCGTGACGTTTATTGGCGGAGCCTTCACCGTCTACGGGCACGGTCCCATCGCCCTGATGCCGCGAAGCAGTCTCGCCGAACGCATCCTCGTCCTCCAGTTCTTTATCCTCCTGACCATGACCTCTCTCTATCTCGCCGAGGTGGCGATGACGCGCAACCGCATCCTGCGCCGCAACCTCGAGACCAGCGAGGCGCGCTTTCGTCTCCTCGCCGAGTCCTCGCGCGACGTCATCGTCATGGCCGACCTCACCGGCCGCAGCAAGTACGTCTCCCCGGCTGCGACAGAGCTGCTGGGCTGGCCACAGGAAGAGCTCCTGGGCCACCACTTCGGCCATATCGTTCATCCGGACGACCTGCCCGCGGTCGAGAAGCACGTGCGTGACTCCATGGAAAGCTCCGTCCCCGGACGAGCGCCCACTCTTGTCCCCAGCAAGGCTAACGAAGTCATCGCCTACCGCGCTCGTCGCCGCGACGGGACGCATCTTTGGCTGGAGGCCAAGGTCCGCACCTTCCGCGGCCCCCAGGGACTGCCCGCAGGCTTCGTCTTCACCGTGCGTGATATCAGCGCCCGCAAGGCCATCGAAGAGCAACGGCAAGAGGCCTTCCAGATCGCAGAGCGCCAGGCGACCGTCGATGGACTCACCGGCGTGGCCAATCGCTACAAGCTGGACTCCACGCTCGAACGCGGTTGGCAGCGCGCCTTCGAACAAGCCTCGCCAATCTCTCTCCTGCTGATCGACGTCGATCGCTTCAAGGCCTACAACGATCTCTACGGCCACCTGGCTGGCGACGACTGTCTCCGCGCCATCGCGAAGACGATTCAGGGCGTTCTGCGCCGCTCGAACGATCTGCTGGCCCGCTTCGGCGGCGAGGAGTTCGTCGCCATCCTGCCCGATACCACCGCCGAAGACGCGGCCATTCTCTCCGAGCAGATACGCAGCGCCGTCGAGCGCTCCGGCATCCCGCACGCTGAGAGCGCGACCGGTGTGATCACCATCAGTATCGGCTGCGCAACCGATATCCCCTCAGCTCCGGGAGATCGCAGCAACCTCCTGCGCGCGGCAGATGCGGCGCTCTATCGCGCCAAAACGACAGGCCGCAACCGCATCGCGCTGGCCGAAGATCTCAGCATCAACTTCCCCTCCGCGTCGTAGCGCGATACCATACCGCTATGAGCGGCAGCCGTGTCATCCCGAGATGGACCAGCGCAGTGAGGCTGGGACTTTGCCTCGCACTGGCAACCTCCTTGTGGAACAGCGCATGCGCCTTCGCCTGTGCGGCAAGCCCCATGGCGACCGGAATGTCTCACCCGGGAGCCAGCTCCTCGAAGCACGAAACGAACACCTCCGGAATGAGGATGGACGGCAACCACGATTGCTGCCCGCACGCCGGAACCACCGCTGAAGTCGCCCCGTTGCAGTCGCCCGTCTGCTCCGACCTGCAGACGCTGGCGTGGAAGACAGTAGACGATGCTTCCATCCACACCGTCGCTGAATCTCCTGCGGACCAGCCTCAACCCAGCTTTCGCGGAACAGGCGCTGACCTCTCGGTCCTCCGCATCCCGGACCGCCGATGGCCTCCCGGCTCGTCGCGCGCGAGCTGGTTGAGCCCAACCGGCTTCACCCCAAAGATCACCCAGATATTGGTCTAGACCCACCTGTGCTGCGGAAGCGGCCCTGCGGCTTCTCATTACCTTTGAGCAATCAGCCCTCGGCCACACCTTCTCTTCAGCCACGGCTCCGACTTTCTGTCTCTTTGAAAGTGCAGCCGCAAAGGGTTCCTCGTGCGTACAAACTTCAGAAGCCTCCTCGCCGCATCGCTGCTCGCCGGAGCCACACCCATCACCTTCGCGCAGCAGCAGACCACTCCGATGCCGGGTATGGATATGGGCGACGCTCCCTCCCAACAGAGCAAACAGCAACAGCCCAAACCGGCTCCGGCAATGGATATGTCCGGCATGAGCGGCATGCAAATGGGTTCGATGGCTTCCATGAACCCGGGTGCGATGACGATGCGACCACCAACCACCCTGATCGACGAAATCCAGCAGCACGCCACCTCGGGCACAACCGCCGAGCCCAACTCCACCCCAACTCCCATGGGCATGCGCACCTCCGGCGCTTGGACCCAAATGCTCCACGGCGAAGCCTTCATCGTCGACCTCCAGCAGTCCGGTCCACGCGGCGCCGACAAATTCTTCTCCACCAACTGGATCATGCCGATGGCGCAGCGCAAGTTTGGCCCCGGCCAACTCACACTGCGCACCATGTTCTCGCTCGAACCCGCCACCATCAGCGGTCGCGAGTACCCGCTGCTCTTCCAGCAGGGCGAAACCGCCTTCGGCCTGCCCATCGTCGACGGCCAACACCCGCACAACTTCTTCATGGAACTCGCCGCGATCTACGACCTCCGCCTCGCCCCGAAGACCCTCCTCACCTTCTACGGCGGACCCACCGGCGATCCCGCCCTCGGCCCCACCGCCTATCCCCACCGCCAGTCCGCCTCCGAAAATCCCGTCGGCGCGCTCGGTCATCACCAGGAAGACTCCACCCACATCGCCGCCGACGTCGTGACCCTCGGCCTCACGCAAGGCTTCGCCCGTGTAGAAGCCAGCGGCTTCCATGGCCGCGAGCCCGACGAGAACCGCTGGACCATCAACCAGGGAGCCATCGACTCCTGGTCCACTCGCCTAACCCTCCAGCCCGGCAAGAACTGGAGCGGCCAATACTCCTACGCCCGCATCCAGAGCCCCGAGCAGCTCTCCCCGTCGGAAGATCAGGCCCGCATCACCGCCTCCATCATGTACAACCTCCCCTTCGCCCACGGCAACTGGGCCTCAACCGCCCTCTGGGGCCGCACCCGCTCCATCCCAGACAACGGCAAAGAAAACAGCTACCTCTTCGAATCCACAGTTCAGTTCGCCTCCCGCAACTACCTCTGGACCCGCATCGAAAACGCCGGTCGCACCAACGAGCTGCTCTACGCGAACCAGCCCCTCCCCGCCAACTTCACCGAAACTCCACTCACCCACGTCCAGGCCTACACCTTCGGCTGCGACCGCGACCTCGCCTGGCTCGAACGCCTCTTCCCCCACACCGCCGCCGCCCTCGGCGCACAGGTCACCACCTACGGCGTCGGCGAACCCCTCAAGCCCGCCTACGGCGACCACCCCGTCGGCGTCGACATCTTCCTCCGCTTGCGCGCCTTCGGAGCAGCTAAGAACTAGCCTCGCAGAGGACCACCCGACAAACCCGCCGTATCATCGCAGCGAACGCACCTCTGGCAAAAGGTGTGATTCCTGCGATGCGCCGCGATCATCAGGCAGCTCCCCGCCAACGTAATTCCCACCTCCGCCCAATGGTTCGGCAGACAATCGCCGAACCACGCGCCCGTAAAGATCAACGCCAGCCCCGCTATCATCAGCACCAGAATCGACCGCCGCTTGTGCCGTCTATATCCACCAACCAACGCAGCCGCACCCAGAGCCGTGACCAGCACCGCCATCACCCGGTGCGTATGCTCCTCCGACGGCAAAAAGTGGGCCGACACCGCCGACAACGACAGCACCACCGGCGTCGCCACGCAATGCACAAAACACAACGCCGAAGCCCAAACTCCAACACGATCCACCGCAGCCGTAAACGGCCGTGACCCAACAGACATGACCCATCCTCCCACCCGCGCAGCGGGCAGTCGTTGGAACTGAAAATAGAAACGAGACCACGCGCGCTCCGTGAGCGAAGCAGTCAACGTGTACCGTCGAACCAGCTTCGTGTCGCGCGTCCTCCCGTGGGTCGACACAGAACTCTATGCCGACCAACGGGAGAGACACGCGAAGCGATATACGGTACGAAGTACTAGAAGTGGAAGCCGATCTCCGCCGTCATATCCCTCGGCGTTACATAGTGCGTGCCGCTAAAGGTCGACAGGAAGTTATACAGCGCGTACTTGTTGGTAAGGTTCACCGCCGTCAGCCGCAGGCTCCACTTATAGCGATCCCCGCCAAACAGGTTGTCCTCCCCCACCGAAGCATCGAACAAGCTTCTCGGCTGAATCCGCGGCGGGTTCTTATCGTCGTTCTCCGTACCCGGCGCCGGAATCTTCACCAGATTCGAGGTCAGTTCCGACGCAAGACAAGCCGCAGGCAGCGCGGACGTCGGCGTCGCCTTCACGCCGTTGCACGCCAGCCCCGCCTGAAACTGCTGGTCCGCCGTCAGCCCGCTCAGCAGAATTGCAGGTTGCCCATCGAGCGTCGTCGACGTTCCCACGCATCCGCTGTTCGGATCGGTGATCCCATAGCACGGCACCGAGCCAGCCGTCAGCCCCGAGTCGTACCGCCAGTTAAATCCAACCCACGGGCTCTGCTTTAGCCAACGAACGTTCTTCGGCGTCGGCAGCTGATACTGCACGTGGGTCGTCTCGTTAAACCGCTCATCATGATCGATGCGGAACGGCAAGCCGCTCTGCCCCACCGTCGCGCCCGCGCCCGCCGTCTGCGGCGGGAAGAACCGCGCAGCCACCGAGCTCATCACCACAAACGCCGAAACGTTGTGGTAATTCGGCACATCCACGCGCAGCGCAAACCCCGGGATCTTCGAGTTGTGCCAGTCAATCGGGAACGTGATCGGTGTATTACCCAGCACCGAGAAGTCGAACGCATTGTGCGTGTACTTCCAGATATAGTCGCCGCTGAACACCAGGTTCTTGCCGAACGACTGCTCAAGCCCCGCATGAAACTCATTGCGGAACCCCGGCTGCAGCGTCCCCGAGGCACCCGGCGAGCACAGCAACAGCGGATTCAGCACCTCGTTCGAGCAGCCCTGGCTCGACAGCACCAGGTTCTCGTTGAACGGCGTCTCGAGCGTCCGCGCATACGACGCCCGCACCACCGTATTCGTCTGCTTAATCGAGTACGACAACCCAACCCGTGGCTCCGCCTGCTGCGCCTTCGTCAGACCGTTGTAGATATCGCCGCGAATCCCGACGTTGAACAGCCAGTTCCCCGCCTTGATCTGGTCCTGGATATACAGCGCAATCTCCTTCACATCGGTATGCCCGAGGTACTGGTAATCGCTGCCTCCGCGCGTCAGGTCATACGGCGCAAGCACCGGGTTGTAGCTCGCATTCACCAGCAGCGTTCCCGTGCAGTCCCCCGTGCTGGCATAACCTGCCAGCGCATTCCCATTCGCATCCGTACACGGCGAGTTATACGTCGCATCGACCACACCAAGCTGGTCGTTCTCCCGCAAAAATGTCTGCGAGTAGTTCGCCCCAATCTTGATGTTGTTCACTCCACGAACATACGAGAGATCCGTATGCAACCCGGCATTGGTCAGCGACCTCTGCTGCGCAATCGACGAAGTCTGCAGATTCGTCGGTCCCAGGTCGGCCAGCGCATTTCCGCTCGGATAGTAGTCATACTGATCCCTGCGGACATACGTCCCGAAGTTGAACACCGAGTACTGGCTCACCACCCGCGTATACGTCGGCGCAATGTTGAACGTCCCAATCTTCGACCGCTGATCCGCATTCCCCACATCGCCAAACACCGGGCTGCCGCTCGTCCCATCCGAAACCACATTCGACACATTCAGGTTGTCGTACGAGTTCGGCGTCTGAAACCACGACCGGCTGTAGTTCAGATTCACATGCACCGAGTCCTTCTCAGTCAGCTGCCGGTCGATGCGGTCGAACACATTCTGTTCATTGCCCTTGTCGTGAAACACGACGAACTCCGGCGGATCGAGAAACCGCCCCGTATCCAAACCATCGATCTCAATGAAGTTCCCGAAGTTCTTCCCACCGTAGCTCAGGTCGATCGAGCCCGTTGCTGAGCCAAACGTCCCATAGGAGGTCGTGATGCTTCCCGTCGGCTTGGTCACGCCCAGCCCCGACCGCGTCGTCACCTCGATCACCAGCGACGTCTTCCCACCAAACTCCGCCGGCGGCGCGCCCGAGATCACCTGGATCGATTGCACCGAGTTGGTCGGCAACTGGTTCGAAAACACCTTGCTTTGCTGGTCCGTAATCGGCTGTCCATCCACCGAGAACGAGTTCGACGCATGATCGCCCAGCCCATGGAACAGACCGTTCGAGTCCGCCGCGACACCCGGCGAAGACTCCGTCACCAACGCGCTCAACGACGACGACTGGCTCTCGAGCGGCAGCTTATCGAACGCGCTGCGATCCATCTCGGTATTCAGGCCCGTATCGTTGCGCAGCAGGTCGTTCGCATCTACGTCGATCACGGTCGAATTGCCACCGAGCTTCAACGTGTTCGTCACCGCAACGGCAACGGTCGACCGAACCTGTACGTCGCCCGCATACGAATCGAATCCCGCAGCAAGAACCGTCAGGTGGTATGGATTGAATGGAACGTTGCTGAACTGATAGTGGCCCGAGCCATCCGTCACGGTGGCGCGGTTATATCCACTCACCGGATTGAGAATCGATACCTTGGCGCCGGGAATCACCGCGCCCGTGGGATCGACCACACTGCCCATGATTGTGCCCGCATTACTGCCGGACTGGCCCCACGAAAGCCCGCTGAGCAGACCAAGACTGACGACAACAAATGCAAAAAGAACGCGCCGGAATGACGTGTGCATACACTTCCCCTTCAAGTTGAAGAACCCCTTTTGATCGAACTGCGATTGTTAGGCGAGGGTCTTGCTTGCAGGCGGGGGTCTGGTAAACAGGGCAAAGGTCGAAACAGCGTCATGGCCGGTAAGTGGAAGAAACGCCCGCACCGTCCACACCGCCACCGCCACTGCGACCGGCAGCGGCTGCGCCACAACCTGCGCAACAAGGTGGGACGTGACGCAGAGCGAGCAGTCGGCGTGCGAGACGTCGCCGTCGGGGTGGCTGTGCACCGCCTGAACGGTCGTGCCGAACAGCACCAGCAGCACGCAGAAGATCGCAAGCAGAAACCGCCCTGAAACTGCCTGAGACAGTCTTGAGCGAGGCTTGCCGATCGTTTTTTGGTCTTTGGCTGGCACAGTAAATTTAAATATAGCCTATAGCTGCCCCACACCGACGACGATTAAAGGCAGCCCTGCGCGGGCGGCGACCACGTCGTGGTGTGTATACCGCTTCGCGCGGTCCGACCGATGGTCGGCACAAACCTTATCTTGCGACCACCGGGAGCACCACCGCGAAGCGGATCACGCGGCACGAAGTGCCCGCCCCGCGCGCAGCGGGCCCGTCCGGCAGGACAAGTCTTAGAAGTTGACAAGCAAGCTCCTAAAAGACCTCGCCCACACTCGCAATCACCGCACAGATCGTCGCCGCAAACCGGAAGTCCCCCCCTAAGCTCCATATCAAGAAGACTTTGCACGAAATGAGGGGGAGGGGGGACCACCCTAGATCAAGCCCTTTACGCAGCAATGCGGCTCCCAAACTCCGGAAGCCGCATTCCTTTCTCCTCAAAAAATCAGAAAAATTTAGGCATGTTCCAGCGCCAGCGTCTCCGCTCCCGCATACGCATGAACCACCGCCTCGATCTGGTCGATCCCCCAGTCCAGATCCGCCTTCTCAATCACCAGCGGCGGAGCCAGCCGAATCACCGTCTCGTGCGTCTCCTTGCACAACACGCCACGCTCCTTCAGCGCCTCGCACAACGGCCTTGCCGGAACGTTCAGGTCGATGGCAATCCACAGCCCCTTACCCCGAACCGCAGCCACAACCGGACTCTCAAGCCTCTGGAGCCGCGCCAGCGCATGCGCCCCCAACTCCGCCGAACGCGACGCCAGATCCTCATCCACAATCACCTTCAGCGCCGCCCGCGCCACCGCGCACGCCAGCGGATTCCCTCCAAACGTGCTCCCGTGATCACCCGGCCGAAACACCCCGAGAATCTCCCTCGACGACAGCACCGCCGAAACCGGATAGAAGCCGCCCGAAAGCGCCTTCCCGATAATCACCACATCTGGCACAATTCCCTCGTGCATGTAGGCAAACAGCTTACCCGTCCGCCCCAACCCGGACTGGATCTCATCCGTAACCAGCAGCACATTGTGCTCGCGGCAGATCGCCGCCACAGCCTTCAGATACCCCGCCGGCGGCACAATAATCCCCGCCTCCCCCTGAATCGGCTCGACTAGAAATGCGCAGGTATTCGGCGTAATCGCCGCCCGCAGCGCCTCAACATCGCCAAACGGCACCTGGCTGAATCCAGCCGGAAACGGCCCAAAGCCGTTGCGATATTGCTGGTCCGACGAGAACCCCACAATCGAGATCGTCCGCCCATGAAAATTATTCGCGGCTACAACGATCTCCGCCTTCCCAGCCGGTATCCCCTTCACCGTCTCGCCCCACTTGCGCGCCGCCTTCAACGCCGTCTCGACCGCCTCCGCACCAGAGTTCATCGGCAGTACCATCTCAAAGCCGGTCAGCTCGTTCAGCTCCTGGCACAGCAGCGGCAACTGGTCGTTGCGAAATGCCCGCGAGGTAATCGTCACCTTCGCCGCCTGCTCGCACAGCGCGCGATAGATCGCCGGATGGCAGTGCCCCTGGTTCACAGCCGAGTACGCCGCCAGCAGGTCGAGGTACTTCCGCCCCTCAACGTCATACACCCACGCACCCGATGCACGCTCAATCACCACGTCAAGCGGATGATAGTTATGGGCACCAAGACGGTCTTCCAGGTCGATCAGTTCTGAGGCAAGCACAATCCAACCTCGTCCATAGAAATGGCAAAACGTCGAGCCGTCGCGCAGGCGATTAAGTCCTCAAACGGTTACAAATTCGAGTGGAACTCCACCAAAATCCTGCCGATCGCAACGTCTCGTACGCCTATGCTACACGCGGAAATGCGTGTTTCTACAGGCCTTCCGCGAAGATGAATGAATATGCAATACGCCGCTGCTTTATACGCAATCATTCTGCGCGGAACGAATAAAGTTACGGGTTGCAGCCGCAGGATCTGCGGATCACCAACTCGACCGGAAGCACTCTTCTTTGCGTCTCGGCACCGGGATCCTCATGCAGCAATCGTTCGAAAAGCATCTCCGCAGCGGCCCGTCCAACCTCGTGTAATGGCTGCCGCACCACGGTGATCGCAGGGTTGAAGATGTCCGCCATGTCGAAGTCGTCGAATCCGGCAATAGCCATCTGCTGCGGAATCGAGATGCCCAGCGTGTTCAAGGCATGCAGCACATAGCGCATCACCATGTAGTTGCTGACGAAGATCGCGGTCGGAAGATTCCCCGCTTCCTGCTGTGCGCGCAGCAGCTCGAGAGTTGACGCCTGAGTCGCACAGTTGCTGAACACCTCCGGAACCAGCCCCGCCTGCTTCATCGCCTGCACATACCCATCCCGCCGCGCATTCAACGTGAAGAGTTGATCCGTGAGCGCAAGGAAGTGAATGCGCGTGTGTCCATGCCCAATCAGGTGCTCAATGCCCATCTCGGCCCCACGCTTGTTCTCGACCAGCACCGTGCCAAACTGCGTGCCGGGCAGCGGGCGATCAAGCGCCACGATTGGCAGCGACCGGAACTCCGGAGCGCCCAGCCGCGACTTGCCCCCCGCCGCCGGGATCACAATCAATCCCTCCATATGCCGCCCCAACATCAGGCTCGCCTCCGCATACTCCGTCTCCGGATCCTCCTCCGAGGTCGTCACCATGAACGAGTACGAATGCTCCTTCGCGACCATGCTGACCTCCTGAGCGCACGCAGAGAAAAATACGTCGTCGAAGTTGGGCACGATGATCCCGATCGACCGCGTGCGCGACTCTCGCAGCGACCGCGCAACCTCGTTGGGCCGATAGTTCAGCGCCTTGATCGCGCGCTCTACCCGCTCCCGAGTCCGGTCCGAGACCGGAACCGAGCCGCTCAGCACGCGCGAGACCGTCATCGTGCCGACTCCAGCCAGCTCTGCGACATCCCGCATTCTCGCTCTTGCTTTCATCGCCTCGTTCTTGCCGTCGTCGTCATGAATCGATTGATCATCGATTGCTCAAGGACCGAGTGCCCATCATAGCGCCTGCGCCAACTCTCCTACTCCGAAGTGAACGTCGAAGCCGGAAGATCCGCCGCGTTATACAGATTCGCGTCCGTCGCGCTCTGCCACGCGTAGCGCACATACAGCGGCTCTGCTACCTTGTCGCTGCTCACGCTGACCACTCGCTTACCTGCCTCAACCGTCGCCATCGCCGGGAAGAACTGCTTGTCCTTGCCTGCCAGCTCAAAACCCAGCAGCGTCGCACCCTTCGCATGCAGCCCGTCTCCTACATGGTCGAAGTAGACCTCCATCGAGTGGCCATCCGTCGTAGCCTCCCGGAACAATGGTCCCGAATACTCGACCGGCTTGCCGTATCCCAGTGCCAGCCCCGCGAGCGCCAGCCGCGCCCCCACCGTCTGCTTATCCGGCGGATGCACATTGCCCGGCTCTCCCACGTCGAGCGAGACCGCCATTGCCGTATTCGCGACCGCCAGCGTGCGCCGTTGCTGATCCCGCAACAGCCCCCAGTTCTCCGCCGGCGAGTTGAAGCTCGAGATCTGCACATACAGAAAGGGGAACTGCCCCTGCTTCCACTCACTCCGCCAGCTCGTAATCATGGTCGAAAACAGCTTCTCATAGAGCGGCGCCCGATCCGGCGGACTATTCGTCTCCCCCTGGTACCAGATCACACCCTTGATCGTGTACGGCGTCAGCGGCGCGATCATCCCGTTGTACAGCTCTCCCGGCTGCCATGTCTCTGCATTGGGGTGCCAGGGGTGGGCTGGCCTCGGTTGGTGCGCCGCATCCGCCGCCGCATTCTCACGCTTCTCTTCGTCGCGCACCGCTGGCAGTCGTGACTGCTGGTCAGCAAACTTCGCCCAGGTCGCGTACGCGGGCATCAGCGAGGCATCGGCCGACAACGCGTCGAGACTCATCCACGCCTCCACCGGCGTGCCACCCCACGTCGAGTCGATCAGCCCGATAGGCACATGCTCTTTCTTCTGAATCTCACGCCCAAAAAAATAAGCAACAGCGGAGAACTTCGCCGCGGTTGCTGGCGTGCACTCTGTCCAGCTTCCCGTGATCTCGTCCACCGGATAGTTCGACGTCTTCTGCTCCACGCGCAGCAGCCGGATCTGCGGCTGCGTCGCCGCGGCAATCTCTTTTTCCCCGTCCTTCAGCACGGCATTGCCGGGAAACCCCAGCAGCGGAAACTCCATATTCGACTGCCCTGAAGCGAGCCACACGTCGCCCACCAACAGATCGGTTACCCAGATCGGCGCGCCGTTGCCGCGCACGGTCAATACATACGGCCCACCCGCCTGCTCCGGTGAGAGCCAAACGCTCCACTCACCAAACTCATTCGCAACAACCTTCTTGGTCTGCGCATGGAACTCGACCGACACCGGCTCCTTCGGATCCGACCAACCCCAGATATGAATCGGAGCCTCGCGCTGCAGGACACCATGGTTGCTGAAGCTGTGCGGCAGCCGGACTTCAGCCTGCAGCGAAGCGGCAAAGGGTAGAACCAGCCCGACGGTCGTAAGCAAACCTGCGATGAACCGAGCCTTCAACGAAATCTTCAACGAAGCCATCCCATCTCCTGTCTCTTGGCACGCCGCGCCATCATCCTCGTTCGCGAACCAGCGAACGACAGACCGTGCGGTCAGACTGAAGTTTCCCTGCTAAAGGCAGGCAGCATCGCCGCACCCAGCAGACCCGCACCCGGCCCAATCTGGGCCGGGCAGACAAACGTCTTATTCACTTCCTTCGTCACCAGTTGCGTCGGTGCTCCCAGTCGGTAGACATAGCTGTACTCGTGGAGCGTCTTGAACATCCTGTCCGCGAACAGCTCCCACGCGCTGGCCACCCCACCGCCGATCACATAAAGCGGCAGGTCGAGCGTGCTCACCAGCCCGGCGAGACTCAGCCCGATGTAATATCCAAGCCGGTCGTAGAGATGGATCGCTGAAGCGCTTCCAGCCCGCGCCATCAGCGCCAGATCCAGCGCCGTCACACTTCCCTTCTGCGCAATGATCTCGGCGATATCCTGCGCCCCGCCGGTCGCGGCCAGCTCCTTCGCCATGCGCGACAACGCGGTCGCGGAGGCATACATCTCCAGGCACCCGCGACTGCCGCAGCCACATATCGGCCCATCCGGGATCAGCGATACATGGCCAGCCTCGCCGCCCATCCCCACCATCCCATGCCACATCTTTCCGTCGAGAACGATGCCGCTACCCACGCCCGTCCCGAGCGTCAACATGCACATCGAGTCGACCGCGATCTCCTTGCCCGCACCGGTCTTCCACTCCGCCAGCGCAGCAGCATTCGCGTCGCACTCCAGATAGACCGGCAGATCGATCGCTTCTTCGAGCGACCGCCGCAGCGGGAATCCATCCCAGCCGGGAAAGTTTGGCAGGTGTCCAAGCGTACCTTCGATCAGGTTGATCGGCCCGGGACTTCCGATGCCAATGCCGTCGAGCTTCACTCCACCCGCATGCGCCGCGATCAACTGCTTAACGCCTCGGGCGATATCGCCGACAACCGCCTCCGGGCCGGCATGCACACGCGTCGCCATCGAGACGCTCTCAACCGGTAGCAGACCGCCGCGAAATGCTCCCACCCGGACACTGGTCCCGCCCAGATCGATCCCAATCTCCAACTTATTCATTCGTGTCTCTCATCCGTCGTTCAAGTCGTGCGATCCAACAGAATCAACCGTTGTTCTGCTCGCAGCACCAGAAAAAACCACATCACACCGCTCCCCTCCCAGCAGAGTTGGGCTCTCTCAATGAGTAACCCAGATCCGCGCATCGCTGGATCTTTTGCAGGGAAAGCAGTCCTTCGCCTCATCCTTCCAGACCGTGCTTTCAGCGCATGGCAGGAGGTGTGCGTTTGGCTGCAACGATGGTATCGTAACCATCCGTAGAATGTCCGGTAAAGGTTTTCGCGATACGGTACGGACAACCACCCCTCCACCTGCCGTCAACCCAGCCGCGCCCTTCGTGCCGAATCCGCTGGCCCGAATTCGGCTGGACCATTTTGGTTCTCGCATCCGTTCATACCTCTTTTCCGTCATTGACTCCCCCTCCTCCCACGCCTAAAACCGACTCATTGCCCTCCGTGGAAGCCCGGAGAATTGCGCCGCCTCCACTCGCGCGTGCCGCACCTGCAAAAGACGCACTGGAACGACCCAGAATTCGGCGGAAGACCGAAGAGCCCCGCAAAAAATTTAGGAAAGACGCAGCGCATCCGGCGTTCGACCCCGGTGCATACGCTCCATTGCTCAATCGCCGGAACCTCGGCCTGCCTCTGCCCACGGAATCAGGAAGCCCCATGCTGCTCAGCACGCTCCTCACATCCCGCCGCCTCCCTTGCGCTTTCGCCGCTCTCATCGCCGCGCCTCTTTTCTGCGCCTTCCCGTCGACTCCTGCGATCGCGCAGTCTTCCAGCGTAAGCGCAGCCCGCATCCCTGTTGCTGACCGCCTCACCCAGGCCATCGACGAGAAGGCGCTCGTCCGCCTGCCCCGCGCCGTCCATCCGCTGGCCAACGCAGCCAACGACCGCGGCCTTGCCCCCGGTGCGATGACGCTCGACCGCCTGCAGATCGTGCTCAGCCGCAGCGCCACGCAGGAGGCCAGCCTCAAGCAGCTCATCGGCGACCTCCACACCCCCGCTTCCGCCAGCTTCCACAAGTGGCTTACCCCCGACCAGTTCGGCCAGCAGTTCGGCCCCTCGGACGCCGACGTCGCCACACTCGAGAGCTGGCTCCAAAGCCACGGTTTCGGCAGCATCAAGCTGAACCCCGGCCGCCAGACCCTCGAGTTCTCCGGTTCAGCCGCACAGTTCCACTCCGCCTTCCACGCCGAGATCCACAAGTACGCGGTCAATGGCGAAACCCACTACGCCGCCGCGACCGACCCGCTCGTCCCCGCAGCCCTCAGACCGCTCGTGGGCGGCTTCACCCGGCTCAACAACTTTCGCCAGCACCCCGCCAGCAGGCTGCTCGGCAAAGCCAGCTACAGTGCACGCGCGCGCAAAGCCAAGCCGCAGTGGACCACCGATACCGACGACACCACCAACCTCATCGTCTCGCCCGCCGATTATGCGGTCCAGTACGACCTCAACCCGCTCTACACCGCCGGAACCAAGGGCACCGGCCAGACCATCGCCATCATCGACGCCTCGAACATCGACGTATCGCTGGTCAACAACTTCCGCACCCTCTTCAACCTGCCCGCCAACCCGCCCACAGTCATCATCGACGGCAATGACCCCGGCATCGACGGAGCCAACAATCCCGACGGCCCCTTCACCGGCTCCGCGCTCGAAAGCTATCTCGACGTCGAGTGGGCAGGCGCGGTCGCCCCCAACGCCACCATCGATCTGGTCATCGGCGCCGATACCGCGCTCGACACCGGCTTTATCCTCGCCGCCGAACACGCCGTCTATGCCAACCTCGCGCCCATCATCAGCCTCAGTTTCAGCGAATGCGAAGCCAGTCTCGGCAGCAGCAACCAGTTCTGGAGCAATCTCTGGAGCCAGGCCGCCGCCCAGGGCATTACCGTCATGGTCTCAACCGGAGACAGCGGCTCCGCAGGCTGCGACAGCAACAGTCCCGACTACGCCATCTACGGGCAGGCGGTCAACGGCCTCGCCTCGACGCCCTACAACCTCGCGCTCGGCGGAACCGACTTCTTCTACAGCGCCTACAACCAGGACAACACCACCCTCAACGCCCAGGTCGCGACCTACTGGAACCTGACCGCCAGCGACAGCACCGCCTCCGTCTCGCTGCTCGGCGTCATTCCCGAACAGCCCTTCAACAACAGTCAGTACGGCCTCAACATCTACGGCTACTCCGGCGGCGAGACAACCACCTTCGCTGCAGGCGGCGGACCCAGCACGGTCGGCTACGCTTCTACTGTCAACTCAACGACGACCTACGGCCCGTACCCCAAGCCCACCTGGCAAACCGGCACCGGCGTACCCACCGACAACGCCCGCGACCTGCCCGACCTCGCCCTCTTCGGCGCGCTCGGATACAACAACAGCTACATCCCCATCTGCGCGCAGGATGGCGACTGCCAGCCCGTCTCAAGCGGCAGCGCAGTCCAGATCAGCGGCGTCGGGGGCACCTCGGTTGCCGCCCCGTCCTTTGCGGGGATAATGGCCCTGATCAACCAGAAGTATGGCCGCCAGGGCCAGGCGAACTACATCCTCTATCCGCTCGCTGCCCAATACCCGGCAGCCTTTCACGACATCACCAACGGCACCAACTCGGTTCCCTGCAGCATCACCACCGTCACCTTCGACGCCAACACCTTTGCGCCGAACGACTGCATCCCGGTCAGCAATCCAGCCACCGACGTCGACCCAACCTACGGTACCGCGACCGAAGGCCAGCTTGGCAACACCACAACCCAGGTGGCCCAGTACACCGCCGCCACCGGATACGATCTATCCTCCGGACTAGGATCGGTCGACGCGAACGTGATGGTCTCCAACTGGCAGAAGATCGCCTTCACGTCCTCCACCGTCACGCTCACGCCGTCTTCGACCACCTTCACCCACGGCACGCCGATCACCATCTCCGGCACCGTCACCGGCTCGACGACCCCCACCGGCACCGTCGCCCTGATGACCGACAGCACCGAGCCGTTGCAGCAGGGCGAAGCTACCTTTGCACTCACAAACGGCGCTTATTCGAGCAGCATCGACTACCTGCCCGGTGGCACCTATAATATCTACGGCCACTACAGCGGAGACGCCACCAATGCCGCCGCAGGCTCCGCCAAGACCCAGATCACCGTCTCCGCCGAGAACAGCAGTCTCATCTTCGGACTCCTCAACTCCGCCACCTACAGCACCTCCGCCTCCGCAATCAGTGCCGGTGCTTCGGTCCCCTACGGCACCCAGCTTCTACTCTCCGGCCAGCCCGTCCCTACAACCTACTACTCCACCTGCATCGCCCCCTCGAGTCCTCCCGCAAGCTGCTCTACCGCATCCTTCGGAATCCCGACCGGCTCAGTCACCTTCTCCGACAACACCATCGCAGTCGCCACTGCAACGGTCAATGCCTCGGGCGACGCCGAATCGAACACCGCCTTCGCCGTCGGCTCGCACTCTGTCACCGCGAAGTACTCCGGCGACAGCAGCTATAATACCTCGACCGCTTCGGCCATCGCCTTCACCATCACCAAAGACACTCCGTCCATCGCCCTCTCGAGCACCGCCCTCACCTCCACCAACACCTACCAGGGCGGCCAGGCGATCACCTTCAACATCCAGGTCGAGAACCAGGCCAACGCCGCCAACGCATCCGCCTACGGCATCGGCTTCTACTCACCCGCCGCTGCGCCCACCGGCTCCGTAACCATCTCCGGCCTACCCTCCGGCGTCCCCACCAGCGGCTCCCTGCTTGGCGCAGTCGATCCCTCCAAGGACTTCCCCGAAGGCATCGCAGCTATCACCGCGCCCGCAACGACACCTGCCGGGAACTACACAGTCACCGTCACCTACGCGGGCGACACCAACTACGCCGCGACCAGCCAGACCTTCACCGTCATCATCCTGGCTGCCGACACCACACTCGCCCCCTCGACGACCGCCGCGACATCGAGCTCCACCTCCACCTCGACCGGCACAGCCATCAGCATCACCGTCACCGTCACCGGGCAGACCGCCCTGGCCGCTCCCACCGGTACGGTCCTCTTCTCCACCTCAGGCACGACCATCGGCAACGTCACCCTCACCTCCGGCAGCGGGGACACCTCCTCCGCGACCGTTCTACTCAACAGCAGCGAGCTCATCTCCGGCCAGAACGTCCTCACCCTGCAATACTCCGGCGATTCTGTCTATCAGCCGTCATCTACCATCCTCATCATCACGAACACCCCCGGCGCCGGCACCCCCAGCTTCACCCTCGCCCCCACACCAGCCAGCCTCACCCTGACCGCCGGATCAAGCGGCACCTCGGCCATCGCCATCACTCCCTCAGGTGGCTTCACCGGTAGCGTCGCATTGAGCTGCGCCGTCGCTTCGGTCACGGGCTCAACCAGTAATCTACCCACTTGCTCGATCGCGACCGCTTCGGTCGCCTCCACCAGCTCTGTCGTCGCGACGCTCTCCCTCACCACCTCCTCCTCCACGGCGACCGGCAGCTACCTCGTCGCCATCAGCGGAACCTCCGGCAGCATCACCGCAGCGACCGCCGTTTCAGTCAGCGTCTCCGCAGCGACCGCCTCCGGCTTCACCCTCAGCGCGACCACTCCCGCGGCAGTCTCCCCCGGCGCGACCGCCACCTCAACCGTCACCGTCACACCAACCGGAAGCTTCCTCGGCAGCATCTCGCTCACCTGCTCGGTCTCGCCGACCAACCTTGCCAGCGCCCCGACGTGTTCGATCACCCAGCCAGCCGCGATCTCAAGCAGCAGCACCTCGGTCGCCGCGACCCTTACCGTCAACACTACCGCAGCGTCTACAGCCGCCCTGCACCAGCCAGCCAACCCCGGCAATCGCTTCCTACAGGATCAGGAAAACACTGCGCTGGCCGCCCTGTTCCTCGGCCTTCCAGTATTCGGATTCGCCTTCCGCTCCCGCCGCCGCGCCCTGAGCTCGACTCTTGGCTTGCTCTGCTTCCTACTGCTGGCGGTCTTCGCTGGCGTAACCATCGGCTGCGGCAGCGGCACCACCACCGCTCCTCTTCAGACCACCGCCCCGATCACCGCGACCGCAGCAGGCAGCTACGTTATCACCATCACTGGAACGGGCACCGCCACCGCCTCAACCACCGCCCTCACCCAGACCAGCACCGTCACCGTCACTGTGAACTAAGTCCAGCCCACCAACTGGCCCTCCCCTCGCCGCGTGAGGATGCGGCGGAGACAGATGCTACTCTCTAGCCTTGAGGACAATCGATGCGCGGATTTGAGACGCACCGTAACTTCCAGGCGTGGCGACACCTTGGCCTGACTGCCTTCCTCCTTACCGCTCTTACCCCCGCCGGGTGCAAGAAGAGCGTCCCCGAGCTTCGCGTGCAGGCCTACCGCGACAGGCTCGCCGCCAGCATGGGAGACGACAGAGGCAAGCCGATGATGCTGCCCGTCTACCCCGGCGGTCCCGCCCACTACACCCTCGAAGAACAGATGATCGACGACACCATGTCCACCATCGCCACCGCCTGCAAGAACACCCCGTTCCCCGATGTGACCCAGAACCTCATCACCAAAGAGGGCCAGCGCCCAGCGCACGTCTTCTCTCTCCACGATCCGGCCTCGGGAACCGACCGCGTCTACAACGCCAACGACGCCAGCCTTCTGGTCATCGAGCTCCGGGAGCAGTACCAGACGATCCGCAAGCCCGAAGACCAGATGACCTGCCTCCACGACCTCACAGACTACCTCGACGAGCTCACTCAATCCGCCGTGCAGGTCTCGGCAATCGACAACAAGATCGTCAATAAGGACGAGCACCCCACCAACTAGCCAATCTGCAAACCCCTGCCAGTTGCAAAAAGAAAACGGGCTCGCCCAGAGAATCTCTGCGGCGAGCCCGTTTTCTTCATCCCGTCGTCTTGTTAGAGTCCGTTCTGCGCAATCACATGCTTGTAGTACTGAGCACTCAGCTTCGGCGTCCGCTTCTGCGTCTTGAAGTCCACGTAGGTAATTCCGAACCGCTTCCCATATCCATCCGCCCACTCGTAGTTGTCGAGCAGGCTCCACAGGAAGTACCCCTTCACCGGCACACCCTCCGACACCGCCCGCTGCAACTGCATCAGGTAGTTGCGGATGAACATCGTCCGATCCGTATCGAGAATCTGCCCATCCTCCGTCACCACGTCGGCCGACGAGCAGCCATTCTCCGTGATGTACATCTCCTTCACGCCCCACAGCTTGTTCACCAGCTTCGGCGCCCAGTAGAGACCCTCCGGCCCAACCTTCAGCCACGGGCTCGCCATCGCCGGGTACGAGCTCGGCCACGGCACCACCGCATAGCCCTTCTCCGAGCTGTCCGCCCGCACCCACATCGGCTGGTACACATTGATTCCGACAAAGTCCATCGGCGCCGCGATCGTCTTCATCTCTTCCGCCGTAAACTTCGGCGCATCCCCTCCCAGCCGCTTGAGGTAGAGGTCGGTGTACTTCCCTTCCTGCAGCACGGTCAGGAACATCGCATTCTCTTCCCGCATCGCCTTCTCGGCGGCGGCAATATGCTCCGGCGTCTCGATCACCGGCGTCGCCGCGTCCACATTATCCGCAATCCCCACCTTGGTCCCGGGCTTCGATTCCGCCCGGATCGCCCCGACCGCCAGCCCATGCGCCCACACCACGTAGTGGTTCAGTTGCGCCAGCCGCTTCTGCCCGACCTGAAGCCCGGGAGCATGCATCCCGTTGCCATAACCCAGTTCGACGAAGCTGCGCATCTCGTTCATCGTCATAAAGTGTTTGCACCGGTCCGACAGCTTCCCCGCCGTGTACCCGGCATAGTGCGCAAACGCCTTCGCCGTATCCGGGTTCTCCCACCCGCCTTTATCCTGCAGCGCCTGCGGCAGGTCCCAGTGGTAGAGCGTGCAGTACGGCGCAATCCCCGCGCCCAGCAGCTCGTCCACAAACGCCTTGTAGTGGTCCAGCCCCTTCTCGTTCACCTGGCCGGTCCCGTCCGGGAAGATCCTCGACCACGCCACCGAGAACCGGCAGCCCTTCAGCCCCAGCGACTTCATCAGGGCGACGTCTTCCTTGTACCGGTGGTAACTGTCGTCCGCCACATCGCCCGTATCTCCGTTCGCGACCTTACCCGGCGTGTGCGAGAAGGTATCCCAGATGGAAACCCCACGCCCATCCTCCTTCACCGCTCCCTCCACCTGGTAGGAAGCCGTCGCCGAGCCCCAGACAAATCCTTCCGGAAAGCTCCGCACTCCGGACATGTGGCCCTGTGGAGCAGCAAGCCCGGCCGCCAAACCAGAGGCTTCCCCCATCGATGCAACAGGCTTCAAACTCGAACCAAAGGAAGGAAGCGAGATCGCCCCCGCCGCCACGCCCATCAATCGGGCAAACGATCTTCTGGTAAAACTGACTGGCATTAACGTTTCTCCATGAGAATGATGAAGTTGATCGAAACCGGTTGGATCCTGGGGGCCCGCTGCAACTACCGAGAAGCATACACAGATGGACGAACACTGGGGAACTGCAGCCCGCCCATGCGTGGGCGCCCGCTTTGCCGTCCTCCCCGCCAGACCTCCGCCCCACCCCCTTCGCGACCGTCCTTCCGTCCTCGCCCATCCAGCGCACACTCTCCCCTGAAATGGCTCCCCTCCTTTCGGCCCATTACCTACAACTTCCGTACTTTCAACAGCCCTATCGCGAATCCTCCCTCCTGCCGATGTATTCGACGGACATTCACTGCATGATTTATTGGCCTATGGGATCGTCCCTGGTCCAATCTTTTGGTCGCCCAAGCAAACTGCCTGAACGTGGTTCAGAAAAAAACAAGAAGGGTATGGCGTGAATACGTTGAGTTCGATCTGGCGCAAACACAAGCAGACAATAGGGTTTATCCCTGCCATTGCCCCCGAAGTCACCCCCGGGACTGAACCCCACAGCGCGCATGAGACGTCCGATGAGTGGCGTTTTATCGCCCGTCAGGCCATCTTCGACGCCTCCAAAAAGGTCTTCGGCTACGAACTCCTCGCCCGCTCCGGCTGGGAAAACCGCTTCATCGGCGACTCCGACTCCGCCACCCGCAAGATGATCTCCGACGGCGTCCTCTACGGCTTCGAGGGCCTCACCCGCGGCAAGCGCGGCTTCATCAACTGCACCCGCGAGTCCCTCGTCGAAGGCCTCGTCACCCTCCTGCCCAAGCTCACCGTCCTTGAAGTCCTCGAGACCATCGTCCCCGACAACGAAGTCATCTCCGCCGTCCAGCACATCAAGGAACTCGGCTACCAGATCGCACTCGACGACTTCCGCATCTCCCCCAACATGGACAAACTCGTCGCGCTGGCCGACTTCGTCAAGGTCGACTTCCGCCTCTCCGGCGCCGCCGAGCGCCGCGAGATCCTTGCCTACCTCAAGGGCTCCAAGGCCACCCTCATCGCCGAAAAGATCGAGACCGAAGAAGAGTTCAAGACCGCCGCTGAAGAAGGCTTCGACATGTTCCAGGGCTACTTCTTCTGCCACCCGACCGTCTACATGGCCAAGCGCGCCCCGGCGACCGGCAAGAACTACTTCCGCCTCTTCGCCGCCCTCAGCCAGCGCGATCTCGACTTCGCCAACGTCGCCAACCTGCTCAAGTCCGAAGTCACCCTCTGCTACCAGCTTCTCCGTCTGGTCAACTCCGCCGCCTTCGGCATCAGCCAGCCCGTCCGCTCGGTTGAAAGCGCCCTCGCCCTTGCCGGCGAAGACCAGTTCCGCAAGCTCGTCCTGAACGCCCTCGCCGTCGAAACCTGCGCCAAGCACCCCGAGGAGCTCCTCATCCGCGTGCTCCAGCGCGCCCGTTTCCTCGAGCTGATGAGCCCCTACACCGGCGAGGCCCCACAGGAGCAGTATCTCTTCGGCCTCCTCTCGCTGATGAGCGACGTGCTCGAAAGCCCCATCCAGGACATGATCCGCACCCTCCCGCTGCGTCTTGAAGTCAAGCAGGCGCTCACCGGAGAGTCCAACAACGTCACCACTGCCCTCCATCTCCTCGAGTGCTACGAAGAAGGCGATTGGGCAAGCTGCCTCGAGAAGAGCACTGCCCTCGGCATCAGCGAGAGCAAGGTAACCCACTTCTACGAAGAGTCCCTGCAGTGGGCCGAGATGGCCGCTGCACCCGAAGCCAAAGAAGCCGCCCGCGCCTAAAGCATGTGTCCTGCCGGACGGGCCCGCTCCGCGCGGGGCGACCACTTCGTGGTGTGTGATCCGCGTCGCGTGGTGCTCCCGATGGTCGCAGGCCAGACTTCGTGCCGACCAACGGGAGGAGCGACGCGAAGCGGATTACATGTCACGAAGTGACCGCCGCCCGCGCATGGCGTTTTTCCGTCCGCTTGACTCCTCCTCCTCCGAGCGACTAGAAACGTGAGTCATACGCTCCAGGGGGAGCACCTACATGACTCAGCCGTTCTCTCGACGCACCTTCCTCGCGTCTGCCGCCGCCGCTTCCATCGTTCCCGCCGCCACAGCCTCACCCCGCACCCTGGGCCTTCTCTCGCTCTTTGAGAAAACGTCTTCCCAGGCGACAGGCTACGACTGGCACGATGCCGCCGTCATCGACCTCACCCATTCTCCCCACGCCAAGCTCCATCCCGTACCCGTCCGCGCGGTCACTATCGAAGAAGGCTTCTGGTCCAGGCGCCGCACCACCAATCTCGCCTCCAGCATCCCCAGCATGCGCGATGAGCTCCTCGAGCACGGCCGCATGACCAACTTCCTCCGCCTCGCGGGCAAGTCCACCGCTCCGCAGCGCGGCCCCGTCTACTCCGACTCCGACATCTACAAATGGATCGAAGCCGTCGGCTTCGTCCTGCAGACAAGCGACCAGCCGCAGCTCCACAAATCCACCCAGCAGATGATCTCCGACATCGTCGCCGTGCAAGAGCCCAGCGGCTACCTCAACACCTACTTCGTCGAAGACCACAAGCCTCTCCGCATGCAATACCCCACCCAGACCACCGGCCACGAGCTCTACGATATCGGCCATCTCCTCCAGGCCTCCATCGCCTACTACCGCGCCACCGGCGACCGCACCCTCCTCGACTGCGGCATCCGCTTCGTCGATAACTTCCTCATCCCCAACTACGGCCCCGGCCAGAATCAAAAAGGCATTGTCGCTGGCCATCCCGAGATCGAGATGGCCCTCGTCGAGCTCTATCGCACCACCGGCGAGCACAAGTACCTCGACCTCGCAGGCTACATCCTCCACGGCGACCCACGCATCCCCCTTCGCCCCGGCCAGATCACCTACATGTTCTGCGGCGTCCCCTTCACCTCCCGCACCAAACTCGAAGGCCACGCCGTCCGCGCGATGTATGCCTGCTGCGGCGCAACCGACTACTACCTCGAGACAGGCGACCCAGCCTACTGGAAGACTCTCAACACCCTCTGGAACGATCTCAACGCCCACCAGCTTTACGTCACCGGCGGCGTCGGCGCCCGCGAAGCAGGCGAGGCCTTCGGCGACGCCTACGAGCTCCCCAACGCCCGCGCCTACGGCGAAAGCTGCGCCGCCATCGGCAACATGATGTGGAACACCCGCATGCTCGCCGCCACCGGCGATGCCAAGTTCACCGACGTCATCGAGCGCGCCCTCTACAACGGCATCAACTCCGGCATGTCCCTCGACGGCACCATCTACTGCTACCGCAACCCACTCGCCTTCGACCCCACCACCAACGGCGACGGCAACTCCGACAGCGACACCATCCGCAACCCCTGGTACGACACCACCTGCTGCCCACCCAACCTCGAGCGCACCTTCGCCTCGCTCCCCGGCTACTTCTACAGCACCAGCCCCATTGGGCAACCAGCGGGTCTTTACGTCCACCTCTATGACAACAGCACGATGGACTGGTACCTTCAGGACGGCACCCCCCTCAAAGTCACCCAGTCCACCAACTACCCCTGGAACGGCGACGTCAAGATGACCGTCACCCCCCCCAAGCCGACAGAGTTCACCCTCTACGTCCGCATCCCCGCGTGGTCGCGCAAGAACACCATCAAGGTCAACGGTGAATCGATCGCGAAAGCCACACCCGGCGAATACCTCGCCATCCGCCGCCACTGGTCCCCCAACGACACCGTCGACCTCAGCTTCGACATGTCCACCCACCTCCTCAAAGCCAACCCCGCTGTCACCGACGACCGCGACCGCGTCGCCTTCCAGCGCGGTCCGGTCGTCTTCTGCATCGAGCACATCGACCAGCCCAACGGCCTTACCGCCGCCGACCTCGCAGGCCTCACTGTCCACCTCGACGGCACCACCGCAACCCACTTCGACCCCAACCTCCTCGGCGGCATCATGGTCCTCGAGCACCCCGCCACACTCAGCCACTCCGCGCCCGACCCAAGCCTCTACTACGCGTCCACAACCTCAGAGGAGTCTTCACCAAAACCAACCTCTCTGAAACTGATCCCCTACTACGCCTGGGCCAACCGCACTCCCGCCGCAATGGAAGTCTGGATTCCCTACCTACCCGCATAAAAGCGTCCTGCGCGGACGGCGACAACTTCGTGGTGTGTGGAAGCTTCGCGCAGTCCTCCCGTTGGTCGGCGCAAACATCCTCGATATAGGCACGAAGGTACGGGCACGAAAAGGGGTGGCCCACATCTCGCATCTGAGATGTGGGAACCCATTCCTTCCGCGCAACCCTTCACCGAACCACAAGTTCCAGTTGCGACCAGCGGGAGCACCACCGCGAAGCGGATCACACACCACGAAGTGGTCGCCCCGCGCGCAGCGGATCAGTCGGCGGGACATATTCTTCACCGCAAGCTAAAATCCAGCATGCCCGAAAGCTCCACCCCTCACATCGTAGGTATCGGCGAGCTCCTCTGGGACGTCCTCCCCACCGGCCCACGCCTCGGCGGAGCCATCGCGAACTTCTCCGTCTTCTCCGCCCGCCTCGGCAATCACGCCGCGCTCCTCACCAGCCTCGGCCAGGACCAGTTCGGCGACGAAGCCCTCCGCATCCTCTCGCAACCAGGTCTCGATCTCTCCGCCGTCCAGCGCACGCCCGAATACCCCACCGGAACCGTCGAAGTCTCCTTCTCCACCGCCAACCAGCCCAGCTACACCATATCCTCAAACGTCGCCTGGGACTTCATCGACTTCACCCCCTCAGCCACTGCGCTCGCCGCCACCGCCGATGCCATCTGCTTCGGCACCCTCGCCCAGCGCCAGCCCATCTCCCGCTCCGCCATCCGCAGCTTCGTCGAAGCCACCCGCCCCGACTGCCTCCGCGTCTCGGACGTCAACCTGCGCATGCCCCACTGCGCCCCCGAAACCCTCCACTGGTCGATGGCCCACGCCACCCTGATCAAGATCAGCGACGAAGAACTCCCCACCGTCGCCGCACTGCTCGGCATCCCCACCCTTACCAGCACGACGCTGCCCTTAGAGGCCGCCTACACCCTCTTCAGCATCTTTCCCCAGTGCCAGCTCATCGCCTTCACCCTCGGCGCCAAAGGCAGTCTGCTCGTCACCCGCGAAGACCAAGTCCTGCACCCCGGCTTCCCCATCACCGTCGTCGATACCGTCGGCGCAGGCGACGCCTTCATCGCAGGCGTCGTCCACGCGTACCTGCATGGCGCATCGCTAGCCGCGATGGCCGAGATCGGCAACCTCTGCGGTAGCTTCACCGCCTCACAACCCGCCGCAACCCCGGAGCTCTCACCCGAGTTCCTCCACCGCATCGCAGCAGCTATCGAGCCGCGTCCATAAACTCCGCCCCAAAGTAGCACCGCTCCACCAGCATGCAAAAAATATGCTCGAGCGCCAGATGCGACTCCTGGATATTCATCGTCACATCCGACGGAATCACGATGTTGTAGTCGCACAGCGGCGCCATCGCGCCCCCACCTCTGCCGCTCAGCCCAACCGTCGTAATCCCCAGGGTCCGGCAAAGTTCCAGCGCCCGCAGCACATTCGGCGAGTTCCCCGAAGTCGATATGCCCATGAACACATCGCCCGCCTGCCCCAGCGCCTCAACCTGCCGCTCGAAGCTTCGCTCATAGCCGAAGTCATTGCTGATCGCCGTAAGGATCGACGAGTCGACCGTCAGCGCAATCGCCCGCAGCGCAGGCCGATTCTTTTCCAGCCTGCACACCAACTCAGCCACCAGGTGCTGCGCATCGGCGGCGCTGCCCCCATTGCCCGCAACCAGCAGCTTCCGCCCATCGAGCATCGCCTTCGCCGTGGCCTCTGCCGCCCCGGCCACATCGCCTAACAGCGCATCGTCCGCCCTTACCTGCTCCAGAACCCGTATGGTCTTTCCCAATTGCTCCCGAAGGATATGCTTCATCACTCATCTCACTTCCAATGCCGGCAGATGCAAGCCGCCGATACATCGGTCCCTTGCGGCATGCACAAGGGGCCTTGCTCACTATAGCAATCTCAATGCACCCCACCATAGGCACGCAAGGATGGCTTCAGCCGATCGAGAGGATCTCCGCAATCAACCTCAGCCCCGCTGCAGAATCTCGTCATACATCGCTTCCAGATGGCTGTAACACCGGCCAATCTCGAACCGCTCGCAGACAAACGTTCTGGCCCTTTCACCAAACTCCCGGTTCACCGCCTCATTGCCCAGCAGCTTCTCAAGCGCCTCGGCCAGCTCCACCGGCAACTCCTCGTTGACCAGAAATCCCGTCTTCCCATCCTCGAGCGTCTCTGGAATTCCACCGTTCCGCGTCCCCACCACCGGCACTCCCATCGCCTCGGCTTCGAGCAGCACCAGCCCCAACGCCTCTGGCACTTCTCCGCCCTGCGTCATGCTTGGAGCACACAGCACCGCCGCGTCCCGCAGCAGCTCGCGGATCTCAACGGGTTTCTTCTTACCAAGAAACTGCACGGGCAAATTCTTCTCCGTCGCCAACGCACGCAACGGTTCCATCTCCGCTCCTTCGCCGATCACGGTCAGCGTCGCCATCACTCCACGGCTACGCAACAGATGCATCGCCTCCAGCAACGTGCGAACACCTTTGCGCCGCACCAGCCGCCCAACAAAGATGATCCGGAGCGGATCGACCTTCCCACGCACGCCATCGAAAAAACTCAGGTCGATGCCAAGGTAGTTCGTCCGCGCCTTCTCCGCTGGGCATCCCAACTCGATCACCCGCTCCCGCCAACTCTGCGAGACGCAG
>Ga0302314_10001508_pt1 | contig 43572 bp, 38 predicted proteins | sample III_Palsa_N2_3_FD_200533 | JGI IMG/M metagenome (GOLD analysis project Ga0302314, IMG submission 200533) | Peat permafrost microbial communities from Stordalen Mire near Abisko, Sweden - III_Palsa_N2_3 | ecosystem: Environmental > Terrestrial > Soil > Palsa > Peat permafrost | place: Sweden... | reverse complement strand
CAACACCAGGAATCGGTACCAGCGCCCGTAATAGGGCAGATGGTCCATCGCCCAGCGCACGCCGTCGCCGACGGCGTCGTGATACATGGCGTTGGGAAACATCCACTGGGCGGTGCGCTGAAAGACCGTCAGGTGCTCGACGTCGTCGGCGATGGCCGGGGCGATCTGAAAGCCGCTGGCTCCCGCGCCGATCAGCGCGACGCGCTTGCCGGTGACATCGACCGAGTGGTCCCACGCCGCGGAGTGAAACGACGGTCCACGAAACGTGTTTGCGCCCTTTAACTCTGGGATGTGTTGGCGGTTGAGCTGACCGACTGCGGTGATGACCGCGCGTGCCTGGATCGTGGTCAGACCCTCGTCGGGCTCCTGCATCGTGACGGTCCACATGCCGTCCTCGTCGTCCCACTCGGCGGCGATGACTTCGGTCTGCCAGCGCACATGCTCGTCGAGGCCGTGCTTGTCCATGACGTTCTCGAAGTAGCCCTGCAGCTCAGTCTGTTCGGCGAAGAAGTGTGTCCAGTCGTTGCTGGGCTCGAAGCTGTAGCAGTAGAAATGATTCGCCACGTCGACGCGTGCGCCCGGGTAGCTGTTCTCCCACCACGTGCCACCGGGGCCAGCGTTCTTCTCCACGATCGTGAACGGAATGTTCGCCTGGCGCAGCCGAATTCCGGCCAGGATCCCCGATTCGCCGCAGCCGATGACGACCACCGGGACGTGCGGGGCCTGGTCGGAGTCCAGCGGCGCCGGCTTGCGCGGGTCGACGCCGTCGAGGTCCATCTCCTCGGCCAGCAGCGCTCGGTAGTCGGCGGGCACGTTTTCGCAGGCCACCCAATCCATCATCTCTTCGATGAGTTCGGTGGCCAGCGAGTCGAGTTCGGGGCAGCCACGGTCGCGATACTCGGCGATGACCGGCAACGCCTCCGCCCGGGCGCGGGCTTTGTCCTCCTCGGACATGAATCCCTGGACCTCGTTGAGAAAGATGCCGGCGGGCTTGAAGTCGCGGATGAAGCGGGCGTCGCCGGTGATGTGCACCAGCGACAGCAACAGGGTCGGGATGCTGACCTGCTCGAGTGCGGCGGCGATCTCGGCGGTGGACGTGGTGAAGGGTTGGCCCGCATAGCGGCTGCGCACCAGCGGAGATCCTTTCGCGTCATCGATGAGCGCCTGCGACGGAAGTCCCAGATTACGATACGAAGGGTTTCGTAATTTCGATCACGATACGCGTGGCGGTTGTGTGGATCAAGAGTCGGTCGAGGGCTACTGCCGGGTGGCGGTCACATAACCGAGTCCGGCGAAGTCCGCAGCCTCGTCCGTCGCGGCCGCCGTCGTTGAAAGTCCGTATCCTGCAGCGAGATCGGCGATGCTGTCCGCGGCGACGTGCCAGCCATGGCTGTCCAGATAGTCGATCACGTCGTTGCGGTCGCCGCCGTACCAGAGGTCGGTCATCTCCACGTCGAACCCGTGCTTGCGCCAATTCTCGGTGGTCTGACGCATCCGGTCGGCCATCAAGGGCACGGCCTGGCTCGCGTTCGGCATGTTCTCGGTGGCCAGTCGGCTGCCTGCCGCGCTCAGCTGAGTGATGTTGTCGAGCAGCGCATCCTGGGCCTCCGGCGGCAGGAAGGGGAGCAATCCCTCGGCGCTCCACGCGGTGGGCTGGGTGGAGTCCAGGCCGGCTCCGCGCAGTGCGGCCGGCCAGTCGTTGCGCAGGTCGATGGCAACCGATCGCAGGTCGGCGGTGGGTGCGGCGCCCAAGCCGGCCAGCGTCGTGGTCTTGAACTCGATGACTGTGGGTTGGTCGATCTCGTACACCGTGGTCCCGGCCGGCCACGGCAGCCGGTAGGAGCGGGCGTCGAGCCCCGACGCCAGGATCACGGCCTGACGAATGCCGGAGTTGGTCGCTTCGATGAAGAAGTCGTCGAAGAAGCGAGTGCGCACGGCCATCATGTCGGTCATTCGCTGCATGCCGAAGTCGCCACCGTCGTCGACAGCTGCCGCATCCAATTCGCCACTTGCCAGTCGGGTGAAGAAGTCGACGCCCACCGCGCGCACCAGCGGCTCGGCGAAGGGGTCGTTGATCAGCGGGTTGCTGGCCCGGTTCGCCAGCGCGCGTCCCACGGCGACGCCGGTCGCGGTGGCGCCGACGCTGCTCGCCAGGTCCCAGGTGTCGTTGTCCGTGCGTGCCATGAGCACCCTCCTCGTCGGTAGCCATCCGGTCTGGACCGAACCTACGGACGAGTCCTGAGTATGGGCTGTGTGTGAATCGTTCTTCGAGCGTGGAATGCTGGCGTTGATGCGGAATTACTACTACGCAGACGCGATCCGCGAGGCCGAAGCACCGTTGCTGGCCAGCCTCCCGGATGGCGTCCTGATGCGCCGTGCTGCTTACGGATTGGCCAGCGAGGTCATCGCGGAGCTGACCGCCCGCAGCGGCGGCCTCGCCGGCCGCCGGGTGTGCGCGGTGGTGGGCTCCGGCGACAACGGTGGGGACGCACTGTGGGCAGCGACGTTCCTGCGTCGCCGCGGCGCGTCCACCGACGCGGTGCTGCTGAAACCGGATCGCACCCACCCCGCTGCGCTGGCCGCCTTCCGCAAGGTTGGCGGCCACGTCGTCGAGAGTGTGAATCCCGCAACCGATCTCGTGCTCGACGGCGTGGTGGGGATCTCCGGGTCAGGACCGCTGCGGCCCGATGCGGCCGAGGTGTTCGCCGCTGTCGATGATGCCGGCATCCCGGTGGTCGCCGTCGACATCCCCAGCGGGATCGACGTCGAGACCGGTGCGATCACCGGGCCTGCGGTACACGCGGCATTGACGGTCACGTTCGGCGGGCTCAAGCCGGTGCACGCGCTGGCGGACTGCGGTCGGGTGGAGCTCGTCGACATCGGGCTGAACCTGCCCGACGCGGACGTCGTCGGTTTCGAGGCCGGCGATGTGGCTGCGCGCTGGCCGGTGCCCGGGCCACACGACGACAAGTACAGCCAGGGCGTCACCGGCGTGATGGCCGGCTCGGCGACATACCCGGGCGCCGCGGTGTTGTGCACCAGTGCCGCCGTCGCGGCGACCTCCGGAATGGTGCGCTTCGCCGGCAGTGCGCACAGCGAGGTGGTCGCGCATTGTCCGGAGGTGATCGCATCGCCGACCCCCGCCGCAGCCGGGCGGGTGCAGGCCTGGGTGGTCGGTCCGGGCCTGGGCACCGACGAAATCGGCGCCGGCGCACTGTGGTTCGCGTTGGAGACCGACCTGCCGGTACTCATCGACGCCGATGCTCTGACGATCCTGGCGGCGCACCCCGACATGCTCGCCTCCCGTCGCGCCCCGACCCTGCTGACGCCGCACGCCGGCGAGTTCGCCCGCCTGGCCGGCAATCCGCCCGGCGACGACCGGATCGGCGCCACCCGCAAGCTCGCCGACGCGCTCGGCGCGACGGTGTTGCTCAAGGGCAACGTCACCGTCATCGCCGAACCGGGCGGCAAGGTCTACCTCAACCCGGCCGGACAGTCCTGGGCGGCGACCGCCGGATCCGGCGACGTGCTGTCCGGGATGACCGGCGCGCTGCTGGCCGCGGGGCTGCCGGCCGCCGAGGCCGCGGCGGCCGCAGCCTTCGTGCATGCCCGCGCGGCGGAGCTGTCGGCCGCCGATCCCGGACCGGGTGACGCGCCGACGTCGGCGTCACGCATCGCAGGCCATATCCGAGCCGCCGTCGCCACCCTCTAGCTCTCAGCCACCTACCGAAAGGATCTTCCCGTGACCCCCAGCCGTCCGTCCGTGCCCTCCCATGCGATCGCGCCCGCCTACACCGGGCGCATGTTCACCACCCCGGTCCCTGCGCTGCGGCTGCCCGAGGAATCGATGGACCCCGACGCCGCCTACCGCTTCATCCACGACGAGTTGATGCTCGACGGCAGTTCGCGGCTGAACCTGGCCACGTTCGTCACGACCTGGATGGATCCCCAGGCCGACCGGCTGATGGCCGAGACGTTCGACAAGAACATGATCGACAAGGACGAATACCCGTTGACCGCGGCGATCGAGCAGCGCTGCGTATGCATGGTGGCCGACCTCTTTCACGCCGATCACCTGCGCGACGACGACCCGTCCAGCGCCATCGGCGTATCGACGATCGGCTCCAGCGAAGCGGTGATGCTGGGTGGGCTGGCCTTGAAGTGGCGCTGGCGCGAAAAGGTCGGCAAAGACTGGCCGAAGCGCACCCCCAACCTGGTGATGGGCTCCAACGTCCAGGTGGTGTGGGAGAAGTTCTGCCGCTACTTCGACGTCGAACCTCGCTACCTGCCGATGGAGGAGGGGCGCTACGTCATCACTCCCGAACAGGTCATCGATGCCGTCGACGAGAACACCATCGGAGTGGTCGGGATCCTGGGCACCACCTACACCGGTGAACTCGAGCCGATCGCCGAGATCTGCGCGGCGCTGGACAAACTGGCCGCGGGCGGCGGCGTGGACGTCCCGGTGCACGTCGATGCGGCCAGCGGTGGGTTCGTGGTGCCGTTCCTGCACCCCGAGCTGAAATGGGATTTCCGGCTGCCCCGGGTGGTGTCGATCAATGTCAGCGGGCACAAATACGGGCTGACCTACCCCGGCATCGGTTTCGTGGTGTGGCGTAGCCAGGAGTACCTGCCCGAAGACCTCGTCTTCCACGTCAACTACCTGGGCGGCGACATGCCGACCTTCACCCTGAACTTCTCCCGGGCGGGCAACCAGGTGATCGGTCAGTACTACAACTTCCTGCGACTGGGCCGCGAGGGCTACACGCAGGTCATGCAGGCGTTGTCGTCGACCGCCCGCTGGCTGGGCCAACAGCTGCACGAAGCCGACCACTGTGAAGTGATTTCGGACGGGTCGGCGATCCCCGTCGTCGCCTTCCGGCTGGCCCGCGGCCTGGGCTACACCGAGTTCGACGTCTCGCATGAGCTGCGGGGCTTCGGGTGGCAGGTACCGGCCTACACGATGCCGGACAACGCCACCGACATCTCGGTGCTGCGCATCGTGGTGCGCGAGGGCCTGTCGGCCGACCTGGCCAGGGCATTGCACGACGACGCCCGCACGGCGCTGGCCTCGCTGGACAAGCTCAAGCCGGGCGGGCACTACCAGGCGGAGCACTTCGCGCACTAACGCTTTCGTCGCATCTGTCACACCAGTCTCTGGCCTCGAAGATGCACGTTCTGCCCGCCTCACAGCGACAATTCCGTTTGTCGCTGTGAGGCGGGCACACCGTGTCCCACCTGTCGGAGAGATCGAAGGGCTGATGTGGCAGTTGTGACTGGTCGGCTGCGGATGACGGGTTGGGCGAACGGCTCTGGGACAATGGCGGGGAAATGACTGCGATATCCCTGACACCGGGCGTGCTTGCCGAGGCCGTGGTGGATCTGGATGCCATTGCGCACAACGTGCGGGTGCTGCGCGAGCACGCCGGCGAGGCGCAGGTGATGGCCGTCGTCAAGGCCGACGGGTATGGGCACGGCGCACTGCGGGTCGCCCGGGCGGCGGTGGCCGCCGGCGCCGCCGAACTGGGTGTGGCCACCATCGACGAGGCACTGGCGCTGCGCGCCGACGGCATCACCGCGCCGCTGCTGGCCTGGCTGCATCCGCCCGGCGTCGACTTTGCGCCCGCGCTGCTGGCCGACGTGCAGATCGCGGTGTCGTCGCTGCGGCAGCTCGATGCGTTGCTGGATGCGGTCCGTCGAACCGGCCGCACGGCTGCGGTGACCGTCAAAGTCGACACTGGGCTGAATCGCAACGGGGTGCCGCTGACGCAGTACCCGTCGATGCTGACCGCGTTGCGTCACGCCGCCGCCGAGGACGCCATCCGGCTGCGGGGCCTGATGTCGCACATGGTCTACGCCGACCAGCCGAATAATCCGATCAACGACCTTCAGGCGCAACGGTTTACCGACATCGTGGCGCAGGCGCGCGAGGCGAAGGTGCGTTTCGAGGTGGCGCACCTGTCGAACTCGTCGGCGACGATGTCGCGGCCCGACCTGGCCTTCGACCTGGTCCGGCCAGGCGTCGCCGTCTATGGCCTGAGTCCGGTGCCGACGCTGGGGGATATGGGCCTGATACCGGCGATGACGGTGAAATGTGCTGTTGCGCTGGTGAAAACGATTCGGGCCGGCGAGGGCGTGTCGTACGGGCACACCTGGATCGCGGAGCAGGACACCACCGTGGCGCTGATGCCGATCGGTTATGCCGACGGCGTCTTTCGATCGTTGGGGGGACGGTTGAACGTACTCATCAACGGCAAACGCCGACCCGGCATCGGCCGGATCTGTATGGACCAGTTCCTGGTCGACCTCGGCCCGGGACACGTCGACGTCGCCGAAGGCGATGAGGCGATCCTGTTCGGGCCGGGCGCCCAGGGCGAGCCGACCGCGCAGGAGTGGGCGGACCTGTTGGGCACCATCCATTACGAAGTAGTGACCAGTCCGCGGGGACGCATCACCAGGACCTACCGCGAGGTTGAAAGCCGTTGAGCGGTGACGATCTGAGCATCCCCCACGTGAGCAAGGGGTTGGCGCGGTGGCTGGCAGGCGCTGCGGGAGTGGGTGCGCTCGGCACCATTGCCGGAGTCACTGTGGCGCGCTCCATGACTCGACGCATCGCCATCGACGATCCCTATGCCCATGAGGATTTCGAGATACTCGACGGCGACCGCAGCTACCTGGTGACGACGCCCGACGGTGTGCCACTGGCGGTGCGCGAGGTGGGGCCCACCGACGCGCCGTTGACCGTCGTGTTCGCCCACGGGTTCTGCCTGCGGATGGGATCTTTTCACTTCCAGCGCATCCGGCTGTCCGAGGAATGGGGATCGGAAGTCCGGATGATCTTCTACGACCAGCGCGGTCACGGCCGATCCGGTGAAGCTCCGCCGGAGACCTACACCGTGTCGCAGCTGGGCAAGGACTTGGAGACCGTGCTGCAGGTGATCGCGCCGCGGGGTCCGATCGTGTTGGTCGGCCACTCGATGGGCGGGATGACGGTGTTGTCGCATGCCCGCCAGTTCCCGCAGCACTACGGCGGCCGGATCACCGGGGCGGCGCTGATCTCGTCGGCGGCCGAAGGGGTGACCAAGTCTCCGCTCGGGGAGATCCTGAATAACCCTGCGCTGGAAGCTGTTCGACGTGCCGCACGGTCGGCGCCGAAGCTCATCGACCGGGGCCGCAACGCCACGCGTTCGCTGATCGGCCCGATTCTGCGGGCGGCGTCCTTCTCCAACGCGGACGTGAGTCCGAGCATCGCGGCGTTCTCGGAGAAGATGATGCTCGGCACGCCGATTCCAACCATGGTGGAGTTCCTGCACGCGCTCGAGGTTCACGACGAGACCAAGGGGCTGCAGACGTTGGCGCGCATCTCGACGCTGATCGTCTGTGGCGACCACGACCTGGTTACTCCCGACGAATACTCCAAGCGGATCGCCGAGGCGCTGCCCGATTCCGAGCTGGTGATCGTGTCGCGGGCAGGACATCTGGTGTTGCTGGACAAACCGGAGCCGATCAACGACGGGCTGGTGCGGCTGGTGAAGCGCGCGACGCCGAGCAGGTTCGCGGTGATCAGCCAACGGTTGCGCGATCGGGTCCTGCGCCGTGACTGACGCTGGGTCCGGTATCGCCACGCTGCCGCAGGTAGAAGACACCGTCGCGCTCGGATCGCAGCTGGGTCAACAGTTGCGCGCCGGCGACGTCGTCGTGCTCTCTGGCCCGCTCGGTGCCGGAAAGACAGTGCTGGCCAAGGGGATTGCCGCGGCGATGAATGTCGACGGGCCGGTGATGTCGCCGACGTTCGTGCTGGCGCGGGTGCACCGGGCGCGATGCAGCGGCGCTCCGGCGATGATCCACGTCGACGTCTACCGACTACTCGACCACACCGGCGCCGATCTGCTCGACGAGCTCGAATCGCTGGATCTCGACGCCGAACTCGATGACGCCGTCGTCGTCGTGGAGTGGGGCGAGGGCCTGGCCGAACGGTTGTCCGAGCGGCACCTCGATGTCCGGCTGGAGCGAATCAGCAACTCCGACACCCGGACTGCGACGTGGCAGTGGAGTCGGCCGTGAGTCGCTCATGACCATCGTGCTGGCCATCGACACCGCAACCCCCGCCGTGACGGCAGGCATCGTCGACGACACGGGTGTCCTGGCGCAGCGAGTCACCGTCGATGCCCGCGCGCACGCCGAGCGGATCACTCCGAATGTGTTGGCCGCCTTGGCCGATGCCGGCCTGGCAATGCCCGACCTGGGTGCCGTCGTGGTCGGCTGCGGACCGGGCCCGTTCACCGGCCTGCGGGTCGGCATGGCGACCGCAGCCGCCTACGCGCATGCACTGGGCGTGCCGGTGTACGGGGTGTGCAGCCTCGACGCCATCGGCGGGCAGACCACCGGCGAGGTGCTGGTAGTGACCGACGCGCGCCGACGCGAGGTCTACTGGGCCCGCTATCGCGATGGCGTTCGCACCGACGGCCCAGCGGTCAGTGCCCCGGCCGACGTCGACCCGGGACCGGCGCGCTCGGTGGCCGGCTCGCCCGACCACGCCGCCCTGTTCGGGCTGCCTGCCATCGACCCGCTCTATCCCACCGTCGCGGGGCTGGTCGCCGCCGTCAGCGACTGGGCGCCGCAGCCGCCGGCCCTGGTCCCGTTGTACCTGCGTCGGCCGGACGCCAAGACCATCGCCGAGCGAGCCGAAATCTCGCGGCAGGCGGCCCGACCATGACCGCCCTCAGTGAGCCCGTCGCCATCGGCCCGCTGACGGTCGAGGACGCCGAGCGGTGCGCCGAGTTGGAGACGATGCTGTTTCCCGGCGACGACCCGTGGCCGACAGCCGCATTCGTCCGCGAGCTGGCCGCCGCCCACAATCACTACGTGGCCGCCCGCATCAGTGCTGATGGCGGCGGAGCTTTGATCGGTTACGGCGGCATCTCCCGGCTGGGCCGCACGCCACCGTTCGAATACGAGATCCACACCATTGGCATCGACCCGGCGTACCAAGGCCGTGGCATCGGCCGGCAGCTGCTCGACGAGCTGCTCACGATCGCCGACGGCGCGGTCGTGCATCTGGAAGTCCGCACCGACAACGAGCCGGCGATCGCGCTGTACCGCAGCGTGGGATTCGCCGCGGTAGGCGTGCGCCGGCGGTATTACCGGATCAGCGGGGCCGACGCGTACACCATGCGACGGGAACTCACGTGACGACGATCTTGGCCATCGAAACCTCCTGCGACGAGACGGGTGTCGGCATCGCCCGGCTCGACGGGGACGGCACCGTGACACTGCTGGCCGACGAGGTCGCATCCAGCGTCGACGAACACGTCAGATTCGGGGGCGTCGTTCCCGAGATCGCGTCGCGGGCACACCTGGAGGCGCTCGGCCCGGCCATGGAGCGGGCGCTGGCCACTGCCGGACTGGCCAAACCCGACATCGTCGCGGCGACCATCGGGCCGGGCCTGGCCGGCGCCCTGCTGGTGGGCGTGGCCGCGGCCAAGGCGTATTCGGCGGCGTGGGATGTGCCGTTCTACGCGGTGAACCATCTGGGCGGGCATCTGGCTGCCGACGTCTACGAGCACGGGCCGCTGCCGGAGTGCGTGGCGCTGTTGGTATCCGGTGGCCACACTCACCTGCTGCACGTCCGGTCGCTGGGCGAGCCGATCGTCGAATTGGGCAGCACCGTCGACGACGCGGCGGGGGAGGCCTACGACAAGGTGGCCCGGCTGTTGGGGCTGGGATATCCGGGCGGCAAGCTACTCGACGACCTGGCCCGCGTTGGCGACCCGAAAGCGATCGTGTTTCCCCGCGGCATGACCGGGCCGCGGGACGAGCCGCACGCGTTCAGCTTCTCCGGGCTCAAGACCGCGGTCGCGCGCTACGTCGAGAGTCACCCGGACGCGGCGACCGCCGACATCGCCGCGGGGTTCCAGGAATCAGTGGCCGATGTGCTGACCATGAAAGCGGTTCGCGCAGCGACCGAGCTGGGGGTATCGACGCTGCTCATCGCCGGTGGCGTCGCCGCGAATTCACGGCTGCGCGAGCTCGCAGCGCAGCGTTGCGCGGCGGCCGGCGTGACCCTGCGCATCCCCGGTCTGCGGCTCTGCACCGACAACGGAGCGATGATCGCTGCCTTCGCTGCGCACCTGGTGGCCGCCGGTGCATTGCCGTCCCCGCTCGATGTCGCCAGCGACCCGGGCCTGCCGGTGGTGAAAGGCCAAATCAGCTGACAGCGAAGAAGCAGTAGGCCGATCTTGAGTGCTAGCACTCGCATGTATAGAGTGCTAGGTGGCTATCGGACAACCCCCCTGCGTCGGCACCCGCGACGACGACGTTGTGGGCACGGACGAGAGCCGAAACACCTGGTAAATCGGGGCAACCGCCCCGGACCTGCTACCAACTAAGTGGAGGGCTCCAATCGTGGCGAGCGTGAACATTAAGCCACTCGAGGACAAGATCCTCGTACAGGCCAACGAGGCCGAGACCACGACCGCATCCGGTCTGGTCATCCCCGATACCGCTAAGGAAAAGCCCCAAGAGGGCAAAGTCGTCGCCGTCGGCCCCGGCCGGTGGGATGAGGACGGCTCGAAGCGGATTCCGCTGGACGTGTCTGAGGGCGACACCGTCATCTACAGCAAGTACGGCGGCACCGAGATCAAGTACGACGGCGAGGAGTACCTCATCCTGTCGGCACGCGACGTGCTGGCCGTCGTCGCCAAGTAGGTAGCTGCGACCGCAAGCTCGGCGCAGCCGAGTGCAGCGGGTCGTTGCCAACGAAACCTAGAGGCGTGTTCCGCCCCGGCGATCCCCACGCAGATGCGTGGGTGATTTCCGGGGCGGTTCGCCCATCCGGGCGGAACAAGCCAGACGGAACAAGTAAGGACCCATGAGCAAGCAGATTGAGTTCAACGAGACCGCGCGCCGGGCGATGGAAGCCGGCGTGGACAAGCTCGCCGACGCGGTCCGGGTGACGCTAGGCCCCCGTGGTCGGCATGTGGTGCTGGCCAAGGCGTTTGGCGGACCCACTGTCACCAACGACGGCGTCACCGTCGCGCGCGAGATCGACCTGGAAGACCCCTTCGAGAATCTGGGTGCCCAGCTGGTCAAGTCGGTCGCCACCAAGACCAACGACATCGCCGGCGACGGCACCACCACTGCGACCGTGTTGGCCCAGGCCATCATCAAGAACGGCCTGCGCATCGTCGCTGCCGGTGCCAACCCGATCGCCCTCGGGCTCGGGATCAGCAAGGCCGCCGACGCGGTGTCCGAGGCGCTGCTGGCATCGGCCATCCCGGTGTCCGACAAGAACAGCATCGCGCAGGTGGCCACCGTGTCATCGCGCGACGAGCACCTCGGCAAGCTGGTCGGCGAGGCGATGACCAAGGTCGGCCACGACGGCGTGGTCAGCGTCGAGGAGTCGTCCACGCTGAACACCGAGCTGGAGTTCACCGAGGGCGTCGGCTTCGACAAGGGCTTCCTGTCGGCGTACTTCGTCACCGACTTCGACGCCCAGCAGGCCATCCTCGATGACCCGCTGATCCTGCTGCACCGCGACAAGGTCAGCTCGTTGCCGGACCTCCTCCCGTTGCTGGAGAAGGTTGCCGAAGCGGGCAAGCCGCTGCTGGTGATCGCCGAGGACGTCGAGGGCGAGCCGCTGTCGACGCTGGTAGTCAATGCGATCCGCAAGACGCTGAAAGCGGTGGCGGTCAAGGCGCCGTTCTTCGGTGACCGCCGCAAGGCGTTCCTGGAGGACCTGGCGATCGTCACCGGCGGTCAGGTGGTCAACCCCGACGTCGGCCTGTCGCTGCGCGAGGTCGGTCTCGACGTACTGGGTTCGGCTCGGCGCGTCGTGGTCAGCAAGGACGACACCGTGATCGTCGAAGGCGGCGGCGGTGCCGAGGCAATCGACAACCGTGCCAAGCAGCTGCGCGCTGAGATCGAGGCCAGCGACTCCGACTGGGATCGGGAAAAGCTGCAGGAGCGGCTGGCCAAGCTGTCGGGCGGCGTTGCGGTGATCAAGGTCGGCGCGGCCACCGAGACCGCGCTCAAAGAGCGCAAAGAAAGCGTCGAGGACGCGGTTTCCGCTGCGAAAGCCGCCGTCGAAGAAGGCATCGTCGCGGGCGGTGGGTCTGCGCTGGTGCACGCCCGCAAAGCGCTTGTCGGGCTGCGTGATTCGCTCAGCGACGACGAGGCGGCCGGTGTGCAGGTGTTCTCCGACGCCCTCAGTGCTCCGCTGTACTGGATCGCGACCAACGCCGGGCTGGACGGCGCGGTTGTGGTCAACAAGGTCGGCGAGCTGAAAGCCGGGCAAGGGTTCAACGCGGCGACATTGAAGTATGGCGACCTGGCCGCCGACGGGGTCATCGACCCGGTCAAGGTCACCAGGTCTGCGGTGCTCAATGCGGCATCGGTGGCGCGCATGGTGCTGACCACCGAGACCGCGATCGTCGACAAGCCTGCCGAGCAGGCCGGCGACGGGCACGGCCACCATCACCACTAGGTTGTGCAAAGAAACACCCCCGGGTCCGTAATGGCCGGGGGTGTTTCGTTTTTCGGTGTATCTCTGTGAGAGGCATACAGCATGCTGAAGCGTTAGACGGCGTGGGCGTTCTGAAGCGCGGTCAACGGCTGTGTAGGTTTAGTCTCCCAGCATGGACCGCATCTGGCAGTGGGCGTGGGATCGGTATGGACCGAGGTACATGTGGGTGATCTATGCGGTTAACGTCTTCCTCGCACTGCCGATCTACCTATTTCTGTCGTTTGTCGTCGTCGCTTTCGAAAAGTCCGGTGGGTACATCGATGCGGCTGCCTTCACCGCTGCCGCTGTGCTAGTGCTGGCATACGTGATGATTCTTCCCGGCCTGGGCGAGAGCCGCCTTTTTAATCGGTGGGCAGCCGGCGATCAGGTCGATCCGGCGACGGCACTGCGCGCCACCTACACGTGGACGCGCGCGGCGGCCTCCCGAGTGGTGGGGGCAAACGCTGTCATGGTCGCCTTGCTATTCCTCGTCGTCGGTGCGAGCGTCGGCGCAAGCGGGTCACGGTTGGTCCAGTACATGGTCGTAGGGGCCACTTATGGAGTTTCCGTCATTTTGGTCGGCGCGCACAGCTTCCCGGAAGGAGCGATGCGGCCAGTTCGGGCCGCCATCGCCGGTGATACAGGAATCGGTGACTCGCTGCCACGTCCTCGCCCCACCTTTGCCGCATGGTCGAACGTATCCATGATCGCGTGCGCGTTCGCGTTCGCTTTAGGGGGCGCCATACTGGCCGCCGTTATAGATCGGGCCAGCGAAGTCCCAGTACTGTGCGTTTTGATCGCGGGCGGATTGACGCTTGGTTTCGCGGTGCCGATCACGGTCGGCGTCGGGTTCGCACCGTCTCTGCAACCGATTCGCGACCTCGCGTCAGGAGCGGAAAGTGTTACGGCAGGTGACTACGGCCAACGCCTGCCGGTGCTTCAAGACGATGACCTTGGCGTGCTGGCCGCGTCGTTCAACCGTATGCAGGCCGGCTTGGCTGAACGGCAACGGCTTCAGGCGGCGTTCGGGAACTACGTCGATCCAGCCTTAGCGGCGCGGCTGCTGCAGCAAGGTGACGACGTCTTCACTGGTGAACGGCGCCAGGTGACCGTGATGTTCGTTGACGTCCGCGACTTCACACCGTTTGCCGAGGCTAACAGCGCCGAGGACACGGTCGCGCGCCTCAACGCCCTGTTTGAAATCGTGGTGCCCGCCGTCGTCGACGCTGGCGGGCACGTCAACAAGTTTCTCGGCGACGGCGCGCTGGCGGTCTTCGGGGCTCCGAACGACCTCGCGAATCACGCCGACGCTGCGGCGGTCACCGCGGTGGCAATCCAACGTATTGTCGCCGAGCGATTCGACCGCGCGCTTCGAATCGGCATCGGCATCAACACCGGTCCGGTGATCGCCGGAACCATCGGCGGCGGGGGCAAGCTTGAGTTCACCCTGATCGGCGACACTGTCAACGTCGCGGCCCGCGTCGAGCAGCTCACCAAGACCACCGGTGACGCAATACTTCTCACCCACCAGTCGGTCGACGCCCTGACATCTCGACCGCTGGGACTCACCGATCGGGGATCGCATCCCCTGAAAGGCAAGTCAGCCGAAGTCCGACTTTTCGGCCTCGAGCCGCGGCCTGACGTGTTCGCGTCGCGTCGGCCGAAACGGCTTACATTCGAGACCACCGAGACCGCAATCAAGCCTACGGAGGCGGCCGACGACCACGGTCACGGTCACCACCACCACTAGGTCCTTGCAACGTAACGCCCTCGGTCCGTAATGGCCGGGGGCGTTTCGCTTTCAAGTCGACCATCCACACGGTCGAGCTCAGGTGGCGAAGTGGAACAGTCCGTACCAGACGACGAAACCAAAGAGGGCCAGGCCGCCCAGCAATGCCAGCACGAACCGGCGCGGCGTGAGGATCTTTTCCCTGGTGATGACGGTGCCCACCACGATGCAGATCGGGTAGTAAAGGAGCATCGAGGTGACCAAGCCTGGCGAGTACCGGTCGAGTATCGGCGTCATGAACAGATGAAAGAGGGCGTCCCAGAACAGATTTCCACCAGCGAAGACCACGAGGAGGACGCCACGAAGGGGAGCGCTCTTGAGGTAGTTCACGTAGACGAGCGTCAGGAGGATCAGCATGAAGGCGACGTTGTTGACGGCGAAGGCGGTGTCGTCGAAACTCCCGTGGACGTCGTGGGTGACCCAGGCTGGAAACCCACCGACGTATTCCTCGATGATGTGCAAAAAGTACGCCGCGGGCAGCAGCCAGATGATTCTCCGAAACCGCGGAAGCGTGATGGTCGGTTGCTCTGCGTCGCGAGTAATCATCCGTCTGTGTCCTGTAATGCGCTATCGCCATCCATGAGGTCCATGTTCTCTCACACCGGGCAATCTCGGGCTGAGCGGACGAGGCGGGCGCTATCTGGCAGGTAGCGTGCCAGGACACATGTCCGTTTTATCGGGGAGCCATCGGTGCCGACTTTGGTCGGGGTGATTTCGTCGTGTAGGTCATTTGCCCCATGTGTATATGGCGGCCGAAGAGGAAATTCCGAGTCATGAATCGGCTGACCGCACCGTGGGCAGCGACGGTGTTGATGTGCGGCGGCCTGGCAGCGGCCGGTCTGGGTGCAGGTATCGTCCGAGCGGACGACGACTGTCGACCCGCCGCGATGGTCAATCATGTGTGCTGGGGCCCAAACACTGGTGCCCAGGCGATTCACTGTTCCACCTGACTCAGAAACCATGTCTACAACCCGGTGACGTGGGACATGAACGTCTGTCACACCTACTATCACCTGGCCTCTGAACAGGCCAATCAGGGCCAAGGCATTTATGAAGGGCCTGATCCTCCGCCCCCACACAGCCTTCCGCCGCCCGCGCCTCCAGGGTTACCGCGCCTCCCGGCACCTGCTGGAACATGTGGATTCCTGGGCCCTGCCCCGGCGGCTAACGGGCGTCCACAACCTGCGGGCGTCGGCAGAAAATAGGTCAAATGCCCCATGTTTTCGAGCGCCGCGAGGCGAACAATTCGTGATAGGCGGCCCGGCGAGGCTGCGAACGATAAGGGGGCATCACGATGAAGACCGACCGCACCCTGAACCGGATCATTGTCGGCGCGCTGCTGGCTGGCGGCGTTGCAGTAGCCGGTCCGGGGCTGACCTCAGCTACCGCCCAGGGCCAGCCTGGCGTCACGCCGCTCGTCTGGCAGATGGACGATCCGAATGATCCGCCTCCGCCTCCTGAACCTCCGCCGCCGCCACCTCCTCAGAGGCAGTGCTGGGCCCTCTTCCTACCGGCCCCGTGCCCGCCGGGTCGCTGACGTTCGAATGAACCCGACCACACCGTAAAATTGTTAGTGCGTGACCACCATCACCGTAGGGACGTGGCGACGTCGACCTCCGAGGTCAGCGTTTGGTGGACAGGGCAACGTTCGGCGATGTGCATCAACTGCTGCCGTTGACTGTCGTCGATCTCGCCGGTTATCTCGATGTCGCGGTCGATATGGGAGACCCAGCCGACTTTGGTCTCGCAGTCGGCGCAGTCTTGTGCGTGAATTCGTTTGTGTCGCAACGTTACTTGGATCCGGTCGAGCCGCCAGCCCTTGCGGTTGGCGTACATCCGCACCGTCATCGAGGTACACGCTCCCAGCGCGGCCATCAGTAGATCGTAGGGATTCGGGCCCTCGTCGTCCCCGATCGGAAGCGGCTCGTCGGCGACCAGCTGGTGACGCCCCGCGGTGATCTGCTGCGTATAAGTGCCTGTGCCCGTCTCTGTCACGGTTACGGTGCCTTCGGACGGCGACTCGTGACTCTCGGCCGTTGTCATGCGATCTCCTTGATGTAGTGGTGTTTGGTTTGGCGGCAGGGCTTTTCGCTCAGAATTTAGAGCCCAACCCCGCGATCAGGTTGATCGTGACCGCCAAGACGACTGCGCCGAGGAGGTAGGACAGCAGCGCGTGGCGCAGCACCGTCGCCCTGATCGAGGTCAACCTGATCTCGGTGTCGGATACCTGGTAGGTCATGCCGACGGTGTAGGCCAGATAGGCGAAGTCGTGAAAGCGGGGTGGCTCGGGGTCGTGAAAATTGATGCCTCCCGGCTCGCCCGAATAATAGAGCCGCGCGTAGTGCACGGTGAACATCGTGTGCACGACAAACCAGGACGCCGCGACGGTCAGGATGCCCACTACGGCGGCGGCCAAAGCCGCGGTGCCGGTGCCCGATCCGGCGGCGACAACGTAGCCGACGCCGCCCAGGCTCGCGATACTCGCCGACATGGTGATGAGTTCGGTGATTGCCCGGGTGGGGTCCTCTCGCGTCGCATACCGGCAGGTTTGCTCAGGATTCATTCCACCCAAGATTGCCCGCGTCCACGCCACATAGACCCCGGCCGCAACAGCCCAGCCGGCGATGGCGAATCGCCAACCCACGGCGTTACCTAAAACCAGAGCAGTAGCGCCTCCCAGCACCACGGCAACCAACAGACGAATCGCGACCGTGTCGCGGGTCAACGTAATGACAGATTTCATAGACCGACCTAAGCATCGATTCGCGGCGTGCAAGGCGCGCTCACGAAAACGTCGTGCGTGCAGCATTCCGGGGTTACCGCGACGATCGCGTGGCAGTGCGAATCGCCTACTGCACAGGACCGTTGACGATGGTCGATCCAGGCCTCTACGCTGGAACAGATGTTTGGTCAAGGCCGATGGGCGGAGGTTGCCGGTGGCGGAGGGCGCTGACGCCGACCGGTTGAACGCCCTCGGCATGCTTGCGTCGGCCTTTGCCGGACGCGCGGTAGCCGTTGATGCGCAACGCGCGGGGGATCCGCCGTGGACGGATGGCCAGACGATATTCATCGATACGGCCGCGCCTGCGCGGACCAATCTCAATGTCATAGCCGCACAGGCGTCGATGATCGCGGCGGGAAGCGTCGAACCCGACAGCGTGCGTGCTCTGGTCCGCCACTCACGTTTGGCGAGAAGGTATCTGGCGATCGAGGGCCACCGCGCCCTGGTGGTCAATGCCGACGTGCTGCCACGGATGTTGGCCACCCTGGGTGACCCCGAGATCGCGAAGCGCAGCAATTCGCCAGCCGAGTCGATGAGCCTGGCGTCCGGCAAGACGGCGATCGACGATCCGCCGGCGGAATTCGGCATCATCCGTGCCAGCAAGCTTCTCGCCGCGTCCGCACACGTTGCCGGCCACACCGAGGAGGGCCCTCCGGCTCACGTTCCGCGGAGCCTCGAGGCTCAGGAACTGTCCGAACTCGACGACGGCGAGGTCGACGACAGCGACGATCCCGACTTGTTCAGCAGCCCGGTGGGTGGGGGCGGCTTTATCGGGAAATGGCTGAAGAAGATGCTGTCTTCCTCGCGGAAGACCGGTAGCGGCGGTGGGCCGCCCGGCGCGGACAACCCCACGCACCGAACCAATTCCGCGAAGCGCGGCGTGAACGCGGTGTCGTCGCTGGCGTCCGCGTCGAACGAAAGCGTCATCGATCACGAGGCCGACCTGAGGTCCCGCGGCGTGAAGTATCCGGAGTGGGATTTCAACCGCAAGAGTTATCGGCCTGACTGGTGCACGGTTCTCGAAATCGAGCCTGCGACAAAGGCGTCGGCGAGCCCGGCGATCGATGCAGCCATCAGTGTGCGGCGTCCGCTGGCACGCCTCGGACTGGGCCTGCACCGCCGGCACCGCCAGCCGCAGGGCGACGACATCGACATCGATGCCGCGGTCGAGGCGCACGTCGAACTTATCGCCGGGTCGGTGCCTGACGAGGCGGTGTACCTCGACAGCTTGCGGCGGCGACGCGACTTGTCGGTGCTGCTGTTGCTGGACATCTCGGGTTCGACGGCGGAAGCCGGCACGGTGGGGCGGACCGTGCATGAGCAACAGCGCACGGTGGTCGCCGACCTGACTGTCGCGCTGCACGATCTCGGCGACCGTGTGGCGCTCTACGCGTACTACTCGCAGGGCCGAGGCGCGGTGAGCATGGTGCCGGTCAAGCGATTCGACGACCACCTCGACAGCCACGTGATCAGGCGACTGAACAGCCTGGAGCCCGGCGCGTATTCGCGACTGGGTGCCGCGATCCGCCACGGCACGGCAGTGCTTGAAGCGCGGGGAGGGACGTCGCGGCGGCTCCTGGTGGTGCTGTCCGACGGCCTGGCCTACGACCACAGCTACGAGCGCGCCTACGGAGCGGCCGACTCTCGCCGCGCCCTGAGCGAAGCGCGTCGCCGGGGTACCGGCTGCGTGTGCCTGACGGTGGCGGCGGGCACCGATGTCGCGTCGTTGCGCAGAGTCTTCGGGAGCACTGCGCACGCGAGCATCGCACGGCCCGATCAACTCGCGAGTGTCGTTGGGCCGCTGTTCCGTTCGGCGATTCGGTCGGCCGAGGTGCGCAGGCGAGTGTCGTGACGTGTTACAGCACTCCTGCCGTCCTTGAAACTAACATCTGTTCCGTTTACGCTCCAGTGACCGCAATGCAGCGGTCGTCGGAAGGGTAAGGATGGCCAACGAGCCCGCGCTCGCACACCAGAACGGTGCGATCCCCCCGGCAGGCCCGACGCGGCCCTTCTACCAGGCAGTCGGCAACGAAGAAGCCGTGTTCAGGGCTGCATACCGACAAGGCTTGTCCCTGGTTCTGAAGGGCCCGACCGGCTGCGGCAAAACCCGCTTCGTCGAGGCGATGGCCTACGATCTCGGCCGGCCGTTGATCACCGTTGCCTGCCACGACGACCTCACCACGGCCGACCTGGTCGGCCGGTATCTGCTGAAGGGCGGCGAGACGGTGTGGGTTGACGGCCCATTGACCCGCGCCGTCCGCGAGGGAGCTATCTGCTACCTGGACGAAGTGGTGGAGGCTCGGCAGGACACCACCGTCGTGTTGCATCCGCTGGCCGACTACCGCCGCCAGCTGCCGATCGAGCGGCTCGGGGTGACATTGGACGCCGCGCCGGGCTTCGGCCTGGTGGTGTCCTACAACCCCGGCTATCAAAGTGTGCTGAAAGACCTCAAGGATTCGACGCGGCAGCGGATGGTTGCCATCGAATTCGGCTTTGCGGCAACGGAAGTCGAAGAGGGAATCGTGGCGCACGAGGCGGGTGTGGAGGCCGGCACGGCGGCCGAACTGGTGCGATTCGGGCAAGCAATCCGCCGCCTGGAAAGCGGGGGCCTGCGCGAGGTCGCGTCGACCCGGGTGCTCATCGCCGCAGGGCGACTGGTGGCCGAGGGTCTGCCCATGGGCGTGGCGGCCGAAGCCGCGATCGCCGGCCCGCTCACCGACGACGTCGCGGTGAGTCGCAACCTCAAAGAGATGATCAACGTCTATCTCACCAGCCACGATTGACGCCGCCCAGCGCCGCCGCTAGGGTCTGAACAAATATTAGGTCTACAACGACCACGCGGATAAGTGCGACAGCGCCGTCCCACTGGAGGTCCCATGTCCTACGAAAGCACCGCCGAGCCGATCAAGATCGGCTATCTGATGGACTTCACATTGCCGCCGGGTTTTCCCGAGGAGATGAAGGCCGACTTCACTCAGGTCTTCGACATCGTTTTCGACGAGGCGGTTGAGCAGGGCCTGATCGACCGTCCGGTGCAGATGATCTACCGCGAGGTCGAGGGCCTGCCCAAGGGTTCGGTCAAAGCGGTGATCGATGCCTACGGCGAGTTGGTCGACGAGGGGTGTCTCGCGGTGTTCGGACCGCACATCACCGACAACTGCGTGCCGACCCGCGAGGCTATCGAGGAACGGTTCAAGGTGCCGGGCATCAGCGTCACCGGGACCGACGACTGGCTCGGCGAGTGGACCTTCGCCTTCCCGCAAGGGTCGATGACCGACGAGCCGATCTTTCTGGCCGACCTCGTCGCCAAGCGTGGCTTGCGGGAGATCGGCGTCCTCGTCGAGCAGAACCTGATCGGCGAGAGTTATCTTAAGAATCTGCGAAGTGCGTGCCGCCGCAAGGGCATTCGCATTGTTGCGGAGGCGGTGATCGCCCAGACCGCACAGGACATCAACGAAGCCGTCAGCACACTGCATCAGGCCAAGGCCGAAGCGATCGTGCATCTCGGCTTCGGCTTCGGGATCGTGTTCATCAACCCGGCGCTGGAGGTGGTCAACTGGGACCCGCCGCGATTCACCACCACGGCGTTTCAGAACGCCTGGGTCAACCCGATCATGTGGAACGCATTCATGGGATGGATCGGGATCGACCAGTACGACGAGTCGAACCCACTCGGTCAAGATTTCCTGGAGCGCTACGCGAAGCGGTACGGCGGTCGTCGTCCCGAATACTGTGTGCCGCCGGTCAACCACGACGTCGCCGCGACGTTGGTGCGGGCGTGCAGCGACGCCCATCCGCTCAGCCCGCGTGGCCTCAAAGAAGCGTTGGAGCGGGTGAAGATGATGCCCGCCGCATCGGGAGCCCCCGGCACTCGAGTGTCCTTCGGTAAGTGGACCCGCCGCGCCTGGATGGGTGCCGGCTACCTGGTGGCCCGGACTCTGGATGCCGACGGGGTCAACTCACACCTCGTCGACCGCTTCGGACAGGACGGGTGAGCACCACATGAGTACCGAACAGTCCGCTCCGCTCGCCACGGCTCATGAACCGGCCGCGCCACACCGAAGCTGGGGCGGCTGGATCGCCGGCGCCGCACTGGCAGCGTTCGTTCTCTTCTTCATCGCGAACCGCCGCTGGGTGCTCGACCCGCGCGTCGCCAACGCAGGCGTGCACGGCCGCCCGCGCCCGGTGAAGTTCACCTTCGGGCTGGACTACATCACCTTCCTCGATGTCGCCACCGTGGTCGCTCTGATCACCCTCCTGATCGTCTTCATCCGAGGGTGGCGACGCAATCCAGGCAGCCCGGTGATGCTGATGTTCCTGTGCACCACGCTGATTGTGTGGCAGGACCCGATCATGAACTGGTCACCGTTCGCGGTCTACAACCCCGATCTCATCCACTGGCCGGAGTCCTGGCCGCTGGTGTCGCTGTCGCCAACCGTCGAACCGTTCGTGGTCTTTGGCTACGTGATGTTTTACTTCGGCCCGTACTTCCCGGCCGTCTGGATCCTGCGCAAACTGCAGGCGAAATACGGCCCTGCAAGCTATGTTTCGCGGCACCCCTTGGTCAGCATCGGTCTACTGGCCCTGGTAATCGGCTTCGTCTTCGACGCGTTCCTGGAGAACATCCTCGTCCACTGGGGCATGTACATCTACTCGCAGGTGATCCCGTGGGGCTCGATCTTTACCGGCACCACATTCCAGTTCCCGCTCATCTGGGAATCGTTCTCGGTCTGCTTCGTCATGGTGCCCGCGGCGATCCTCTGCTACCGCGACGACACCGGTAAGTCAGTGGCGGAAAAGCTTGCCGCAAGAGCGCAACTGTTCCCGACCCGGCCGGTGCTGGGCACCTTCCTGGTGATGTTCGCGATCATCAACGTGTCCTACTTCGCCTACGGCGGATGGTTCTGGGTCATCAAGGTCAGTCATGCCGCGACATCAGTAGCCTGCCCGTGGCCCTATCCAGAAGCCAAAGTGTATGACCCGCAAGGTTTTTACGAGAGGGCCGGAGCCCAAGGTCCGTACTCGGTCGGCATCTGGTCGACGTGGGCGAGTGGCGAGCCGAACGGCCGGCCGCACGTCGACCCGCCTCCTCCCGGTCAGGGCGCCTGCGCGAGCCAGAATGGCTGAGCCGCGCAGCGTCGTCATCACCGGCGCATCCCGTGGCCTCGGATTCGCATCAGCGGTGCGGCTCTACCGCGACGGGTGGCGCGTGGTCGCAGCCATGCGCTCACCCGATCGAGGTCTTCCCTCGCTTCATGAAGCCCTTCACCTCAACGGTGCAGCCGGTGACGACGACAGGCTGATCGGTGTGCAGCTCGATCTGTTGGATGCCGGGTCGATCACCGCGGCCGCCAAGACAATCGAAGAAGCCGTCGGCGCGCCGTACGCGCTGGTGCACAACGCGGGGATCTCCGCCGCCGGCATGGTGGAGGAGACCGATATGGCGTTGTGGCAGAGATTGTTTGCCACGAGTGTCCTGGGCCCGGTCGCGCTTACTCAGGCGCTGCTGCCGGCGATGCGCGCGGCGGGTAAAGGCCGGATTGTCCTGGTCTCCAGCGCGGCCGGGGTTCGCGGTCAGCCTGCCACCGCGCCCTATTCGGCGGCCAAAGGCGCCATGGAGCGATGGGGCGAGTCGATGGCGGTCGAGATCGCGCCATTCGGTTTGGGAGTCACCATCTTGGTGGCCGGTACGTACGACACCGACATCATCACCGACGCGGGCACCACCGATGACCGCAAGTTCGACGGCCCGTATGCCCGGCTACACAACACCATGAACAGTCGCGGTCGGTTCGCGATGCGTCTCGCCAGATCGCCGGAGAAGTTCACCGATGGAGTCGTCACAGCGCTGAATGACCAGAAGTCGTTCCACCGCCGCGGCGTTGGTCCCGATGCGTCGATGTTGTTGGTGTCCAGCCGGATTCTGCCGGCTGCCGGAATGCACCACATGTCGCGGATCGTGCTCGGCATACCCAAGCAGGGGTCGATGCGCAACGGTGCGTGGCCCTTGACGCTGGCCCAGAAGGGGATGGCGTTCGCCGTGAAGATCATCCCGGCGCCTGTCATGCAGCGTCTGGTGGCACTGGCGGCCAAGCGCGCGAAAAATGAGGAGTAGGTAGTAATGGAACAGCTTTTCGACGACCTCGAAGACTTCGGCGCGTTCGACGACGCGATCTCCGGGGATGTGCGTGACCCATACACCGAACTGGCGCGGCTGCGTCGCGAGGAGCCGGTGCAGCGACTCGACATCTCGGGAGCGCTTCCACACGATGAGTCCCTGCCGATGTTCATCGTGTATCGCCACGAGGACGTCCAGCAGATGCTCCGCGACAACGAGACGTTCTCTTCGGCGGCCGTCATCGCGGCGTTCGGCCCAGTGCTCGGCGAAGGTGTGATGCTCGGCATGGACGAACCGATCCACGGTCGGCTGCGCTCGTTGGTATCGAAAGCGTTCTCGCAGAAGTCCATGGCGCGGTGGCAAGACGAGCTGGTCGGCCGGGTGGCGAACAGCCTGATCGACAACTTCGCGGCCAACGGTAGAGCCGATCTGGTGAAGGAGTTCACCTTCGATTATCCAAGCCAGATCATCGCGGGTCTGTTGGGCTTGCCGGAAAAGGACTACCCGCAGTTCCAGCGGTGGTCGATCTCGCTGCTGAGCTGGCTGATGAACCCCGAACGCGGGCTCGCGGCCTCGGCCGCCCTCTGCGACTACCTCGAGCCGATCTTGGAGGCCCGTCGCGCCGAGCCCAAGGACGATCTGATCAGCGCGCTCGGTGCCGCCGAGATCGACGGGGAGAAGCTCAGCAACGAGGAGATCTTCTCGTTCCTTCGGCTGTTGTTGCCCGCCGGCGTGGAGACGACGTACCGGTCCCTGGGCAGCCTGCTGCTGGGACTGTTGTCGGATCCGGAGCAACTGGACGCGGTCCGTGCGGACCGGTCGCTGATCCCGCAGGCGATCGAGGAGGGTGTGCGGTGGGAGCCCCCACTGCTGACCATCACCCGGGTGACGACCCGCGACACCGAACTCGGTGGGGTGTCGATTCCGGCCGGCTGCACGGTGATGCCGATGCTGGGTTCGGCGAACCGGCAAGAGGACCGCTACCCGGACCCCGAGACGTTCAACATCCACCGGCAGGCCAAGGCCAATCTGGGCTGGGGCCACGGCGTCCACGTCTGCCTCGGGATGCACCTGGCGCGGCTGGAGATGCGCACCGCCATCAACATGCTGCTGGACCGACTGCCTAACCTGAGGCTCGACCCCGACGCCGACGATCCGCACGTCCGCGGACAGGTGTTCCGGTCGCCGACCGCGGTGCCGGTGCTGTTCGATCCGCAGTAGATCGCCGATACCGCCTTTACATCGGCAGGGGCAGCCGTAAAGTCCTCACTGAGCGTCTGCTCAACTTTCCGCTCAGGAGGAACGACGCGATTGACTGGACAGCCGCGCGACATCAGGGAGTTCCTAGGCGACGCCGACGCCTACCGGGATGAGCTGTATCGACGCTGGACGGGCCTGCTGAGCTACCGCTACATCGGTCGCAATCATTCGTCGATGAACGTCGGCGACACCGACGACACCGTCGTCATCCGCCGCGACATGCGCAACGACGCGGGCGGAATCATGGTGGCGCCGTTGGCGATAGCGTCGCCCGAGGGGTGCCAGACGGATATGGTCGCCGTGCCCAACCCGGTGATCGCCTCGGTGCAGATCGTCGATCCCGGATACGACGTGACACGGGTCGAGATCGTCGACTCAGGAAACGTCCACCAGGGCAGGATGATGGGCTACGGGCGGTGCAAGATCGTCGACGCCGACAACCCCGACCGGGTCATCGCCTTCAACGAAGGCCAGGGCGCCATCATCGGCGTTCCGCCGGAAGGCCTTGGCAAGATGGATGTTTCAGGTACCGAGTTGGTGATCGAGGACTCGCCGGACCTGCCGCCACTGTGGCAGGCGTTCGGTGCGGCCAAGCGTGCTGACGGTGCTTGGCAGTTGCCGGCACTCAGCGCGGAAATGGCTTCGCCGGACGCCGCGCTGCACATCGGGCCGCAGCACGTCGTGCTCGAGACCGCCGCCATCGATCTGGCCGCCGACGCGGTGGGGACCCGCAAGCTCCAGGTGCTCAGTTGGCACGTGATGTTCATGTCGCGAGGCAAAGTCGGGCCCTTCCGGGTGGACGGCACCGCGCATGTCGGCGGCGCGGGCAAGGTCGGCGTACGCATGCTGCTGCACGACGAGGGCAACGGCGACAAGGCGGTGACCTCGGCGGCGGCGGTATTCGAGGTCGTCGGTTAGATCGGAGGATTCAAAGATGGCGAATGCCAAGGACGCACGGCAATGGGCGCGCAACACACTGCACGGCATCGGTGACTCGCTGTACACCCCGTTCAGTGGCGTCGACGGCGACGACATCGACTGGGACGCCTACCGCACGCTGGTCCGGCACTGCGTGGGGACGCTGCACCATCCGATGCTCTGGGTGACCAGCGGTGTCGCGGAGTTCTGGTCGCTGACCATCGCAGAGCGAAAAAAGCTGCTCGAAGTCGCCATCGAGGAAGCGCGCGGCATCGACTCGAACGTCATTGTGCAGTCGTGTACCGGTGCGGTGTCGGCCAAGGACTGCCTCGAGCTGACTCAGCATGCCCAAGACGCCGGCGCCGACATCGTCTACATCCAGACCCCGATGATGGAATTGCACGGCGGCGAAGGCGCTTTGAACTTCTTCTCCTACATCGCCGACCGCACCGACATCGCGCTGGGGATGTTCAACTCACCCAGTTCGGGATACGTGCTGTCGGCTCAAGAGGGCGCGCGGATCGTCGACGAGATTCCCGCGGTATGCGCCACCAAAGAAGGATCGTTCAGGCCGCATCAGAGCCGGTTCCTGCACGAGCTCGCGCCGGATCTGGTGATCTGGGAATGTGACACGACGGTGTACCGGGCCGGCTGGTTGAAAGCGGGCATCGTCGGGCCCGGGCAGCTGGGCACTACGGGCTACCTCTTTGAGACGTCGAAAAAGCGTGCGCTGTCCCAGTATTGGGATCTGGTCTGGAACGACAAGCTTCTCGAGGCGATGGACTACGCCCAAGAGTCGGGGCTCGACCAGTTCGAGCTCGACATGCGGGGCTGGTTCACCCGCTATCCCGGACGTCCGGACTACTTCACCCATTGGGGCGGCGCATTCAAATACGCCGCCTCGGTGGTCGGGTTGCCCGTCGGGTCGTACCCGGAATCGCGGCCCCCGCAAGCTAAGTTGCCCGAACAGGCGCGGACCGATATCCGCGCGGCATACCGCCGGTTCGGGCTCATCGACGATTCAACGCACGACAACGAAATCGGAGGACTCGTATGACTGACGCCAAACCGCTGAGCGGCATCCGCGTATTAGAAGTGGCGGCATGGACATTCGTCCCCGCGGCCGGCGCGGTACTGGCCGAGTGGGGTGCCGACGTCATCAAGGTCGAGCCGCGCGAAGGCGGCGATCCGCAGCGCGGCCTGGTCACCATGGGCCTCATCCCCGGCGGACCGACCGCCGTCAACTACATGATCGAAATGCCCAACCGCGGAAAGAAATCCATCGGCATCGACTTGAAGACACCGGGCGGTCAAGAGGTCGTTTACGAGCTGGCGAAAACCAGCGACGTGTTCCTCACCAGTTATCTGCCCGGTCGCCGCAAGCACTTCGGCATTGAAGTCGAGCAGATTCGCGCAGCGAACCCCGACATCGTCTATGTCCGCGGATCCGGTTACGGGCCACAGGGTCCCGACGCTGACAGGCCCGGCTATGACGGCGTCTCCTTCTGGTCACGCGGCGGGATCGCCGATGCGCTGACCCGCGAGCTTCCTGAGCCGGTGATGCAGACCCCGGCATTCGGCGACCTCATGGGTGGGCTGACCATCGCCGGCGGGATCGCCGCCGCCCTGTACAAACGCAAGGCGACCGGTGAGACCTCGATCGTGGACGTCTCGCTGCTCGGGCTTGCGGCGTGGGCGATGACGCCGCAGGTGACCGCCGCGATGCTCTACGGCGGTGACCCGATTCCGACGTTCACCCACCGCGACATGCCCAACCCGCTGGTCGGTAACTACCGGACCAAGGACGACCGCTACATCACGCTGATGATGTTGCAAGGCGACAAGTTCTACCCAGAATTCATGACGGTGATCGGCCGCAGCGACCTGATCACCGACGAGCGGTTCGCTGACGGTCATTCGCGTTTCACGAACCGCGGCGAGCTCATCGACATCATGGATGAGGAATTCGCGTCAAAGCCCGTCGACCAGTGGCGCGAGATCCTCAAGCCGCTGTCGGGTGCCTGGGCCGTCCTGCAGAAGACCGGCGAGCTGCACGAAGATCCTGCCGTCATCGCCAACGGCTACATCCCGACGGTGAACGCGATGAACGGTAAGCCCTACATTCTGCCGACCAACCCGGTCCAGTTCGACGGGCACCATGTCCAGCCCACCGGGGCACCCGAGCACGGTCAGCACACCGAAGAGATCCTGCTCGACGCCGGGATCGACTGGGACAAGATCGAGCAGTACAAGCAGGACGGCTCGGTGCTCTAGAGACGAACTAGGCGCTGCGGCGGATACCGCGCGTCCGCCCGATCTCCCGCTTCAGCAGCAATTCACGCTCGGTCTCGGACAGACCGCCCCAGATGCCGTACGGCTCCCCGACGTCCAAGGCGTGCGCCCGGCACTGCGCCATCACCGGGCACTGCCGGCACATCTCCTTGGCGCGACGCTCACGCTGCATCCGAGCCCGGCCGCGTTCGCCGTCCGGGTGGAAGAACACCGACGAATCCACCCCGCGGCAAAGGCCTTGTAATTGCCATTCCCAAATATCGGCGTTGGGGCCTGGAAGTTGCTCCGGTTGCGGCATTGAAGTCCCTCTCTACACGCCCATCGTGAGGCCAGTTCGCGATCTAGTTGTCGTCAACTGAATCGAGCGGGTCGTCGGTGACTACTCGTCGGAGTTAAAGGTAGGGGTGCTAGGGAAATCCCGTCAACAGGCTGTACTCTCCCGAATGCTCCACTGCGGCTTGCGAATTTACCGCGAGTTCATCGGCCTCCTACGTCCGCTGGACCCAGGAGTGCATATTGACCGCCCGCGATGACGAAATGTCCCAGCTCGGACGCCAATCACAGGGAGAGCACAACAAATTCGGTCATCGTTCGATTTAATGTCGGCGTAACGCAGATACCACGAGGTTTTAACTGGTGACGGTAAGTGATTGATATCTCCTCCGGTCCGTTGGACGAAGCAGACCTCGTCGGCGCGGCATTCGGAGCCGATCCCGGGCGGTGGCCGCTGCCCTCTGCCCATACGCCGCGTCAGCTGTGGTTACGCGCGGTCGCCGCGGCAGGGCAAGGCCGCTATGGCAGCGCCCGTAGCGACGTTGCGGCGGTCCTGCGGGCCGCCGCCCCGTCCGGGGTGCCGGCCTCGCTGGCTCGTAGCGCACAAGCGTCGTTCCTGCGCCAACTCGGCTGGCACGACCTGGCTCGCGGGTGGGACGGTCGCGCGTTGGCCCTGTCCCGCGGTGATGCCGAGGCCGCCGGCGACGCGCTGACCGGGCTGGCGGCCGACGCACTCGGCGTCGGGCGGCTGGCCGCGGCGGCGACACTGCTGACCCGTGCCGACTCAGTATTGGCAGTGGCGCCGCATCGGCTGAGGGTGCGCACGGCCTGGGTTGCCGCAGAGCTGGCGATGGTGGTTGGCGACGGTGTCACGGCGGTGCGTCATGCGGAGGCCGCGGTAGAGCTGGCCGCGGCCGGCGAATCGGCCCGCCATCGCGCCAAAAGCCAGGTGGTGTTGGCGGCGGCGCTGTGCAGCGCGGGAGCCGTCGACCGGGCCCGGACGGTGGCCGAGGACGCGCTGGAACTCACCGGCCGGTACGGCCTGGTGCCGCTGCGCTGGGCGGTGGCCTCCTTGCTGGTCGACCTGGCCGACACAACGAGACCGATCGCCGAGCTGCGCGACATCCGCGATGACAGCGCCGACCGGGTGCGGCGCTGGGGCGGAGCCTGGCGCGCGATCGGCGATTGAGTAGAAAGACGGGCCTGCTCAGCGGCGGCCGTGGAATCCTTCGGAGTCCGAGGTCGCCTCGTTGAGTGACGCATCGGCGTAGCCGCGGCAGTAATCCCAGGTGACGTAGGAATCGGGCTCAGGATCGTAGGCCGGCTCGTGCGGACGCACGGTGCCGTCGACGAGCAGCTGAAGCAGATTTGCGCGCAACATGTCCCAGTCGTGGTAGTGGTCCTGCTGACATTCGTCGCAACACACCACGAGACCGCGAATACCTTTGTGCGCCAGCAGGGCCTCATAGACCGCGAGGTCGGCAAGGTCGGCCTCGACTGCCAGCCGCTCCTGAGGGTCCAACGGTTGGCCGGGCTCGACAGCATCCAGCGCCGATGACGGATCGCACGGGTCGTCAGCGAAGGGATCAGGCGGCAGACCGGGCGGGAGGTAGTCGCGCACGGGTCCACATTACGCAACCCGGCGGGCATCGCGCCAGCGATAGACCCGCAGCCCAGCCGCCACGTCGCCACTCGCGGCGTGCATCACTGCGCTGAGGGGCGGAGCCGATAGGATGGCATTCTCACTCCGCCACATCTCCGCGCGCTATCTGGGAGGGCCCCGGCAATGTCATCTGGCTTGTCCCGTCTTGAAGACAGCGGCGACCTGATTGTTTCGTCGTACCCGAGCGTCGGTGGTTTCCCGGAGGATCCGGTGCCGACCGGCGGTGACGATCCGCAGAAGATCGCCATGCTGGGACTGACCTTCGACGATGTCCTGTTGCTGCCCGCTGCCTCCGATGTGGTGCCGGCGACCGCGGACACGTCCAGTCAGCTCACCAAAAAGATCCGGCTGAGGGTTCCGTTGGTCAGCTCGGCGATGGACACCGTCACCGAGTCGCGGATGGCGATCGCGATGGCGCGCGCCGGCGGCATCGGCGTTCTGCACCGCAACCTGCCGATCGCCGAGCAGGCCAGCCAGGTCGAAACCGTCAAGCGATCGGAAGCCGGCATGGTCACCGATCCCGTCACCTGCCACCCGGACAACACGTTGGCCCAGGTGGACGCGATGTGCGCACGTTTCCGGATCTCCGGGCTGCCCGTCATCGACGACACAGGCTCACTGGTAGGCATCATCACCAACCGCGACATGCGTTTCGAGGTCGACCAGTCCCGGCCCGTCGCCGAGGTCATGACCAAGGCCCCGCTGATCACCGCCCAGGAAGGCGTCAGCGCGGACGCGGCGCTGGGCCTACTGCGGCGGCACAAGATCGAGAAGCTGCCCATCGTCGACGGCCACGGCCGGCTGACCGGGCTGATCACCGTCAAAGACTTCGTCAAGACCGAGCAGCACCCGCTGGCGACCAAGGACAGCGACGGTCGATTGCTGGTCGGAGCCGCCGTCGGCGTCGGTGACGACGCCTGGGTGCGGGCGATGACGCTGGCTGACGCCGGCACGGACGTGCTGGTGGTCGACACCGCGCATGCGCACAACCGACTGGTGCTCGACATGGTCGGCAAGCTCAAGGCCGAAGTCGGCGACCGCCTCCAGGTAGTGGGTGGGAACGTCGCAACCAGGTCGGCGGCGGCCGCGTTGGTCGAAGCCGGCGCCGACGCCGTCAAAGTCGGCGTGGGGCCCGGGTCGATCTGCACCACCCGCGTGGTCGCCGGAGTCGGGGCGCCGCAGATCACCGCGATCCTCGAGGCCGTGGCGGTGTGCGGCGCGGCCGGTGTGCCGGTGATCGCCGACGGTGGATTGCAGTACTCCGGTGACATCGCCAAGGCGTTGGCCGCCGGTGCGTCGACGGCCATGCTCGGTTCGCTGCTGGCCGGTACCGGTGAAGCGCCGGGCGACCTGATCTTCGTCAACGGCAAGCAGTACAAGAGCTACCGCGGCATGGGATCACTGGGCGCCATGCAGGGCCGCGGCGAGGCCAAGTCGTATTCGAAGGACCGCTACTTCCAGGACGACGTGCTGTCCGAGGACAAGCTGGTACCCGAGGGCATTGAAGGCCGGGTGCCGTTCCGCGGCCCGCTGTCGTCGGTGATTCACCAGCTGACCGGCGGCTTGCGCGCCGCGATGGGCTATACCGGTGCGAATACCATCGAGCAGTTGCAGCACGCGCAATTCGTCCGGATCACCGCGGCGGGCTTGAAGGAAAGCCATCCGCACGACATCACTATGACCGCCGAAGCGCCCAACTACTACGCTCGGTGAACTGATCGAAGGACCCGCTCATGCGTGACATGGTCGAGATCGGCATGGGCCGAACAGCCCGGCGCACTTACGAACTCGCTGATATCAACATTGTGCCGTCGCGACGTACCCGCTCCTCGCAGGACGTCACGACAGCCTGGCAACTCGATGCCTACCGATTCGAGATACCCATCGTCGCTCACCCGACCGATGCGCTGGTGTCGCCGGAATTCGCCATCGAGCTCGGTCGGCTCGGCGGGCTGGGCGTGCTCAACGGCGAAGGGCTGATCGGCCGGCACGCCGACGTCGCCGCCAAGATCGCCCAGATCACCGAAGCGGCCGCGAAAGAGCCCGAGCCGTCGGCGGCCATCCGCCTGCTGCAGCAGCTGCACGCGGCCCCGCTGGACCCCGAGCTACTCGGCGCCGCGGTAGCCCGCATCCGCGAGGCCGGGGTGACCACCGCCGTCCGGGTGAGCCCGCAGAACGCTCAGGCGTTGACCCCGGCACTGCTGCAGGCAGGCATCGACCTGCTGGTCATCCAGGGGACCATCGTCTCCGCTGAACGCGTCGACAGTCACGGCGAGCCGCTGAACCTGAAGACCTTCATCTCCGAGCTCGACATCCCCGTCGTGGCCGGTGGGGTGCTCGACCATCGCACGGCCCTGCATCTGATGCGCACCGGAGCGGCCGGTGTGATCGTCGGCTACGGATCGACCCGGGGAGTGACCACCAGCGACGAGGTGCTGGGGATCAGCGTGCCGATGGCCACCGCGATCGCCGACGCCGCCGCGGCCCGCCGGGAATACCTCGACGAGACGGGCGGACGCTACGTGCATGTGCTCGCCGACGGCGACATCCACACCTCCGGCGAGCTGGCCAAGGCCATCGCGTGCGGCGCCGATGCGGTCGTGCTGGGCACGCCGCTCGCCGAGTCGGCCGAGGCGCTGGGTGACGGGTGGTTCTGGCCGACCGCCGCTGCCCACCCGTCGCTGCCGAGGGGGGCCCTGCTTCAGGTCGCGGTCGGCGAGCGGCTTCCGCTGGGGCAGGTTCTCAACGGCCCGTCCGACGACCCGTTCGGCTCGCTGAACCTGGTCGGGGGGCTGCGCCGGTCGATGGCCAAGGCCGGCTACTGCGACCTCAAGGAATTCCAGAAAGTCGGTTTGACCGTAGGAAGTTAGCGGCGTGCTGACCTCGTTTTCTGGCTCATTACCGGCCGGTAAGTACATACTGGAGAACGTGGAACCTGACTACGACGTCTTAATCATCGGTTCGGGGTTTGGCGGCAGCGTCACCGCGCTGCGCTTGACGGAGAAGGGCTACCGCGTCGGCGTTCTCGAGGCCGGCCGGCGCTTCGCCGACGAGGACATGGCCAAGACCTCGTGGAATCTCCGCAAATTCCTGTGGGCGCCCAAACTCGGCATGTACGGCATCCAGCGCATCCATCTGTTGCGCAACGTGATGATCCTGGCCGGCGCGGGAGTCGGCGGAGGATCACTGAACTACGCGAACACGCTCTACGTGCCGTCGGAGCCGTTCTTCGCAGACAAGCAGTGGTCGCACATCACCGACTGGCAATCGGAGTTGATGCCGCACTACGAGCAGGCCAAGCGAATGCTGGGCGTGGTCACCAATCCGACCTTCACCGACGCCGACCGCATTCTCAAAGAGGTCGCCGACGACATGGGCTGCGGTGACACGTTCGTGCCCACCCCCGTCGGGGTGTTCTTCGGGCCCGACGGCACCAAGACCCCCGGTAAGACGGTGCCCGATCCGTACTTCGGCGGCGCCGGGCCCGAGCGGACCGGCTGCCTCGAATGCGGTAGCTGTATGACGGGCTGCCGTTTCGGCGCCAAGAACACACTGCTCAAGAACTACCTGGGCCTTGCGGAATCCAAAGGCGCAGAAGTGGTTCCGATGACAACCGTCACGAACTTCGAACAGCGCGGCGACGGTATCTGGGAGGTTCGTACCGCCCGCACCGGTCGCGCGGTGCGTCGTAAGAAGCGCACGTTCACCGCCAAGCACGTGGTGCTGGCCGCGGGTACCTGGGGAACGCAGCATCTGCTGTTCAAGATGCGCGATAAGGGGAAGCTGCCCGAACTTTCCGGTCGGCTCGGGGAGCTGACCCGGACCAACTCGGAGTCCATCGTCGGCGCGGGCCGGCTGAAGGTCCGCGACGATCTGGACTTGACCCACGGGGTGGCGATCACCTCGTCCATCCACCCGTCGTCGGACACCCACATCGAGCCGTGCCGGTACGGCAAGGGCTCCAACGCAATGGGTCTGCTGCAGACGCTGATGACCGATGGACAACTGCCGGACGGCACCGGCGAACCCCGCTGGAAGCAGCTGCTCAACAACGCCGGGGGCGACCCGCGGGGCACCCTGCGGCTGCTCAATCCGCGGCGTTGGAGCGAGCGGACGATGATTGCGTTGGTCATGCAGAACCTCGACAACTCGATCACCACGTACACCAAGCGCGGCAAGCTGGGTCGCCGCCGCGTCGTGAGCAAGCAGGGCCACGGTGTGCCGAACCCGAGCTGGATCCCGGTCGGCAACGAGGCCACCCGTCGCATCGCCGAGAAGATCGACGGCGTTGCGGGAGGGACCTGGGGCGAGCTGTTCAACATTCCGCTCACCGCGCACTACCTGGGCGGCGCCGCGATCGGCGACAGCCGTGAAGCCGGCGTCATTGACCCGTACCACCGCGTGTGGGAATACCCAACGCTGTTCGTGGTGGACGGCGCCGCGATCTCAGCGAATCTCGGGGTGAACCCGTCACTGTCGATCACCGCGCAGGCTGAGCGGGCTGCATCGCTGTGGCCGAACAAGGGGGAGAACGACATTCGCCCCCAGCAGGGTGAGGCCTACCGTCGCCTCGACCCGATCGCGCCGGCCCACCCGGTGGTGCCGGACTGGGCGCCCGGCGCGCTGCGCTGGCTACCCATCGAATCGATCAGTGCGGTGGCTCAGGAGCAGAGCCCCGGCAGCGTCAGATCGACTGGCTGACCGACCGGTATGCGTTGCGGTGCAGCGGCGCGCGTCCCGGTGGTTGCTGCGGATTGGGCAGCAGCGGCTCGCGCTTGACGAGCGTGATGGTCGTCGGCTCGGTGGTGCTGATTTCGACGTCCTCGCCGGCGTGCCGGATGGTCAGTTCGGTGTGGGGTCCGTCGCGCAGCGTGTAGGTCACCTCGTCGTGGATGACGTCGACGGTGACCAGGAAGTCCCGCCAACGCAACCGGAATCGCAGTCGTGAGATCCCGTCCGGCAGATAGGGGTTGAGGGACAGAATTCCCTCGTCGTCGCGCAGGCCGCCGAAGCCGGCCACCAGAGCCGTCCACGCGCCGGCCAGCGACGCCATGTGCAACCCGTCTTTGGTGTTGTGGTGCAGGTCGCGCAGGTCGACCAACGCTGCCTCGTAGGTGTAGTCGTGGGCCAACTCCACGTGTCCGACGTTGGCGCACATCACCGCCTGGGTGCAGGCAGACAACGACGAGTCGCGCACCGTGCGCCGCTCGTAGTAGTCGACGTTGCGCGCTTTCTGCTCGTCGCTGAATTTGTGGCTCTGCCAATGCATTGCCAGCACCAGGTCGGTCTGCTTGACCACCTGGGCGGGGTAGAGCAACGCGTACGACTCGTGCAGTAGCAGCGGGTAGGCCGTCTTCTCGGTGAAGTCCCACTCGGCGTAGGTGGTGAAGCCTTCGGATTGCGGATGCACGCCGAGTTCTTCGTCGAACGGAATGTGCGCGGCATCAGCGGCATCGCGCCATGCGGCGGTCTCTTCGGTGCTCACGCCCAGATCGCGGGCGGTCTCCGAGTGCCGGGCGCACGCGTCGGCCGCGACCCGCAAGTTGTGTGCCGCCATCATGTTGGTGAACACGTTGTCCCGCACGATCGCGGTGTATTCGTCAGGGCCGGTCACCCCGTCCAGGTGCCATACGCCGTGGCGGTCGTGATGCCCGAGCGAATGCCACAGCCGAGCCGTCTCGATCAACACCTCCAGCCCGCAGTCCTTCTCCAGCGACTCGTCGCCGGTGACAATGCGGTAGCGCTCGAAAGCCATGGCGATGTCAGCGTTGATGTGCCACGCGGCGGTCCCGGCCGGCCAGTAGGCCGAACATTCCTGGCCGCGGATCGTCCGCCAGGGATAGCTGGCACCCTTGAGGTCCAACTGCGCGGCGCGTTCTCTCGCCAAATCCAAAGTCGAAGCGCGCCAACGTAATGCGTCGGCAGCTGCGTGCGGCAAGGTGTAGGTCAGCACCGGAAGGACGAATCCCTCGGTGTCCCAGAAGATGTGACCGTCGTACCCGGTGCCGGTCAGACCCTTGCTGGCGATGCCGCGCCCTTCAGCCCGCGCACTGGCCTGCAGCAGGTGGAAAAGCCCGAACCGAACGGCCTGCTGGCACACCGGGTCGCCTTCCACCTCGACATCGGCGCCGTCCCAGAAGTCGTCGAGAATTTTGCGCTGAGCCTCCACCAGGCCTTTCCATCCGCTGTAGCGCGCGCTGTGCAGTGCGGCGGCAGCCTGGTCGCGCAGCGCCGGACGGGACCGCTGGCTCGACCAGCCGTAGGCCAGGTATTTCACGATGCGCAGCGTCTGGCCCGGACGCAGACCGCAGATCACGGTCGTGCGGGCGAGGTCGTCGCTCGCGTCGTGGGTGATCTCGTGGCGGCCTTCTACCTCGACCTCGTGGTCCATTGCCGCGGCCATCATCAGCGCACTGGCGCGGGTCTTGTGCATCAGCAGCGCGCCGCATTCGGTGTCCTCGTGTTGGACGGCTTCCAGCGGTCGATCGAGGATGGCCGCGACGCGCGGATCACCGGACGTCACGGGCTGGTCCTCGTTGGCGACCAGCTCGGATTGCACTGTGACTCGGACGAATTGGTCAACCGCCTCGACTACGTACTCGATGGCGGCAACGCTGCGCTGCGACAGCGACACCAGCCGGGTCGACCTCACCCTGACCTGCTTGCCGACCGGTGACTGCCAGTGCGCGTCCCGTGTCAGCGTGCCGGCCCGCAGATCAAGCACGCGCTCGTGGCTGATCAGCTTGCCGTAGCGAACGTCGAACGGCTCGTCGTCGACCAGCAGGCGCAAGATCTTGCCGTTGGTGACGTCGACGACGGTCTGCCCGGCCTCCGGATAGCCGAACCCCGCTTCGGCATACGGCAGTGGCCGCACTTCGTAGAACGAGTTCAGATATGTGCCGGGCAGGCCGTGCGGCTCGCCTTCGTCGAGATTGCCGCGAAGTCCGATGTGCCCGTTGGACAACGTGAACAGCGACTCCGACTGGGCCAGCACGTTGAGGTCCAGATCGGTCTCGCGGACCTGCCAGGGTTCGACAGGGAAGGTGTTGGACATCGCGGCCTCCTAAAGTAGATCGCCGAGGTCTTTAACCACGACATCGGCTCCGTGGCTGCGTAATTCGTCGGCTTGGCCTACGCGATCAACCCCGACCACGAAGAAGTTGCCTGCACGGCCGGACTCGACGCCGGACAGCGCATCTTCGAACACCGCCGCCTCGGCGGGTTTCACGTTGAGCAACTCGGCGGCTCGTAGGTAGGAGTCCGGCGCCGGTTTGCCCGCGATGTGTTCCTCGCGCAGGGTCACGCCGTCGACTCGCTGCTGGATGAACTTGTCGAGGCCGGTGATCTCCAGCACCTGACGGGTATTGGCACTGGACGACACCACCGCTGCGGCCAGGCCCGCGGCCTTCACCTTCTCGAGATAGCGGCGCGAACCGTCGAACACCTTCACGCCGTCCTTCTCCAGGGTCTCTTGGAAGGCGTCGTTTTTGCGGGTGCCCAGCCCGTAGACAGTGTCCTTGTCGGCGGAGTCGTCGGGATCGCCGTCGGGCAGCTCGATTCCGCGACTGGCCAGAAACGATCGGACACCGTCTTCGCGCTTCTTGCCGTCGACGTAGCTCAGGTAGTCCTTGTCCGCGTCGAACGGGACGAACTGCTCGCCGGTGGTTTTGGCCCGTTGCTCGAGGAACGAGTCGAACATGACCTTCCATGCTTTGGTGTGGACACTCGCGGTGTCGGTCAGTACACCGTCGAGATCGAACAGGCAGGCGTGCACCGCTTCGGGTAGACCCAACACGGCGGACCTCGCTTCCGGGGAGTGATTTCGGCGGTGGGCAATTAATACCTCACCATGCCCGAACTCGGTTCGCCATCCATTCCGTCTGACCGACTGTTTCGCCGCTGTTCGGTCACCTGACCAAGCGTGCGACTGTCGGGTCGGCGATCCGCCGATGAAAACGCGTTCGGGCTGCGGAGGCCGCGCGTAGACAAACGACTACGCGGGCCCACCCGCACCGGTGCGCCGACGTACCGACCGGCGCTCGCCTCTAGAATGTTGCGGTGGAGTCAGCAACGCCCCGTCCCGTGCTGGTCGTCGATTTCGGCGCGCAATACGCCCAGTTGATCGCCCGCAGGGTGCGCGAGGCGCGGGTGTTCTCCGAGGTGATTCCGCACACCGCATCGGTCGACGAGATCAAGGCGCGCGATCCGCTGGCGGTGGTGCTGTCCGGCGGCCCGGCCAGCGTGTACGCCGAGGGCGCCCCGCAACTCGATCCGGCGTTGTTCGACCTGGGCGTGCCGGTGTTCGGTATCTGCTACGGCTTCCAGGCGATGGCGCAGGCGCTCGGTGGCACCGTCGCGCATACCGGCACCAGCGAGTACGGCCGCACCGAACTGAAAGTCGTTGCCGGTGACCTTCATTCGGACCTGCCCGGCACGCAGCCGGTATGGATGAGTCACGGTGACGCCGTCACCTCGGCGCCGGAGGGGTTCGAGGTCGTCGCGACCAGTGCGGGCGCCCCAGTGGCCGCATTCGAGGACCGGGCCCGACGATTGGCCGGCGTGCAGTACCACCCCGAGGTGCTGCACAGCCCGCACGGCCAGCAGGTACTCAGCAGGTTTCTGCACGACTTCGCCGGTATCGCCCCGGACTGGACGCCCGCCGGTATCGCCGGTGCGCTGATCGAGCAGGTCCGCAATCAAGTCGGCGACGGGCATGCGATCTGCGGGCTGTCCGGCGGCGTCGACTCGGCGGTGGCCGCCGCGCTGGTGCAGCGCGCCATCGGCGACCGACTGACATGTGTGTTCGTCGACCACGGCCTGTTGCGGGCCGGTGAGCGCGCACAGGTGCAGCGTGACTTCGTCGCCGCCACCGGCGCCAACCTGGTGACTGTCGACGCGGAGGCGACATTCCTCGCGGCGCTGTCGGGGGTGACCGATCCGGAGGGCAAACGCAAGATCATCGGACGGCAATTCATCCGCGCTTTCGAGGGCGCGGTGCGAGACTCCCTGGAAAACAAGGACATTGAGTTTCTGGTGCAGGGCACGCTGTATCCCGATGTCGTCGAGTCCGGCGGCGGGACCGGTGCCGCGAACATCAAGAGCCACCACAATGTCGGTGGCCTGCCGGGCGATCTGAAGTTCACCCTCGTCGAGCCGTTGCGGTTGCTGTTCAAAGACGAGGTGCGCGCGGTCGGCCGCGAATTGGGCCTGCCGGAGGACATCGTTGCGCGCCAGCCATTTCCGGGGCCGGGCCTCGGGATTCGGATCATCGGTGAGGTCACCGCGGCGCGACTGGACACGCTGCGCCGTGCGGACTCGATCGCGCGTGAGGAACTGACCGCGGCGGGACAGGATGCGCAGATCTGGCAATGCCCGGTGGTGCTGCTGGCCGACGTCCGGTCGGTGGGCGTACAAGGTGACGGCCGGACCTACGGGCATCCGATCGTCCTGCGGCCGGTGTCCAGTGAGGACGCGATGACCGCCGACTGGACGCGGGTGCCCTACGAAGTGCTGGAGCGGATTTCCACCCGGATCACCAACGAGGTCGCCGAGGTCAACCGCGTGGTGCTGGACGTGACCAGCAAGCCGCCCGGCACCATCGAGTGGGAATAGTCGCACGCTTTCAGGTCGCCGCTGTCGGCGACCGCTGACCATCACCTCCATTGACAGTCGGTCCAGGCAGTGGTAGCTGTTGATCAATTGAAAACACCGTTTTCGATTGAGCGCTGTGCTTATCTGGTCGGAGGGGCAAACGTGGCCGAAGAAGCCGCCGAGAACGCCGCGCCGGCCTGGAAGCAAACGATGGCCTGGCTGCCGCACTCGATCGCGGAAGCGGCGCTGTCGGCAGGTGACGGCGAGGCCGCGGACCTCTCGGGGGCGTGGGCGCATCTGCAGGAGCGGCTGAACGCGGCCGAGCAACTCGTACGGTCCACTCCGGTCAACAAGAATCGCCTCGACTACGGGTCGGGCATGCGACATCTGATGGTGTTGTTGGCGGTCGGCACCGACATGGCGCTGCGGGCAGATCCGGACCCGGTTCTCGCCGTCAGCCGGGCGAGCATGGACGACATCGTCACCTGGGGGCTGGAATGTCCGGACTGTGTGTATCTGAATGCGAGTCTGCGCGCTGGCGAGACCTATCGGATTTTCGGCAACCGGGGCACTGCCCGATACGTCGGCCTGCAGACGATGGACGGAATCGTCGCAACCGCGAACTGCCTCGTCGACGAACTCGAGGTCGACGCCGACGGCAACTTCGAAGCGATCTTGTCCGCCGACGAGCACCCCGGTAACTGGTTGCGGCTGACTGGTGATCATCCGACGCTGACGGTGCGAAACTTCTTTTACGACTGGGACACCGAGGTTCCCGCGTCATTGCATATCGAGCGCATCGGCGATGAAGTGGAGCCACCGGCTCGTTCTGTCGAATTGGATGTCTCGGTGTCGCGCCAGCTTCACGCGCTGGGCGACTTCGTCTATGACAACCTGAAATTCTTCCTCGACTTCGGTGCCATGCCGCCGGCTAACGGCTTCATACCGCCGATGGACATGAGTGATATGGGTGCGGCAGCCGAAAACCGGCCTGTCATCGGAAGATTCGATCTGGCGCCGGAGGAGGCGCTGATTCTCGAGGTCGAGCCACCCGAGGGCGTCTATTGGAGCATCTCGTTGGGCAATCCGTGGTTGGAGACGATTCACTACGGACGCCATCAGTCCAGTCTGAACGGACATCAGGCGGTCATCGATTCCGACGGGATCTTCCGTGCCGTCATCTGCGCGACGGATCCTGGGGTGGCGAACTGGCTGGACACCGCGGGTCACAGTAACGGCGCGATGCTATTGCGTTGTGTGCGAACCGAAACCGCGCCGGTACCAACCGTGCGTGTGGTGAAGGTCGACGAGGTCCTGTCGTTGTTGCCCGCTGACACCACCATGACCACTCCCGACGAACGCTCTCACGTGATCGAAGCCCGGCGCCACGCCGTCTACGAAAGGTTCTACCGGTGACTTTTTCCGCTGACTATCTCGAAGACGGTGCCCGCGCCGCCACTGGCCTCGACGATTTCGGCTCGGCCTATTACCGCGAAGGTCTCGAGCGGACGGTCGCCGCGTTGAACACCGAAGCCGACCTCAACGACCTCGGCCGGGTCATGCAGCACGCGACCATCAGTAACGCTCTGATCCAGCGTTTGAAGATCATCGACACTTATAAGCAGCATCCCGAGATCGGCGACGAGGTCGTCGATGGCCCCATCGTCGTCCTGGGTCTGCCGCGCACGGGGACCACCGCGCTGGGTCAATTGGTCTCCGCCGATCCACAATTGAGATCGTTGCGGACCTGGGAATCTCAGGCGCCGACCCCGCCGCCCGAAGCCGCGACTCAGCACAGCGACCCTCGGATCGCGCAAGCCGCCGAGGGCATCGCGATGATCGACCAGATGTTTCCCGAATTTCGGACCATGAACAGCTTTGACGCCGAATCCGCGACGGAATGCCAGGACCTGATGGGGATGAGCTTTCGCACCTTCCACTTCGACGGGGTGGTACGGGTCCCGGGGTACGTCGAATGGCTGCTGGAGAGCGACATGCGCGAGACCTACACCTTCCACCGCGATGTGTTGAAACTGCTGCAGTGGCATTGCAAGCCGAGCCTGTGGCACCTGCGGACACCGGTGCACATGTTCGCACTCGAATCGTTTGTCGAAGCGTATCCAGATGCCAAATTCCTGTGGAGCCACCGGGATCCGGCAAAAGTCCTTGCATCGGTCTGCAGTCTCATCGCTTATGTCCGGACTTGGAGCAGCGATCACAAGGACCCAGAAGAACTCGGGGCCGAGCAACTGGCGTGGTGGGCCGAAGGCATGCGCCGTGCGATGAACTTCCGTAAGAAATTCGGCGACGACCGGTTTGTGGACGTGTCCTTCGCCGATCTGCAGACCAACCCGATCAATACGATTGCCGACAGCTACGAGAAGCTCGGCCTCACGTTCACCGATTCGGCGCGCGCGAGAGTGCAGGAGTGGGCAGACGGGCACAAGCCCGGTCAGCATGGCACTCACTCATACGAGTTGGGCGATTACGGGTTGACCGCGGACAAGGTGCACGAGGCCTTCGGTGATTACATGGCTACCTACGATGCTTCAGCATGATGGTGCCGACGCCCACGCCGGCGGCCGCCGAAAGCTCGAACCCGATCCGCACATACATGCGGTAATCCTGTCCGCCGCTGCCGAAGTTGTTCGGACCGAAGGGGTTCAGGCGCTGTCGATAGCCCGGGTGCTCAGCAGTACACAGCTGGGGACCCGGGCGTTCTACCGGCACTTCGAGTCGAAGGATCAGCTGGTTGCGTCGGTGTTCCTGGAGATGGCCCGTGCCGAGGTCGTGCGCCTGGAGCAGCGGATGTCGGACTCTGACCCGGTCCGCGCGGTGGCTGCGTGGATCGACGGACGGCTGGACCTCGCCTTCAATCAGCAGGTCCGCTCCGATCTACGCCAGATGTCGCTCGAGGCGCAGAACCAGATGGTCGCCGCGCCCGAACTCGTCGCCCCCGCGTATCGGGAGATTCTGCGTCCGCTTGTCGAACAACTCACGCTTGGAAACGATCTGGGAGAATTCGCCGAGATCGACCCCGACGGCGAAGCGCTGTCCATTCACGGTGTCGTGTGGACCAACATCGAACGGCATTGGGGGATCGCCCAGCGCGATCCCGCCGAAATCCGCAGGCGCGTACAGTCTTTCTGCTTGCGGGGTCTCGGCGTCGCGCCGGAAGCGATCGCGGCCGTACTCAGTGATCCGCCGCCGAATCGACCTGGTCGGGGGAGTAGTCGATGACGGGGATCGAGTCGCCGTAGATGTCGAGGGTGTGCAGGAAGCGGTGCAGTCCCATCGTTGAAGCGCAGGTGAAACCGAGTTCGATGATCTGCGCAGCGGTGAAATGCTCGCCCAATTTCCGGTAGAACGCATCGTCGATCATGTGGTGATCGCCCGACAGCAGGTCGAGAAACTCCACGGCCAGTTGCTCTTGCGGCGTCAACAATCCATGTCCCGGCGCGAGCAGGCACGCGACGTCGTCATCGGTGATCGAATCATGCTTGCGTGATTGACTGCAGGGCTCGCACTCGCCCAGTTGGGCGCTGCGGATGCGCAGCAGTTCCAGTATTCGGCCGCCGAGCAGAGTGTCCGCTCCCAGGTGCGTCCTGGCCATGTCCACCTGCGCGAGCTGGGCACTGCGATACGCGAAGATCTGCAGCGGAACCGGGGTCGCGTAGAGTCCGGCCGCGACGCCGGCCTCCACGATTTCGCGGGAGTGTGAGCTGAGCTCTGGCATCGGGATTGGCGCAATACGCGGCATCGAAACAGGCTAACTTTCTTTAGCGTCATACCAACCGGCCTTGGGAGAACTCGATGTCCAGACTTGCCGGAAAGGTCGCGATAGTCACCGGAGGCGCCGGCGGAATCGGTGCGGCAACGGCGCACGAATTGGCGCGCGAAGGCGCCGCCGTCGTGGTCGTCGATATCGACGAGGCCAAGGCCGCCGAGGTCGTCGACGAGATTCGGCGATCGGGGGCGGCGGCGATCGCACTCGGCGGCGACCTGGCAGACGAGCAGACGGCCAGGCACGTCGTGGAATGCACGGTCGCGGAGTTCGGCCACCTCGATGTCCTGCACAACAATGCGGCGCTGACAGCCAGCAGCTTCCTGTCCCGGGACACCACAGTCAGCGAGATGGATCTCGACGTATGGCAACGGTCTATGGAAGTCAACCTCGGCAGCCAGCTGTTGATGTGCAAGTACGCGGTGCCCGAAATGCGCAAGGGCGGTGGCGGTTCCATCGTCAACATGTCGTCGGGGGCGGCGCTATCGGGTGACCGGACCCGCCTGGCCTACGGTGTGTCGAAGTCCGGGGTACACACTCTGACGATGTACGTCGCCACCAGTGAGGGAAAGCGCGGCGTGCGGGCGAACACCATCGTGC
>Ga0302314_10001506_pt1 | contig 43612 bp, 36 predicted proteins | sample III_Palsa_N2_3_FD_200533 | JGI IMG/M metagenome (GOLD analysis project Ga0302314, IMG submission 200533) | Peat permafrost microbial communities from Stordalen Mire near Abisko, Sweden - III_Palsa_N2_3 | ecosystem: Environmental > Terrestrial > Soil > Palsa > Peat permafrost | place: Sweden... | reverse complement strand
TCCTCGATGTCAATGACCGCGCCCTGCGCTCGATGACCATCGGCCTGGGAGGAGCCAAGAACGGCTACCCGCGCGAGGATGGCTTCGACATCGTGGTGGCCTCCGAGGTGATGGCGATCTTCTGCCTATCGACCAGCTTGAATGATCTGAAGGAGCGACTCGGCAATATCGTCGTCGGCTACACGCGCGCGCAGCAGCCCATCCACGCGCACGATCTGCACGCCCACGGCGCGATGACCGTGCTGCTGCAGCAGGCTCTCGCTCCCAATCTCGTGCAGACGCTTGAGAACAATCCCGCCTTCATCCATGGCGGACCATTCGCCAATATCGCCCACGGCTGCAACTCGGTGATGGCGACGCGCGCGGCGCTCAAGCTTGCCGACTACGTGGTGACGGAGGCGGGCTTCGGTGCTGACCTGGGCGCGGAGAAATTTGTCGACATCAAATGTCGCAAGGCGGGACTTACGCCGGCGGCCGCGGTGATCGTCGCCACCGTGCGGGCGCTCAAATATCACGGCGGCGTGGAAGTGGCGGCGGTCGGCCAGGAGAATGTCGCCGCCGTCGAAGCGGGGGTTGCGAATCTCGAGCGCCACATCGAAAACGTGCGTGAGCGCTATGGCATTCCCTGTGTGGTGGCGATCAATCATCGCGCCGAGGACACCGGTGCCGAAGTGCGCGCGGTGGTGGAACGCACCGGGCACCTGGGCGCCAAGGTGATCCTGGCGCGGCACTTCGCCCAGGGTGGCCGCGGCGCCGTGGATGTTGCGCATGAAGTCGTGCGGCTGTGCGAGAGCCCGGGCAATTTCAAATTCGTCTACGAGGAGAGCGCGCCTTTGTGGGAGAAGATGCGCGCCATTGCAACGCGCGTCTACGGCGCCGCCGACATCAGCGCCACGAGCAGCGTGCGCGCGCAGATCAAGCAGCTGCAGGACTCAGGCTACGGCAATTATCCGGTGTGCGTGGCGAAGACCCAGTATTCCTTCTCCACCGACCCCAGCCTGCGCGGCGCGCCTTCCGGGCACATTGTCAACGTGCGCGAAGTGCGGCTCGCGGCCGGCGCGCAGTTCGTCGTGATGATCTGCGGGGATATCATGACCATGCCGGGTCTGCCGCGCGTGCCGTCTGCGAACTCCATTGACGTGGATGCGAACGGCAAGATCGTCGGGCTCTTCTAGCGCAGCGCCGGCTTGACGACCGCGAGAATGACGATGGCGATGAGCAGCAGGCTTGGCACTTCATTGAACCAGCGGAACCAGCGCGCCGAATGCGTCGGCCGGCGCAGAGCGAGAGCGCTCACGAGCCTGCGGCACCACAGGTGGTAGACGATGAGGAGCGCGACCAGAATGAGCTTTGCCTGCAGCCACGCCGTATGTAGATACTCCGGCGCCGCGACGATCATGGCGATCCCGAACACCAAAGCCAGGAGTGCGCCGATGCTCATGAGGATGAAGAGGCGGCGCTCCATGAGCACGAAGCGCTCGATGCCGACCGGGTCCGTGGCGGCGACGTGGTACACAAAGAGCCGCGGCAGATAAAAAAGGCCCGCGAACCAAGTGACGACGAAGATGATGTGGAATGCCTTGAGCCAGAGCATGGCGAGCTAGCGTACAGGCCGCGCGGCGGGTCGGGTACTCCAATCTTGCTAGGGGAATGACATGCCGATTTGCGAAGCCGACCCGTGGCGCATGCAGTACTTCCAGGACGTCGTATGTCCGCCGGATGTGCGCATCCCTACGGAGGACTTCGACGCCTACGAATGGAATCCGGCGCATCACTGGGTCTATAACAAGCTCCTGGTTGCCGAATCCCAAGGCATCCTCTGTGCGCCGCATGGCGTGACCCCACGCAGCTATCCGGTGTTCAGCAAGCCCATCATCAATCTGCGCGGCATGGGCGCGGGCAGCCGCTTGCTGGAGAACCTTGAGGAGTACCGGCGCCACGAGAGCGGCGGCCATTTCTGGATGACGCTGCTGCGCGGCGAACACGTGAGCTCCGACGTCGCGGTCGAGAACGGCAGGGCCGTGTGGTTCCGGCACGCGCAGGGCATCCCCACAGGCGAGGGCACCTTCGACTATTGGACCGTCCATGCCGAGGCGTATCCGGATCTTGAACGCTACTGCGGTGAATGGCTTGCCCGGAACCTTGCGGGTTACACGGGCATGGTGAATCTTGAGAGCATCGGCGGCCGTATCATCGAAGCGCATCTGCGCTTCGCTGATCAATGGCCGGATCTCTACGGCCGGGGTTGGTTGAACTCGCTCGTCGCTCTGTACGCGCGCGGTGAGTGGCAGTTCACGGGAGCTGCGCGCACCGGTTACAGCGTGGTGCTCTTCGGGCCGCACGGCATGGAATACCGCCATCCGCGCGCCGAGCGACTGGCCGACCTTGCGCGCAGCGCCGGCGTCACCAGCATTCAGATCACCTTTCACGCGCACCGCGCTGCAGCCTCGCATGCCATGCCGCCCGGCGGCTTTCGTCTTGCGGTCGTCAATTGTTGGGATCTGGAGGCAGGACGGCGCGTGCGTGCGCAGCTTGCCGAGTTATTTGGCCTGCGCCGCAGCGCGCTTGCCTCCTGAAGAGCGCCTTGTGATCCCAAGGCGCTTCCTCGCGCCGCGCTATTGGCTCACCTGGCTTGCGATTGGAATCTTGCGGGTCATCGAGCGGCTCTCCTACCCGCGTTTGTTGCAGGCCGGGCGTACGCTCGGACGAATCGGGCGGCGCCTGCCGGTGCATTACATCCCGGTGGCGCGCGCCAACATGCGGCTGTGTCTGCCGGAGTTCTCTGACGCTGAGCGCGAGCGCCTGCTCGACCGGCACTTCGAGGCGCTCGGCATGTCGCTGTGCGAGTCGGCCATGACCTGGTGGAGCAGCGATGAGCGCATCGTGAAGCTCTCGAGCGTCGAAGGCGTGACGCATCTTGAGCAGGCGCTCGCGCGCGGCCGTGGCGCGATCATATTGACGGCACACTTCACGACGCTTGAGATCGGCGCGCGCATTTTGAATTCGGCCTTTCCCATCAACGTACTGTATCGGCCGCCGAAGAATCCGCTGCTCGCCTACATTGCCAACTCACATCGCGAGTCTTACAAGCGGGGTGAGAAGTACGCCACCATCGAGCGCGACGACATCCGCGGCATGGTGCGCGCGCTGCGCCGCAACGAGTCGGTGTGGTACGCGCCCGACCAGGCTTTTCGTAACAAGGGTGCGGAGATGGTGCCGTTCTTCGGCATTCCCGCGGCCACCAATGTGGCCACTTCGCGTCTGGCCGAGCTCACTGGAGCGGCCGTGCTCCTGTTTTCGCACGAGCGTCTGCCGGATGCGCAGGGCTATCGCGTCGCCATCAGTGCACCGCTCGAGGGCTATCCCGGCGCGAGCGCACAGCAGGATGCGCTGCGCTTCAATCATTTCATCGAGGCGGAAGTGCGCCGCATCCCCGAGCAGTACTGGTGGATCCACCGGCGCTTCAAAGGCTTGAGCGGCGACTATCCGAACTATTACGGCGCCGCGGCGCGCTGACGCTCAGGGCTTCTTCAGGCCCTTCAAAGTCGGAACGACCTCCGCGCGACCGAAAACTTCGACGGAGAGCGTGAAGCTGCGCTGCTCCGCAGGTTGCAGCGCCCCGACCCCGACGACCTGGCGCGTGACCTCGACACCGGCGTTGTCGCGAATGACCAGGACCACCGAGTATTCCCACGCCGGGCCGTCGTCCGGGTGCCGGATGACGCCCTCGACGCGCAAAGGCGAACTGCTCGGCACGGCACGTCGCGCGGCATCGACGGAGTCGAATCGCAGATGGTGCCGACAGCCGGGGCAGACGCTTGCGCTATCGAGGATGGTCGCCTTGCAGTGCGGGCAGAGGCGACTTTTCCCCGGGGTCGCGGGACGCGCCGAACTCATGAAAAGGCGCTATCGACCTTCCCGGTAACGGCGCCCGAAATGGGTTTCGCGCTTTTTTCTTCCCAGCCGAACTCTACCTGACCGCGCATTCTGGATCCGGCGGAGACGATGAGCGAGCCTGCTTTGACATCGCCGGAGACGACACCGGTGGCCAGGAGCTCCACGCGTGCGGCCGCTTCGATATTGCCGTGCAATTCACCGCCGACGACGACGGTATTGGCCCTGACCTGTCCGGTCAGACGCGCACCGGGATCAATGGTGAGATTACCGTGGACATGAACGTCGCCCTTGAAGGAGCCGGCGATGCGCACATGGCCTGCTCCCTCGATCTTGCCTTCAATCGTCAGATCCGAGGCGATCAGCGATTCCTTGGCGTCCGCGCGCTCGGGCATGCGTCGCGGCAGGTCTTGATTCAATGGTGTGATAGTCGACATTTCCGGGGCCCTCCCAGTGGGTTCTTTGGGCGGCGGTGCCGCCGCATTCGGTTCTTTCCACAGCGCCATGGTCATTCCTCTTTTCGTCGGCAAGCGGGACGACATATATACCGGGACTTGGGTTGAGTTCAAACCTATGTCGTCACAAGCTGTGACGTGGCAAAGCACGCGCCAGCGCGTCCGCAATGTCGCCAGTTCCAGACAGTCCGGGCCGACCGAGCTTCCCCTGGGCAAGATATCGAGCCTTCGAATGGGCGATGGGCCTCTGTGGCGCAAGAACTACAAGATAGAGCACCGCAGGGTGGACGCTTTTGACGCCGGCAATTGTCGTTCAGAGGCGAGATCGAGGAGGAAGGTCCGCGGGCGCCATGTTGCTCGCAGGGCGCGCCCTGCTGCGCTGGAGAGATAAGCGTCGGGCGAGGGTTTCAAGCCCTACGGCGACTCCCCAGGCCGCGCGCGTTCATGGCCATCGCCCGGCGGTGAATTGCTCAGCCGGGATCCCGGCGACGAGCTGCGCTCGGCCGCCGCATGAGGCACGGAATCCTAAGCCTCTGTGACCCGCTTAAGATCGTCGAGCGTGAAGCTTCCCTATGATCACGTCCAGCTCGCCATACAGTTGAGAGAGAATCGCCTTTTGTGCGGGGAATACTTTAATGCGCAAGCCCAAGAGAATTCTGGTTGTCGATGTGGGGGGCACCAACGTCAAACTGCGTGTCACCGGCCATCGCGCCATGCGCAAGTTCAGCTCCGGTCCGCGGCTCACGCCGAAGAAGATGGTGAGCGAGACGCGCGCGCTCGCAGCCGATTGGCGCTATGACGCCATCGCCATTGGTTATCCCGGAGTCGTGCGCCACGGCAAGATTACCGTCGAACCGCGTAACTTAGGACGCGGCTGGGTGGGATTTGCCTTCGCCAAGGCGTTTGGCAAACCGGTGCGCGTCATCAACGACGCCGCACTGCAGGCCATCGGCTGCTACAGAAAAGGCCGCATGCTGTTCTTGGGTCTCGGTACCGGTCTTGGGTCCGCGCTCGTCACTGACGGCATCGTCGAACCCACCGAGCTTGCGCACCTGCCCTACAAACGCGGCCGCAGCTTCGAGGAGTACGTCGGTGAGCACGGCCGCGAGTGCCTGGGGGCGAAGAAGTGGCGCAGGGCAGTCGCCGATGTCGTCGCGAGATTGAGCACGGCGCTGCAGGTGGACGAGATCGTGATCGGCGGCGGCAACGCGCGCCGCCTGACGCACCTGCCGGACAAAGCGCGGCGCGTCACCAACAGCAATGCCTACATCGGCGGCGTGCGCCTGTGGCGGGGGCGCGGCCGTTAGCGAAAGATCGCCGCTGCCTTCTGCAGCATCACCCACACGCCCCAAGCGATGGGGATCTACACCGCGGCCCACGCAAGCGGTACGCCCACTTGCTAAACCTCAAGCCCGACAGCTCCCGAGCGAGCGGTTGCGGGCGCGCACGCGCTACAACAGTGCCGCTGCCTTCTGAAGGGCGATATAGAGACCTATACAAAATGGAATACCTACCGCCAGCCACGCGGCCACGCCCGCAAGACCAAAGCTGCCACGCGCGGACGTCTCTGCGTTGCCGTCTACACGATCTTCGTGCTGCAGTGAGCGCTCGCGTGCCAGCTGCTCGTCGGTCATCCAATGTTTGGGATCCACTGGCTTGACGAAGGCGTTGCATATCAGACCGCCGAACAGCAGAAAGGCCATGATGTACAACGTGATGTCGTACACCTGCGCATGCGCAACGCCATGGTCAATCTGGAACTGACGCAAAGAGGCGATGAGGGCAGGGCCCACCACTCCGGCGACCGACCAGGAGGTGATCAGACGACCATGTATGGCGCCGACCATTTGTGTGCCGAAAATATCGGCGAGATAGGCCGGAACCGTGGCAAAGCCGCCGCCATACATGGTCATGATGATGCAGATCGAAGCGATAAACAGGCTCGCGATCCCCAGATGTCCCCATGTGGGCAGCAGACAATACAGAGCGATGCCCAGTATGAAGATCGTGTAGTACATGGTCTTGCGACCGATCTTGTCGGACAGCGAGGCCCAGAAGATGCGGCCGAGCGAGTTGAAGAGACTGATGAGTCCGACCAGGCCGGCCGCCGCCGCCACCACCGCTGCCTTCTGCACCGCAGTCAGCGCCGCCGCGGAATCGACACCCAACAGTTTGGCGCCGAAAATGTCTTGGAACATCGGGCTCGCCATCGAGATCACGCCGATGCCGGCCGTGACGTTGAGGCCCAGGACTCCCCAGATCAGCCAGAATTGCGGTGTACGCCAGGATTCGTTCAGATGCACGTGGTGGCGTGTAATGAGCGACCTGCCTGCATCTGCTGCCGGCGGTGCCCAGCCCGCTGGCCGCCAACCCGGAGGCGTCACGCGAAAGCCGAAAGCGCCGGCCGTCATGGCGATGAAATAGATGACGCCCATCGCCACCAGCGTGCGTGAGACGCCGGCCGAGGGGCCGTCGCCGCCACCGAAATGTGCCATGAGCCACACCGCAAGCGGGGCGCCGATCATTGCACCGCCCCCATATCCCATGATCGCAAAGCCGGTCGCCATGCCGCGGCGATCGGGAAACCATTTAACCAGTGTGGATACGGGCGTGATGTAACCGATCCCCTGCCCGACGCCGCAGAACGCGGCCACCAGGTACACGAGCCACAGCTGATGCAGCGCGACCGCCCCGCCGAGCAATATCAACCCGATACCCCAGCAAGTGGCCGCGACGAGCCCGCCTTTGCGCGGCCCGGCATGTTCGAGCCAACCACCCCAGACGGCTGCTGATATGCCCAGTACAGCGATGAAAATCTCGAAAATATGAGTGACGGTCGGCACCGACCAGTTGCAGGCGGTCGACGCGAGCGCCGAGGTCAAGCTCTGCGCGGCGCACGTCGCGGCGTCCGTCGTCGGCAGCAGGTGGCTCATCGGCAGCCAGAAGACGGAAAAACCGTACGACATCCCTATGCACAGATGGATCGCAAGTGCGGCCGGAGGAACCAACCAGCGGTTGAATTGCGGACCGGCAATGGTTCGCTCTCGCGACAGCATTCCTCCTGAGGAGGCAACGACGCCAGTTTGCGCTGTCATGGCGTTACGCCGTCACTTGGCGTTGGCTGCAGTCGTGAAGCTTTAGTGATCACTGCGACGCGCGCGAGGCTTGCCACGGTGCGCCCGCGCGACAGAGATCCAGAAAGTGTTGCGGTGTTTGTTGCCATTATTATTTCCCCCAACGCCCGCCTGATGACGGGTCTGCCATGCAGATATTGCCGTGTCCGTCAGGATTCGGCTACCGCGTTGTGTGGGTGGCGCTCTTGGGGTCGGCCTGCGCAAATACCTGCGTCCAGAATATGACGGACGGGTTCTTCGGATTGACGAAGAAGCCCACTCCCATGTCGTTAAAACGCGGGTCCATGAGGTTCTGGCAATGGGCGGTGCTTTGCAGCCATCCCGCCACGGCCTCATCCGGGGTCGGCACGCCCGCGGCCACGTTTTCCCCGACGACGCTCCAGGCGTAGCCCGCGCGGGTGACACGGGAGGCAGGGGTGCTGCCGTCCGCGCCCATATGATCGAAATAACCGTGCGTGGCCATATCGAGCGAGTGGGCGAGGGCGGCCTTTCCTAAGGGCGCCGATAGCTTGAGCGGTGTCGTAGCATTAAAAATCTGGCGCCCGCAGCGCGTGGGTCGCGCCCGGGCCTCGTTCACGAGCGCAAGGACGCGACGGCTGACGGCAGGGGCATCCTGCGGCGGCGGTGTCTCGAGCGGCGCGGCGAGCACGATCCAGGTGTCCTCGCCGCGGCGGGCGATGCCGATTTCGCGCGCCGTGGGCTCGGCGATCTGAGCGCAGAAGTGCTGTTCCAGAAGCCGCATGATGGCCTGATCGCCACCGAGCGTTGCGACGTGGACCGAGGCGGATACTTGCGCCTCATAGCCCACCGCCCGGAGCGCATCGTGCACGCTTGTACCGGCTGCCGCGCGCTCGGCGGCCTCATCGAGCTTGGCGGCGCTGCGCAGTGGGTGATTGACACCGGCTCCGCCGCCACAGCCGTGCAGCCGGATGGCATTGATGGAATCGGGCAGCGTCGCCTGGGCGCCCAGCACCTGCGCCGTTGCCACCAGCGCCATGACCCCGGTGGCTGCGAAGTGCGCGCGCCGCGCTGAAGAAGTGGGCGCGGGCTGCGGGCCCTCGGGTGAGGGCGTCACGCCGCGATGGTCTTTTGATCTGCGAGCAGGCACTCGGCGATCTGCACGGCGTTCAGGGCCGCACCCTTGAGCAACTGATCCCCCGCAACGAACATGGCGATGGAATGGCCTGAGGGATCGCTGACATCCTGACGGATGCGGCCGACTAGGATGGCATCCTGACCGGAAGCATCCTTGGGCATGGGAAAATAGTTCGCCGCGGTGTCATCGATGATCTTCACGCCCGGCGCAGCGGCGAGAATGTCGCGCACCGTGCTGGCGGTGATGGGCGCTTCGCATTCGAAGTTGAGCGCCACACAGTGGGCGCGCAGTACTGGTACGCGCACGCAGGTCGCCGTGATGCGAAACCCCGGATCAGCAAATATCTTCCGCGTTTCCTCAATGACCTTGGTCTCCTCCTCGTTGTAGCCCGTGACGGCGTCGACCTTGGTGTTGTGACTGAAGAGGTTGAAGGCGTATGGATGCGGCAGCACCGTGTGCGCGTACGGCCGATCCTCGAGAAAAGCACGGGTCGACTCGCGCAGTTCCTGCATGGCCGCAGCGCCGGCGCCCGACGCCGCCTGATAAGTGGACACGATCAGCCGGCGGACGCGGTTCGTGCGATGGATAGGCCACAGCGGCGTGATGGAGATGATGGCGGCGCAGTTGGGATTGGCGATGATGCCTCGATGCTTGAGGGCCGCCGCGGCGTTGATCTCCGGAATGACGAGCGGCACGGTTGGATCCATGCGAAACGCCGAGGAGTTGTCGATGACGAGCGTTCCCTGCCGGGCGGCGAGCGGCGCATAGCGCTTGGAGATGGAACTGCCGGCGGAAAAGAGCGCAAGGTCGACGCCGCGAAAGCTGTGCTCACCGAGCTCTTCGATCTCGACCTGCTGCCCGCGAAAGCCTAGGCGCTTGCCGGCGGAGCGGGCGGAGGCGAATAGCTTGAGGTCCGCGACCGGGAAGCCGCGCTGCTCGAGGCAGCGCACGAGTTCGACGCCGACGGCGCCGCTCGCGCCGACGATGGCGACCACGAATCCCGCGCCGCTTGCGCTCGCGCGTTGCATGAATTTCGGCATGCCGGCAACGCTAGCGCAGGGGGTTAGGGCTGTAAAGACGCGTGCGCGTAGGATATTCCCCAAGGCGCGAGAATCGTGCGCGCGATCACACCCTTGAGGAATGTTGCAGCCATGAGGAATATTGATCTTAACTTCGTCACGACCGCCTTTGAGCTGCCGGGGCACCGGATCGTCAGAAACGTCGGGGTGGTGCGCGGCATCGTCGTGCGCTCGCGCAGTATCGTCGGAGCGATCGGCGCCTCGCTGCAGACGCTGCTCGGCGGCAATATCACGCTCTTCACCGCGCTATGCGAGAAAGCGCGCGGCGATGCGTTCGAGTTGATGCTGGAACACGCCGCCGAGCGCGGCGCCAATGCCATCATCGGTGTGCGTTATGACGCCAATGACGTCGCGGCCGGAGTGACGGAAGTGTTGGCGTACGGAACCGCCGTCATCGTCGAATAGACCGGCCCACTCACCGCCGCAAGGCATCTTCGCCTGGGCGACGGCGGGCGGACCGGGGGAGCAACCGTTACGAGGAGGTGGCGGGAGTCGACGCGGCGGTCGCGGGCGCCGGGTTCTCATGGCGCTGCTGCCACTTGGCCTTGTCGGCCGCGATGACCGCCGGAATCTGTTTGATCTGCGCGGGCGTCAGCACGGCATAGATCTGCGTCCTCACCGCGCTCATCTGTTCGATGCGCTGCGCCGCATTCGCCTTTTCGGTGGCGAGGAGCGCGGGATAGCCGGCATCCGTCGGTGCTGTCGCCTCCAGAGCCTCATGATTGCTGCGCATGCTCGCGCCCATTTCCTTGAACTGCGAGTGCGCCGAAGCAAAAATGCTCTTGATCTGGGTCTGCTGCTCGGCGCTGAGATTCAGCTGCTTCAATACATGCATGAAGTGCGCGCCCGCTCCATGGTGATGCCAATTCCCAGCGGAGGGTTGCGCCGCAGGGTCGCTGGAAGTTGCAGCATGGGCCAACACCCCCGCAATGCCGACGGCGGCGATCGCTGCGATAACAATCGCACGGGTCCGGTTTATGGCTTGGGATTGCATGAAAGACTCCTGAAAGGTGTGGACACGCCAATTAGAGCAGATGCTCGGTCAGGAGTTGCTAGTTGCGGCGCATAAGAATTGTAAAGAACTCTTCGCGCGTCGTGAGATCGAGGATAATGGCGTCATGATATTGACAGATTCCGCTGCCGCCCCCGCGAGCCCCGTATTGTTGATAGTCGATGACGACCAGGAGTTGTGCTCCTTGCTGGTGGAATATTTGACGCCGGAGGGATTCGTCGTGGAACTCCTCGCTAACGGCGTCGCCGCGCTCGAGCGTCTGGCGAAGTTCAAACCGGACCTCGTCGTGCTCGATGTCATGTTGCCGGAGCTGTCCGGATTTGAGGTCCTGCGACGCATCCGCGCCACGAGCGCGGTGCCGGTGATAATGTTGACGGCACGCGGCGAGGAGGTCGATCGGGTCGTGGGCCTGGAGATGGGCGCGGACGATTACCTGCCGAAGCCCTTCAGTCCGCGCGAGCTCGTCGCGCGCATCAAGGCCGTGCTGCGCCGCAGTGGCGGAGACGGCGGTCCGGTGTCGACTGCAACCTCGGTGCAGTGGGGGCCGCTCAAGATCGATCTGCGTGCGCGCTGCGCCGTGGTCAATGAGCACGATCTGGAACTGACGGGCGCCGAGTTGCGGATCCTGGAGCAGCTCATGCGAGCGGACGCCAAAGCCGTCACGCGCGACGAGCTAATGACCCGGGCGCTGGGGCGGCGCCTGCTGCCGACCGACCGCAGCCTCGATACGCACGTCAGTAATCTGCGGCGCAAGCTTGCGAAGTACACCGATCGGGTCACGCTGCAGAGCGTCCGCGGCACCGGCTATGCACTCGCCCTCGCTGGCGCGCGCGGGACGGCGAGCGCGGATAGTTGAGCCGCCGTGCATTCGCTCTTCTGGCGCATTTTCCTCACGTTCTGGCTCGCGCTCGCGCTGATTCTCGTTGGCACCGTGACGGTCGCGGTGGATGCCGCCCTCAAATGGCGGAATGATCGGCCCTCGCTTCCCTATCAGGAGATCTACACGCGCGCCGCGCAGGTCTTCGAGGCGGGCGGGGGCGATGCTCTGAAGCAATGGATCCAGGAGTTGAGCCCGCCCGCGCTGCGCGAGCGTACATTCGTGCTCGACTCCTCCGGCCACGATCTCCTCGAGCGGCCGCTGCCGTCCTATGCGCAGACCAACCGCGAGGGACAGCCGCCGCCGCGCGCGCGAGTGCCGACCGAGCCGATCGGGCGTTCCTTGATGCTCGTGGGGCCCGACGGCAAGGCATTTCGCGTGGTCGTGGTCGCCGGACCCAACCGCGGGCCGGTCCGCAGATTTGGCGAGCTGGAGCTGCCCGGGGTGCGCGCGGCGACCCTGATCATTGCTCTCGTGGTGAGCGCGGTCGTGTGCTTTCTGCTCGCCCGCTATCTTACGGCCCCCGTGGATCGGCTGCGCGATGCGACGCAGCGCATCGCCGCGGGGGATTTGAATGTGCGCGTGCTGCCGAGCCTCAAAGGCCGCAAGGACGACCTGGGATTGCTCGCGGCGGATTTCGATGCGATGGCCGAGCGCGTGCGCGGCCTTCTTGAGTCAAAGCATCAGCTGCTGCGCGATGTGTCACACGAGCTGCGCTCGCCGCTCGCGCGGCTGCAGCTCGCCTTGTCATTGGCACAGCGCCGGGACAGCGGCCAGGTGGAAAATCTCGCTCGCATCGGGCGCGAGGCGGACCGGCTCGAGCAGCTGATCGCGCGCGCGCTCCTGCTCGCGCGACTCGAGCGCCCGGCACTCGGCGCGGAGAGCGAGCGCGTCGATATCACGGACCTTCTTGCCGAGATCGTTGCGGATGTCGCCATCGAGGCCGACGTGCGCCGCGCCCAGGTCGCACTCCATACATCGGGCACGCTCGAAGTCATGGGCGATCGTGAAGCGCTGCGCAGCGCCTTCGAAAATGTACTGCGCAATGCCGTGCGCTACAGTCCCGTGGGCTCGCATCTGCATGTCCGCGCCGAGCGCCGCGACGCGTCGATCGAGGTCGTGATCGAAGATCAGGGGCCTGGCGTTCCGGAGAAGGATCTTGCGCTCATCTTCGAGCCTTTCTACCGGGTGGATGCCGCACGCGATCGTGCAGAAGGCGGGGAGGGACTCGGGCTTGCGATCGCGGCGCGTGTGATTGCCCTGCATCACGGGACGATCGCGGCGCGCAATTTGAGCACGACCGGTCTTGCCGTGCGGATCGTTCTGCCGGCGCTGGCGTAAAAAAGAAAAAGCCGCCCTTGCGGGCGGCTTCCAACGGCGGTCCAAGACTACAGGCGGCGATCATCGCGTCTCAAGGGGGGGAGAGGAGACATCGAGTCGAGCGCCACGCCGGGACAAATCGTTACGTTCCTGAGTGTGACCGTTGGTGCGGCGCAAAGTTGAGCCCATTGATGCTTCTTTACAGTTCTTGAGCTTTTCCGCACGCGCCGGTTAAATGACACGCAGATGAATGACAAATCCGCACTGCTGGAGCAACTGCGCCTGCACCGCAGCGTTGCCGAAGCCGAAAAACCTGCCAGCACGGTGAAGTGGATCGCGGGCGGCGCTGCGGCGCTCGCGCTCCTCGCGGCCGGCGTGTGGTTTTTCCTAGGCAGGCCGAGCGGGGTACCCGTGCGCATCGCAGTCGCGCAGGAGTCGAGCGGCGGCGCCGCAGCAGGCGCGTCGCTTCTTGATGCGTCGGGATATGTCGTTGCGCGCCGCGAAGCGACCGTATCGTCAAAGATCACGGGCAAAGTGCTCGAAGTGCTGATTGAGGAAGGCCAGCGTGTCGCGGCCAACGAAGTGCTCGCGCGCCTCGATGACTCCAATGCGCGGGCGCGCCTGCAGCAGGCCGGCGCGCAGATCGCTCAGGCGGAGGCGAGTCTCGAGGCCGCGCAGACGGCGCTCAATGATGCGCGTCCCATCTATCACCGCAAGGAACAGGAGCGTGCGCAGGCACTCATCAGCGCGCAGGACTTCGATGCTGCGAAAGCGACCTACAACGCGGCTGCGGCCGCTTTCGCCGTCGCGCAGCGCTCCGTGGCGGTCGCGCGCTCGAGCCTCGTGGTCGCGCAGCGCGACGATGACGATACCGTGGTGCGCGCGCCCTTCGCCGGGATCGTCACCGTGAAGGCCGCGCAGCCCGGCGAAATGGTTTCCCCCATCTCCGCCGGCGGTGGCTTCACGCGGACCGGTATCGGCACTATCGTCGACATGGAATCCCTGGAGGTCGAGGTCGACGTGAACGAGAACTTCATCACGCGCGTGCGCCCCGAACAGCCGGTGACCATCCGTTTGAATGCCTATCCCGACTGGGAGATCCCAGGCTCGGTGATCGCCATCATTCCGACGGCCGATCGTTCCAAGGCCACAGTCAAAGTGCGGGTGGCCTTCAAACGGCGCGATGAGCGCATTCTTCCGGAGATGGGCGCGCGCGTATCTTTCCTGCAGGATGCGGGCACTGCCGCGGCGCCGACAGCGGCGCGCCGCGCCGTCATCGTCCCGCCCGACGCGGTCGAGGCGAATGGCGCCACCGGCAAGGTGTTTGTGCTGCAGAATGGCAAAGTTGAAGAGCGCACCGTGAAGCTGGGCGCGCAATCCCCGCAAGGGCAGATTGTGCTCTCAGGAATCGATCCCGGTGCGAAGCTCGCCATCGCCGTCAGCGGAAAGTTGAGTGACGGCGCAAAGGTGCGGATCGAGGAGCCGTGATGGAGTCGCCCATGCCCATGATTGTATCGCTGAAGAACATCGTCAAACGCTACACGCGCGGCAAGCAGAGCGTCGAGGTGTTGCACGCCCTCAATCTCGAGGTGCCACAAGGCGAGTTTCTCGCTCTCATGGGACCTTCAGGATCCGGCAAGACGACGCTTTTGAATCTGATCGGCGGTCTTGACCGGCCGACCGAGGGTGAAGTGAATGTCGCGGGCGAGCGCATCGACCGGCTATCGGGCGGCGCGCTCGCCAAGTGGCGCGCGCGGCACGTCGGCTTCGTGTTTCAGTTCTATAACCTCATGCCCATGCTGACGGCCGCAAAAAACATCGAGCTGCCGTTACTCCTGACCTCCCTCTCAGGCGCCGCGCGCCGAAAGAACGTGCAGGCGGCCCTGGAAATCGTGGGACTTGCCGATCGCGCCCGCCACAAGCCGAGCGAGCTCTCCGGAGGGCAGCAGCAGCGGGTCGCAATTGCACGCGCGCTCGTGGCTGACCCGACTCTGCTCGTCTGCGATGAGCCGACCGGAGACTTGGATCGCACCACCGCGGATGAAATTCTGGGCCTCCTGCAAACGCTCAACCGCGAGCAGAATAAGACGGTGATCGTCGTCACCCATGACCAGAAAGCCGCGGATTTTGCCTCGCGCCAGCTGCACGTCGACAAGGGCACGCTCACCGGCGCGGCGAGCGCGGCATGAAATTCCTGCCGCTCCTGTGGGCGGGCCTGTGGCGCAAGCGCACCCGCACCATCTTCACGCTGCTCTCGATCGTCGTCGCCTTCGTACTCTTCGGCATGCTGCAGGGAGTGAATGCGGTGTTCAACAATGCCGTGAGCGCCTCCGCAGTGGACCGGCTGAATGTAGTGAGCCGCATCAGCTTCACCGAGCCGCTGCCCTTTAGTTACCTTGCGCAGATCGAATCGCTGCCGGGAGTCGCAGGCGTCGCCTATCAAAGCTGGTTCGGCACCTACTATCAGGATCCGAAGAATTTCGTATTTTCGTTTCCCGTTGATCCGGTGCGGTTTTTCCCGCTGTACCCGGAGCTGCAGCTGCCCAAGGACGAGCTTGCTGCGCTCACGCGCACACGCACCGGCGCGGTCGTTGGGCGCGAACTCGCCACGAAGTATGGCTGGAAGATCGGCGATCGGGTGCCGTTGCACTCGGTGATCTGGACGCAGGCCAATGGCAGCTCGGACTGGGCATTCGACATCGTCGGTATCTATGACGCGCCCCAGGACCCGAACCAGGCGATCAGCTTCTTCTTCAACTACAGCTATTTCGATGAGGCGCGCAGCTTTGCCAAGGGAACCGTCGGCTGGTACGTGGTGAAGGTGCAGGATCCGAAGCAAGCGATGCAGGTCGCCGCCGAGATCGATAAGCGTTTTGCCAACTCATCGGATGAGACCAAGACTCAGACCGAAAAGGAATTTGCACAGTCGTTCATCAAGCAGCAGGGAGACATCAGCTTCATCGTGACTTCGATCCTAGGCGCGGTCTTCTTCACTCTGCTCTTTTTGACCGGCAACACGATGATGCAGTCGGTGCGCGAACGCGTGCCGGAGCTTGCGGTGCTGAAGACTCTCGGCTTTACCGACTTCGCGGTCGTCGTGCTGATACTCGGCGAGGCGCTCCTCCTGTGCCTGGTGGCAGCGTTCCTCGGCCTTGCCATCGCTGCGGGCATTTTCCCGGCGCTGAAGAGCGTCATCGGCGAGGCGCGGCTGCCGGCGGATGTCCTCACGTCGGGGTTTGCTGTGGCGGTGCTGCTTGCGCTCCTGACCGGCCTGCCGCCGGCCTGGCGCACGACGCGGCTCAACATCATCGACGCGCTCGCCGGGCGCTGACAGGGTAGCCTCATGAGCATGCTCACACAGATCCGCGCCGTGACCGCGATGAACCTCACGAGCATTCCGCAGCGCCTCGGCACCTCTTCAGTCATTGTGGTCGGCATCGCCGGAGTCGTGGCGGTGCTGATCTCGGTGCTCGCCATGGCGACGGGCTTCCAACGCACGATTCTCGCAACCGGCCGCGACGATCGCGCGATCGTGTTGCGCGGCGGCTCGGATTCGGAGCTCGCGAGCACTCTGTCGCGCGAGGCGACGCTCACCATCATGGACGCGCCGGGCATTCGCAAGGATTCCGCGGGTAAGCCCATTGCCTCGGCCGAAGCAGTGGTGGTCGTCGATATGCCGAAGAAAAGTAACGACAGCGGCGCGAACGTCACCATTCGCGGCGTCGGCGCGCAAGCGATGGCACTGCGCCCCGAGATTAAGCTCACCACGGGCAGGATGTTTCAACGCGGCTTGCGTGAGCTCATCGTCGGCTTAGGCGCGCAGGCGCAGTTCAAGGGTTTGGAGGTCGGCAGCCACATCGCGCTGCGCGGCAGCGATTGGACCATCGTCGGCGCTTTTGCCAGCAACGGCGATTCGCATGAGTCGGAGTTGCTGGCTGACGGCGAGACCGTGCTCTCCTCCTACCGGCGCAATCTCTATCAGTCGGTCGTCGTGCTGCTCGATTCGAAAGAGGCCTTCGCTGCATTCAAAAACTCGCTCACCACGAACCCGCAGCTATCGGTCGACGTCATGCGCGAGCACGACTATTACGCGCATCAGTCACAGCGCATGAGCGGTGTACTGTCGTTCATCGCCTATGTCGTAGGGGGAATCATGGCTGTCGGAGCACTGTTCGGCGCCTTGAATACGATGTATTCCGCCGTGAGTGTGCGCTCGCGCGAGATCGCGACGCTGCGTGCCATCGGCTTCGGCGCAAGCGCCGTCGTGCTGTCGGTATTGATCGAAGCAATGTTGCTGTCAGTCATAGGCGCGCTGATCGGCGCGGGGCTTGCCTGGATCTTCTTCAATGGCAATGTCGTGAGCACACTCGGCAGCAATTTCACGCAGGTGGTGTTTCATCTCGCCGTCAGCCCGTCGCTCGTCGTTCTCGGCATCATCTGGGCCTGCGTGATTGGCCTCGTCGGCGGGCTGTTTCCGGCGATCCGCGCAGCGCGCCTGCCGGTGGCCACGGCGCTGCGCGCCGTCTAAAAGCTCGCAGTCAAGCAAAGGGCCGCCCCGTGGCAGCCCGCAACCATTCAACCATTGCGCCGCGCGTTCGCTACTTGGTCGTCGCGTTATGCTTCTTGTTGAAGACACGGCGACTTTGACGATTTTCCGATCCTTGGATGCGGCCCTGCTCGGCGCCGCTGATATGGTTGTTCGCCGCAGCGTTCGCTTCTCTGCGATCGACACGCGCCTGGCCGCGTTCGAGGGAGCCCGCTTCCCTGTTGGTCAGCGCGCCGCTTTGCATGCCGTTCGCAATTCGCTGCTGCTGATTCACGTTGCGCTGCACATCCGCCTGCATACGCTCGGATGAAAGTGAATTCGGATTGCCGGTCGCGGCGTTGTGCTTGTCGGCGTAGATGGCATTACTCGTCTTGTTCTCGGCCGCGTTAAGGCGCGCCTGTTCGGTGGGGCTCATCGAGCCGTTCTTGAGATCATGCGCTTCCATGTGATCTACACGCTGTTCATCGCGCTCCAAACCGCCGGCCTCTTTGGTTGAGAGCTCACCGGATTTCAGCCCCTGCTCGATGCGCTGCTGCTGATTCACATCACGCTGCTGGTCCTGTTCGGCAGGCGTTTGCGCCAATGCCGCCGTACTCAATACGCCCGCTGCAAGCGCCGCGCAGGTTAATCTAAAGAAATTCATTAGGGTCTCCAAAAGTACTGCTTCTGGGACATAGGAACGCATGGAAGCGAGCGCGGTTGACGTTATATGCCGCTGCCCACGGGGAGCCTACATAATGGCATTCGCAGCGGTGCTTGAGCTTGCCGCAGGGCAGGTTCGCGCAGCTGCCGCGCTATGCCCAGTTACGCGAGCGCTCCACCGCAAGCGACCAGCGTTTGAGTTTTGCCGCGGCTTCATCGCGGCTCATGTGAGGCTCGAAGCGCCGCTCGATGCGCCAATTGCGCGCGATCTCTTCGAGGCTTTGCCAGAAGCCCACGGCCAAGCCCGCGAGATAAGCGGCACCCAGCGCCGTCGTCTCGGTAGTCTGCGGCCGCACGACCGGCACACCCAAGAGATCCGCCTGAAACTGCATGAGAAAATTATTGACTGCGGCGCCGCCGTCGACGCGCAGTTCAATGAGCGCGTGCCCGGAATCCTGCTGCATGGCCGTCAACAATTCGGCACTCTGAAACGCGATGGCTTCGAGAGCCGCGCGCGCGATGTGCGCTCGAGTGCTGCCGCGCGACAGCCCGACAATGACACCGCGCGCGTGCGGATCCCAATGCGGACTGCCGAGTCCTGCAAATGCGGGCACGAAATGTACCCCATCGCTGTGCGCGACGCTGACGGCGAGGGCTTCCACTTCCGCGGAGCTTTGAATGATGCCCAATGCGTCGCGCAGCCACTGCACGACGGCGCCTGCGGCGAAGACGCTGCCCTCGAGCGCATAGTGCGTCACATCGCGCTGCCAGGCGACCGTAGTCAGGAGTCGATGCTGCGAGAAGAGCGGGCGAGTGCCTGTGTTGAGAAGCGCAAAGCAACCGGTGCCGTAGGTGTTCTTGGCCATTCCGGGGGTGAAGCAGGTTTGACCAAAGAGTGCCGCCTGCTGGTCGCCGGCGATGCCGGCGAGCGGAACTTCGCGCCCGGCGAGATTCACCGTCAGATCGGTGGCCGGCGGCGCGGAAGTAGGAACGACCTCAGGCAGGCATTCGGGCGGGATGTCAAAGAGCTCGAGCAACACCGGATCCCACTCGCAGGTGCTGATATTGAAGAGCAGCGTACGGCTTGCGTTCGTCGCATCGGTCACGTGGCGCCTGCCGCCCGTCAAGTTCCACGCAAGCCAGCTATCGATCGTGCCAAAGGCAAGTTCGCCGCGTTTGGCACGCTCGCGGGCGCCTGGCACGTGCTCGAGGAGCCATGCAATCTTCGTGGCGGAAAAATAGGGATCGAGCAGCAGGCCCGTGCGGCGCGTGATTTCCGGCTCGTGACCCGCGGCGCGCAGGCGTGCGCAATGCTCCGCAGTGCGCCGGTCCTGCCAGACGATGGCGCGCGCGATGGGTGCGCCGGTGCGGCGGTCCCAGAGAAGGGTGGTTTCGCGCTGGTTCGTTATGCCGACGGCCGCAAGCTCAGCGGCGCAGGCGCCGGCTGCGGCCAGCACCTCCGCGATGAGCGGCATTTGGCAGTCCCAGATCTCTTGGGCGTCATGCTCCACCCAGCCGGAGTGCGGGAAGTGTTGCGTAACCGGACGCTGCGCGCTCGCGGCAGGATTTGCCGCATGATCAAATAATATTGCGCGTGAACTCGTCGTGCCCTGATCGAGCGCGAGAATGAAGCGCTTCATCGGCGCGCAAGCCAATCATCGAGCTGCTGCGCCCTCTCGGGCGGTGCGTGCAGCCCGAGCTTGGTGCGACGCCACAGGATGTCCACCGATGTAACGGCCCATTCTTCGCGGCACAGGTATTCGGCTTCGCGCTCATAGAGTCCGGGGAAAATCTCCGGGCCGAGGTCGGCAAGCGCGGCCGCCGTACCCAGCAGGCGATGAAGCGCCGTGCCATAGGCACTGGCATAGCGAACGCGCAACGGCGGCGGCAGCCACCCGTAGCGCCGCTCCACGACGCGCAGAAACGCAGCGAAGCTGCCTTCGGGCAGGTCTCCTCCGGGCAAGATCGCCCGGTGGGTCCACGGCGCGGCGCGGGAACCCAAGCGCGCGGCGAGGAGGTCGACCGCCTGCTCGGCGAGGCGTCGATAGGTTGTGATCTTACCGCCAAATACCGACAGGAGCGGCGCGGCAGTACCATCAATCTCAAGTGCATAGTCGCGCGTCACGGCGGCGGGGTCTGCAGACTCATCCTCGATGAGGGGCCGCACGCCGGCGTAGCTCCAAAGAACATCGGCGCGTCCAATCTGCTCGCGAAAGTAACGGTTGACGATGGCGCACAGGTAGTCGACCTCGGCGGCCTCGATACGCACGCCGGCCGGCTCACCGTGATACTCGATATCCGTCGTACCGATGAGTGTGAAGTCATGTTCGTAGGGAATGGCAAACACGATGCGGCGGTCGGTGTTTTGAAAAATGTAGGCGAAGCGGTGTGGAAAAAGCCGCGGCACGACGATGTGGCTGCCCTTCACCAGGCGCACCGTATGTGCCGTGGAGAGCGGGGTAGCATCGCGCACGAAGCGGCTCACCCACGGTCCGGTTGCATTGACGACGGCGCGCGCCGCGACGACGCGCGCGCCGCTGGCATCGCTGAGTGTGGCGCGCCACAGGCCCTCGGCGAGCTCGATCTGCTCGCAACGCGTGCGCGTCATTACGCGGGCGCCGTGCAAGGCGGCGTCCTGCGCGTTCAATACCACGAGTCGCGCATCGTCCGCCCAGCCGTCCGAATAGACGAAGCCGCGCACGAAGCGCTCCTGCAACGCCGTCCCGGCAATGTGGGTACGCAGATTGATGGCAGCGGAGGCCGCCAGGCGGCGCCGCTTGGCCAGATGATCATAGAGAAATAGGCCGGCGCGAATCATCCACATCGGCCGCAAATGCGCATCGTGCGGCATGACGAAGTGCAAGGGCCGCATGATATGGGGCGCGGCACCGAGCAGTATTTCGCGCTCCTGCAAGGCCTTGCGCACGAGCTGGAAATGCAGCGTCTCAAGGTAGCGCAGGCCGCCGTGGATCAGTTTCGTGCTGGCTGAGGAGGTATGGGCGGCAAGATCGTCCTGCTCGCACAGCAGGACCGTAAGACCGCGGCCCGCCGCGTCGCGGGCGATGCCCGTGCCGTTGATGCCACCGCCGACGACAAGAAGGTCATATTTTTCCACTGCACGCATCTTGCCATGCAGGACGATTGTGTCCATCGTTTGCCGATGGCGGCATCGGGCGCAGGGCGATTCGTCGAAGTAGAGCTCAAGCGCATCCGGCTCACGCGGGCGGGACGCATCGTCCTGCGCGATGTGAACTGGAGGATCAAACCCGGGGAGCGCTGGATCCTCGCCGGGGCAAACGGCGCCGGCAAGACACAGCTATTGAAGCTCGTGGCGGGCTCCATCTGGCCGACGCCGGGTAGCGGCGAATCGCGCCGCTACCTGTGGCGCAGGGAAATCTGGACGACACCCCGCGAAGTGCAGGAGGAAATCGCCTACGTCGGGGCGGAGCGCCAGGATAAGTACGAGCGTTACGCCTGGGACTTCACGGTACGGCAGGTTATCGCCACGGGCCTGCACCGCACCGACATCCCACTGCGGCCCATAAGCCGTACGGATGGCCGCCGCATCGACCGCGCCCTGACGGCGCTAGCCATCGAAGACCTGGCTGAGCGCAACTTCTTATCCCTGTCCTATGGCGAACGACGTCTGACTCTTCTGGCACGCGCGCTCGCGGCTTCCCCGGGGCTTCTATTGCTCGATGAATTGCTCAACGGTCTGGATGCGGCGCACCGGCAGCGCGCGCTCACATGGCTTGAACGCAGCGGACGCTCGCAGCTGCCGTGGGTGCTCGCCACTCACCGCACCGAGGATGTGCCCGCGAGCGCCACTCACGCACTGGTGCTCAGTCGCGGCCGCGTCGTCTATCGCGGCGTGCTCGCGCGCGCGGCGCTCGTGCGCTGGCTTGAGGCCAAAAAATCCGGCGGCGTGCGGCGCGTGCGCATTCCCAAGGCGTTCTCGCCGTGGCCGATCGTGCGATTGACTCATGCCTCAATCTTTCTTGACGAGCACGCAGTGCTCAAAGACATCTCGCTCAATGTAGGCGCTGCTCAGTGCTGGGTCGTGCACGGCCCGAACGGCTCCGGAAAAACCACGCTGCTGCGGACTCTCTACGGCGATCACGGCGTCGCCGTCGGCGGCCGCATTGAACGCGCGGGCATCAAACCCGGCGTGCCGCTCGAAGTATTCCGGCGCCAAGTCGGGCTGGTTGCGCCGCATTTGCAGGCGGATCATCCCCAGGATCTGCTCGTCGAAGCCGTCGTGCAGTCGGGCTGTCATGCGGCCATCGGACTCAATGAGCCGGCAAGCCGCGCAGACCGTGCCGCGGCGCGGCGCGCGCTGGCGAGATTCGCTCTTACGCACTTAAGATCGCGCCGCCTGCGGGAACTGTCGTATGGGCAGATGCGCCGCGTGCTCTTTGCGCGTGCCTGGGTCAATGAGCCGCGCCTGCTGCTGCTCGATGAGCCGTTCGCGGGCGTGGATGCGCCGACGCGTCAGGCCTTGCAGCGCTTCATTCAGGATTTGGGGGCGCGTGGCACGGCAATTGTCATGGCCACGCACCACCGCAGCGAGTGGCCTGCCGGGGCGACACACGAACTCGAGCTTGCCAAGGGGCGGATGCGCTACGGCGGCCGTCTGCGCCTGGGCTGATGCAGTTCCGGCGCCGCACCGGCTCCGCACGCACCCCGCAAGTGCCTGGCGCGCATTTGAGCTGCCTGCAACTGCCGCGGCCCTGATGCCAGCTCTCTTCCTCGTCTGCGTGATCGACATATTGGGCTTCGGAATCCTCATTCCGCTGGTGCCTTATATGGCCGATCGATTCGGGGTCACGCCCGCGCTCATCACCCCGATTCTCGGCATTTACTCGCTCTGCCAGCTCATTGCGGCGCCGCTGTGGGGCCGATTGAGCGACCGCTACGGCCGCCGTCCCATTCTCATCTCGAGCCTCTGCGGCGCCTGCGTCTCCTATCTGTTGCTCGGATTGGCGCACAACGTCGCAGGCCTCGTGGTGGCGCGCGCTCTTGCCGGCATCATGGCCGGCAACATTGCGGCGGCCTTCGCCTATGCCTCGGACATCAGCGCACCCGCGGACCGCGCCAAGTCGATGGGTATGGTGGGCGCAGCCATCGGCATCGGATTCATGTTGGGCCCTGCAATCGGCGGACTCCTCGCGGGGGACGATATTCGCGCTGCCAATTTCCTGCTCCCCGCCGTCGTCTCTGCTGCATTGAGTCTCATCGCCATTGCGCTGGTGTGCTTCGTGCTGCGCGAAAGCCATGCGCCGGAGCGGCGCACGCAACCCGGGGCGCCGCGCCGCGCCGGAGCACTGGCGCTGCTGCTGGCACGCCCGGCGCTGCGCTCAATCGCCTCGGCATCTTTCCTCTTCACCTGCTCGCAGGCGATCTTCGAATCGATCTTCGCAATCTGGGCGCTGCACAAATTTGGGTTTGGCCCGCGCACGGTGGGACTGGTGCTGTTCGCGCTCGCCATCGTCGCGGTGGGCGTTCAGGGTGGGCTCGTGCGGGTACTCGTGCCGCTCTTCGGTGAAATGCGTCTGGCGGTGTGCGGGATAGCGCTGTACGTCGCAGGTCTCCTGATGGTCGCGATCGCATCGGGATTGACGCTGACTTTTATCGGTCTTGCGTGTTGCGGCATCGGCGGCGGCGCCTTTATTCCCTGCGCGTCGGCGCTTGCCTCCAAGCAGGCTGACGCGCGCGAGCGCGGAGCCGTGATGGGGACCTATCAAATCGGTGCCAGTCTCGCGCGCGCTCTTGTGCCGCTCGTCTCCGGAGCCATTTATGTGGGCTTCGGCCCCAGCGCACCGTTTTTCGCCGGCGCCGCGCTCACGGCGCCTGCAGCGTGGCTCGTGTGGCTCACAATGCGACCGCAGCTGCTGCGTCCGGCATAGCGGTAGGACTTCCAGGCGAGACAATGGTAGCTTTTAGCGCGGCGCGACCGCCGCGCATCGAGGCGTCTTGATGAGTGGTACTGGGTCGACTTGGCACGGGGTGGTATGGGAGGACTTTATGGGATCAAGTCGACGCAATGCGTGGCTATTCAAAGTTGCGAGCGGTTTCTCGGCACTCTGGCTCTCCTGCGCCTTCACGGTTCAAGCTGGGAATCATCTGACGTACCCATCCGCGCCCCGTGGCGCGGTGGTCGAGAACTATTTCGGCACGGCCGTTGCCGATCCGTACCGCTGGTTCGAGGACCTTGATTCGCCGGCGACCCGCGCTTGGGTGAAGGCTGAAGGAAGTCTTACCGAGGGGTATCTGGCGGCGAATCCTGCGCGCACACGGATCCGCGCGCGCGTTGCGGCGCTCTACGATTTTGAGAAAATCGGCACGCCCTTCCATGAGGGCAAGCGTTATTTCTACACTCGTAACACCGGGCTACAGAACCAAAGCGTTCTCTTAACGGCAGCGAATCTTTCCGACCCGGCCGCGGTGGCGCTCGATCCCAACGCGCTGTCGGCCGACGGCAGTCTCGCGGTAGTCGGTTACGTTGCGAGCCGCGACGGCCGGTATCTCACCTACGGGGTTTCCGTATCGGGATCCGACTGGACCGAATGGCACATCCGCGATCTCGGTACGGGCAAGGACCTGCCCGACGTCATCCGCTATACGAAGTACTACGAGCCCGTTTTTTCGCACGATGGTGCGGGGCTCTACTACAGCGCTTTCCCGGCGCCGCCCAAGGGCGCGGAGCTGAGCACGCCCGACATGGGCAATGCACTCTACTATCACTCCATAGGCACTCCCGCATCGGCCGACCGCAAGGTATTTCAGGAGAGCGCGCATCCGAGTTGGCAGTTCGAGCCGCATGTGTCTGACGACGGACGCTGGCTCGTGGTGCTGGGTGGCGACGGCGAAGTCGGCGACTCGGGCCACGAGAATCTCTATTTCCTCGATCTCAGCGTCGCCCATGCAGTCGTAAAGCCGGTCGCGGTAGGGTTCGATGCCGCGTACATCTTTGTCGGCGCGGACGCAGGTTCGCTGTTCGTTCTCACCACACGCGATGCCGCTCGCGGCAAAGTGATCGCGATCGACCCCACGAAACCCGCGCGCGAGAACTGGCGGAACGCGGTTGCCGAAGGCAGCGACGCGATTTCTATTACTGAGAAGAGCGTGACTCTGGTCGATCACCAGCTCATCGTGCAGACCGTGCACGATGCGCACACTCAGGTAAAGACGTATGGTCTCGATGGCACGCTGCGGCGGGAAATCACGCTGCCGGGCCCGGGCACCGCGCGGGGTTTTGGCGGAAGTTCCGACGAACGCGAGACTTTCTATAGTTTCCAGGATTTGATTACCGCCCCCACCGTGTACCGCTACGACTTGGAATCGGGTCGCAGCAGCGTGTTTCAAGCGCCCAAGGTTGCCTTCAAACCCGCAGCCTTGGTGGAAACCCAGGTCTTCTATCCGGGCAAGGACGGGGTGCGCATTCCCATGCTGCTCGCGTATCGCAAGGGCGTGAAGCTCAACGGTCAGAATCCGCTCTTGCTGTATGGCTATGGTGGCTTTGGCATCTCGATGCTCCCATCCTTCAATGCATCGCGGATCGCCTGGATAGAGATGGGCGGAATCTACGCCATCGCCAATATCCGCGGCGGCGGTGAGTACGGCGAGGCATGGCACCGTCAGGCCATTCGCGCGCACAAGCAGGTGGTGTTTGACGACTTCATTGCCGCGGGCGAATGGCTGATTGCGCAGCACTACACCTCGACGCGCAAGCTTGCGATCCTGGGTGGATCAAATGGCGGTCTCCTGGTCGGCGCGTGTCTGACCCAACGGCCCGATCTTTTTGGTGCGGCTGTGGCGCAGGTCGGGGTGATGGACATGCTGCGCTTTGATCGATTCGGGCAGGGTGCAGGCTGGGTCGGAGACTACGGCTCACCGCACGATGCACAGGATTTCAAGGCCCTATACGCCTACTCGCCGGTCCACAACGTGCATCCCGGCACGCGCTATCCGGCCACGATGGTCATCACCGGCGACCATGACACGCGTGTCATGCCGATGCATTCCTTTAAGTTTGTCGCCGCACTGCAGAACGCGCAGGCCGGCCCCGCGCCTGTGCTCCTCTACCTCGAGTCCTCCTCAGGTCACGGCGGCGGCACGACTGTCACTCAGGCGATCGAACAGAGTGCCGACATCTACACGTTCCTGATCGATAATCTCGGCGTGAAGGCGCAATAGTCGAAGAGCCCAGGGAATGGCCGAATCCGAGGAAATAAAATACGCCGCTACGCCGCCGTCGGCTTCGTCGAACGCGGGAACGATCGGCAAGGTATTCATCAGCTACGCCTCAGCGGATGCTGGCGTCGCGCAAGGAGTGTGCAGTCAACTCGAGGCCGCGGGGATATCCTGCTGGATTGCGCCTCGCGACGTCGTGCCCGGCGAGTTTTACGCCGATGCCATCGTGCGCGCCATCGACGCCGCGAGCGTGCTCGTGCTCGTGTTGTCGAAGAATTCCGCAGAGTCTCCCCACGTGTTGCGGGAGGTCGAACGCGGAAGCTCGAAGCGGCACCCGCTCGTGTCGTTTCGTATCGACCTTGCACCCTTGCCATCCGGGCTTGAATATTTTCTCAACACCTCCCACTGGCTCGATGCGAGTGCGACGGGGGTTGAGAACGCGTTGCCGAAGGTCGTGGCGGCGGTACGCCATTTGGTGGGATCCGGAGCAGCAGCAGGCCCTGCGCCCGAGATACCGACCGCAATGCGCAACTCTGAGCTGCCGGCGCCCCCGGTTGCCACGACCCATCGGCGCTTGAGCCCGACTCTCATATTAGTGGCTGCCGTCGTGTTGGTGGCGTTGGGCTACTTTGTAGTTGACAAGTTCTGGCTGTCAAAGAAAGTCACCCCCGCTGCGACTCAAACGGCCGCGCCTGCGATGACGAACCCGGCGGGCGCAGCGGCCACGCCAGTGACGGGCGGCAGCGCGTCGTTTGCACCACCCGCGCACTCGATTGCCGTGCTGCCGTTCGTCAACATGAGTGGCGATCCGAAGCAGGATTATTTCTCCGACGGTCTCTCCGAGGAGCTGCTCAATTCTCTGGTGACCCTGCGCGGCCTGCAGGTGGCCGCGCGCACCTCCTCATTTAGTTTCAAGGGCACCAGCCTGGGTGTCGCCGAAATCGCCCGCAAGCTCGATGTCGGGGCGATTCTCGAGGGCAGCGTGCGCAAGGACGGCGGGCGGGTACGGATCACGGCCCAGCTCATCAACGCCGTGACGGGATTTCACCTCTGGTCGCAGACCTACGACCGCGATCTTAAGAACGTGCTGGCGCTGCAGACGGAAATCGCGACTGCCGTGACGCAGGCGCTGCAGGCGACGCTGCTCGGAGATGTCTCAACGGCAGTCGAGTTAGGGGGGACGCACAATCCACAGGCCTTTGATGCCTATCTCAGGGGCAAAGGGATCGAGGTGACCAGCAAGGATACGAACCTTGCGCAGATCGCGGCCTTTGACGAGGCGATCCGACTCGATCCTCTGTATGCCAAGGCGTACGCTGCCAAGGGAATGTCTCTGGGTGCCTATGCAGGAAGTTACGAGTCAGCGTCGAACGCGCGTCATGTGGCGGAAAAGGCGCATGCTCTCATTGAGAAGGCGGTCCAACTTGCGCCGGACCTTGCGGAGGCACATCTCGCGTTAGCTCGGTCGTTTGACGCCGCTCTCCTCGATTTCACCCGTGGCATGGCTGAGTACGAGCGGGCGCTCGCTCTCGCCCCGGGTGACGCTCGAGTGCTCAGCAAGTACGCGGACTTTCTATCGCGCATGGGGCACGCCGATGCGGCGGTGGCGAGCGCGCAGCGTGCGGTGACGCTCGATCCCGTAAACGCAGCGTCGTACGACGATTTGGGGTATGTATTCTACTTCAGTCATCGACATCGTGAGGCCATCGCCGCCTTTGATCGCGCGCTCAGCTTAAATCCGCATATTCATTGGGCGCACGGTATGCGCGGGCTGGCCTACCTGGGGTTGGGGGAATCTGACACTGCGCGCCAGTCATGTCTCACGCCACCGATGTCGTGGGTGGCCCAAATGTGCGCGGCGGTTGCCTTCGCCAAGTTGAGATTGAAGGCGCAGGCGCAAGCGCAGGTTGCACAGATGAAAGCAGACCAGGGGGATGCGATGGCCTATCAGTTCGCGTCCATCTACGCGCAGTGGGGCGACACGCCGACCGCGCTCGATTGGCTTGAGGTCGCCAATCGACTGAAGGATCCGGGGCTCGCGTGGTTGAAAGTGGATCCTCTGCTCGACCCTCTGCGCAAGGAGCCGCGCTTTCAGCAGATTGAGCGCAAGCTTAATTTTCCGATTTGAAGACTTTCAGGTTGTGCCTCAAATGGAGATCACGGTTTCGAAGATCGACACGGCTTGACCGATGATCCATACGGCGTCGATCTCGCCGCCGTCGTGCATCTCAAGCTCCACCGTCACGCGTCCCGGGCGCTGCAGATAATGGCCCTGCACTCCGCAGAACGAGGTGCGCTCGCCCGTCTGGGTCAATAATCCGAGGCGCGCGAGATAAGCGCCCAGGAGCCCGTGCGCATTGCCGCTCACAGGATCCTCCGAAATGCCCAGAGCCGGACAGAACATGCGCGACTCGGTGAGGCAGCCTTGCGCCTGCGGCGCGAGTGTGAACACGAAATAGCCCGCGGCGCCCAATTGCGCTGAAAGCGTATTCAACCTGCCCGGGTCGGGCCGCAGCTGCTTCAGCTGCTCGGGTCCCTGCACGCCGACCATGAGGCGCGAGCTTCCGGAACCCACGATGCGCAAAGGGCAGCGGTCGTCGAGATCGTCCGTGGCGAGCGCCAGTGCATCCAGAACCGCCAGGCGCTCGCGGTCGTTCAACAGGCGGCCCATGAGGGGGCTTTTCTGGCGCACGGCGATCCGCCGCTCATCGCCCGAGCCGCGGATCTCGATGTCGACGATGCCGGCCTTGGATTTTTGCCGCAGGCGTTCCGTGCCGCCGCGGCGCCGCGACAGCACGTAGTGGGCGGCCACGGTCGCATGGCCGACGAACCCGGCTTCTGTGCGCGGGGTAAAAAAGCGCGCCCGCAAATCGTGATCGGGCCCGTCGGCTTCGAAAATAAATGCCGTATCGGCGTTATTGAGCTCGCGCGCAATCGCGAGCATTTGCACATCATCAAGCCCGTCGGCATTCAGCACGACCCCCGCCGGATTGCCGGTAAAGGGCGTGCGCGTGAAGGCATCGACCTGATGAATCTGGATACTGCGCACCATCGTTTGATTCCGCGGCCTCACCCGAAAGGGGGGCGATTCTAGTCCCTTTAACGACTTGCAATACACCCTGCGCCGCATACCATACGGGCGATAAACCTTGGGGTGGTCCCGACGAGGACCTGAGATGCCGGTGGCGCCGGCGAACCCGTTGAACCTGATCCGGTTAGTACCGGCGTAGGGAGCAGGTGTTCGTGAACCTCCGCAGATTGTTTTCATTTACCTTTCAAGGGCTTGCATGGTTTACGGGCGCCCATGTCACGAATGCCTGGGGCGGCTCCGACAATTCAGGGTCCGCACTCGACGAAGTCGTGGTGACGGCCACCCTGCGCTCAGCCCCGGCGCTTGAAGTCCCCGCAAGCGTCACCGTGCTCGATACGGCAACGCTCAAGGATGCCGGGCAGCAGGCTTTAGAGGACGTGCTGGCGCTGGTGCCCAACCTCAACTGGGCGGGCGACACCTCGCGGCCGCGGTATTTCCAATTGCGCGGCATCGGGGAGCTTGAGCAGTACCAGGGAGCTCCCAACCCTTCGGTCGGCTTCCTCATCGACGACATCGACTTCAGCGGCCTCGGTATGGCGGCGACCCTGTTTGATATTGACCAGGTGGAGGTGCTGCGCGGCCCGCAGGCCACACGCTACGGCGCCAATGCGCTCGCCGGCCTCATCTACGTGACGAGCGCGCAGCCGGAGGATCATTTCGAAAGCCGTGTCGAGGTGGGCGCGGGGGACTACAACACCCAGGACTACGGCGCGGTCATCACCGGACCCGTCGCCGCCTTGGATTCTGCTTTTCGCCTCGCCGTGCAGCACTACTCAACCAACGGCTACTACACCAACGTCTATCTCAATCGCGATGACACGGACCGCCGCGGGGAGCTCACGCTGCGCGGGCGCTGGCGCTATGAGCCTGCCGATGATCTGCGCATCGACTTAAGCCTGCTGCGCGTGCAGATCGACAACGGCTACGACGCCTACTCCATCAACAACACGAGGACCACGGAGTCGGACGATCCGAGCGTTGACTCGCAGCACTCGACCGGGGCCTCGCTGCGTCTGACGTACTCGGGCTGGAAACCGGCGACGCTCACCGTCATCGGCACGGAAGCGCAGTCCTATATCAAATACGGCTACGACGGGGACTGGGGCAATCCGGTGTTCTGGGCGCCGTACATCTATAACTACACCGAGCTGCAATATCGCGATCGCGGCACGCAGAGCCTGGAGATGCGCCTTGCGACCAACGCCGCGCACGGCGTCAATTGGCTCTTCGGCCTGTACGCACTGCGCCTGACTGAATCGTTGAGCGATACGAGCGCCGGCATCTACCAGAGCGATCCGACGGATCCGGCGACGGCATCGATTACCGATACGGTCGTGACGAGCCATTACCGCTCGCAGAATGCCGCGGTGTTCGGCGAGCTCGACGGGGAGATCGCCGAGCACCTGCGCTGGTCGCTCGGCCTGCGCGGCGAACAACGCACGGCCGACTATCACGATCTCACCACCAATCCCGGAGAGCCGGATGCCAGGAATAACTTCAATCCGACCGACCATCTCTGGGGCGGCCATGCATCGCTCACCTATGCGGCGACTCCCGAGGAGAGCGTGTATCTCCTCGTCGCCCGGGGATACAAGGCCGGCGGTTTCAACTTAAGCCAAGGCCTTCTGCCGAATCAGATTCTCTTTGGTCCCGAGTCGGACGTGAACTTCGAGACGGGCTACAAGGCGCAGCTCTTGGATGGCCATGTGCACGTGAACGCCGATGTGTTTTACACCCTGCGGAAGTCGCTGCAGATGAAGACGAGCGAGCAGCTCGATCCTTCGAACCCGGACGATTTCACCTTGTATACCGGTAACGCCGACAGTGGCAGAAACTACGGCCTGGAAAGCGAGATCGCGTGGCGCGTCACTTCCGCGGTGACTCTCGGCGCCTCGCTTGGGCTCCTGCAGACGCAATACCACGGATTCATGCAGAACGGGGTGCTCCTGCCGGATCGCGAGCTTGCGAACGCGCCGCACTGGCAGGGGGCAGTGAACCTCACCTATCGTGACCCGCGCGGGACCTTCGCGCGGATCGATGTGACTGGTATGGGAAGCTATTACTTTGATCTGCCGCCGAATTGGACCACCTCACACGCCTATGGCCTCGTCAATGCCAAGCTCGGCTGGGAAGAGCGCTCGTGGTCCGTGTATCTGTGGGGACGCAATCTTCTCAACAAGGACTACGCCGTACGGGGATTCTACTTCGGCGACGTACCACCGAATTTTCCGAACGAGCTGTACGTGCAGCTCGGAGACCCGCGCATCTGGGGCGTCAATTTGACCTACTCGCTACGGTGACACCATGGACATTGGAATTGAGATCAGCCTGTATCCCTTGACGTCGGAGTTCATTCCGCCGATCGAGGATTTCATCAAGCGCCTGAACCGCGACAAGCGCTTCAAAGTTCACACCAACAGCATGAGCACACAGATCTTCGGACCCTACGAGATTCTCTTCGACGCTCTGACCCGCGAGATGCGCGGCACATTCGAGCACGCGGGCAAGGCGATCTTCGTCATGAAGGTGCTCGGGCCGTTCGCTGACCCTACGTGAGCGAGGCACTCGCTGCATTCATGGCGAGCCTTGCGGCGACTTCGCCGGCCGAGGCGGCATCGGTCATCCTGGGAATTGCGTATTCGTTGTTCGCAGTGCGCCGCAGCCGCTGGTGCTGGGTCGCGGGCGGCTTAAGTTCCGCCATTCTCGTCTATCTCTTTGTGCGTGCGCGGCTGCCCATGCAAGCGGCGCTGCAGATATTCTACGTTGCGATGTCCGTGTACGGATTTCGCAGCTGGGTGCGGCACGAGAAGGATGCGGACTCGGTCGTCACGACCTGGCCGGTGCGCGCGCACCTGGGGGCCTGGATCGCCATCCTTGCCTTGAGCGCTCTCTCATCGCGCTGGCTTGCCGCCGAGACGGGCGCCGCGTGGCCGTTCCTGGATTCGGTGACGACCTGGGCCAGTCTCGTTACAACCTGGCTCGTGGTGCGGATGAAGCTTGAGAACTGGCTCTATTGGATCGCCATCGATCTCGTGCTTACGTACCTGTGCATCGTGCAGAAGCTGCCATTCGTGGGACTTCTGTACGCAACCTACCTCGGCATATCCATCGTCGGATTCACCACATGGCTCAGGACCTATCGCCGGCAGACACGGCCGGCGTGATTCCGCCGCGTGCGCTGGCACGCATCCCGGGCTGCGAGGGCAAAGAGCGTCCGGATGCCATTGCCGTGCTTCCCGGCGGATCGATCAATCAAAGCTTCCGGATCGACACGCGTGTCGGATCCTTCGTTCTGCGCTTGAACAGTGCTGCCGGCGCGGTGCTCGGCGCGAACCACGCGCGTGAGGTGCGGTTGCAGGCCGCGGCAGCCCTTGCCCAAGTCGCGCCGGAACTCATCTACGCGGACCTCACCGAACGTTTCATGATCATGCGCTACGTCGCGGGAGCCGCATGGCGGGAATCGGACTTCGCGCGTCCGCAGCGCCTGCGCAGCCTCGGGCTTACGCTGCGCGCTTTGCATGCCATCGCGCCGCCGGAAGTCGCCGCCTTCGACCTCGCCGCGATCCTGCGCGGCCATGCGGGTAGTCTCATCGCGGCGCTGCCCGCGGAGCGCTCTCTTCTTGAGGGCCTGATGGACGGGGCGGGCAGCGCACTTGCGCTCTGTGCGAGAGCCGGCAGGAAAGCGACCATCGTGCACAATGATCTCTCCCACTTGAATCTCATCGAGGCCGAGCGCATCTACCTCATCGACTGGGAATACGCGGCCGTTGCCGATCCGATTTTCGATCTTGCGTGCATACTCGCGTACTATCCGCAGGCCGAACCGTATGCACAGGACCTCCTGGACGCGACGGGCCTCGCCGCTGACGCCTCGACTGCAGAGCTCTCACGGGCACGCGACCTCTTCGTGCTGCTGAGCTTCCTGTGGTATCGCCGCCGCCGCCTGACGGGTGAGGTGTCTGCGGCGGACCGGGCGGCTGAGCGTGAGCTCCTGCAGCGCCTGAGCCCGTAGCGGATCTGGTATCCGCAGTGCAAGACCGGCAGACTTAATGCCTTCCTTTTCATTGAATCAAGAGGACGAGAGCCGGATGGCGCTGATGCGAGTTGTGGATCGCGACGGAGTTGAACATGAGGTCGAGGCGCGCACGGGCCTTAAGGTCATGGAAAACCTGCGCGAGCTTGATTACGGGGTGGCCGCCATTTGCGGCGGCATGTGCTCCTGTGCGACCTGCCACGTGTACGTGGATCCGGCCTGGGTTGACCGAGTGCCTGAGCCCATGTCGGATGAACGCGAGCTTTTGTCCGAGCTGTCACACACCGAGGAGAACTCGCGCCTGTCCTGCCAGATCGAATTTACTCCGGAGCTTGCGGGCCTACGGGTCATCATCGCTCCGGACGAGTAGGAGAGCCCATGTCCACTGCCACCGTCGACGTCGAGACCCGCGGCGCCGTTGCGATCGTGACGCTGAACCGCCCGGCGCAGTCGAATACCTTGAGTCTGCAGATGGGCATGGATCTGCTCGCGGCCGCCATGACCTGCGCACGCAGCACCGCCGTGCGCGCAGTGGTGCTGACTGGCGCTGGCCAGAATTTCTGCTTCGGCGGTGATCTGCGCGGCATGAGCAACAAGGGCGGCGCAGAGGCCTATCTGCGCGAACTCACCTCTTATCTGCACGCGGCGATCTCGCTGTTCGTGCGCATGGATCCGCCCGTCATCGCCGCCGTGCGCGGCACCGCGGCTGCAGCCGGCATCGGACTTGTGACGATGGCGGATCTGGCGGTCGCGGCCGAGAACTCCAAATTCAACCTCGCCTATACGGGTGTCGGTTTGACTCCCGATGCCGGCACTTCATTTCTTCTGCCGCGCGCCGTCGGCGCGCGGCGCGCAATGGAACTCTTGCTCCTGAACCGCTCGCTGTCGGCGCAGGAAGCATTAAGTTGGGGGCTCGTGAACCGGGTCGTGCCGGATGCCATGGTGCTCGATGAGGCACTCGCGCTGGCGGAGAGGTTGGCGGCCGGCCCGACGCGCGCCTTCGGCAAGGTCAAAAGACTCGTCGCGCAATCACTCGGCGCACTCGAGTCACAAATGGTGCTCGAGTCCGAGACCATCGCAGGCCAGGCCGCGAGTGCCGAAGGCACGGAGGGCATCAGCGCTTTTCTTGCGAAACGTAAGGCGGTTTTCCCGTGAATTGGATCCTGGTTGCGCTCGTAGCCGCAGGGATTGCGGCGGTGGTGCGCATCTATTTCAGTCTGCAGAGACTGCGCAGCGCGCGCGCCGATGATTGGGATGCCAAGATGGTCGAGCGTGTACGCTCGCAGGGCATCGACCCTTTCAAGCCGCATGAAGTCGACTTCTTCTTCGCGCTGCCGGATGCGAGCGCCTGTGATGCCGTGCGCACGCTGTTGCAGGCGGATGAGTACGTGGTGGACATCAAGCCGGTGGCGGACAGCTCGCAACATCCGTTCAGCCTGCACGCGTCGAAGGCATTGCGGCTCGCCGTGCCCGACATGCAGGAGAAGAGCCGCCGCTTCCAGGAGCTGGCCGCAGCGCACCGCGGGCGCTATGACGGCTGGGCGGCCGGAGCGACGCGCTAGCGCCAGACGACCTTGCGTGTGCTTAGAGCGCTCGCCAGCTTTTCAGCGATTCTCGGCCTGCTGGCGCACCGCCTCGGCGGCGGCGGCGATCGCCTTGGGATCTCCCAGATAGCGGCTCCTCACGGGCTGTAACTGTGCATCGAGCTCATATAGGAGAGGCACGCCGGTGGGAATGTTGAGGTCGACGATTTTCTCTTCCGGGATGTTGTCGAGCATTTTCACCATGGCACGCAGAGAATTGCCGTGCGCGGCAATGAGCACGTTCCTCCCCGCCAGGAGGTCCGATGAGATGCGGCTTTCCCAGATTGGCAGCACCCGCGCCAGAGTGTCTTTGAGGGACTCCGTCGCCGGCAGCTGCGAGGAATCAATGTCCGCGTAACGCGGGTCGAATCGCGGATGGCGCTTGTCGTTCACATCGAGCGGCGGCGGCGCGATGTCATAGCTGCGCCGCCAGATCTTGACCTGCGCCTCGCCGTGTTCTGCGACGGTCTGTGCCTTGTTGAGACCCTGCAGCGCGCCGTAGTGGCGCTCGTTGAGACGCCACGAGCGCTCGACCGGGATCCACATGCGGTCCATTTCATCGAGCATGATCCACAGCGTGCGGATGGCGCGCTTGAGGACTGAGGTGAATGCAACATCGATCGCGATGTTTTCGCGCAGGAGGAGCCGTCCGCCTTCGGCCGCTTCCCGATGCCCCAAATCCGTCAAATCAACGTCAGTCCACCCCGTGAACAGATTCTCCAGGTTCCAGATGCTCTGGCCGTGGCGCACAAGAATGAGTTTTCCAGGCACTTTAGGCTCCACCATTGACGGGGTAATCGAGGACGAGCGCCGCGAAGCGTTCGGCGGAGCCGGCGGCGTACGCAAAATAGAGTGACGGCTCGGTGAGCTCGAGCTCGAGGACACACGGCGCTGCAGCGGCATCGCGGAGCAGATCCACGCGCGCATACAGCGGGGTGGCAAACGGAATGGCGCCGAGCGCCCGTTCGCCGGTGCGCAGCTCATCAAGCTTCGGCACGCGCGCGGCAATGTCCTCGGCCGCAAAGAGCTCGCGAGTCGGGCCTTCCCCGCGGCGCAGCAGGGGTCCCTTGCGGATGGCGTGGCTGAACGTGCCGCCAAGATAGATGAGCGCGGTCTCGCCGTCGGCATCGACGCGGTCAAGGTAAGGCTGCAGCACGACGCTGCGATTCTCATCCAGGAGGCGCTCGACGTGCACGACGGCAGCGGCAAGTTCGCGCCGCCCGTAGCGCTGGGCATCGCGCGCGCCCGAGCTCACCGCGGGTTTGACGACGAAATCGGTCGAGGCATGCTGGACCAGAAATTCATTCACTGCCTGCGATGCGCTGTCACCTGGTTCTACGAAAGTAGTCGGCACCGTGCGCACGTCTGCCTGCATGAGCTCGCCGAGATAATGCTTGTCGGTGTTCCAGCGCACCATCGGCAGGGGATTCAGTAGATGCGTGGATGCGGAAGTCTGCTCAGCCCAGTTGAGAAACTCGGGCAGGCGCATGCTGTAATCCCAGGTCGAGCGCAAGAGCGCCAGGTCGAAGTGCGACCACTGCGTGCTGGCATCGTCCCACTCGACGACGCGCACGGCGGCTCCTGCGCGCGTGAGCGCCGCAAAAAGCGGTGGCAGATCCGCATCCGTGTCGCGCGCCTCACGCGCGGTGACGAGAGCGATGGCGGCAGGTCCGCGAGCCACGGTCAGGCGCGCGACGCCGGCGGGTCCGTCAGCTTGCGCACGGAGTCGATGCCTACCGAGAGTGTTGCAAAGTCGCTGGTTCCCACGGCCTGCATGTCGTTCAGGACACGCTGCCAGCGCACGAGATCCTCGCCGGCGGCCTGCGCCCAGGCGCTGACGCGCGCCTCGGGCTTGCCGTGTTTGGCGAGTGCCAGCACACGCTCGGTCGCCTTTCTGTGGATGGCCCCGGCACTGTCGCGCAGGCCCGTGCGCGCGATCGCCTGCCATTGCCCGTCGACGGGCAGCCGTTCGATCTGCTCGCGCAGCCAATCAAGTCCGATGCGCGCGCCGACCTCGAAATAAGTGCGCGCCGCTTCAACGACGCGCGCGCGATGCGCGGCTGCGAGCTCGACGATATCGAGAGTCGCATTGTGCGCATCGAGACTTGCGATGCGCGCGGCAAGGTCCTCGGGCGCTCCCGCCGCCAGATGCTCCTTGCGGATGGCTTCAAATTGCGCGCGCTCGGAACCCACCAGCACCTGCGTCATGGCGGATTGCAGTTCGCGCGTGCCGCGGCGGAATTCGGCGACGGCGCGGTCGACCTGCAGATCTTCGCGGCGATGCGCGAGCAGCCAGTAGGTGGCATGGCGCAAGAGGCGGCTCGTCTCATACATCATGCCGTACTGCAGCTTCGCGGACACCCGGTTGTCGAGTGCCTCGATCTGCGCCCACAAGTCGCGCATGTCGAAGATCTCGCGCGCCGCGGTGTAGGCGCGCGCAATGCGCGCAGGCGCCGCGCCGGTGTCATCCTGCGCGCGCGCGACGAAGGTCGGCCCCATGCGATTGACGAGGCTGTTGGTGGTTGCCATCGCGATGATCTGGCGGCGCAGCCGGTGGCGGCTGATCGCGCGCGCGTAGCGCGTGCGCACCGGGCCCGGGAAATAGCGCTTGAGCTCGAGCGACAGATACGGATCGGCCGGCACGTCGGAACCCAGAAGATGCTTGCTCAACCAGATCTTGCTGTAGGAGAGCAGCACCGCAAGCTCCGGTCGCGTGAGGCCGAGACTCTTCTTGCGCCGTTCGGCGAGCTCCTCGTCGTTGGGCAGGAACTCGAGTGCGCGGCTCAATTCATTCGCACGCTCGAGCGAGTGCATGAGTTGCGAGTACTCGGATAGACGCGTGCCGGAGTGCAGCTCGAGGGTGCTGATGGCCTGCGATTGCAGGTAGTTGTTGCGCAGGACGAGCTCAGCCACCTCGTTCTTCATGCCGGCCAAGAGCTGGTTGCGCCGCGCGCGCGTCAGGCTGCCCGCGGCGACCAGGGGATTCAGCAGGATCTTGATGTTGACCTCAACGTCCGAGGTATTGACGCCTCCGGAGTTGTCGATGAAGTCGGTGTTGAGCCGGCCGCCCGCGAGCGCATATTCGATGCGGCCGCGTTGCGAGAGGCCGAGATTGCCGCCCTCGCCGACGACGCGCGCCGCGAGCTCCGCGCCGTTCACGCGCACGCCATCGTTGCTGCGATCACCGACCTCGCCGTTGCTCTCCTGGGTCGCTTTGACGTAAGTGCCGATGCCGCCGTTCCAGAAGAGGTCGACGCGCATGCGCAGGATGGCGCGGATGATTTCGTTCGGGGTGGCCGCGGCGTTCGGCATCCCGAGCATCGTCTGCGCTTCGCTCGAGAGCGTGATCGATTTTGCGGCACGCGCGAACACGCCGCCGCCGCGCGAAATGCGCTTGCGATCGTAGTCATCCCAGCTCGAGCGCGGCAGTCGAAACAGGCGTCGCCGCTCGGCAAAGCTCGCCGCAGCATCCGGGGCGGGATCGAGAAAGATGTGCTGATGGTTGAAGGCAGCCTTCAGGTGCGTATGGCGCGACATCAGCATGCCGTTGCCGAACACATCGCCCGCCATGTCGCCCACGCCGATGGCCGTGAAAACTTGGGACTGGACATTGACGCCGAATTCGCGGAAGTGCCGCTTGACGCACTCCCAGGCGCCGCGCGCCGTGATCGCCATCTTCTTGTGGTCATATCCGGCCGAGCCGCCCGAGGCGAAGGCGTCCCCGAGCCAGTAGCCGTACTCCTGCGAGATGGCATTGGCGATGTCGGAAAACGTGGCGGTGCCCTTGTCGGCCGCTACCACGAGGTAGGTGTCGTCGCCGTCGCGCCGCATCACCTGCGGCGGCGGCACGATGCGATTGCCGACGATGTTGTCGGTGACATCGAGCATGCCGCGGATCAGGCTTTGATAGCAGGCAATGACTTCGGCCTGCAGCTCATCGCGGGACCCCGCGGGAGGGCGCTTCACGACGAACCCACCTTTGGCGCCGACCGGCACGATGATGGTGTTCTTGACGTTCTGCGCCTTCATCAGGCCCAAAATCTCGGTGCGGAAATCCTCGCGCCGGTCGGACCAGCGTATGCCGCCACGGGCGACGTCGCCCATGCGCAGATGCACCCCTTCCACCCGCGGACTGTAGACAAAGATCTCGTACTTCGGCCGCGGCAGCGGCAGGTCGGGAATCTTGTGCGGATCGAGCTTGAAGGACACGTAGCTCTTGGCGGCGCCGGCGTCGTCCAGCTGATAGAAGTTGGTGCGCAGGGTTGCGCGCACCACATTCAAATAGCCGCGCAGGATGCGGTCCTCATCCAGACTCGTGACCGCGTTCAGCGCCGTGCGGATCTCGCCGACGAGACTTTCGGCGCGCGCCGGCGCGCGCGCCGCCGTGCGCGGCTTGAAATAAGCCTGAAATAGGCGCACGAGGTTGCGCGCGATTCCGGGATTCGCGGCGAGCGTGCGCTCCATGTAGATCTGGCTGAACGGCACGCCCGTCTGCAGCAGATAGCGGCAATACGCGCGCAGCACCACGATCTCACGTGCGGCAAGTCCCGTTGCGAGCAGCAGGCGGTTGAAGCCGTCGTTCTCAATCTCGCCGCGCCACACCCCGGCGAACGCTTCTTTGAACGTCGACTCGATGCGCGCGATGTCGATGCGCAGCGCGTCGCGGTGCTCGAGCTCGAAATCCTGGATCCAGGCCGCACCGCCCTCGGGCCACGCGAGCTCATAGGGGCGTTCGGCGATGACGCGCAGGCCGAAATTCTCCAGCACCGGCAGGAGGTCGGAGATCGGCACCGGCACGCCCAGCTTCACGATCTTCAAATGCACGCGCTCGGGAATCTGGCGCGCCGGGCGATGCAGATTGAGGCGTGGCGACTGCGGCTCGAAGCGCAGCGCTTCCAGGTCCTGCAGATCCTCGAGCGCGTCCGCGGGCGCGACCTCTTCCTCGTAGGCGAGCGGAAACGCGTGCCGGTAGCGGTGCGCGAGCGCGAGCACCGCCGCCTCATCATGCTGCGTGACTAGAGCGGCGCGCAGCCGGTCGGTCCAGGTGGTCGCCGCCTGGGCAATGCGCTTCTCGATGCCGGCGAGGTCCACTTTGCGCCGGTCGTCCGGGTCGGTGCGCACGACGACGTGCACGCGTGCGTGATTGGAGTCGGAGATCTGCACCTGCGTTTCCACATGGCTGCCGCCGAAACCCTCGAGCACGATCTGTTCGATGCGCTGGCGCACGTCGGTGCTGTAGCGGTCGCGCGGAACGTAGATGAGGAGCGAATAGAAGCGCTGAAAAGGATCGCGCCGCGCGAGCAGGCGCACGGTGCGCCGCTCGTACAGGTTGACGACGCCGCGCGCAATGCGGATGAGATCCTCCACCGGCGCCTGGAAGAGCTCATCGCGTGGATAGGTCTCGAGCACGTGCAGCACGGCTTTGGCGTCATGGCTTTGCGGGTCGAGGCCAAAGTGGCCGATCACGCGCTCGACCTTCTTGCGCAGCACCGGGATCTCGCGCGGGCTGAATTGATAGGCGGTCGACGTCCATAGACCGAGAAAGCGGTGTTCGCCGGACACTGCGCCGCGCGCGCCGAAACTCTTGACGCCGACATAGTCGAGGTAGGTCGCGCGATGCACACTCGCCATGGAATTGGCTTTCGTCAGAATGAGTAGCTGCCGCTCGCGCGCCCGAGCGCGCAACTGTCCGCGCAGGACGACGGCGCCCGCCTTGCCACCGCGCAGAATCCCTAAGCTCGTGCGCGCTTCCGACACCAGGCGGTCGGCGCTCGCGCCGCGCTCGAGGCGATAGTGGCGGTAGCCGATGAAGAGGAAGTGGCGGGCCCGCATCCATTCGAGGAGCGCACGCGCCTCGGCGACTTCGCCGGCAGGCACGGGCGGCGGGTCGCTTGCCAGGGACTCAATGAGCTTGGCGGCGCACTGCCGCATGGGCAGCCAATCGGCGACCGCGAGCCGCACGTCGCGCAGCGCGGCGCTCAGCTTCTCCTGCAGTTCGGCGATGCGCGCAGCGTCGGTCTGGCGATCAATCTCATACAGCTGCCACGATTCTGCATGGCCGTTCGGCTCGCGCTCGGCGCGCACGCCGCTCAGCCGGCCACGGCCGTCGCGCTCGACGCTCAAGACCGGGTGCACGATCAGATGGACGGCAACTTCTGCCTGACTGAAGACGATGCCGAGCGAGTCCACGAGAAAGGGCATGTCGTCGGTGACGACCATGACGAGCGTGTGGGCGCTTTGAAAGCCGTCGCGGGCGCTATCGGGGTTGAACACCTTGACGAGCGCCTGCCCCGGGCGCCGCGCGCGACTGCCAAATTTGAAATGCTCGAGCGCGGCTCCGGCCAGCTCCTCAGGCTGACGCTGCGCCAGATCCTCCTCCGCAACTCCGCGAAAAAAGGCGCGCAGGAATTTCTGCCGCAGCGCGGCTTTGGCACGTGTTCCCGCACGCGAACCGCGCGCGGCGGCGACGATGCGCTCGATCAGGGCGCGCCGTGCGGCGGGAATGCTGCGCAGGGGAGAGCTGTCGCGAGAGGCTGCTCGGGGTACGCTCACGAGTCCCGCTCGAGATCGCGCATCAATGCGGCGAGGAATCTTGCCGCCTCGCCGCCCGTCACGCAGCGATGATCGAAGGTCAACGACAACGGCATGCGCAGGTGCGCTTCAATTCCACCCATGACGGCGATCACATCGTGGCTGAGACGCCCCGCACCCAAGATCGCGACCGCCGGCGGCACGACGACCGGGGTCGCGTAGCGTCCCGCGATCATGCCAAAGTTTGACAGCATGAAACTGAAGTCGCGCAGGTCCTCGGCAGCGACGGTGCGATCACGCGCGGTGCGCTTCAAGCGGTCGACGTCGGCACGCAGTTCCTCGGCTTTGCGTCCGCCCACGTCGCGGATCACCGGAACCAGGAGCCCGTCGGGCGCATCGACTGCCATGGCGACGTCCACCCGCGGAAGCAGCCTGCGGCTCTGCGCTTCTCCGTCGTACCAGGCATTCAAGCCGGGTTCTGCGCGGCAGCCGGCCGCGATGGCGCGCAACAGACGGATGGTGAAGTCCTGACCCTTCACCCAGTGATGCAGGTCGGCATCGTCGAAGAGCGTGCATTGCATGACGCTGTCACGTGCCATGCTCATGCTTTGAGCCATGGCACGCCGCAGGCCGCGCAACTTCTCCGGCTCGCCGGCGGCGACGGGCACTGCCGAGCGCGGCGCCGTCGCCGGTGTCTTGAGTGCCGTGACGGTGGCCGCCGTGTGCAGTGCGGTCGGACCCGAAGTCGTCATGACATCATCGACGGTAATGAGTCCGCCGCGGCCGCTGCCCGAGATGCGCGCAAGATCGACGCCGAGGCGCTTCGCGAGCGCACGCACGGCGGGCGCCGCCCGCACGCGCTCGCGCGGCGCGCCGGAATTGCCGCCGGCGACGGCAGTCTCAATAAATTCCTCCTCGTTGGTCGTCGGCATGCTGCCGACCACGGTGCCGGAGTCATCGGCCTTGGGGCGCTCCGGCGCCTTGGCGGGCGCGGGGCGCGCATTCGGCGCTGCCGCGACGTCAAATTCCACGAGCGCGGCGCCGGTTGCGATCATGTCGCCGGGATTGCCATGCAGCGCGCGGATCACGCCCGAGTACGGCGAGGGCACTTCAACCACGGCCTTCGCGGTCTCGACCGCCACCATCGGCTGATCGACCTTGATCTGATCACCCACTTTGATGTGCCAGCGCACGATTTCGGCCTCTGCCAGGCCTTCGCCCAGATCCGGAAGATTGAATGTCGTCATGCGCCCTCCGTGAAAAGGCTTGCGGCCGCTATTCGGTGAGCGTATCGCGCACGGCGTCAATAATGCGCGCGACGCTTGGAATGTAGTCGTACTCGAGGCGGAACAAGGGCATCGGCGTGTCGTAGCCGGTGACGCGCTTGATGGGCGCCTGCAGGTCATAGAGTCCGTGCTCGGCCACCGTCGCGGCAATCTCCGCGCCGACACCGCAGTTACGCGCCGCTTCGTGCACGATGACGAGGCGTCCGGTCTTCGCCACCGACTCCAGGATCGTGTCGTGGTCGATGGGCGAAATGGTCGCAAGGTCAATCACCTCGCAGGACACGCCGTCTTTTTGCAGCTGGTCCGCCGCACGCAGCGTTTCGAAGGTCATGGCGCCCCAGGTCACGATGGTTGCGTCATTGCCTTCGCGCAGGCGGTAGCACACATCAAGCGGCAGTGCCTGGCCGTCGTCCGCGATCTCCTGGCGCACCAGACGGTACAGGCGTACGGGCTCCAGGAAAATGACTGGATCGGGATCACGGATCGAGGCCAGGAGCAGACCGTAAGCGCGCGCCGGGGAGGAGGGGCAGACGACGCGCAGACCCGGGTGATGCGCGAGCATCGCCTCCAGACTCTCGGAGTGGTGCTCCGGCGCGTGAATGCCGCCGCCGTGCGGCATGCGCATGACGAGCGGCAACGTGATGCGGCCTCGGGTGCGATGCCGCATGCGCGCCATGTGGTTCGCGATCTGATCCATGGCGGGGTAGATGAAACCCATGAACTGAATTTCGGCGACGGGGCGCAGCCCCTGCGCGGCAAGTCCGATCGACATGCCGGCAATCATGCCTTCGGCAAGCGGCGTGTCCTGCACGCGCTCCTTGCCGAACTTCTCCTGCAGCC
>Ga0302314_10001505_pt1 | contig 43616 bp, 43 predicted proteins | sample III_Palsa_N2_3_FD_200533 | JGI IMG/M metagenome (GOLD analysis project Ga0302314, IMG submission 200533) | Peat permafrost microbial communities from Stordalen Mire near Abisko, Sweden - III_Palsa_N2_3 | ecosystem: Environmental > Terrestrial > Soil > Palsa > Peat permafrost | place: Sweden... | reverse complement strand
CGAGCTGCAGGCCAGCGCGCTGGAAGACAGCATCGTGCTCTCGCTAGGCGCCACCCACAGCTTCCCGCTGGAAGAGGTGAAGGACTATCTCAAGTCCGCCACCGCGCGCCAGATTCTCATTCAGGCCTTGCTCGATGCGCCCATGTTCGGCACGCGCTGGCGCTGGAACGCCAGCGTGGCCCTGGCGGTGAAGCGCATGCAGAACGGCAAGCGCACGCCGCCCCAGTTCCAGCGCTCCGACGCCGAGGACCTGCTCAGCGTGGTCTTCCCCGACCAGCTCGCCTGCGCCGAAAATCTCAGCGGCGAACGCGAGATTCCCGATCACCCCCTGGTGAAGCAGACCATCGATGACTGCCTGCACGTCACCATGGATGTCGACGGCCTTGAGCGCCTGCTGAAGAACATCGAGAGCGGCGCCGTGCGCGTCATCGCGCGCGACCTCGCCGCGCCTTCGCCGCTGGCCTATGCCATTCTCAATGCGCGGCCCTTCGCCTTCCTCGACGACGGCGCCGCCGAAGAGCGCCGCACCATCGCGGTGAGAACGCAGCCGCTGCTGGACGCGCGCAGCGCCGCCGATCTCGGCCGTCTCGACATGCAGGCGATCGAACAGGTGCGCGCCGAAGCCTGGCCCGAGATCGGCAGCGCCGAAGAACTGCACGACGCCCTGGTGGTGCACGGCTTCCTCACCCGCGACGAACTGGCCCTGGCCGGCGACACCTGGTTGCCGGTGCTGCAACAGCAGCAGCGCGTCACTTCCATCGCGCTCGGCAACCGTCAGCCGCTGTGGATCGCCGCCGAACGCCTGCATGAATTTCTGGCCCTGTTCCCCAGCCTGAAAACCACGCCGCCGATTCGCGCCACTTCCTCCGAGCAGCCGAACGCCGAGGAAGCCCTGCGCGAAATCCTGCGCAGCCGCCTGGAACTGCTCGGCCCGGTCACCGAGACCCAGCTTGCCGCGCCGCTGGCGCTGGAGAACGACGAAGTGCGCGCCGCGCTGTACAGCCTCGAAGCGGAAGGCGCCGTGATGCGGGGTGGTTTCACTGCACCGACGGCGTCGGAATGGTGCGAGCGCCGCTTATTGGCACGCATCCACCGCTACACCCGCGAGCGCAAGCGCGCCGCCATACAGCCGGTGGCCGCCGCGCAGTTCCTGCGCTTCCTGTTCCGCTGGCATCGCATCGCCGGCGACGAACGCCGCGAGGGCGACGAAGGATTATTGATTGCCCTGCGCCAGCTCGAAGGCTGCGCGCTGCCCGCCGCCGCCTGGGAAGAAGACCTGCTGCCGGCGCGCGTACAACTTTATTTGCCGGCGATGCTCGACAAGCTCTGCGCCGCCGGCCGCGTCGTCTGGTACCGCCCCGCCACCGCCAGCGCCGCCAGCGGCGACGAAGCCAAACGCAAGTCCGGCCCGGTGCGCGGCACGCCGATCCTGCTGTGCGAGCGGCAGACCCTGCTGCACTGGCAGGACGCCGGCGCCGTGCCCGCCGAAGCGCCGCCGCTGTCGCCCAAGGCGCAGGCCGCGCTGGACAGCCTGCGCAGCCTCGGCGCCTCCTTCTTCAGCGACCTCCAGCACGACACCGGCCTGATCAAAACCGAACTGGAACTGGCCCTGGGCGAGCTGGTCAGCAACGGCCTCGCCACCTGCGACTCCTTCGCCGGCCTGCGCGCCCTGGTCATGCCCGCCGAAAAGCGCAACCGCCTGCGCCGCCGCCTGCGCGGCGCCGAGGCCCACGTCGACGAAGCCGGGCGCTGGTCTCTCACGCGCAGGCCGCGACCGGATACCCAGGCGCCCGGCGCACTGGCGGAACCCCACGTAGAACACATCGCCCGCGTCCTGCTGCGCCGCTACGGCGTGGTGTTCCGCAAACTGCTCGAACGCGAGGACGGTCTGCCGCCCTGGCGCGAACTGTTCTACGTCTATCGCCGCATGGAAGCGCGCGGCGAAATCAGCGGCGGCCGTTTTGTCAGCGGTTTCTCCGGCGAGCAGTTCGCTCTCAACGATGCCGCGGCGTTATTGCGCAAGGTGGCGAACAGCGAAGCCGTGGACGAACACGTCTCCATCTCCGCCGCCGATCCGCTGAATCTCGTCGGCATCCTCACGCCGGGCGAGAAAGTGCCGCGGCTGCCGGGCAACCGCGTGTTGTTCGAGAATGGTGTGCCGGTGGCGGTGCAGACCGGCGGAGAGGTGCGTTATCTCCAGTCGCTGGATGCGAAGGCGGAGTGGGAGATCAAGAATTTGCTGATCCGCAAGCAGAAGCCAGGCGGGTATTTTGAGCAGCCGCTGCGGCCGCACTAGCTTGGTTGTTTCCCCTCTCCCCTTGGGGAAGAGGGCTGGGGTGAGGGGTGCTTTTCTATAAGCACAACACCACAGTCCGTTCGTCCCGAGTGCCCGCGCCAGCGGGTGTATCGAGGGACCACGCACACACTCCTAACCATCGTCATTCCCGCGAAAGCGGGAATCCAGGCTTCGGTGAACTTCGGGGCTGGATGAACTCATCTTGGACGCTGAGTCATGCTTTTACGGCTCACTCTGAAGCCTCGGCGCACGCGCTGGCGCGCGGACCATTTGCCTGCTGATTGAAGGTGCGGTTCCGCCTGGATGGCGGGTCACTTTCTTGTCAACAGCCACAAGAAAGTAACCAAAGAAGGGCCGCCCCGGAGTCTGCGCCGTCCAATCGCAAAGCGATTGGACGGTCCCCTGCGCTTCTCGCCCGCGGCGGGTTTCACCCACAGGCCATCCATGGCCTGTGGGTGAAATCTTCGGCATCCTGCCTCGCCCCGCGTCTGCGCGCGGGCCTGTTCGCCGCGGACTGTGATGCTCGGCGCAGCCAGACGGGGAGGTACGTCAAAAGCACATCAAAAGCCAAAGCGTCGCCTTGTCGCGACCTTCGTCTTCATCGTCGTTCCCGCGAAGGCGGGAACCCAGTTTTGCCGGATTCAATGCACGGATGAACTACTCCGAATCCGTCCACCCGAGCCTTACCGGCCCTCCGCGGACGTCTCCGGCGCTCCTGGCCCGCTTAAACACCACACCTACCGTTCGTCGACCCCGTCATGCTCGCCATCACCAAACCTTGGCACGCATGGTGACAACGGCAGAAATTCTGTGGATAACCCTGATCGATGGGCCGGCTGTGGAAAAGCGCCCCTCACCCTACCCTCTCCACACTCCGTGGGGAGGCGGAGAACATCCGCAACGACTCAGTCGAACACGATGGTCTTGTTGCCATCGACAATGATGCGATCCTCCACATGCCAGCGCACCGCCCGCGCCAGCACCTGCCGCTCCAGGTCCCGCCCCAGGCGCCGCAGGTCGTCGATCTCGTCGCTGTGCGAAACGTGCGCGGTGTCCTGCGAGATGATCGGTCCCTGATCCAGGTCGGCGGTGACGTAGTGGGCGGTGGCGCCGATGATCTTGACGCCGCGCTCGTAGGCCTGCCGATACGGATCGGCGCCGACGAACGCCGGCAGGAAGGAATGGTGGATGTTGATGATGCGGTTCGGATAGCGCGCCACGAAGGCCGGGCCGAGGATGCGCATGTAGCGCGCCAGCACCAGGAACTCGGCATTGCCGCCAAGCAGTTCCAGCATCCGCGCCTCGGCCTGTTCGCGCTGGCCGGCGGTGTCCTGCGGCACGTGGTGGAACGGAATGCCGAATTGCTCCACCGCGCCGCGCAGCTTGTCGTGGTTGGAGATGACGCAGGGAATGTCCACCAGCAGCTCGCCGCGCTGCCAGCGCCACAGCAGCTCCAGCGCGGCGTGATCGTGGGCCGAAACCAGCACCGCCATGCGCGGGCGATCGGCGGCATAGCTGATGTGCCAGTCCATGTTGTAGCGGCGGCCGGCGGCCTCGGCAAAGGCCTGCTCCAGCGCCTGGCGCGACAGGTCGAGCTTCGGCGTCTGGAATTCCAGGCGCATGAAGAACAGGCCGCCGCTGGGATCGGTGGAATGCTGATCCAGTTCGGTGATGTTGGCGCCGTGCTGGAACAGGAAAGTGGTCACGGCAGCGACGATGCCGGGCTGGTCGGCGCAACGAATCAGCAGGCGGGCGTAGGAGTCTGTGGCCACAACGACATGCTCGGATCTGGGATGGGAATTGCAACAAGGCTTTCGGATCGTCATGCCGGCTTTTGCCGGGCATGACGATTGTTGGATCAGTTCAACGCCACCAGGGCCTTCAGCTTGGCGGCCTGCTCGGGAAACCAGGGTCCGTTGGCCTTGAGCGCATCGGCCACCGCCTGCTTGGCGTCGTCGGTGCGGTTCAGCTTGAGCAGTGCCTGCGCCTGCTGCTCGGCGACATTGAGCCGGTTGATGCCATAGGCCTTGGGCGCGGCCTGCTGCAGGTAGATCAGCGCCTGCTGGTACTGGCCGCGAGCCACCAGGCTCCTGCCGAAACGGAAGTAGTAAACATAATCGTCCGGGTAGGCGGCGATCAGCCTGGGATAGAGCAGGTCCAGTTCATCGGTCTTGCCGGCGCGATCGAGGAACACGCGCAGATTGTCGGCGAGGTTGCGATCCTTCTTCAGATTGCCGCCGAGGCGCTGCCTGGCATCGGCGATGGCGCGATCGAGCACATCCTCCCGCGCCTGCGGATATTTGAGCGCATCATCCAGATCGGCGGTGGTCAGCACCGCGCTGCGTGCGTCGGCGCAGCTCGGATGGGACACGAACACCTGGGCGTAGAGCTGATGCGTCATCACCGGCTTCTGCGCTGCCAACAGCCTGGTCTTGTCGGCATCCGGCAGGCTGGCGGTGCATTCCATGATCCGGTCCAGTTCGTAAGCACGGTCGCAGCCGAGCTCACCGGCCAGCACCGGCGGCGCCAGCACCGCGCACTGCGCCGCGTTCTTGTTCTGGCTGGCCTGCATCAGTTGCAGGCGCGCGATCCACAGCCTGGCGCGCGCATCCTTGTCCAGCGCGGCCTGTGCCGGCTGCGGCAGGGCCTTTTGCCAGGCCAGGCCGCCATCGGCGTCGTTGCGCGCGTAATAGGCCCTGAGCACCTCGTGCGCGGCCTTGAGCGAAGCCGGGCTACCGTCCCTGACCTTGTCGCGCACGGCTTCCAGGGAAGTGGTGCGCGCCATGATGGCGTCCAGCTGGCGATAGAACTCGGGCCGGGTCTGCTCGGCCAGGATGCGGCCCAGTTCGTCGCCGCTCTCATTGAGCACGACGTAGCTGGGCAGCGCCTTCACCGTCAGACGCTTCTCCCAGTAATTGCCTTCCGGCGCATCGGCGTCCAGATCCACCAGCACCGCCTCGCGCTTGACCTTGTCCCACTCGGCGCCGTTGAGGACGTTGTGCTCCATGTAGTAGCAGGAGTAGCACCAGGGCGCATGAAACTCGATCAGGATCGGCGCGTGCCGCGTCGCCGCATCCTTCAGTGCCTCGTCCAGCGGCGGCTGCCAGGCGTCATCGGCGTGCGCGGCCCCGGCCAGCAGGAGGAGGGCGGCGGCAAGCCCGGGGGCGCGATCAGTCCAGCGGCGGCAGGTTTTTGGGCGCATCGTCCGGGGGCTTCGAGTAGAAGGCGATACGCGCATTGTACGGCTTGCCGGTGTCCGGGTTTATAACATTCGAAATGCCGCGATATTCCAGCAACCGGCGCGATCGTGGGTCATATGTAAGGATCAGCGGATCGACCATGTAGCGCAGCAGCGAATTCGGCTCCACTTTGATCTGTATCGCCGGCTTGCCCTCGAACTGGACATCGCCGGTCTTGCGCGCCCGGAAACTGTAGCTGTCGAGCTGTCCTGCCGCGGCAAACTGGAACTTGAGGGTCTTGCCGGCGACCAGATCCGGCATGTGATCGTAAAGATAGCTGTGAAAGCCGCTGTCGGCGGCCATCTGCTCGACCTTGGCAACGCTGCCGGTCTGCCGGCCGTTTTCGCGCGATTCCTTGAACATCTGCACGCCGTCCGGGCCGACGCTGCTGATGCCCTCGGAATAGCCGACGCCGGGCAGGCTCAGGGTATAGACCGGGATATAGGGATCGGAGGCGAAACTGAGGGTCTTTTCCCCAAGCCGCTTGCCGGCTGTGTCGTAGTAAGTGGTGTGACCGCTGAGCCAATGATCCTTGTCGATCTCCTCACGATAGACCTCGGTGTAGAGGTACTTGCCGGTGGCGAGATCGTAGGCGTAACCGTAGAAACTCTGGGTCTGAGGATCGGCCTGCGCCGCGCATGCGGCGAACAGCAGGGTGAAAGCAGACAGGGCGATGCGTTTCATGCGGGTCCTTGTTGGAAAAAATCAGTCCCTGATAGCCGTCCGTCAGCGCGCCGCGCGTGGCGCGAACAGATAGTGCGCCACTCCCCATTCGTTACCCCCAGCGTAGCCGAACAGTTCCGCCACGGCCATGTAGAACATGCGCCAGCGCTGGAACCAGATCGCCGCCTGCTCCTCGCCGTAGCCGGCGCGAAACACTTTCATGATGGCGGTCTTCTGGGCATCCATGCCTTCGAGCCAGTGATTGGAGGTTTTCTCGTAATGCTGGCCGCCGACCCACCATTGCCGTTCCAGCCGCAGATCGTCCTGGAAATTGAGCAGCAGATTCTCCGAGGGCATGGTGCCGCCGGTAAAGAAATATTGCGACATCCAGTCGCTCTGCCCCTGTACGTCGAAGTGATAGGCCAGCAGCTTGTGGACGAAAATATGCACGAACAAGCGGCCCTCCGGCTTGAGCCAGCGCGAGATCTTGGCCAGCAGCAGGCCGTAGTTCTTCATGTGCTCGAACATCTCGATCGACAGGACGCGGTCGAACTGCGCCGGCACCCCCTCGGCGGGAAAATCGAAATCGACGACATTGCCGGTGAGAATGGTGAGATTGCTGAAGCCGCGTTCGGCGGCACGCCCCTGGATGAATTCACGCTGGCCATGCGAGTTCGACAGGCCGACGATGCGCGAGTTCGGATATTTCTCCGCCAGCCACAGCGACAGCGAGCCCCAGCCGCAGCCGAGGTCGAGAATGCGCATGCCGTCGCGCAGGCCGGCACGCTCGGCGTAGAGCGCCAGCATCGCCTCGCCGGCCTGCGCCAGGGTTTCCTTGCCGGTGGCATAGAGGCAGCAGGAGTATTTCAGGCGCGGCCCCAGATGCAGATGGAAAAATTCCGCCGGCACTTCGTAGTGCTGCTGATTGGCGGCCTTGGTCTCCACCGCGATGGGGCTGGCACGCAGCTCATCGAGAAAGCGGTTGAAGCGCTGCGAGCGCAGTTCGCCGTCATGGCTGGCTTCGTCCGCCAGGCGCTGCTTCATCAGACCGCGCATGCCGGCGCGCGCCAGGGTGTCGGGGAAATAACCGCGTTCGCACAGTTCAATGACATTCATGAGTGGTTGGTGACTGGTGGTTAGTGCCGGAACGATGGATCGAGGTTACGAAAGGATGGGCGCGGATCGGGTCACAACTAAGCACTGACCACTCATCACTAACCACTTCTTTTGGGCGGCCAGGGAATCAGCATGCTGGTGGTGCGGATGTATTCCGCGTAGCCGGGCCGGCTGCGCGCGCTCTGCGCCTCGGTCAGCGGCACGCCGGACAGCTTGAGCAGGAGGAAGGCCATGATCAGCGGCGAGGCCAGGGTCAGCCACCAGCCGGAACTGCCTGCCGCCAACGGGATGTAGACCAACCAGTGCAGGCACTCGAAGAAATAGTTGGGGTGACGTGAGTAAAACCACAGGCCGCGCCGGCACACCTGGCCCCTGCTGGCGGGATCTTTCTTGAACTGTTCGAGCTGCCAGTCGGCCACGCCTTCGCCGATCACCGACAGCAGCCAGATCAGCACGGCGGCGGCCGTGCACAGGCTGCCGGGCTCGACCGGACTCCATGCCACCACGGCGAAGCTGATCGACAGCAGCATCGAGAACAGCACCTGGAACTGGAAGAACCAGAACAGATTGCGGTTGGCCGACGCAGCCCATTGCTCGCGGAAACGGCGGTAGCGGCCATCCTCCGGCTTGCCGTGGTTGCGCAGGAACAGGTGCGTACCGAGGCGCAGGCCCCAGGCCGCGCCGAGCACGGCCAGCAGCACGCGCAATTGCGCCGGAGCCGGCCCGCACCAGGCATACCAGGCCGCCAGCAGGCCCAGGGTCCAGGCCCACACTGCGTCGATCAGGCCGGCATTGCGGGTGCGCAATTGCACCAGCCAGACCAGGGCGAACAGGATCATCAGGCTGATCAGGCCGGTCAGCGCCGTGCTAAACAGGGACATGGTGCGGCCGTAACGAGCGGATATTCATCATTGCTCCCTTGATACGTGGCGGACCGCGTTTCGGATGAACCCGCGCCACCGCCCCTGCACTTGACTTTAGTGTATCGGGCGGAGTCTGCTAGAACCCAAATCAGGGGCTTGGCGCGAAGCGCCGGGCGCGACACCACATAACCAGAGGAAGCGCCGGTGATGAAAACACCTCATGCCGTGCAGCGACTGTCCATGATCGGGGCGCTGGCCTTGTGCGCCTGCGCCACCGCGCCCAAGCCGCCGGGTGACGCGATACGCGACGCGACCAATGCCATTGCCGGCGCCGAGGATGCGCGGGCGGCCGACTATGCTGCGCCCGAGATGCGCTCGGCCCATGAAAAACTCGCGTCGGCGCGTGTGCTGGCGCAGCAGACCACAGCGGACAAGAACGACCCCAATGCCTTGAAGGCGCGCTGGCTGGCCGAGGAGGCCAGCGCCGACGCCGCATTGGCCGAAGCCAAGGCGCGCAATGTGCGCACCCAGAGCGTGGTGCGGCAGCTGCAGGGCAATGTCGCACCGCCATCGCCCCCCGCAGCATCGCCGCCGCCGCCCGCCGCCCCAGCCGCTGATCCGTCGGCGGTCCCACCCGCCAACGGGGGTTAGCGCATGAATCGTCCATTGAAATTATTGATGCGCGGCAGCGGCATTGCCGTCCTGTCGACCCTGGCCTCCTGCTTCCACTTCCAGGGCGCGGTCAAGGACCCGGGGGCGGATCGGGCGCGCGCGGACCTGAGCCAGCTCCAGGCCGATCCGCAGCTGGCCAGCCGCGCGCCGCAGGCGCTGAAGGAAGCCGAGGATGCGGTGAACGCCGCCGAAGTGCCGCAGAAGGACCCGGCCCTGTCCACCCACCTGGTCTATCTGGCCGATCGCAAGGTGCAGACTGCCAGGGCGCTGGCCGAAGCGCATGTTGCCGAGGATCAGCTGAAGGCTCTGCAGGGGCGGTAGGGAAAAGCAGTGGTTAGTGATTAGTGGTTAGTAACAGCAACCGCGAAGCCCCGCTGCTTCTACTAATCACTAACCACTAATCACTAATCACTTCGCTTCAATCACCTGCAGCAGCCGCTGCGCGCTTTGGCGCAGGTTGTCCTGCCACTGCAAGCCGACGATGGGCTGACCGGTGGCGGAATCGCGGAACGGCATTTCTTCGCCGCTGCCGATGACCAGGCGGTAGTCGATGGTCAGCTCGGTGCCGACGGCCAGATCGTCCTGGGCGAAGATGAAGCCCAGGTGCCACAGGCCGGTCGGTGCGAAGGAATGATTGACGTAGCACTCGTCGCTCCATTCCGGCGTGAGCGAGAACCAGTCCTCGAACCAGCGCACGCTCGAATCCACCTCGATCGAGCCTTCCGGATATTTGCGCAGCTGATGCTCCGGCAGCAGGGTGTGCACCTTGTCCGGCGCGATGATGACGCGGCCGCGCGCCACCGGCTCATCCAGAAAGAAACCCTTGCCGGCGCCGGCGATGCCGGAATCAGCGATGCGATAACGCGGAACGATCATGGTCTCAGTGCCGGGTATTGGAAGGCACGCTTCCCGCAGCAGCGAACAGCTCCGCGGCCTCGACGGCATTGAAAACATATTCCTTGCCGCAGAACTCGCAGGTGACGGCGATGCGCGACTGCTCGGCGAGAATGGAATCGCATTCCTCCCGTCCCAGCGACAGCAGCAGGCGCGAAATGCCGGCGCGCGAGCAGCGGCAGGCCACAGTCACCGGGCGCGGCTCGAACACGCGCACTTCCTCTTCGGCGAACAGGCGTCCCAGCAAGGTGGCGGGATCGGCTTGCAGCATCTCCTCCGGCTTCAGCGTCGCGGCGAGGATGGAGACGTGCTCCCAGTCTTCCTCGCTGCCCCGGGCATCTGCCAGCGGCATGCGTTGCAGCAGGAAACCGCGCAGGCGGTCGCCGTCGGCGGCCAGGCGGATCAGCGTCGGCAGCTGCTCGGACTGGGTGAAATAGGCTTCCAGCGCCTGCGCCAGGGAGGTGCCTTCGATCGGCACCGAGGCCTGGGTGGATTCGCGGTGTTCGGCATTGGGCTCCAGCATCAGCGCCAGCACGCCGCCCCGCAGCAGGCCGGTGAAGCTGCCCTGCAATTCCTCCGGCGCCTTGGCCATGGCGCGCACTTCGAGATGGTGGTCGACCTGGGCCACCAGCATCTTCACCGCGTCCTCGCCCTGGAACTGCAGGTTGATGCGGCCTTCGTAGCCCAGGTGGGTGGCGAGCAGCGGCATCGCCGCCATGGCCTCGCCGAGCAGGCTGCGCACATCGCCGCTGTAGGCGCGGCGGCCGAGCATCTCGCCCACGCCTTCGGACAACTCGACGAAAGCGCCGTGCGCCACCTTGTTCTCGAACACGAAGCCGGTCAGACGATTCATGAGGATAGCCACTAGCCGGCCAGTTTTTCCTTGAGCAGCCGGTTCAGCGCATCCGGATTGGCCTTGCCCTGCGTCGCCTTCATCGCCTGGCCGACGAAGAAGCCGAACAGCTTGTCCTTGCCGGCGCGGTACTCGGCGAGCTGGCCGGGATTCTTCGCCATCACGTCCTCGATCGCCTTGACGATGGCCGACTCGTCGGTGATCTGCACCAGGCCCTTGGCCTTGATGATGCTGTCGGCATCGCCTTCGCCGGCGAGCATGGCCTCGAACACTTCCTTGGCGCCATTGCCGGAAATGGTCTTGTCGGCGATGCGCTTGAGCAGGCCGGCCAGCGCATCCGAACCGATCGGCGAAGTGTCGATGTCCTTGCCGATCTTGTTCAGCGCGCCGAGCAGATTGGTGGCGACCCAGTTGGCGCAGAGCTTGGCTTCGGCGCCCGAAGCCTTCACCACCGCCTCGTAATAGGCAGCCCGTTCGCGCGAGCTGGTGAGCGTCTTGGCGTCATAGACCGACAGGCCGTAGTCCTGCTCGAATCGCGCGCGCTTGGCTTCCGGCAGTTCCGGCAGCTTGCTCAGGATATCGGCGATGTACTCGGGGGTGCAGACGATGGGCAACAGGTCCGGGTCGGGGAAATAGCGGTAGTCGTTGGCGTCTTCCTTGACCCGCATCGACTTGGTCTCGCCGGTATCCGGGTTGAACAGGCGCGTTTCCTGGATGATTTTTCCGCCGCCCTCGATCACTTCGATCTGGCGCTCGATCTCGTACTCGATCGCCTTCTCGACGTAGCGGAAGGAGTTGACGTTCTTGGTTTCGGTGCGGGTACCGAACTTCTCGCCCTTGCGCCGCACGGAGACGTTGGCGTCGCAGCGGAAGCTGCCTTCCTGCATGTTGCCGTCGCAGATGCCCAGGTACACCACCAGCTGGTGCAGCTTTTTCAGATAGGCCACCGCTTCCTGCGCGGTGCGGATGTCCGGCTCGGAGACGATCTCGATCAGCGGCGTGCCGGCGCGGTTGAGATCGATGCCGGTCGCGCCCGAGTAGTTCTCGTGCAGGGACTTGCCGGCGTCCTCTTCCATATGGGCGCGGGTGACGCCGATGGTCTTGTGGATGACGCCGCCATGGCCGTCATCCAGCTCGATGTCGAGCTTGCCCTTGCCGACGATCGGCAGTTCGTACTGCGAGATCTGGTAGCCCTTGGGCAGGTCCGGGTAGAAGTAGTGCTTGCGCGCGAATACGCAGCGCTCCGCCACCTCAGCCCCGATCGCCAGGCCGAACGTCACCGCCATGCGCAGGGCATCGCCGTTGAGCACCGGCAGCACGCCGGGAAAGCCCAGGGTCACGCCATCGGCCTGGGTGTTCGGCTCGGCGCCATAGGCTGTAGCGGCGCCGGAGAAGATTTTCGATTTGGTCATGAGCTGGCAATGCACTTCCAGCCCGATTACTGCTTCCCATTCCGTCATCGTATTCATCCAATCAAAAAGCCATCGCGCAAAGACGCAAAGACGCGAAGTAAGAAAAAAACATTTCCTTGGTTTGCTCGGGCATCTCCTGGCGTCTTTGCGGCTTTGCGCGAGACGCTGTTCATTCGAACCCCTTGGGACGCCGCTGGTGGAAGTCGGTGGCCTGCTGATACTGATGGGCGGCACCGAGCATGCGGCCCTCGTCGAAGAAATTGCCCATCAGCTGCATCCCCACCGGCAGGTCCTGGTGAAAGCCGCAGGGCAGGCTCATGGCGGGAATGCCGGCCAGATTGGCGGCGATGGTGTAGATGTCGTTGAGATACATCGCCACCGGATCGTCGGTCTTGGCACCGAGCTTGAAGGCGACGCTCTGCGCGGTGGGCCCAAGAATCAGATCCACTTCAGCGAAAGCGCGGCGGAAATCGTCGTAGATCAGCCGGCGCACTTTCTGCGCTTTCAGGTAGTAGGCATCGTAGTAGCCATGGCTCAGCACATAGGTGCCGATCATGATGCGGCGCTGCACCTCGGCACCGAAGCCTTCGCCGCGGCTGCGCTTGTACAGCTCCTCCAGCGTATGCACGCCCTCGGCGCGATGGCCGTAGCGCACGCCGTCGAAACGGGCCAGGTTGCTGGACGCTTCCGCCGGGGCCACCACGTAGTAGGTCGGCACCGACAACGGCGAACTGGGCAACGACACTTCGCGCACGCTGGCGCCGAGTCCCTCGAATACCTTGATCGCCGCCTCGATGCAGGCGCGCGCGCCGGGATCGAGCCCTTCGGCGAAATATTCCTTGGGCAGGCCGATGCGCAGGCCCCTGATCGGCGAGTTCAGGGCGCCGACGTAGTCGTCCACCGGACGCTCGACGCTGGTCGAATCGCGCGGGTCGAAGCCGGACATGGCCTGCAGCACCACGGCGGCGTCCTCGGCGCTGTGCGCCACTACTCCGGCCTGGTCGAGACTGGAGGCGAAGGCGATCATGCCGTAGCGCGAGACGCGGCCGTAGGTGGGCTTGATGCCGGTGAGGTTGGTCAGCGCCGCCGGTTGGCGAATCGAGCCGCCGGTATCGGTAGCGGTGGCGATAGGCGCCAGGCCCGCGGCGACCGCGGCCACCGAGCCGCCGGAGGAGCCGCCCGGTACGCGCTCGACATCCCAGGGATTTTTCACCGGGCCGTAATACGAGGTTTCGTTGGACGAGCCCATGGCGAATTCGTCCATGTTGGCCTTGCCCAGCATCACCATGCCGGCGCCGTCGAGCTTCTGCACGATGGTGGCGTCGTAGGGGGCGATGAACTTGTCCAGCATCTTCGAGCCGCACGAGGTCCTCACCCCGGAAGTGCAGAAAATATCCTTCTGCGCCAGCGGTATGCCGGTCAGGGGGGTAGCTGCGCCCGCGGCCAGCCGGGCGTCGGCGGCGTCGGCCTGGGCCAGGGCGCGTTCGGCGGTGACGGTGATGAAGCTGTTCAAGGCCTTGTCGTGCTGGCCGATGCGGCCCAGGTAGTGCTGGGTCAGCTCGCGGCTCGAGAATTTCTTGGCGCGCAGGCCTTCGCCCAGTTCGCGCAGGGAGAGTTCGTGCAGGCTCATTCGATGACCCGGGGCACCAGGTAGACGCCGTTTTCCACGGCCGGGGCGATGGCCTGGAAGGCGTCGCGGCGGTTTTCCTCGCTCACCACATCCGGGCGCAGGCGCTGCACCATCTCCAGCGGATGCGCCATCGGCGGCACGCCATCGGTGCCGGCGCTGGACAACTGGCTTACCATGTCCAGAATATTGGACAACTGGCGTGCGTAAGGCTCGACCTTTTCGGGCGGCAGCGACAGCCGCGCAAGATGCGCGACCTGTTTGACTTGTTCCGGGCTCAGACTCATCGGGGACTCGGGCGATTCAATCGAAAGGAATTGACTGGATTGGGAATCGGGCAGACTGTCGCGGGCTGGTCGATAACAGTGCAAAACCGGCCAAACGGCAGACTTTCACGGAAGAAAATGCGCTATCATGAAATGATAAACGATTTGCACGTTACCTATGCCTGCCGCACTGCGCCCGGGCCCGCCCCGAAGCGGTGCCTGTAGCGCCAAAATCCCGAATAAAGCTGCAATTCTCCATCGCTTCCTTCAACGAATCCGGATTTCCACAAAACGATGTTCGACGCCGTCCGCCGCCTCTTCGTAAACGACCTCTCCATCGACCTCGGTACCGCCAACACGCTCATTTATGTGCGTGACGAGGGCATCGTCCTGAACGAGCCCTCGGTGGTCGCCATCCGCCTGGATTCCCGCGGCAGCAAGAAAATCGAGGCGGTGGGCCTCGACGCCAAGCGCATGCTCGGCCGCACCCCCACCAACATCACCACCATCCGCCCGCTGCGCGACGGCGTCATCGCCGACTACACGGTGACGGAGAAGATGCTGCAGCACTTCATCCGCAAGGTGCAGAAGGGCCGCGTGATGCGCCCGATGACCCGGGTGGTGGTGTGCGTGCCCTACGGCTCGACCCAGGTGGAACGCCGCGCCATCCGCGAATCGGTGGAAAACGCCGGCGCGCGCAAGGTATTCGTCATCGAGGAGCCGATCGCCGCGGCGCTGGGCGCCGGCATCCCCATTTCCGAAGCGCGCGGCTCGATGGTGGTGGACATCGGCGGCGGCACTTCCGAAGTGGCGGTGATCTCGCTCAACGGCATCGTCTACGCCGAGAGCGTGCGCATCGGCGGCGACAAGTTCGACGAGGCCATCGTCAGCTACGTGCGCCGCCAGTACAACATGCTGATCGGCGAAGCCACCGCCGAGCGCATCAAGCAGGAAATCGGCACCGCCTTCCCGGGGCCGGAAGTGCAGGAAATCGACGTCGTCGGCCGCCATCTGGCCGCCGGCGTGCCGCGCAACTTCACCATGAACTCCAACGAGATCCTCGACGCCCTGCAGGAGCCGCTGGCCGGCATCGTCAAGGCGGTGAAGCAGGCGCTGGAGCGCACCCCGCCGGAACTCGGCTCCGACGTGGCCGAGCGCGGCATCGTGCTGACCGGCGGCGGCGCCCTTCTGCGCGATCTGGACAAGCTGATCTCGGAGGAAACCGGCCTGCCGGTGATCATCGCCGACGATCCCCTGACCTGCGTCGCGCGCGGCGGCGGCATGCTGCTCGACATGCTCGACCGCCAGGGCGACATCTACCTGATGGATTGAGCGGTGGAAGAGCCGGCGCGGGGCTGTCCCATGCCGGCCCTTGTGGGTCCCGCCAGTCGGGACCGGCACCTGCGCAGCAACGGTTGTCGGCGCGCGCGCCGAGCCCTATGCTTGACCGAATGTCCGGGCGCTCTGGGAGCCCTTCCAGACCGCTCACCTGACCCCGCCACGGCCCTTTGAACACGCTTAGCGACTCCGCCCGCAAAACGCTGTTTCCGCGCGGCCCCGGACTGGGGTTGAAGTTCCTGCTCTTCGCCACCCTGTCGGTCGGCCTGATGGTTACCGACCACCACGGCGACACACGCCTGCGGCCGGTGCGGGAATGGACCGCGCGAGCCCTGCAGCCCCTGCTGTGGGTCACCTCGCTGCCGCAGGCGACCTTCAATCTGGGCGATCATTTCCGCAGCCGCGAAGACCTGCTCACCGAAAACCAGAGCCTGCACCAGAAGCAGCTGGAACTGGAGGGGCGGCTGCTGCGCATGGACGCACTGGAAGCCGAGAACGCGCGCATCCGCGAACTGCTGTCCTCCGCCGCTTCTCTGCAGACCCGCGTGCTGATCGCCGAGATCCTGCGGGTGGACCAGAACCCCTACCGGCAGATCGTGCTCAACAAGGGCGAACACGACGGCGTTTACAAGGGCCAGGCGGTGGTCGATGCGGAAGGCATCATGGGCCAGGTGATCGAGGTCAATCCCGGCAGCAGCGTGGCCCTGCTGGTGACCGATTCCGACATCGGCGTGCCGGTGGAGATCAATCGCACCGGGCTGCAGACCATCGCCCTGGGCCGCGGCGACGGCCAAACCCTGTCGCTGCCCTATCTGCCCGGCAATGCCGACGTCAAGGTCGGCGACCTGCTGGTGTCTTCCGGGCTCGGCGGGCGCTATCCGCCGGGTTACCCGTTCGGCAAGATCAGCGAACTGCGCCATCCGGCCGGCGAGAACTTCATGGAAGGCATCGCCTATCCCAGCGCACGGCTCAACCAGGGCCACCAGGCCCTGCTGGTCTGGGCCGAACGGCCGGCGCTGCCGGCGGAACCGGAACCCGCGGTGGAGCAGGCCACGGACGCCAATGCCGGCGCCAACAACACCAAAACCAAAGCCAGCCCCGCTCCGACCAGACGCGACACCACGGCCGCGCACAAGCTGGAGACGCCGCAGAAGAAGCCGGCGCCGGCCACACCAGCGGCAGCTCCGGTCAAACCCGCCACGCCGCCGGCGAAGCCGCGATGAACCGCGACAGCAATCCGCTGGTGTTCCTGTTCAGCCTGCTGCTGGCGCTGGTGCTGCAGGCCATCGCCTTGCCGGAGCTGATTACGCCATTCCGGCCGCTGCTGCTGGCGCTGACCCTGGCCTACTGGGCGGTGTACGCCCCGGAAATGCCGGCGCTGCTGGCGGCCTGGCTGCTGGGGCTATGCTGCGACGTGCTTTACGGCGCCCCGCTGGGGCAGTACGCCCTGGGTCTGGTGACGGTGGCTTACGCGGCGCGGCGCCTCAGCGATACGCTGCTGGCATTCCCGTTGTGGCAGGCCACCCTGGCGCTGGTGCCGGTGTGGGCGCTTTACATCTTCCTGATGTTCTGGATCGATGGCCTGACCCATCATCCCGCCGATGCGCTGCACCGCTGGATGCCCCTGCTCACCACCAGCCTGCTATGGCCCGTGATCGCCGGCCTGCTGGGAGGCATGAACAGCCGCCGCAGCCGTCGCGGCATTCTTCCCTGAGCTGCGGCCAGGGGCCAGGCTTGCCCGATATCAGCGGCGCGCAGCCGCAGCAGGACCAGGAAGCAAAACGCAACTCATGACCGTCAACGTAAGCGTCATTTCTTCCGCTCCCAAGCCCGTCGGCAGCTGGGGCGCGTGGTTCGCGCGCTGGCACTTCGATCTGGTGCTGGGCGTGCTGCTGCTGCTGGTGTCGGCGGTGGGCCTGTTCGTGCTCTATTCCGCCACCGGGCAGTCGCTCAACATGGTCATCAGCCAGGCGCAGCGCCTGGTGCTGGGCCTGGTGGTGATGGTGGTGCTGGCGCAGGCGCCGCCCGAGTTCTACCGCGCCGCGGCACCCTGGTTCTACGGCTTCTCGATGCTGCTGCTGGTGGCGGTGGCGGTATTGGGCCAGCACGCCAAGGGTGCGCAGCGCTGGCTCGACCTGGGCGTGATGCGCTTCCAGCCGTCGGAGCTGATGAAACTGGCGGCGCCGATCGCGGTGGCCGCCTACCTGCAAAGCCGCCATCTGCCGCCGAGCTTCGGCACCCTGCTGGTGAGCCTGGCGCTGATCATGGTGCCGACCGGCCTGATCGCCATCCAGCCCGACCTCGGCACCGCCCTGCTGGTGGTGACCGCCGGCGTGCTGGCGCTGTTTTTCGGCGGCCTGCGCTGGCGCTGGATACTGCTCGCCGTGGGTGGCGTGGCGGCGGCGGCGCCGCTGCTTTGGCTGAAGCTGCACGACTATCAGCGCAACCGGCTGCTCACCTTCCTCGATCCGGAACGCGATCCGCTCGGCGCCGGCTATCACATCACCCAGAGCAAGATCGCCATCGGCTCGGGCGGGCTGTTCGGCAAGGGCTGGCTGATGGGCACCCAGGCCAACCTCGACTTCCTGCCGGAAGCGCACACCGACTTCATCTTCTCGGTCTATTCGGAAGAGCTCGGCCTGATCGGCGTACTGCTGCTGCTGGTGCTCTATATCGCCATCGTGATCCGCTGCCTGATCATCGCCATGCGCGGCCAGGACACCTTCCAGCGACTGCTCGCCGGCAGCCTCGGCCTGACCTTTTTCATCTATGTCTTCATCAACTGCGGCATGGTCATCGGCCTGGTGCCGGTGGTGGGCGTGCCGCTGCCCCTGGTCAGCTATGGCGGCACTTCGGCGGTGACCCTGCTGGCCGGCTTCGGCATTCTCATGTCGGTGCAGACGCACCGCAAGCTGTTGACCAGCTAAACCCAAAGACCAAACATGCGTATCTTCCTCGCGCTAGTGCTGTGCCTGTGCGCCGCCGGCGCGTCCGCCGACTACAGCGACAACGCCAAGACACCGCAGCTGCTGCAAACGCTGAAAACCCAGTACAACTTTTCCCCGGACGATCTCGACAACGTCAGGAGCGCCCTCAAGCAGGCGCAACTGCTGCCGCAGCTGATCCACAGCGAACAGACCAACAAGGAAAAGACCCTGAGCTGGGAGGACTACAAGCCGCTGCACGTCACCCCGGCCAACATCGCCAACGGCCTGCGCTTCATGCAGGAGCAGAAAAAGTGGCTGGACCGGGCGCAGCAGCAGTACGGCGTGCCGCCGGAAGTGATCACCGCCCTGCTCGGCGTGGAAACCAAGTATGGCGCCTATACCGGCAAGTACCGCGTACTCGATTCGCTCGCCACCATGGGCTTCGATCATCCGACCCGGGCGCCGTTTTTCTTCGACCAGCTGACGCAGTTCTTCGTGCTGTGCCGCGACGATCGTTTCGACTCGACCGAGCTGCGCGGCTCCTACGCCGGGGCCATGGGCCTCGCCCAGTTCATGCCCAGCAATTACCGCAGCCTGGCGGTGGACTTCGACGGCGACGGCCGCACCGACCTGTGGTCGCCGGCCGACGCCATCGGCAGCATCGCCAACTACCTGGTGAACTACGACCCGCAACGCAGCTGGCATCGCGGCCAGGCCCTGCTTGCCGGCGTCGATTCCACCACACCGCCGCCGGACTCGGTGATGCGCAACGCCAAGCTGCCGCCGCAGACCATCGCCGCGCTGCGCCAGGCCGGCGTGGCCGCGCCGGCGGCGCTGCCGGGCGAGATGCCGGCCGGGCTGCTCGAGCTCAGCCACAACAGCGGGGCCCCCGAATACTGGATTGCCCTGCCCAATTTCTATGCCGTGATGTCGTACAACCCCAGGGTTTTCTATGCGATGGCGGTCACCTCGCTGGCATATGAGCTGAAACTGGCGGAAGATAGTCAGTGATCGGGCCTGACGTCGCTGCCATGCGCAGCCACGCCGCCATTGTGCTGTGTTGCCTTGCCGGCCTGCTCACCGGCTGCGGCGGCGAGGCCGTGCGCCCGGCGCCGGTCAGCCATGCCCGCGTGGTGCCGACCGCCTCCGCTTCCTCCACCCCCGCCCCGGTCAACAATCCCAACCAGGACGGTCCGCCGGCGCCGGAGGAGATTCCGGCGAATGTGGCGCAGATTCCCGATGCGGTGCCGCAGGCCGAGGCCAGGAGCAACAGCGGCAATCCCGATTCCTACGAGGTCTACGGCGACCACTACGTCATTCTCAAGGACCCCCGCGGCTACAAGGAACGCGGCTACGCCTCCTGGTATGGCAAAAAATTCCAGGGCAAGCGCACCTCCAGCGGCGAGCCCTACGACATGTTCAAGATGACGGCGGCGCACAAGACGCTGCCGATTCCCTGCTACGCCCGCGTCACCAATCTCAACAACGGCAGGAGCGTGGTGGTGCGCATCAACGACCGCGGACCGTTCCACGAGGGCCGCGTCATCGACCTGTCCTATACCGCGGCGGTCAAGCTCGGCAGCCTCGGCAGCGGCTCGATTCCGGTGGAAGTCGAAGCCATCGACCCGAGCATGCCGGTGCCCTCCACCCTGATCGCCAGCACCATGAGGCCAACGCCGCTGCCAATACCGGCGCCGCAACCGGCCCCGACCGCCGCGCCGCCACGACCAACGGCGGCGCCGGTGACGGCGGCCGTGGCGCCCGCGCCGGCGCTACCGGAACCTGCGAAACCCCTGGCGACGCAGCTCAGCCTGGCGAATAATCTCTCCACCGCACCCTCGGTTGCGCCCACCGTGACGGTTCCGGCGCAAACGGTGGCGCCCACGGCGCGCTATCTGCAAACCGGCCTGTTCAACGACCCGATCAACGCGGTGACAATGCGCGAGCAGCTCAACGGCATGGGCATCTCCAACGTGCAGCTGAAAAACGATACGCGCAACGGCAACGCCGTCAGCCGCGTGCTGATCGGCCCGTTTGTCGATGATGATCTGCTGGCGGTGGTGCGCAAACGCCTGAGCGAGCTGCAAATGCCCGCCGTCCCGGTGGCGGAATAGTCGATGCTGCTCCCAGTAAAGTAAAATGCCATCGCGTTCCCTTGTCTCACCTCCCCTTACGTTGAACGGCTCCCAGTCGATGAATCTGAAATCAGGCCTGCTCGGTCTCGCTGTCACCCTTTTCTCCATCTCCGGCGCCGCCTTCGCCGCCGCACCCGATCCGCCGCCGATCGACGGCAAGAGTTATGCCCTGCTCGATTTCCAGAGCGGCGACATCATTGCCAGCCTCAATCCCGACATGCACGTCGAGCCGGCCAGCATCACCAAGGTGATGACGGTCTACATCGCCTTCGATATGATCAAATCGGGCCGCCTCAAGCTCACCGACACCGCGGTGGTCAGCCAGAAAGCCTGGGCCGAAGGCAAGGACTCGAGCGAATCGCGCATGTTCCTGGACCTGGGCAGCAGCGTCACCATCGAGAACCTGCTGCGCGGCATCATCATCGTCTCCGGCAACGACGCCAGCGTGGCTCTGGCCGAGCACATCGCCGGCAGCGAGGACGCCTTCGCCCAGATCATGAACCAGTACGCGCAGAAACTGGGCATGAGCAACACCCATTTCGTCGACGCCAGCGGCATGCCCAACGAGCAGCACTACACCAGCGCGCACGACCTGGTGACGCTGGCCAGCGCCCTGATCCGCAATTTCCCGGACGACTACAAATATTTCTCCGAGCGCGAGTTCAAGTACGGCGTGGCCAAGCCGCAGCCGAATCGCAACGGCCTGCTGGAAAAGGACCCCTCGGTGGACGGCATCAAGACCGGTCACACCGAAGCCGCCGGCTACTGCCTGCTGGCCTCGGCCAAGCGCGATGGCCGTCGCCTGATCTCGGTGGTGATGGGCGGCAAGACCTGGGCCTATCGCGAGCAGGCCAACCTGGAACTGCTCAACTACGGCTTCCGCAATTTCGATACGGCCAGCGTGCTCGGCGCCGCCGCGCCGGTGCAGAGCGCGCGCGTCTACAAGGGCGCGGACCTGGAAGTCGGCGTCGGCACGCTGGAGCCGGTCTATCTGTCCCTGTCCGCCGGCGACAAGAGCCAGTTGCAGGTGCAGCCGCAGGTCAGCGGCAAGCTGATCGCCCCGCTGACTGCCGGCCAGCAGGTCGGCCAGGCAACGATCATGGTGGCCGGCAAGGTGGTGAAGACGGTGCCGCTGGTGGTGCTCAAGGACGTGCCCGCCGGAGGTTTCCTGCACCGCCTGATCGACCAGATCAAGCTCTGGCTGGGGTTCTAAAGGCACTTTGAAAGCAGGCCGGGCGGCCGCATATTGGATCGCATGGAAACCAAGCCCTCCGAAGTTGTCGGCCTCGTCTATCCCTGCTCCTTCCCGGTGAAGGTCTTCGTCCGCCCCGAAGACGGGGTGGAGGAAAGATTGCAAACCCTGGTGCGCAGCCACCTCCAGCCCGAAGCCGGGCTGGAGGTGGAGCGCCGTTCCTCGGCCAACGGCAAGTATCAGTGCCTGACCCTGATCTTCGTCGCCGAGGACGAGGCGCATCTGACCCGCATCACCAAGGCCATCAGCGCCGATCCTGCCGTCGTGCTGTCCCTGTAACAGGGCTGTAATGGCACCGAGCGCAACGCTGATCCGCCAATTCGGCCTGCGCGACTACGCCGAAACCTATGCGCAGATGCGCGACTTCACCGCTGCGCGCGGCGCCGGGGCGGCGGATGAGTTGTGGTTTCTGCAGCATCCGCCGGTGTTCACCCAGGGCCAGGCCGGCAAGGCCGAGCATGTGCTGGCGCCCGGCGACATTCCCATCGTGCACAGCAATCGCGGCGGCCAGGTCACCTATCACGGACCGGGCCAGGCGGTGGTGTATGTGCTGCTCGACCTGCACCGCCTCGGCTACGGCCCGCGCGAGCTGGTGCGGCGGCTGGAGCAGGCGATGGTGGACACGCTTGCCGGCTATGGCATCGCGGCGCGGGCGCGAGCCGATGCGCCGGGGGTCTATGTCGAGCGCGCCTGGCCCGACGGTGTCACTGAAATGCGCAAGATCGGTTCGCTCGGCCTGCGCGTCAGCCGCGGCTGCAGCTATCACGGCATCGCCCTGAACGTGAACATGGACCTGGAGCCGTTCAGCCGGATCAATCCCTGCGGGCTCGCCGGGATGCGCATGACCCAGGTGGCCGAACTCGGCGGCCCCTCGGCGATGGCCGAGATAATGCGTGATCTCGAGCCTATCTTGCTGAATAATCTGGGACTTGCCTGAGGTTAAGATTTATTTCCAGGCGGAACCAAGTGTCCCGCCATGCCTCTAAATAGCCTTCAATCGCGTAGAATGATGGTGCTACGGTAGTTCCGCTTCCACGGCCCGCATACCCAGCCTCGCGTATTCAGCTATCCCGGCTTTCACGTCCCATGACCCCGAACGGCCAAGAGATTATTGTGCGCGTGCGCGACCTGCGCTTTGCGTTTGGCCCCCGCGTGATCTACGACGGCGTCGATATCGACATCCCGCGCGGCAAGGTCACCGCCATCATGGGCCCCAGCGGCACCGGTAAAACCACCCTGCTGCGCCTGATCGGCGGGCAATGGCGGCCGCAGTCGGGCAACATCGAATTCGACGGCATCGACGTGCATAAACAGTCCCGCGACGGCCTGTTCGAGCTGCGCAAGCGCATGGGCATGCTGTTCCAGAACGGCGCCCTGCTGACCGACCTGACCGTGTTCGAGAATGTCGCCTTCCCGCTGCGCGAACACTCGGGCCTGCCGGAGCGGATGATCCGCGACATCGTGCTGATGAAGCTGGAAGCGGTCGGCCTGCGCGGTGCCGCCGGGCTTTATCCGGAGCAGATTTCCGGCGGCATGTCGCGGCGCGTGGCCCTGGCCCGCGCGGTGGCGCTGGAGCCGGCGCTGGTGATGTATGACGAACCGTTCACCGGCCAGGACCCGATTTCGATGGGCGTGCTGATGCGCCTGGTGCGCACCCTCAACGAAGCGCTCGGCCTGACTTCGATCCTGGTGTCGCACGACGTACAGGAGGTACTGTCGATTTCCGACTACGCCTACGTCATCGCCGGCGGCAAGGTGCTGGAGCGCGGCACCCCGGAACAGATCCGTACCAGCCAGTCCGCAATGGTGCGGCAGTTTCTCGACGGCAAGCCGGATGGACCGGTGCCGTTCAACTACAAGGCCTCGCGCGACTACGCCACCGATCTGATGGGAGACGCCGGCGCATGAAGCTGCTGCAAATACTGGTCGAATTCCTGCGCGGCCTGGGTGAGGCCACCCTGTTCCTGTTCACCATGGTCGCCGCCCTGCCGGCGGCGCTGCTGCGGCCGCGACTGGTGGCGCAGCAGCTTTACATGATCGGTGTGCTGTCGCTGATCATCATTGCCATCTCGGGCTCCTTCATCGGCATGGTGCTGGCGCTGGAGGGCTATCGAACGTTGGCGACGTTCGGCTCGACCTCGGTGCTCGGCGTACTGGTGGCGGTCAGCGTCATGCGCGAGCTGGGGCCAGTCATGACCGGGCTGCTCTACGCCGGGCGCGCCGGCTCCTCGCTCGCCGCCGAAGTCGGCCTGATGAAGGCCACCGACCAGCTTTCCGGCATGGAAATGATGGCGGTGGACCCGATCAAGCGGGTCATCGCGCCGCGTTTTCTCGCCGGCATCATCGCCCTGCCGCTGCTCACCGCGATATTTTCGCTGATGGCGATCGGCGTCCTCGGCGGCTATCTGATCGGCGTGGAGCTGCTGGGTGTGGACGACGGCTCCTACTGGTCGCAGATTCACCAAAGCCTGCATCCGCGCGACGTGGCCGAAACCCTGCTCAAGAGCCTGGTGTTCGGGGTGGCGGTGAACTGGATCGCGCTGTATCAGGGTTACCATGCCGCGCCCACTTCGGAAGGCGTGTCGCGCGCCACGACCTCCACCGTGGTGGTGTCCTCGCTGGCCATTCTGGCGCTGGATTTCGTGTTGACCGCGTTCATGTTTCGATAAGGATTCGGCTTTATGCAATCGAGAACACTGGAAATACTGGTCGGGTTTTTCGTCTGCCTCGGCGTGGCGGCGATCTTCCTGCTGACCTTCCGCGTTGCCAGCCTGGACACGGTCGGCAGCGGCGGCAACAACTACCGGGTGACCGCCAAATTCGACACCATCGGCGGCCTCGCCGTGGGTGCTTCGGTGAGGATGGCGGGCGTCAGGATCGGGCGGGTCAAGGGCATCACCATCGACCCGAAAAGCTTTCAGGCGGTGACCGCCCTTGAAATCGACGGCCGCCAGTCCAATATCCCGGAAGACTCAACCGCCAAGATCCTGACTTCCGGCCTGCTCGGCGAGCAGTACGTCGGCCTGGAGCCGGGCGGTGATGACCAGTCGCTGAAGAACGGGGACGAGATCAAATTCACCCAGTCGGCCTTCGTGCTGGAGAACCTGATCGGCCAGTTCCTGACCTCGATGACGCAGAAGGACAACAACAGCTCGCAGTCCCAGAATGCCGCGCAGCCGGCGCCCGCAGCAACGCCGGCGCCGAAATCCAAGTAAGGAGTCGTCACCCATGATCAAGCTTCTGACCCGCCCCGTTATGGCGTTCGCGCTGGCGTTCGCGGTTTCTCTGGGCATGGCCGCCGCCCAGGCCGACACCGCCCCGGCGCAGGCCCCGGACGTGGCGCTGAAAACCACCACCGACCAGATCCGCGGCATGATCAGGGATCACTACGCCGAATACAAAGCCGACCAGCCGAAGTTCTACCAGGCGGTGAACGACGTGGTGGTGCCGCGCTTCGACGTGCCCGGCATCGCCAAGGCCGTGCTCGGGCTCAACTACCGCAACGCCACGCCGGATCAGCGCACGCGCTTCGCCTCGGCGTTCAAGGACATGCTGGTGCACAGCTACGCCAACGCCATGCTCGATAACTACAAGTCCGTGACCATCAACTGGATGCCGCCGCGCCTGCTCAATGCGACGGATGCCGCGGTCAACACCTCGCTGACGCGCGACAACGGCCAGTCCTATGCCATCGGCTTCCGCGTGCATGTGGTCGATGGCGACTGGAAGATCCTGGACATTACCGTCGAGAACGTATCGCTGGTGCTGAATTTCCGCACCCAGCTCAACTCCGAGATCAAGCGCACCGGTCTGGACGATGTGATTGCGCGGATGCAGAACGGACAGTTCAAGTCGGACTCAAACAGCTCGCAGCAGAAAGCGAATTGAACCGGGCGGGGAAACAGCAACCGTGAGCTCGGTCCAGGGGACGCTTCAGGGCGAACTCAACTTCGCGCGCGTGCCGCAGTTGCTGGCCCAGGCGCATGCCTTGGGCATCGGCGGAGTGCTGGACCTGAGCGGTGTCAGCAATGCCGATAGCGCGGGCCTGGCGCTATTGCTGGAATTGAGCCGGCGCAGCAAGGCCAAGGGCTTGCACCTGAGCATCCGCGGCGCCAACGAGCAGATCGTGCAGCTCGCCAGGTTCTTCGGTCTCGACCAAATTTTGCATTTCGAATAGGGAGTTTGTATGGGCAGATTGCATCGTTGCTGCTCCATCGTCATCGCCGTGCTGCTGGCCAGTTGCGCCCACCATCCGGCGGACGATCCGTCCGATCCGCTCGAACCGGTCAACCGGGCGATGTGGACCTTCAACTCCAAGGCCGATCAGTACGTGCTCAAGCCGGCAGCCAAGGGCTATGTCGCCGTCACCCCGGGCTGGGCACGCGAAGGCGTCACCAATTTCTTCTCCAACCTGATCTACCCGACCACCATCGTCAACGATTTCTTCCAGGCCAAGTTCACCCAGGGCGCGGCCGATACCGGGCGTTTCGTGGTCAACAGCATCTGGGGTATCGGCGGACTGGTCGACGTCGGCAACCGCGTCGGCCTGCCCAAGCACGACGAGGATTTCGGCCAGACGCTGGGCTACTGGGGCATGGGTGAAGGCTGGTACCTGATGATTCCGTTCCTCGGGCCCAGCGACAACCGCGACCTGCTCGGCCGCGGTGTCGACATGTTCACCAACCCCACCTATTACCTTCCCGGCCGCTACGACCTGCCCCACTACCTCACCACCTACGTCCTCGACAGCGTCAACATCCGCGCCAACGCGCTGCCGTCGGACAGCCTGCTGGATTCGCAGTTCGATACCTACCTGTTCATCCGCACCGCCTACCTGCAGCATCGCCAGGCGCTGGTCTACGACGGCAATCCGCCGCCCGAAGATCTTGGCCTGAGCGACTATGGCGATGACAACAGCATTACGGCGCCGCCGCCCGCGCCGGTGGTGCCGGGACAGAAGCCGCCGAAGAGCAAGTAAGCCCAGGCAGTTCCGAACGTCCGGCTGGACCGGGCCGGGCGTTCGGGCAAACCCCGCTATACCGGATACTTCGCCGCCAGCTTGGCGATCGAATTCATCCCGCGGAAGGTGGCCCGCAGCTTCAGGGCCTTCTCCAATACCGCATTGGAGAATTCCGATTCGCTCTGCTTCTTGCGGCACAGCCAGTAGATCTCGCGGCCGTGCACGTGGAAGTCGTCGATTTCCGTGCTGAACCGGCTCAGCAGGATCTGCCGCGCCGCGGCGCTCAGCGGTTCCTCCAGAAATGCCACGTTCAGTGCCACCGCCGATTGCATCAGCGCATCCGTGAACGGCTGGTAGCGGGCGATGGCCGCGATCTCGGCGTCGCTGCGGACAAAGGTTTTCACCTCGTAGCCCAGCGACTCCCGCAGATGCGCTTCGATCTTGCGCTCCAGCGCCGCCATGTCGCGCGCCCTGCTGTCGAAGATCACATTGCCGCTGGCGATGAAGGTCTCGACCCTGGAGAAACCCAGCGCTTCAAACAGGGCCCGAAGATCCTCCATCTTCACGGTGCGGCCGCCGACGTTGATGGCGCGCAGGAAGGCGATGAACCGGGGCATGCTTGAGCCTGGCAAATGAACGGGTTTCAGGAGGCGGGAATTACTTCTTGCGCCCGAACCGCTCCAGCAACAGGGGCATCACCGCCTTCGGCACCAGCTTTTTCACCGGCGCCCCGAGGCTGGCCAGCTCGCGCACCAGGCTCGAAGACAGATGCGCGAACTGCGGCGAGGGCGCCAGCAGCACCGTATCCAGCTCCGGATACAGATCGCGGTTCATTACCGCCATCTGCTTCTCGTAATCGACATCGCCGACGGTGCGCACGCCACGCACCAGCACGGTGACGCCATGCTCACGGGCGAAATCCACCACCAGGCCGGTGAAGCCGATCACTTCGACATTGCCCAGATCCTGCACCGAGGCCTGGATCAGCGCGATGCGCTCGTCGATGGTGAACTTGGGGTTCTTGGCGACATTGAGGCCGACCGCCACGATCAGCTTGGGGAACATGCGCGCAGCGCGGTGAATGATGTCGTTATGGCCCAGGGTGAGCGGGTCGAAGGTACCCGAATAGGCGGCGATGACGCTCACTTGTGTTCTCCCCTTTAGGCGGCAGCAGGCGCTTCGGCTTTAAAGACAGCGAGCCCGTAGCTTACCTGACCGGCGCTCTTTTCCTTCAACAGGCTGTAGCCCGGCGGCAACTGCGGTGCCTCGGCGGAGGGCCACTCCAGATACACGCGATGCATCGGCTTGAGCAGGCGCGGCAGCGCCGCCAGTGCGGGCGCCAGCAGCTTGGCGCCGTAGGGCGGATCGAGGAACACCAGGTCGTAGCGCCGCGTGGTGTTGCGCAGCCAGGACAGGCCGTCGGTCTGCACGATCTCGGCGCGGTCGCCGGCGGCGAGCTTGGCGGCGGCAGCACGCAGCGCCGCGGCCTGCTCCCTGCCCTGCTCGATGAGGCTGCAGTGGGAAGCGCCGCGCGACAGGGCCTCGAAGCCGAGCGCGCCGCTGCCGGCGAACAGGTCCAGGCAACTGGCGCCGGCGATCAGCGGCGACAGCCAGTCGAAGACGGTTTGCCGCACCCGGTCCGGTGTGGGCCGCACGCCGGCGGCGGCATCGAATTCGATCAGCCGGCTGCGCCACTCGCCGCCGATGATGCGCAGGGTGCCAAGGGCCCGTCTGGTCATGGTCTGCTCATCAATCGGCTCATGGAGATTTGGGCAATTCCATTAAAGCACCGTTCACCTTCACCACCAGGGGCTCCTCCTGGAACAGGACGGGATGCTGGCTGGCGATGCGGCGCGGCAGGACTACGGCCGCGCACAGCAGCACCGCTGCACCCGCCACGGCGGCGATGGCGGATTGGCGGGCGCGCCGCGCCTGCCTGCGCTTGGCCTCGCCGCGCACGATGCGCATGTCGTGGAACAGGCGCATCTGCGGCAGCGGGTATTGCGGCGCGGCATCGATACGGCGGCCGAGCCGGAACCAGTAGGCGGCGAGCAGGCCCAGCAATGCGGCGCTGCCGTAGAGCGCATGCACAAATTGATTGATCACGTCGTGAGTCGAGGCCTTCATCTGCTGCACAGATTCCACCGGTCGCGTCGCCAGGTAGCCGTGAAACCACCAGGCCAGGCCGAGCAGAACGACAACGCCGGCCGGTGCCGCCAGGAGCAGCCTGCGGCGGGCAGCGGGATCGGCCTTGTGGATACTTGATTCGGCGGCTTCGCCGCCGGCAACCGTCCCTCTCCCCCCCGGGGGAGAGGGGGGGACCACCCGCGCAGCGGGTGGTGGGGTGAGGGCAAGCGACACCGCGGATCCGGAGTCCGGGCCGCCCTCAGACATTCGTGCCGCCCACGGTCATCGCATCGATCTTCAGCGTCGGCTGGCCCACACCCACCGGTACGCTCTGCCCATCCTTGCCGCAGACGCCGATGCCGCTGTCGAGCTGCATGTCGGTACCCAGCATCGACACCCGCGACAAGGACTCCGGGCCGTTGCCGGTGAGGGTGGCGCCTTTCACCGGGCGCGTCACCTTGCCGTCTTCGATCAGGTAAGCCTCGCTGGCGGAGAAGACGTAGTTGCCGTTGGTGATGTCGACCTGGCCGCCGGCGAAGTTGACCGCATAGAGGCCTTTCTTGACCGAGCGGATGATCTCTTGCGGATCGTGCGGGCCGGCCAGCAGGTAGGTGTTGGTCATGCGCGGCATCGGCAGGTGGGCGAAGGATTCGCGACGGCCGTTGCCGGTGGGCTGCATGCCCATCAGGCGCGCATTGAGCTTGTCCTGGATGTAGCCCTTGAGGATGCCGTTCTCGATCAGGGTGGTGCACTGGGTCGGCGTGCCCTCGTCGTCCAGGGTCAGGGAGCCGCGGCGGTTCGGCAGGGTGCCGTCGTCCACCACGGTGCACAGGGGGCTCGCCACTTTCTGGCCGATGCGGCCGGAATAGGCCGAGGTGCCCTTGCGGTTGAAGTCGCCTTCGAGGCCGTGGCCCACCGCCTCGTGCAGCATCACGCCGGGCCAGCCCGGACCCAGCACCACCGGCATCGAGCCGGCCGGTGCGGCAATCGCCGAGAGCAGGGTGATGGCCTGGCGCACCGCTTCCCTGGCGTACTGCTCGGCGGTCTCGCCGCCGAAGAAATCGGCATAGGCGCCGCGGCCGCCGCCGCCGGTGCTGGACTGCTCGCGCCGGCCCTTGTCTTCCACGATCACCGAAACATTCAGGCGCACCAGCGGCCGCACGTCGGCGGCCAGGGTGCCGTCGGTGGCGGCCACCAGCACCACCTCATGGCTGCCGGCCAGCGTCACCATCACCTGGGTGACGCGCGCGTCGGCGGCGCGTGCCGCGGCATCGGCGCGCTTGAGCAGGTCGAGTTTCTTCTCCACCGGCCAGGAATCGAGCGGATTGGCCGCGCTGTACAGCGCCGGCGTGGCCGCGGCATGTGCCACCGCCAGGCTGCCGGTCTGGCCCTGACGGACGATGGCGCCGGCTGCGCCGGCGGCATCGGTCAGTGCCGGCAGCGCGATCTCGTCGGAATAGGCGAAGCCCTGCTTCTCGCCGGCCATGGCGCGTACGCCCACACCCTGCTCGGTATGGTGACTGCCTTGCTTGACGATGCCGTCCTCGAAGAACCAGCTCTCCGTCACCGAGTGCTGGAAGTACAGATCGGCGGCATCGACGCCAGGCTTCATCAGGCCGCTCAGCACCCGCTGGATGCGCGACTCGTCGAGTTCGGCGGGGGCCAGCAGGGTGCGGCGGGCGAGGTCTAGGGATTGGCTCATGGGGGAATTATGGGGGAAAAGCGGGGGCTTCCAAGATTATGGGCTTTTGCCGGTCGGGAAGCACGGCAACAGCGATCTCGCGCAAAGCCGCAAAGACGCGGAGAAAAGCAATAAAAAGAAATACTGACTAATGCCTTAGTTGATGTTTTTCCTGCGTCTTTGCGGCTTTGCGCGAAACGCTTTTAAACGCCCATGCGGCGGTGAGTCAGAGCGGGGAAGCTGCTGCGCACCTGCTGCAGCCGCTCGCGCGGCAATGGCGCCGCCACTACGCCGTCGCCGGCCGCCTGCTGTGCCAGGATCTCGCCCCAGGGGTCGAGGATCAGGCTGTGGCCGTGGGTGGCGCGGCCGGCGGGGTTGATGCCGTGCTGGCCGGGAGCAATGAGAAAGCACTGATTCTCGATGGCGCGGGCGCGCAGCAACGACTCCCAATGGGCCTGGCCGGTGCGAGCGGTAAAGGAGGCCGGCACGCACAGGACATCCGCGCCCTGCGCGGCCAGCGCCCGGTACAGCTCCGGAAAGCGCAGGTCGTAGCAGACGCTCAGGCCGAGCCTGCCGATGGGGGTCTGCACCACCACCGGCACGATCCCGCCGGGAGCGATGGTGGCGGATTCGCGGTAGCGATCTCCGCCCGGCACTTCCACGTCGAACAGGTGGATCTTGTCGTAGCGCGCGGCGCGCCGGCCCTGCGCGTCATACACCAGGCAGGCGGCGTAGACCTTGTCGGCGTCGCCGGGAACCGCCAGCGGCACGGTGCCCGCGACGATCCACAGCTTCAGTTCGCGTGCGGTGGCGGCGAGGAAATCCTGGATCGGGCCTTGCCCATCGGCTTCGGCAATCGCCAGCTTGTCGCGCTCCTTCACCCCCATGAAGGCGAAATTTTCCGGTAGCACTGCCAGCACCACGCCGGCCGCAGCGGCCTGGCGCAGCAGCCGTCCAGCGGTGGCGAGATTGGCGTCGCGGTCGGCGACGGAGCTGAGCTGAATGGCGGCGGCGATCGGCGCGGCGGGATCACGGTCGGAATCGAGGTCGGGTTGGGGCATGGTGGTCACGGGAAAATCCTACTCGGAATTCTGCGACGGCGGCGCGGCCGGGTCCGTTGCCGGAGCCGGGGCTGGAACAGGGGCCGACGGGGGGTTCTTCGCCGTCTCCTTGTTTTCGCCGCCCTTGACCTGCGGATTGTCCCAGCTTCCGGTGACGTGGTAGCTGAACTGGCTGAATTTGCTGAACGGCTTGTTGAACACTTCCTGCGCCAGCAGGGCAACGCCGCCGGCGATCGGGTTGACCAGGGTGGCGCCGACAATCACCTCGGTCGACAGGTCGGGGTGAACGGTGATCTTCTGGTCGTAGTCGCGGGCGGCCAGGCCGATGCGGCCGTTGATTTCCATCTTCATCGCCGGCGAGACGATTTGCAGGTCTTCGGTCTGCGCCTGGCCGTCGGCCAGCTTGAAACTGCCGGTCAGGGTGTCGAAGCCCAGGCCTTTCGACACCACATCGTGGAAATCGAAAGTCAGGCGCCGCGGCAGGGCATAGATGTTGAGCAGGCCGAGCACCCGGCCGGCGCTGGGCTCGACGGCGCGCAGGGTGCCTTTCTCCACCACCAGGGCCACCGTGCCGCGCGCCTGCGTCAGATCGAGCCCGTCGGGTTCCTGCGGCCAGGTCAGGGTACCGGTGAATTGGGCTTTTTTGCCGTCCATGGTTTCGGCGTAGCCGAAGGCCTGCAATACTTTGCCCAGTTCGCGCGCATCGAACTCGAACGACAGATCGGCGTAGGAGCTGCCATTGCGGCGCAGCCAGGTGCCGCGCGTATTGGTTTGCAACTGGCCGCCTTCGAGTTTCAGCTGGTCTAGCGACTGGCCGCCTGCGACGCGCGAGGTAATCATGCTGAAGCGGCCGAGATCGGCACCGCCAAGCCGGAGCGAATCGCAGGCCAGATCCAGCACTGCCGCCTGGTTGGGATCGAATGCCGGACCCGGCGCATCGCCCTGGGGCGGCTGCGACATGTCGGTCAGCGCCTGCACCTGCAGCCGCTGCAGCTGTGCCTGCAGCCGCCCGCCGTTGGCGCGGCTGAAGTCGATGCGCCCCTGCGCGTTGGGACCGTCGAGCTGCACGCTCCAGCCGCCGGGTGTGGGCGCGCCGTGCAGATGCACCTGCTGCAAGCCGGCGCCGCGGTACACCAGGCGCTGCGGCGTCAGGTCGAAACCGCGGAAAGCCAGGCTGTCGCCGGCAACCGGCAGCGGCGACCTGGCCGGGGTCGGCGTGCCGGCGGCATCGATCGCGTCGAGCAGGTCCATCCACGGCGTGACTTCCAGCAAGGCCGGCGTGCCGGAGACAAACACGCCCTCGCCATCGCCGCGCGGTATCGCTCCCGCACCCAGCCGCACTTCGACACTGCGCGTGCGCAAAGCATCGGCCGGCGACTTCGCGTTCCTGGCGAAACGCAAAGCAACGCCCAGGCGATCGCCGCCGTCGATGCGCACCCGCAGGGTGTCGGCATCGGCGGGCTTGGCAGTGCCGCCGTCGCCCACCGTCACCGTCAACGGCAGGCTGTCGTCGGCGCTCTTGGCCAGCGGCTGCGGCAGGCGCATGGCGACGCCGCGCAGATCGCTGCTGATGCTGAGCTGGCCGCTGTGCGGCCCGGCAAAAGGCAGACGCGCGGCGATGTGCGCGGTGCCGCTCAGATACTGCCGCAGCCAATCCGGCGTATAGGCCGCGAACAGGCCGTCCGGCAGTTGCACCGGCGCATCGGTCTGCACCAGCAACACGCCATCCGGGCTGTCCGGCTCGCTGCGTATGGTGCTGTTGAGGGTGGAACCGTAAAGCTGGCCGCTCAGTCCATCGCTGGTCACGCCGCTGTCGCCGAAGGCGAGGCTGCCGCGCAGGCCGGTCACCGGCGTATCGAGGCCGCGCACCTTGACCGTGGCGCCGTCGAAGCGCGCCGTGCCGGACACATGCGTCGGCGGCTCGCCGTCGTCCAGCGGAATCTCCAGATGCAGATTGACCGTGGAGGGGCCGGCGGTATCGGTCTGGGTCAGCAGGCTGTCCAGTTTCTTGCTGATCGGACTGTTGCGCAGCACGGTGTAGTAGCGCGCGGTGTCGCCGTGGGTGGTGCCATCCACAGTCAGGCGCGCCTTGCGGAAATCCGGAATCTGCGCCTCGATATGGTCGACGGCGTTGCCGGCGACCTGCGCACCGCTGGAACTGATCTGCAGGCCGTGGCCGGTAAAACGCAGCTGCGCCTGAAGCTTTTCCGCCTGCGGCCAGCCGGGCGCATAGTCCAGGGTGCCGTCGGCCACCGTCAGATCAAGTATCCAGTGGCCGGTAGGCTTTTCCGCATAGGGATAATCGGCCAGCGGGCCATCGAGCTGCAGATGCCCCTGCGAAACATGCCCATGCAGCAAGGCGCGGTTGAGCCATTCGTGCGTGCCAGCGCCCCAATCCTTGGGCATCCAGGGCTTCAGACCTACGGGGTCCTCCGCGGCGAGATCGGCGGAGAGCTGCAATACCGGCGAAGCCTCGGCCTGGCTCGGCAGCAGCAGGCTGAACTGGCCGTGGCCGCTGCTGCTGAGCACCTTCCAGTCGAACTGCGGTGCGGCGATGCGCCAGCCGGCGGCGCTGCCGGGGCTTTCGCCGGGACCGACATGTTTCCAGCCGAAGTCGCCGCTCAGTGCGGCCACCGGCAGCGGCCGCTCGAAGACGTTGGGCAACTGCAGCAGGAAGGCCGCCTGCCGCAGTTGCAGGTGTCCACCATCCTGATTGGCCTCGACCACGCCGTCCAGCCCGGAGAAGCCGGACTGTGCAGGGTCGGCTGCCAGGCCGGCACCGGCCAGCCGCGCGTGCAGGCTGTAATGGCCGGCGGCCGTGCCATCCGGCGGACTGCCCTGCGCCGGCGCGATCTGTTCGTAGTGCAGCGCCAGATCGTGCACATCGCCGCGCGCATCGCGCAGGCGCGCGGCGCTGGCCGGCAGATCCTTCCACAGCGCCACCCAGGGCGCCAGATCGTCGAGACGCAAGCCGTCGGCGCCGGCGTCGAGCACGCCGCCCTGCGTCGTCACCGCATAGCGGAAATGCCCCTGCGCGGTAGCGACCCCGCGTGCGCCATTGACAGCCAGCTTGCGCACCTCGGCGCGCCAGGCGTCCGGCTCCGGCCACGCCGCCACATCCAGTTGCAGTTGCCTCACCTGCGCCAGCGTGTCCTTGCCGCGAACCGCTGCAACGACGGCGGCGCTGGCCTGCGCGTCAACTTCGGCGATGCGGCCGGCTTCGATGCGGCCGGCCAGATGCAGCTGCGCCTGTTGCAGAGCCAGTCGCACGCCGGAGCCCAGCGTACCGGCCAGCCAGGGCCAGCCTTCGACATCGTCGAGCAGCAGGGTCCAGTTGCCCTGCCAGGTCTCCGGCTTGGTCGGATCGCCCTGCACGGTGGCCGCTGCGCTGGCCCTGGCGGCCAGCTCGGGCGGCGGCTGCAGCCGCGCCGCCAGGGTGTAGCGCTGCCCGCTGCGACGCACATCGGCATCGGCCATGCCGATGCTCAGCGGCTGCCGGCTGAACTGCGGGTCGTGCACCAGCAGGCGGCAATCGCGCAGGCGCACGCGGTCGAGACTGGCGATGCGCTGGATTTCCGCATCGCTCAGCTTGGGGCCATTGCCGCCGCTGAAGCCGCGCATCGACCAGTGGCCTAGCGTATCGACATCGGCTTCCAGCTGCAGGCCATAGACTTCGATGGTCCCGGGAACCCAGTCGGCGCCGAGCAGCCGCCGCAGGCTGAAGCCGAGACGCAGACGCGAGGCCTGCAACAGCGGCTTGCCCTGTTCATCGAGCAGGGCGACATCACGCAGGTCGAGACTGGGTTGCAGACCCTCCCAGGTCAGCGCCATGGCGCCGATGCGGGTGGGATGTCCGGCGGCCTGAGCCACCAGGTTCTGCAGCTTGTCGCGATAGTCGGGCACGGCATCCATCACCAGACGGAAGGTCAGGCTGAGGGTGGCAGCCAGCACCACCAGCGCCGCCACTGTGCTCAGACCCCAGGTCCACCAGCGCCGATGCTTACGCTCCACGCATGGCCCTCCGGGCCAGCATGCCCCAGCGCCGAAGGCGCCTCACACCGGAACCACGTCGAACACTTCCTGCAGGTAGTGCGCCTCGGGCTGCAGCTTGATCGGCCGCTTCAGGCTGGCCTCGAGTTCGGCCAGGCCGCCGGACTGCTCTTCCTGCAGGCGCGCGACGACGTTGGGCGCGGCCAGCACCAGGAAGGACTTGGGATCGTACATGCGCGCCGCGCGCTGCACTTCGCGGGCGATCTCGTGGCACACCGTCTCCACCGTCTTGACGGCGCCCTTGCCGCCGCAGGCGACACATGGCTCGCACAGGATGTGACCGAGGCTTTCGCGGGTGCGCTTGCGCGTCATCTGCACCAGGCCCAGCTCGGAGAACGGGTAGATGCGGGTGCGCGCGGTGTCGCGCGCCACGTCCTTTTCCAGCGTGCGCAGGACCTGGGCGCGGTGCTCCTCGCCGCGCATGTCGATGAAATCGAGAATGATGATGCCGCCCAGATTGCGCAGGCGCAGCTGGCGGGCGATGGCCGAGGCGGCTTCCAGATTGGTCTTGACAATGGTTTCTTCAAGATTGCGATGGCCGGTGAAGGCACCGGTGTTGACGTCGATGGTGGTCATGGCTTCGGTCTGGTCGATCACCAGGTGGCCGCCCGACTTGAGTTCGACCTTGCGTTCCAGCGCGCGGTTCAACTCGTCCTCGACGCCGTACAGGTCGAAGATCGGCGCCTGGCCGCAATAGGCTTCTATTTTCGCCGCCGCCTGCGGCACGAAGACGCGGGCGAACTGCTGCACCCGGCGCGCTTCCTCGGCGCTGTCGATGCGCACCCGCTCCACCGCCGTGCCGAGCAGATCGCGCAGGATGCGCATCGACAGCGGCAGGTCGCCATGCACCAGTTGCCCCGGCTTGGCCTGCTGCACCTGCTGGCTGACCGCGGCCCACAAGCGCGTCAGGAACAGCAGATCCTGCTGCAGCGCCTCGGCATCGGCGCCTTCCGCCGCGGTGCGGGCGATCACGCCCCACTGCGGCGCCAGTTCCGGCACCAGGGTTTCGAGTATGCCCTTGAGCCGCGTCCGCTCGGCCTCGTCCTCGATCTTGGCGGAGACGCCGACGTGTTTCTCGAACGGCATCAGCACCAGGTAGCGCGACGGGATCGACAACAGGGTGGTCAGGCGCGCGCCCTTGCTGCCGAGCGGATCCTTGAGAATCTGCACCAGGACTTCCTGACCCTCGTGCAGCAGACGCTCCACCGCCGGCAGGGGCGCCGCATGGGTCTCGGCATTGAGCATGTCGGCGACGTGGAGGAAGGCGGTGCGCTCCAGGCCGATATCGATGAACGCCGCCTGCATGCCGGGCAGCACCCGCTTGACCACGCCCTTGTAGATGTTGCCGACCAGACCGTGCCGGGCGGCGCGCTGTACGTAGATCTCCTGGGCGGCGCCGCCCTCGACCAGGGCCACGCGCGTTTCCTGGGTGCCGATGTTGACCAGGATCTCGGTGCTCATGCGGCGATGCCCTCGCCGCAGTTCACGCCGAAGCGTTGCAGCAGCTCGCAGGTCTGGTACAGCGGCAGCCCGACCACGCCGCTGTAGCTGCCCTCGATGCTTTTGACCCAGCGCGCGGCATGGCCCTGGATGGCATAGGCGCCGGCCTTGTCGGCGGGTTCGCCGGACTCCCAGTAAGCCGCCGCCTGCGCCGCGCTGATGGCGCCGAAACTGACGCGGGTCAGCGTCACCGCGCTCTCGACGCGGCCGCCACCGATCACCACCACCGCACTGCACACCTCATGGACGCGCCCGGACAGGCGCGCCAGCATGGCCAGGGCATCGCCGCGATCGCGCGGCTTGCCCAGGATCTGGCCATCGACGGAGACGTCGGTATCCGCTCCCAGTACCGGCAGCGGCAGCGGCGCCAGTGCGGCGGCGGCGCGCGCCTTGGCCAGGGCGGTAGCCAGGGCGTATTCGGCGGGATCCTGTCCGGGCACCGGCTGCTCCGGGACATCGGCGGGCAGGGTTTCGAAGCGCAGGCCCAGTTGCCGCAGGAATTGGGCGCGGCGCGGCGAGCGCGAGGCAAGATAGAGTTGGACGGACATAGGCCTGATTGTCCGCGATTAGCGAGTCCTCTGAAACCCGCAGCGGACCGCGTATCCGTCAGGGAGTGGGCGCTGACTGTGGCTTGGGCGCGGGCGGGGGCTGCGATGCCTGCGGCGTCGGCGGCGCCGCAGGCGTAGGCGCGGCCACCCCGCGCATCCCCTGGTAGCGCTGGATGTCGTGTTCGAACTGGCTCGCGGTGGCCTCGCGATCCTGCTTGAGCTGGGCCAGCGCCCGGATATTGTCGGCCTGCGAGTTCTCGAAGCTCTTGATCTGGCCGAGCACCTCGGGATTGGCATCCTTGCCGGCCGCGCGGTCGGCATCGGCCCGATCCTGCAGGTCCTTCAGGCCGGCGGCGCCGTCGCGCACCGATTTTTCGGCCAGGTCGATGCGCGTGTCGAAGGTTTGCAGGCGATTGTCGCGCACCGCCTTGAGATCGTCGACATTGCGATAGGTCTGCAGCATGAAGGTGTCGTTCTGCTGCTGCTGCTGGGCCTTCAGCTGGGCTTGTTGCGCCTCGCGTTGCTGGCGCTCGTCCTCGGCGCGCTGCTCCGGGGTTTCCTCGGCCTTGAGCGTCTGCACCAGCACGCCGCGACCGTTGTAGAGGTCGCGCTGCTTGCGGGCATATTCGGGCGGCACATGATCGCCGCAGGCGCGCTGGCCGTGATCATCGGTCCAGCAGACGATCCCGATCCGGCCGGAATCATCCGCCCAAGCGGACAGGGTGGCCGCCGCTCCCCCGAGCAAAACGGCCACCCCGAGCAACGCCCTTGTATGCGTCTTCAAGCGACGCCAGCCTCCCCCCAAAAATCATGCTTATGCAGGGACGCCGTAGCGCGCCTGATAGGCCTGGATTGCAGCGATTGTGGCGTGATCGCCACCGCTGCTCTGCAGGTATTGGAGCAAGTCCTGTACCGTGACCAGCGAGATGACAGAAATATTAACGTTTTCAGACAGTTCTGCTACGGCGCCACGCCCGTTCGGGCCGATCTCCTGACGATCCAGGGCAGTTATTGCCGCAATCGGCAGTGCGCCGGCCCGGCTCAGCAGGCCATGCGACTCGCGCAGGGCGGTGCCGGCGGTCAGCACATCGTCGACGATCAGGACGCGTTTGCCGGCGACATCCGCCCCCACCAGCACCCCGCCCTCGCCATGGTCCTTGGCTTCCTTGCGGTTGTAGGCGAACGGCAGGTCGCGGCCGCGCTCGGCCAGGGCGCAGGCCACCGCCGCCGCCAGCGGGATGCCCTTGTAGGCCGGGCCGAACAGCAGGTCGAATTGCAGGCCGGATTCGTCGATAGCCTCGGCATAGGCATGTGCCAGCTCGCGCAGCGCGCCGCCGCTGGCGATGCGGCCGAGGTTGAAGAAGTAGGGGCTGATGCGTCCGGACTTGAGGGTGAAGGAGCCGAAGCGCAGCACTTCGCAGCGCAGGGCGAGCTTGAAGAAAGTGGTCTTGTAGTTTTGCATGGAGGTAGGCGTCGGGTAATGTCTTATTGTGCAAGACTAATCGGCAATTCAGTCAGCTTTTTTCCAGGGGTTCGCGTGCGCATCATCTCACTCAATGCCAACGGCATCCGTTCAGCGGCAAAAAAAGGCCTGTTCGACTGGCTGCCGCAGCAGAAGGCCGACTTCCTCTGCCTGCAGGAGATCAAGGCGCAGCTCAGCGACCTGGAAGGCGACGCCACCTTTGCGCCCAAGGGCTGGCATGCGCATTTCAACCATGCGCAGAAGAAGGGCTACGCCGGCGTCGGGGTGTTCTCGCGCAAGCAGCCGGACCAGGTTCTGGACAAGCTCGGCGAGAAGGAATTCGACGACGAGGGCCGCTACCTGGAGCTGCGCCACAGCAATCTTTCGGTGATCTCGCTGTATCTGCCGTCCGGCTCGGCCGGGCCGGAGCGGCAGGCTTCCAAGGACCGCTTCCTGGAATTCTTCCTGCCCAGGTTGCGCGAATGGAAGGCCAACGGCCGCGACTACGTCATCTGCGGCGACTGGAACATCGCGCACCACAACATCGACCTGAAAAACTGGCGCAGCAACCAGAAGAATTCCGGCTTCCTGCCGCACGAGCGGGCCTGGCTCGACACCCTGTTCAACGAGGTCGGCTGGGTCGACGGTTACCGCGCGCTGCACCCCGCACTGGAAGGCGAGGCCTACACCTGGTGGAGCAACCGCGGCAACGCCTACGCCAACAATGTCGGTTGGCGCATCGACTACCACATCGTCACGCCCGGCCTGCGGAGCAAGATCAAGGCGGCCGAGGTGTACAAGGAACAGAAGTTTTCCGACCATGCGCCGCTGACGCTGGACTATCGCCTGTGACCGAGGCTGCAGAGAACAACAACACAGACACAGGGCACATCAAAGGACGACTCGAAGCCTGGCGCCTTTACGCCCATCCCCGTGTTGTCACAATGCTGTTCCTGGGATTTTCCTGCGGCTTGCCGTTCTTGCTAGTAAGCAGCACGCTTTCATTCTGGCTGAAAGATGCCGGAGTCACGCTCGCGGCGATCGGCTTTTTCGCCGGGGTTCGCAATGTCTATTCGCTCAAATTCATCTGGGCTCCCCTGGTCAACCAAGCACCGCTGCCCGTACTGACCGGACTTCTGGGGCAGCGCCGCAGCTGGATGCTTCTCGGCCAAATCATCATTGTCTGCGGCTTGCTCTACATGAGCACGATCAGGGTGGATCAACACCTGACGCTGATTGCGGTGGCCGCCGTTATCGCGGCATTGGGCAGCGCCACCCAGGACACGTCGGTAGATGCTTACCGCATCGAGGCAGGGGCTGTGCATTTGCAGCCGGCAATGTTGGCGACTTATACGTTGGGCTACCGTTTGGCGATCCTGGTCAGCAGCTGGGGGGCCTTGCAGCTCGCGGATGGACTAAGTTGGACCGGCGTCTATCGACTGATGGCGCTGCTCGGCTTGGTCGGGATTGTTACTACTCTGGTAATCAGGGAGCCGAAGCACGCACGCGCCGCTGCCGAGACGAATGCGGAAGCACCACTGGGATCACAGCTGGGCCGCTGGTTTGCTGATGCAGTCGTCGAGCCATTTCACGAGTTTTTCAGCCGCCAGCCGGTTCGCGAAGCACTCTGGCTGCTTCTGTTTATTTCGATCTATCGACTCTCCGATTTTTCCATCGGAAACATGGCGAGCACGCTGTACAAGGATCTGGGCTTTTCCAATGCCGAGATCGGCAACATCGTCAAGTTTGTCGGCTTTTTCACCACCATTGCCGGGGCCGTGGTGGCCGGCTGGTTGACGCAGCGCTGGCCTGCCGGACGCGGCCTGCTGTTCGGGGGCCTGTTGATGGCCTCAACCAATGCCGCGTTTGCCCTGCTCGCCACCACCCATCATAATTTGGTCGCCCTGGCCCTGGTGGTCAGTGCGGAAAACTTCGCACAGGGCTTTGGCGGTGTCGTATTCGTGGCCTTCCTTTCTGCGCTGACCAATCGGCGTTACACCGCCACCCAATATGCGCTGTTTTCCTCGCTGACCGGCCTTGTCGGGCATACGCTGGCGAGCTTCGCCGGTGAAATGGTCTCCGCCCACGGCTACGTCGCATTCTTTGTCGGTACGGGCATGCTTGGCATCCCGGCGATTGCCATGTCTATCCGACTGATATTCAAGCCGGCGGTGCAGATTCGAGCCGACGCATGACTCCGTAAAAGCGCCGCCCCGCCGCCGTATCGCGCGGCACCCGCGAGGATTTGCCGTACACCGGCATTTCCAGCCGCACCACATGGCGTTCGCTGGGGCCGCGCCTGGCGCCGAGGTCGCGCAGGTGGTGCAGGAAGCGCGGATTGTCCTCGCTCACATCGTAAAAGAACCGGCGCACCCGGTTGCTCGCCGCGCAGCGGTGCAGGCAGGCGTGCAGCAGGATGCCGACGCCGCGGCTCTGCCAGGGGTCGAGCACGGTGATCGCCACTTCGGCGGCATCCGCGCCGGGGACGACGCGCACATAGCGGGAGATGCCCATGAACACGCCGTCGGGCGCCTTGGCGTCGAGCGCGCCCCAGCCGACGTGGTCTTTCGGGTCGAGCTGTTCGAGGAAGCCGAGCTGCGGCTCGCTGGCCTGGTCGAAGAAGCGCAGGCGCCGCGATTCCTCCGACAGCAGGATGTAGCCGGTGCGCAGGCGCTCGGCGTCGTCGGCACGCAGCCGGCGCAGCAGCGCGCGGCTGCCGTCCGCCAGGCCGAACTCGCAGGCGGCGGGCGGTGCGGCTGGTCGGAAGAGCCCGAACATGAATTGAGTCTAGCACCGGCGGGCTGGCACACTGCGCGCGGATCATAAGAGCCTGTAACACCATGCCGGGAGAGCCGGGGCCTTGAACTTTGCCGCACTCAGCCCGGAGCTGTGGGCCTCGCTGTGGCTGACGGTACGCTTGGCGGGCACCTCGACCCTGATCCTGCTGGCCCTGGGCCTGCCGCTGGCCGGCTGGCTCAACCGCTCGCGCTCGCCTGCGGCGCCGCTGGTGGAGGCGCTGGTGACCCTGCCGATCGTGCTGCCGCCGACGGTGATCGGCTTCTATGTGCTGCTGCTGCTCGGCAGCCATAGCCCGATCGGGCGCGGCTGGCTGGCGCTGTTCGGCAACTCGCTGGCCTTCAGCTTTTCCGGGCTGGTGGTCGGATCGGTGATCTACAGCCTGCCTTACGCGGTGCAGCCGATGCAGTCGGCGCTGCGCGAGGTCGACAGCGGCCTGATCGAGGCCGCGTTCTCGCTCGGCGCGCGCACCCGCCAGGTGTTCTGGAAGATCATGGTGCCGGTGGCGCGCAACGGCATCATCACCGGCGGCGCGCTGTCCTTCGCCCACACCATGGGCGAGTTCGGCGTGGTGCTGATGCTCGGCGGCAATATCCCCGGCGTAACCCGGGTCGCCTCCATCGCCCTGTATGACGAGACGCAGAAGCTCAACTACAGCGTGGCGCATACTTATGCGCTGCTGCTGCTGTGTTCATCCCTGGTCATGCTGCTGTTCATCGCCTGGCTGCGCCAGCGCACACCAGCGCCGCCGCGGCCGCAACCACGCTGACTCATTGATCCCTCAGTATCGTCCCGACAATGCTCGTTCTCGGAGAAGCAACATGGCCCTGAAAATCCACCACCTCAGCTGCGGCACCATGTGCCCCCATGGCAAGCGCCTGATCAATGGCCACGGCGGCCTGCTCGCAACCGCCGACATGTGCTGCCACTGCCTGCTGATCGAGAGCGCCGACGGCCTGGTGCTGGTCGACACCGGTCTGGGCACGGCCGATGTGCGCAATCCCGCCCAGCTCGGCCGCGCCTTCGTCGCCGTCACCCGGCCGCGTCTGCTGCTGGAGGAGACCGCCCTGCACCAGGTGCAGGGGCTGGGCTTCAAGGCCGCCGACGTGCGTCATATCGTAGTGACCCATCTTGACCTCGATCATGCCGGCGGCCTGCCGGATTTCCCCGAGGCGCAGGTGCACATCTTCAAACCCGAGCACCACGCCGCGATGGAGCGCCCATCCCTTGGCGAGAAAGGCCGTTATCGCCCCGCGCACTTCGCGCACCGGCCGAAGTGGGCGATGCACGAAACCCAGGGCGAGAAATGGAACGGCTTCGACAGCATCAGCACCCTGCCCGGCAGCCGCGACGAAATCCTGCTGGTGCCGCTGATCGGACACACGCGGGGCCATTGCGGCGTGGCGGTGAACACGGGCAGCAACTGGTTACTGCACTGTGGCGACGCCTATTTCTATCACGACGAAGTCAATCCGCAGCATCCGTATTGCACGCCGGGTCTGCGCCTGTTTCAGAACCTGATGCAGGTCGACGGCAAGCAGCGCAAGGCTAATCAGGCGCGCTTGCTGGAGCTGGCGCGCAGCAAGGGGAAGGAAGTGGAGTTGTTTTGCGCGCATGATCCGGTGGAGTTGGCGCGGTACGCGGCTTAGTGGGCTCCAGCTTCTGCTCTCGCAGCAGCTTTGAAACTTCTGCGTACGCGCTTGCGCGCGGACCATTTGCCCGCTGATTGAGAGTGCGGTTCCGCCCTGATGGCGGGTTACTTTCTTGTCAACAGCCACAAGAAAGTAACCAAAGAAGGGCCGCCCCGGAGTCTGCGCCGTCCAATCAAAAAGCGATTGGACGGTGCCCTGCGCTTCTCGCCCGCGGCGGGTTTCACCC